>Ga0265336_10000219_pt1 | contig 40260 bp, 57 predicted proteins | sample 42119metaG_FD_193583 | JGI IMG/M metagenome (GOLD analysis project Ga0265336, IMG submission 193583) | Rhizosphere microbial communities from Carex aquatilis grown in University of Washington, Seatle, WA, United States - 4-21-19 metaG | ecosystem: Host-associated > Plants > Roots > Rhizosphere...
AGGAGCGGCAGCTGGAGCGGGAGCGGGAGCAGGAGCGGGAGCGGGCGCGGGAGCAGGAGCTGGAGCGGGAGCGGGAGCAGGAGCTGGAGCTGGAGCGGGAGCGGGAGCGGGAGCAGGCGCGGGAGCAGGAGCGGGAGCTGGAGCGGGAGCAGGAGCAAATAATTTAGAGGTGAACGAATGATAAAAACAACAGGAGTAGAAACACCTTACCCTTGCCCACCGGATCAGGTATGGAAAATCACGCCACAAGATCAGATAGTAGAAGCTCCCACGCTACGCGATCAATTTGCGATGGCCGCTTTAACAGGTCTAGTTTTTGGGCGTAAAGACAACGTGAATACATTTGCGGAAGAAGCGTACAAAATAGCCGACGCCATGCTCAAAGCGAGAGAGGAGAAATATAATGAATGACCTTGTGAGATTTCGCGGAAGTATGTAGGTAAATAACAAATCAGTTATCCGGAAATTCCGGAGAGCTTACCAAAAATAACAAGTTTGTAGATCAGTGGATAAAATATGTGCGAATGCGAACAACACAAGGCCGAAGTAAAGCAACTCCGCGAGTGCCTTGCATGGACTCTGGAGTATATCGACGCTATCCCCTCTGATTCGGCGGCAAAATTTCCAACAATGCCCGGATTTGATAGGGATTATGTGAACGGGATTCTTGCTGGCTTACCACCGGAAGAACAAGAGTAATTTAACGATTGCGTTTCAGCGGTTCACCCGCTGGAATAAGCTGGTTAGACCAGCGAATTGAGGAATTTATGACACTCGCAGGCGAATTATTGAGGCATTGGGCAGAACAAAATGACCCTGAATTGCCAGACGAAGAAAAGTGTTGTTTCATTCTGGCGGAACGAGCCGCAAAAGAACTTTACCGGCTTACAAGAGCATTGCAGAGAATTGCCGACATAGATCAGGACTACGATGCAAAACTGGTCGGGCATTATCTACTCAAAAAGAAATGTAAAATCATAGCCAAAGAAGCATTGGCAGAGTCGGTTTAACGTATTTAGCTGAACAGCGGCGGCCTGTTGCCGCCTGTTTAGAGCGTCTAGTTATGGCGCGTTGGTGATCGGAGCGAGACTATGCAGACACAGAGATTTACTGTTGGAGATGTTATCAGGATGCAGCATTACCCGACATGCGGGGGTTTCCGGTGTTGGAAAATTATCGGCGAACATTTGGGCGGAGTGAAACAGGAGGGCAGCTATGAACTGCTTCCTCTGGACGTTCACAGCAACGAAGCAATTCAGGTGCCGTGTCTGATACTGGAAACGCATCCCGGTATTGTCAGAGTTTAGCACCATAACGAGTTGAGGCTTCACCGGCTTGACCGGTGTAAACGATGGTTAAAACATGGAGGTGAGCAGGATGAAATATGTTTACTCAGTACTAGGGTTTTTAATACCACAAGCTCTATCATATTCTTTCGGGAATGACCTATTTTTAAGGAACCCAGTTACGTGTTCAGTTTTGGTATTTTCGTTATATTTAAGTATTAGCACACTATGGTTGGAGAGTTAAAAGGAGGCTTGAAAATGAGTAACGATGCTTTTAAGAAATTTATGCAGACGCATGTAACAAGGTTCGCAGACGATAACGGTTGTCCAGATTATCACGAAGAAGATATGCAAGCCGCCTTTGCCGCAGGTCAGTCGGCAGAGCGGAATGAACTGAAAGCAACAAAACACTTGCAAACTCAATATAATATAGGTAAATTGGAGGCGCGATGACTTTCAATACAAGCGCAATTGAAATCGGAAAGAGAATGGTTAAACAATTGATTGCTTCGTGCTCAACCTTACCTAAGACTAAAGAAACCAGAGAAATAGTCAGAAAAGATTGTGAACGATTAAAAAAGCAACTCACAGACAGAGGTCTGCTATAATGACTAAAGAGCCATCCAAACCCACCATACCAAAGGCTAAACCTGCAAAGGGCAAAGCCTCTACTCCAATCGCCCCTCCTAAAGAAATATCCAAAGAAACTATTGAGCAAGAACGCACACGCATAATGGATGAAATATGCGAAGAGATAGCCAACACAGATAAATCACTATGGGATATATGTTCATTACATCCAGACCTGCCATGTTCGCGCACAATAGCCAGATGGATTGCAGATGATGACGCGTTGTGTCAGAAATACACGCGCGCGAAAGAGCTGCAAGCCGATTATATGGCTGCTCAAATACGTTCTATAGCTGATGAGTGCAGAATAGGAGTAAAGACTACTGACCGGGGAGAAGGCAAAGTAGAAACGGTCACAGGCGATATGGTAGAGAGGTCTAGGCTTCAAATAGACGCCCGTAAATGGCTAGCGTCAAAACTCGCCCCGAAGAAGTACGGAGACAAAATGGAATTGTCTGGTAACGCTGACGCTCCGCTGACCATCCGTGTAGTAAGATTTAGTGACACTAAATAAAGTGCCAAAAAATACGGGATTATATCAATGAGTGTTTATTTTGGATGAAATAACGCTACCAAACAACTGGACACCCAGAGATTATCAACTCCCCTCGTGGGATTATCTGGAAAACGGTGGCAAGCGCCTAGTAGAGGTTTGGCACAGGCGCGCCGGTAAAGACGAGGTTGCGTTGCACTGGACAGCCGTTGACATGGTGCAACATCCCGGCAACTATTGGCACATGCTCCCTGAGTATTCCCATGGCCGCAGGGCTTTGTGGGATGCAGTCAACCCCCACACCGGCAAGAAGCGCATAGACGAAGCATTCCCCCTTGAAATACGTACTAAAACCAATCAGCAGGAAATGAAAATAGAAGTTGTCGGCGGCGGCATTTGGCATGTAGTCGGTTCTGATAACTTCGACGGTCTTGTCGGTTCGCCGCCTCGCGGTGTTGTGTTCTCGGAATGGTCGCTTGCGGACGCTAGGGCATGGGGTTTTATAGAGCCGATACTTGAGGAAAACGGAGGATGGGCGATATTTCCATATACTCCGCGCGGCAATAACCACGGAAAAACAATGTATGACTATGCTAAAGGTCAACCCGATTGGTTTGCTTCGTTGCTCAAGGCGGATCAAACAGGAGTGTTTACGCAGGCACAGCTTGACAATATCAAAGCTGGGCTTATTTCTATTTATGGGGATAATGAAGGACTAGCACTCTACAACCAAGAATACGAGTGCTCGTTTGAGGGTTGCGTCCCAGGCGCATACTATGCCAAGCAAATGGCACAAGCTAGGCAAGAAGGGCGCATATGCCGTGTGCCTTACGACAATATGTCCGAGGTGTACACATATTGGGATTTGGGTGTAGATGATTCAATGACGATCTGGTTTATTCAGCCAGTAGGAAGAGAATTCCGTGTACTTGATTATTACGAAAATACTGGGTTCGGGCTTGAACATTACGCCAAAGTTATCAAAGAAAAGCCGTATGTGTATGCAGAACACATAATGCCGCACGATGCTAATCAGAGGGAAATGACCAACTCTGAAATAGCTTTGAGCCGCAAAGAAGTGGCGGAAAATTTAGGTATCAGACCCATTACGGTAGTTTCCCGTGTAAAAAACATTGACACAGTGGTCCAAGTTCATATCCCCGCAGTTAGAAACATTTTAGCAAGATGCTTGTTTGACGAAGTTAAATGTGCTAAAGGTATATCAGCATTGGAAGGCTATTGTGCTGAATATGATGAAGAAAAGAAGAAATTAGGCAATAGGCCGCTACATAATTGGTGCTCACACGGTTCTGATGGTTTCAGGACTTTTGCGGTAGGGTATAGTGAGCCAACCAGCGAAGAAGAACTAGAAGAGAACTACCAAGAGGCATCATACGGCGGATACGGGAGATAGAATGATACCACAACTTGAATCCAGAGATATTTCGTGGTTGAAGAAGAACATAGAGCGCGCCAACATCTGCGAGGACTTCGACGAGGCCACGCTCAACGCTATTGGTGCTGACGTACTCAAATGGCATGAGATAGATGACGAGTCCAGAAGCGAGTGGAAAGAGCAGATAGAGCGCGGCATGGATATTGCCAAGCAGAAGCTTGATAAAGGCAATGGGCCTATCGGGCCAATGTCAGCCAAGACGAAAGACCCACTCATCGCAGAAGCCGCTATGAACTTTGCCGCAAGGGCGATGGCTGAAGTTGTCAGGGGCAAGGATATTGTCAAGACCGAGGTTGTCGGTGATGATCCATCAGGGCAGAAAGAGGCGAGAGGTAAGCGCGTCAGCCAGTTCATGTCATACCAGCTTTTAAAGCAGCAGCCCGAATGGATACCCGACACCGACCAGCTATTAACCTCCCTTCCCATCATTGGCATGTACTATAAGAAAACATACCGCGACCAAGCACTAAACCGCAACGTATCTTGCGCACTTTCTCCTCTTGAGGTAGTAGTCCACAACGATACAAAAACACTCTTACTCGCTGACCGAATCGGCTGGATATTCAAGCGCAATAAAAACTACATCATTGAAAAAATCAGATCAAAACAGTGGGCGGATATTGAAGAGAAACTGTCTCTAGAAGAGGATTGCCCGTTACAGGACTTTGTTGAGCAATATTGCTGGTACGATCTTGACAACGATGGATATAAAGAGCCGTATCTTATCACAGTACACAAAGAGTCTGGCGCTGTTGCCCGCATCTGTGTCTGTTACGAAGAGAATGGCATTGTCGAAGAAAAAGGCAAAGTGTTACGCATTACGCCTGTTGAGTACTACACAGAATACGTTTTTCTCCCACAGCCGGACGGGTCGTTTCACAAAATGGGCTTTGCTCAGTTGCTTGGCGCTATCAACGAGGAAATCAACACACTCCAGAATCAGCTTATCGACTCAGGAACTATAGCCAACATGCGCCCAGGTTTCATCGGTAAAGGTGCCAAACTTCCCGCAGGCGGTATTGTTACCAAGATAGGCAGGCTTACCCCTGTAGAATCCAACGGGCAAGACCTTCGCGCTAACATATTTTTTCCTGACTTTGCAGGGCCTTCTGAAGTTCTGTTTAAGATGCTAGGCCTACTTGATGAGAAGGGCCACAAACTCGCGTCAATATCTGAAGGTATGCAGGGCGAAACTGGCGGGGCGAATGTACCTGCGACAACTACACTTGCTTTGCTCGACCAGGCCCTGAAAATATACACTTCGATCCTTTGGAGACAATACCGCTCGTTCGAACTGGAGTTCTCAAAGCTATACAAACTCAACTCGCAGTATGTAACCGACGAAGAATATCAGAACATAGTAGACGATCCACAAGCAACCATTGCCAACGACTTCAATATGAAGAACTGCGACATTGAGCCTGTTATGGATCCGAAAGCATCCAGCGAAGCACTCAGACTCGCACGGCTCAACGCAATGGCGCAAGCCGCTGGTATGCCTCCCGCTGTTGGTCGTATCTATCTCGAGGGAATTGGTTGCAGCCAGAAAGATATTGATGATATATTCCCACCGCCACAGATAGGTGAAGATGGGAAACCATTGCCGCCACCTCCTGACCCTAAGATGATCGAGATTCAGGCGAAAATCACCCAGATGGCACACCAAGGGGAGCAGAAAGATAGAGAACTAGAACTAAAAGATAGAGAACTAGAACTAAAGCATATGGAAATGGAGCAAAAGGAATCCGTCGCAGTATGGACTATACTCAAACTCAAAGAAGAGATCACCAATATACACATAAACAGTATCGAACGACTTGCCCACGCTGAACAGATGGAAGTCGGAACGCAAATAGAAGTATCACGCCAGCAACTTGCAGAACTGCAACACGAACTAGACCAGATGAACACCAATCGCGACCACGAATTTAAGGTTGCGCAATCTCAGCAAGAAGCCCAAGGAGGCGAGAATGGAACAGGAACAACAGGGGATGACGGAGATAGTGGGTCTGAGTCAGACAGCACTCAAGGCATGGCTGGGAAGCAAAACAACCAAGCTGGTTCTGGCGTACCACAAGACGCAGCAGGAGTCCTTGGAGCAGCAACTAGCACGGGGGCCGATGGGCTTGTCTCCGGAGACAGCGGCGATGCAATGGGCGTTGGTATCGGGGACAATAGCGGGCATCGACCAGATACTACAGCTTCACAACTTGCTGACGCAGAACGACGGCCAATGATGTAATATGAGCTTATTTAATATGTCGCACAAAAATTGCGTTAAAGTCTATAACTGGTATCATCCAGAAGAACTAAACCAAAAGGAGAACAAAATGGACGTACAGACACTCGCAGAGATATTCAAGACAGGCCGCAAGAATGGTATAATCCAGATGGGCGACGCTTTGTTTTCAGAGATCATTGAGTTCCTTGAACCTGTTGCACCGGCAGTTGAACCGGAGCCTGCCGTAGAAGAACTGAAATCGGAAGAACCGGAACCGGCAGATGAACCTGTAGTTTAATCAACAACACAAGAAATAAAACTCAAGGAGTTTATCAATGGAAATGACACCACTTCTTTATCGCCTTATAGTTGAGTTGGAACCGATAGACAAGTTCGCCGAAGGTTCTACCGTTATCACTAAGCCAACGGGATTGATTGACAGAGAAGAACAGAGCCGTTGCCGTGGACGCATCGTAGCCAAGGGGCCATATGCTTTCAGCAACCATCCAAACGGTCAGCCGGCAGTGGGAGACTTTATCCTGTTTGCTCAGTTTGCTGGAGACTTTGTAAAGGATAACGCAACCGGTAAGGATTACCGCGTGATTGACGACCTGGAAGTCAAGTCGATCATTCCGCAGACAGCCGATAAAGTATCACCGGGGCTTTGATATGACCGCAGCCGACCATATCCGCCAACAGATGAAGTCATGGACAGCACAGGAGCTTGAAGCGTTCGCCGCTAAGTTGCTGATAGTAAATCAGACCAATTTCCACGGTAGCAAAACTATCCATTATGCATCGGGAGTGGCGCGCAAAGTCGAGGATAAGATTGTGAGGGATATATGCTGATACCGAAGCGGTTTAAGCTTATGGGACGCACAATAGAAGTGGTGGAACGCGCAGACCTTATACAAGAGCGTAACTGGACAGGTGCAGCATGTTATGAACTCGACAAAATTGAATTGCTACCTTCTTCCGAGTTTTACAAACTATCACCCGCCAAACAAGAACAGACTTTTTGCCATGAACTTGCTCACTGGCTTTTATATTCAGCTGGTGGAGCAATCAATTACAACATGAAAGACAACGAATATATCCACAAGAATGAGGAGTTTGTTGACTTGCTTGGCAGTTTACTTCATCAATTTTTTAACACAGTCGAAGTAGAATAAAAACTTGACTTTCATTAGCAAACAAGAATAAATTAGCACAAAGCGCCATAATATTGACGGACATAATTAACAGCCTTATCGTGATAAGAGGGCGGTTTCCATAACGGAGCCGCCCTTTTTTAATTTCAAGCTCAAAGGAGCCAACACAATGGAAGCAGAAACAGACCCCGGACAGACCGGCACAGAATCAGAACAGCACGAAGCAACGCCGCCCACTATCGAAGAGATAGCAAAGGCAATTGGCTACCGCAGCAAGGAAGAAATGAAAGACCCTAGCAAGCACGTTGACGCGGCAGAGTACATCAAACGTACTGCCAAGTTCAACGAGGACTACCGCAAGGAAATAAAAAACCTCAAACGCTCGCAGGATGGCGTAGCGGCAATGGTTCAGCAGATTGCCACTGACAAGTTTGCAGAGGGCGTAAGAACAGCCGAAGCCAATCTGAAAGCGGCAAAGGAAGCATACGACCCAGAAGCCATCGAAGCGGCAGCAACAGCAGTTGCACAGGCAAAGCAGAAAGCTGCACAGGTCAACACCATACCGGCAACCGATCAGGCGGAGATTGACGCGTTCTGTGATCGGAATACGTGGTTCGACACTAACAAGACAATGAGAACGGACGCGCTGGAATATCGGGAAAAGTTCGTAAAGCGTAATCCTGATGCTACCACGGCGGAGGTTTTGGAATACGTAGAAACAAAGATCAAGAAAGATTACCCAGATAAGTTTGAAGCCAAAGAACCAAAAGAACGCAAACAATCTGCCGCAGGGCCGGAAGGTGTAAAGAACAACAACACCGGCGCACAAGCATCATGGGAGAAGCAGGAAAAAGAACTCTCTGACCATGAACGCAACACCATGAATGCCATGTGCAAGCAGGAGCACAACGGCCAGCCAATAATGACCAAAAAACAATACATAGAAGCACTGGCCCAGAGTGGCCGGTTCGGGAGATAACAAATGAGCCAGAATCCAAGAGTGGATAACAGAACACGCGAAGCAAGGGAACAGAAGTCATCCGGCGTACCTCAGCGTCCGCGCAGTAATCGCGCTGGTAAACTATCAATCCCGCAAGAGTTCATCAAGCCCGGTTATGTGCCTTATCTGGCGATCAACAAACCTGGCAATATTGAACAGATGATTAGCGAAGGATGGGAGCATATCATTGCTGATTCATCTATCGCTAACCTGACCACAAGTGAAGACGCTACGCAGAGTGGCACTAAGTACACTATCCCCGCAGGGGGAGGGTTCTTGTACTACGGTATGCAGATAAGACCGGAATGGCACAAGGAAATTCAAAATGAACGCCGCGCAGAGCTGGCAGAAGCTGAACAGGCATTACGGGCCCCAAGCAGCAATGGGTTACCTTCAAATGCTGAACTGTATGACCGAGACAGCAATGGTAACAAATTCGGACTCAACTCAAATATAACCGACGTATAAAAAAGGAGTTTAAATCATGGCAAATATCAGCCGAATCAACGGGTTTATTCCTGTTGGTAGTCTCACCGGCGCTGAGAACAACCTTAAAGAGATGACGTGCGCTTTCGCCGCTGGCGAAGGCACTGCTACTTTTATTGGTGACTTGGTGCTGTTTACCGGAACATGCGATGCAACCGGAGTACCGTTCGTTAAACAGGCAGCAGCTACAGACGTAGGGCTTGCCGGAGCTGTAGTTTCTTTTGATGTTGACGGTTCCAAACTGGAACAGACCTACCGCACAGCCAACCAGGTGCGTTACTGCAAAGTTAATGTCGATCCAAACACCATCTTTGAAGTTCAGGCAAATGCCGCACTAGCCCTGACCGATATGGGTATGCGTTTCAAGCCGGTTGTTGGCTCCGGTAACACAACCCTCGGTACATCAGCAATGCAGCTTGACGCTTCATCCAAAGCAACAACCAGCACGTACCCGCTGACCGTTATCAAATATCAGCCGGACACGACTCCTGCCGCGCTTTATAATCGCGTGCTTGTAAAAATCAATTCACATTATTTCGGGAGTCTTGGTACTCTCGGCATACAGGGGAGCTAACTAATGGCTATCGTCGGAACGGGAAATTTTTCAAAAGCAATGCTGCCTAAATAATACTGGGCCTTTACTCAGTAATGAGTATCGAAAAACTCCTTTAATTGCTGGAAACTCTTCGCGGTTTAGGATAAAATAAGCCGAAAGACAATCAGCAGGGAAGGCGGGAACACCTTATGATAATCTACAAAGCAACAAATAAAATAAATGGTAAATGCTATATCGGGCAAACAGTTAAAACTCTTGCTCGTAGAAAATGCGACCATCTTTGTAGATTGCGTAAGGGCGACAGAGACCATAAGTTTTATCTTGCTTTACGCAAGTATGGTCAGGAAAATTTTGAATGGGAAACCTTACAGGAACACTTTGCCCACGGACTAAGAGAATTCTGTAAGAACTTTTCGAAAGAAAAACTGACGCATTCATCACTTTCACAAGTCGCAACTGGCAAATGGAGCCATTACAAAGGCTACCAATGTGAGTTTGCTACCGCAACCTTCAACGACTAGGCAGGCATGCCGTACCCTCAAGCGAGGGGAAATGGGGAGTAACCCTTAACGGGGTTAGTGATATAGTCTGTTCTTCATAGAAATATGAAGCTGTCCGAAAGGGCGGGGTAAGAATCGCAACCTTACCTGAACACGCAAGGGTGTAGCATCATGGTTCGGAATTGACTACAACGAGTTCCAGAAATTCACACCTCAGATGTTTGACGTTGTGAAATCTGAGAAGCTGTACGAGGAACTGGTATCTGCTGGCGGTCTCGGTCTCTTGAAACAGAAAGACGAAGGCGACGGTATCCAGTACGATGCTATCCAGCAGGGTTTTGTTACCCGCGTCTATAACAAGACATGGGCGCTCGGCCTCCAGTACACACAGGAAGTGATCGAAGACAATCAGTATAAGTCCGATGGTCTGGCAATCCTCTCCAAGGACGCTGGACGGTTCTTGGCTCGCGCTGCTGGCAAAACGGAAGAAACCCTTGCAGGTAACTTCTACAACAACGCCTTCACAGCGCTGGGTGGAGACGGTGTAGCATTTATCGCATCCAACCATCCGACTGTACGCGGAGGCACGTTCTCCAACACGCCAACCGTATCGGCTGACCTTTCGGAACTGGCACTTGAACAGTCATTGATCGATATCAAACGCCTCAAAGATGACGCTGGCACGATCATCCAGTTGATGGGTAAATCCGTCATTCTTCCTCCTGAGTTGGAATTTGAGGCTAACCGTATCCTCAAATCCAGCAACCAGAACGACACGGCTAACAATGCAACCAACGCTCTGAAAAATATGGGCTCGTTCCCAGGAGGTGTTGTTGTTAACCCGTATCTATCCAGTTCAAAGGCATGGTTTATCAGAACTGACGTCATGCCTGAAAAAGGGCTTGTTTGCTTTGACCGCATCGCAAGTACTGTCAGCGATGACAACTCATTTGAAACGGGTAACGCTAAATTCAAATGTAGGTTCCGTCGCAGCTTTACAGTGGGCGACCCAAGAAGCTGGTACGGTTCAGCGGGGGCTTGATAATTAGATTAACAGTAAATAAAGCTTGAACAAAACAAAAGAGCATGTTAGGCTATTGATACGGCAACCAGTTAGGATCATATGGATAAGACCGCCGCCCACTATAGCGGAAGCATGGCGTTCCAAGCCATATTGGTTGCAAGAGAAAAAACAATTGCTCTCATCCTAAAACGAGGGGCTATTCCATTACGGAGTAGCCCCTTTTATATTTTCCCGCGCGTCCTTAATTGGACGGCTATTTCAGCCGCAAAGGAGAAACACAAATGGGCGCACTTCCCCGCAGATTCAAACCGACGCATTATCCTCTTGGCCTCTCAACAGACATCCCAACAAGCAATTTCGCTAACATGGGCCAGCCTGATCCAACAAACTATGTCACGTACTTTGACGACTTCTTGAAGTACACAGCCGCAGATTGGACTATCACCAATACGACCGGCACAGTGACCGTAGCTCCGGGTAGCCTTCTCCGTGGTGTCATCACTGCAACCAACAGCGCAACAGCCAATGCAAGTAACGGCGTTGTTTATGGTGCATCTTCTGTCAACGGCGCTTTCAACGTACAGCCTTATGTTCAGGGTACTGCCAAAGGTGAACGACTTTTCTTCTGCGCAAGATTTAAAGTAACTGACCTTTCCACAGTGTTTGGTATCGGACTTTACAAGTACAATACTACGACTCCGCTTGCTCCGGCTGATGGACTGTTCTTTCTTTCCACTGTAACCACAGGTGTTGTTAAGCTGACCGCCATATCATCGGCAGGTGGCACGACTACATCGGCAACCATTGCAACTATCGCCGCTGATACGTTTATCGAACTGTCATATGTGTATGAACCTCAGAAGATATACAAAGACGGATCATCCACGGGACCGATCAACATTTTTGTCAACGGCGTATTGACTCTCTCGGTTCCTTCTACAAACGTACCAGCATCGACTGTGATACTTACTCCCGGTTTCTCTGTATTCGGGAATGCAAAAGTAATGACCATTGATTACATCCTAGCAGCTCAGGAAAGAGTCAACTAAGGAGTAATTCATGAGACCACGTCGATTTAATTACACTTTGTCAGCTCTCAGCGTTTCCGGCTATGTGTCCGCCGCTACAGGTGCAGGGCCATTTACTACTATTGCAGGATCGCCAGCGGATGGGCTCGGCCATCAGGTTACGCTTGCCAGTACAGCCGACCTGCATTTGATAAACATGACCATTACAGGTCTTGATGCCGAGGGCCGGTCACAAACGGAAGTGATCGCAGGACCAAACAACAACACCGTAACATCGACCAAGTATTTCAAAAGCATATCCAGTGTATCAGCCGCATCCACTTTGGGTGCTAACACAATGAACATCGGATGGAACGCTGTCATAGTTACACCGGTATTTGTTGTGAACTCATACGCAACATACGGACCCAGCATGAGCGTGGGCCTTACTGGCACGTGTACATTCACACTACAGCAAACGCTTGATAACCCTTTTGAACAAAACCCGGCGACTTTTATAACCCTTGGCACTGCATCACAAACAGGTTCCTACGGTGCATTCTGCTCTCCCGCTGTGGCAGGATTAAGGGTGTCTATTGCATCTCATACGAGTGGTGTGATTGCCGTTAGTTTTGCGGTTGGTGAATAACCAGTGGGCAAAAAAGACTATCTCAAGCTGGGCTCTGAAAACGTCATATGTGACAGGTGCGGAGCCAAGTATAAGATGGAAGATTTAGCGAAAGAATGGACTGGCCTTATGGTATGCAGTCCATGTTACGAGCCTAGAAACCGTCAGGACTTCTTAAAAGGAGTTCCTGACGGTAAGCCTAAAGAATATAGCCGCCCAGAAGCGACTGAGGTATTCGTTGATACAACAGTGACACCGGATTCTCATTTACTTGTACCATAGGGCGGTTACATGCCATCTACATTTTATCCTGTAAGAGATACGATAATTCGGGGAGCTCTCAGATTGGTAAACGCATATGCGTCTACCGGTCAGCCAGCACCAGAACAAATGTCCGATGCGATTGAAGCATGCAACCTCATGCTCAAATCATGGCAGGTAGACAACTTTTTATGGTTGAAGCAATTCGCCCTGTTGACTCTTGTACCCGGACAAGCCACGTACAAGTTTGGTAACGCCGCAAATGGGACACCATCGCCCGACGTATGTGTATATCAAGGCACCGCAACCCAAATAGACAGACCCACCAGAATATCAATGGCCGCATATCGCAACACGTCAGGATTTGACCGCCCCCTGACACCGATGAGCCGCGCCGAGTATATCCAACTAACCAACAAAACAAATCCGGCACCGTGTGTTCAATTTTACTACAATCCGCAACTCTATCAAGGCGAGTTGACCGTATGGCCGGTACCCACTACCGCAGATACGCTGTTTTTTACCTGTGATCGCGGCATTTATGACGTAATAACAGACACAGACACGTTTGATGTCCCGCAGGAGTGGATGAGTCTATGCAAATGGGGGCTCGCTTGTGAAATAGCTATCGAGTACGCCGTTCCTCCCGCTCAATTGGCACAGCTCGAATCCAAGTATCAAGCGATGCGGCAAACAATCGACAATTACGACAGAGAGATAGCGGTAAGCTACCTTAGCGTGGATCAGTACTAATGGGAACAACTCCGCTACCCATAAATGAAAAGCCCTTTTACAATACTGACTCAATAGCAAACAGCCTATCCGCTGACGATATGGTTGATTGCTATCTTGAGCCGGTGCCAGGCGTAGGATTTGTCACTCGCCGCCGCCCAGGGTTTAAACTGTTCGCTGATCTTGCCACAGGCGTACAGGGTGACGGGTTATTTTCATGGGAAGCAGCGGGAAAAGTAATAGCTGTATCAAATGGCAAAGCATTTGAATTGTCAGTATATGGAACTGCAACTGACATAACTGGAGACACTTTAAACGCTGGCATACCCGTAATATTCGCCGATGGTCAAGCTACTGATGGTACTCCTTGGCTTTACATGGCAACCGGAAAGATAGTTTACACCAATGGCGGAAAAACAACATTTCCCGTATATGAAGGGCAAAAAGTGATTCCCGCCAATGCCACAGGGTTTGCAACTCTGGTGCATGATGTATCGTGGTCTTTGTCAACTACACACGGGCCTACTGCGGCAGATGGCGTAATTGTTGCCATCTCAAACCCCACGACAATAGACTATTCAACTTTGGCCGCAACAGTCTCCGGCACTGACATATATGACGTAGCGCAGACTGAAATTATAGCTTTGCCAGCTCCACAAGGAACCACACACACCACAAGCTACTTTAAAACCATAACCGTCATTAAACCATCCTCAACAATAGGTAATGGAACATCGAGCGCAACAGGCTTTGCCGCTGCTGCAACTGGGGCAACGTGGACACTTGCCGCTACCGCTCCAACAGACGGACACCAAAGGCTTGTCACTATCACGGGACTAACCGCAACTGACCATTCAGGTCTTACGGCAACTATTACTGGTACAGACGCAAACGATCTTGCACAAACTGAAACTCTAACGCTGCCAAAAGGAACCACCACTGTAACATCAAAAAATTACTTTAAAACAGTTACCACCGTTACACCATCCGCAACCATTGGCTCCGATACAATGAACATCGGATGGGACGCTTACGGAGGGCTTGATCTCGGATGGTCTGACTCTTCGGTGGAATTGACCAGCTCAAACGTACCCGCAGCCACACACGTTGCCTACATCAAAGGTAGTTTCTTGGCAAATGAAACCGGAACAAACAGATTCGACTTTACCGACACTAACCCTATTACTGGGATAATGGACAATTCGTTTTGGGGCAGTACTGATAACCCGCTAACATGTGAGGCAAAAGGAGATAAGCTTCTTGCCATATTTGCCGCATGGCAGGAACTTTACGCCTGTGGAACACTCGGTACAGAGATATGGCAGAATGACGGTGTAACGCCTTACAGTGCCATACCCGGCGCATTCTCTGAGGGTGGAATAGAAGCCCCGTACTCGTTTGTAGTTGCCGACAATACCGTGTTTATGCTTTGCGTAATCGGCGGAACTCGCGTGGTTGTAAAATTCCAAGGCAGAGCACCTGTTGTATGTTCCGACGATATTGGTCGCATACTAGCTGAAATGGAAACCGTATCTGACGCGGTAGGGGATTTGATTGGAGTGGGTGGATTGGCTATGTATCTGCTTACGTTCCCCACAGCCAAACAATCATGGGCCTACGACTACAAGAATGACGTATGGGTGCGATGGGGTTACTGGAACGCTACCTCTGGACAGCATGAGCACTTTTTAGGGCAACACGCTTGTTTTGTAAAGGCGTGGAATAAACACCTCATCATGTCGCGTGTAGATGGCAAAATTTACGAATTAGATCGCGCTACGTTCGACGATGATGGTAATGAAATGGTGTCATACCGGCGCACTGGCTGGCTGAATCATGGAACCTATAACCGTAAAATATGCGATCAGTTTTATGTCAAATGCAAAGCTGGTATGTCAAACATCGGGACTTTGCTTGTAAGATTTAGGGACGAAGGCCGAGAAGAATGGGGTAACTGGATCGAAGTTCCGCTTACACCTGTAGGTCAGCGCGATTTCCTTGCCAAAATGAACCGGTTTGGCATGTACCGCAGCAGACAATACGAATTCAGGTTATCAGACAATGCCGATCTTGTGCTGGTAGGTGTAGATGCTGAATTGAGGGGCTTGTCATCGTGAAAGGGCCATTTACTCTACTGCCAAGACCACCCCAGAACAGAGGGGGGAACATTGACCCTTTTGAACTGGAAAAGTGGTTTACCCGTATATGGCTGATACTGTCGGCTACTGCCGGTATTTCATGGGCTATTATTGATAAAGCAGGTTCAAAGCTATCAGATATCGAAACCCGTACACACGTCATGCTTCAACGTGTTTTAGGTGCTGATGTAAATAACACCGGAAAAGAGCCGATAGTTGACAACCCTTTATTTGTAAAGCACGTATCCGATGAACAGGCGCAAGGATGGGAAACGGCACGTCACGATGCTTCAAACGGGTTAGCGCTTCATACCATGACCACAAATTCAAACGAGCGCGGTGACACTCAGGCGCTTAACTGGATGGGATAATGATTTATACCTACACACCGAAACGATTGATTGCAGGTTCGGCGCTGACAAATGCTCTTGTAACCTATTACACAGCAACGACGATATACGGCGCGATATTGAAAGAGCTTGTTATCGTGAACACTGACACAGTGGCAAGGACGGTAACGGTTCATATTGTACCAGCAGCAGGTACGGCGGGAGTGCCCACAATCATATTAAGCGCCGACACACTACAGCCAGGGGAGCAGCGAGTATACAGCTTGTCTTCAGTTATCCCGCAAAACTCATTCATTCAGGCGAGTGCGTCCGTAGGGGCGGTTATGTCAATCAACGCGAGCGGAATAGAAATATCGTAACCGAGGTGTATTATGGGTTTTTTTGATACAATAGCAGACATAGCGACGGTCGGAGCATACGGGGCTGTTACTGGCAAAGGTTTTGACATTACCGGCAAGGGGGCGGCGGCACAAGCTCTCAAAGATTCTAACGCCGCGCAAGCCGGATCGGCACAGAACCAGCTAGACCTTCAGCAACGGATGTATGACGAGTCAGTTGCCCGCAACAAGCCGTTTTATGATACCGGAGTAACAGCAAACTCCGAACGCAACAAAATGGTAAATGGCGGGTACAACATGCAGGAAAGCCCAGCGGCTCAGTATGAATTGCAGCAGGGAACAAAAAGCTTGAACCGTCAACTTGCGGCCCGTGGGTTGCTAGGTTCGGGTAATGCTTCACAACGGCTTGCGGAATTATCCAGTGGCATAGCTGCAAACGATTACAATCAACAGTACCAGAGGCTATCCGACCAGATAAACACAGGAACAGGGGCGGCACAGCAATCAAATCAATCCAGCAACCAGTTAGCCGCTCAAGGCACAAATACATACCAGAACCAATCGAACACCACGACATCCAACAACACGGCCAGAGCGCAACTTTACACAGGCACAAGCCCACTTGCGGTTATATCTGACGTAGCAGGGGCGGCAGGTACATTAATGGGCGGAGCTGGTAAACTAAAATCATCATTTGCTGAATCTCAACCTACAACCACAGTGGCGACGAATCCATTAGGATAAGGATACCTATATGTTTGAATACAACTCTCCACTTACAAGAGCGGCACAGAATATTAACCAAGGTATCCAATCAGGCCAGCAAGCGCAGTTAATGGATATGCAGCTTACCGAAGCGAAACGGCAAGCTGACGATAGGGCAGCATTGCGACAGCAACTTGCATCAGCACAGCCCGAAACGACAGGAACAATTACACCGGCAGCACCGACACAGGAACTTGCGTCTGATAGATTAGGACTTGCCGCCGCTCCCGGTGCTCAGTACTTACCTAATCCACTGAAACCACCGACTCCCGCGCCTTTAACTGGTTCACTTGAAAGTGAAATGCAGAACAACGGACTTGCAGAAAAACCAGCACCGGACGCTAGCGGTTTCAATATTCCACAAGAACCGGTTAGCGATTCAGTGCAGGCTATGCAAGATGGCAGGTTGAATATCAAGACCACTCAGCCAAATTACGCGGGTATTGCGCTTCAGCATTACATGTCAACAGGCAACCTAGAAGCGGCCAACGTGCTTAAACAGCAGATAGTAGCGCAAGCTAAATCAGTTACAGATGTTAGTGGTAACGCGAATGATGGCCTCAAGATAATGAATGAGGCTCTTGGTACTAATTATTCAGTAATGAAAACACCGGCTTTTCAGTTAATGAAAAACGGTGATGAAGTAACGGGCATACTTGACGAAGGCACAATGAAAACTGATATGCTGAAGGGCATGTCTCTTTCGGATGCAATGCATAAAAACCTTGTTCCAGTTAGTTTAGGCGGTGCATCCCCGATAGTTTCCAAGTTTTTAGCAGAAACACCAAACCCAACAGCGCAACAGGTATGGGACTTGGCAAATAAAAACGGGATACCACTGAAAACAATAGAACCTATTATCACAAGGATCCAAGCGTCACAAAACGAACAAGGCCGATTTGACCGTCAGCAAAAGCAACAGGAACACTCTGATGCGCGTTTTGCGGCAACGCTTGCGGCCAAAAATAGTGGGGCAGGTTCTAACATGGGTGGTGGCGCTCAAGGCCCATTAAACGCGCAAGGTGTCAACGAAGGCGCATTACAGGGACTATCTCCAAGTATGGCCGCTTATGTTAAGAAAGTAGCCAATTACGAGATACCTATTCCTAACCCACGAAGCAAAGAAGGTATTGCGCTTGCTGGGCGCGTAGCACTATTTGACCCGACTTACGACACACAGCAATACCCACTAAGACAGGCAGTACGAAAGAGCTTTACTAGTGGAAAAGATGCTGCAAATATTACCTCATTGAATACTGCAATCCATCACCTCGACCAACTAGATAAATCAGTTGATGAATTAAATAACAGTTGGTCTCCTAAGTGGAACGCGATAGCAAACACATGGGAATCATCTTTTATGGGAGACCCTAAATTCAAAAAGGTTATTAACGACCTGAATGCAGTAAAAGGCGAAATGTCCACTACTTTCAAAGGTACAGGAGCAACAGATCAAGAGATAAAAGCATGGGACAAAGGTTTTGATGTCAACGGGTCTCCTGCACAATTGAAAGAAGCCGGTGTACAAGAAGGTGTAAAACTTTTACAGGGCAGACTTGATGCTTTAATTGACAAATATCAGACAGGTATGGGAAAAAGTATTGACATCCAAATCCTAAGCCCTAAATCTTTAACTTCTCTTGAGAAGTTGGGCGTTAATGTGGATAGATACAAGGCTATTGCCACAACATCAAACAATCCGACCGCTTCGGGACAAACGGCACCATCTGACGGTAGACCTTCACTCGAATCAATATTTAAAAGGGGCTACAATGGCAGTCACTTACGACCAAATACAGACAGCACGACAGGCCGGATATTCTGACTCGGATATCATCAACCATCTTGCCGCGTCCGATTCTCAAGTCAAGACGGCTATTGATTCAGGGTATGCGCCGGGCGAGATAATCAACTATCTGGCAAAGAATGCCGGTGGTGTCATCCCCACTGCATCGCCTACCGATTACAAGGCAATGCGGGATAAGTTCATTGCCGATCAGGGAACTATCGGGACTCGCATCAAACAGGGTGCAAAAGACGCAGTGACTGCCGCTATGCCATACGTCAGACCTGTAGTTGAAGGTTTGGGCGCAGGCGCTGGCGGTCTTGCTGGCGGTACGTTAGGCGCTGCGGCTGGTGGGATTAGTGCCGTACCTGGTGCAATTGCCGGCGCAGGTCTTGGCTACGCAGGTGCTAAAAGCGCAATGGACTTAGTTGATAAGTCAATTGGCAACGCTCCAATGCAATCACCTAGAGAACTTCTGGCAACCACAGCCAGAGATATTGGTACAGGCGCGACTATGGAAATGGGTGGTCAGGTAGCCGGTAAGGTTATCGGGGCCGCAGTCCCTAAAGTAGTCAACGCCTACAGGTCGGCCCGTTCTGCGCTATCTGCTAACACTCCCGCACTCACACAATCAGGAGTCAGCAACGCAGCGGGCCGTATATTAAACGAGAGTTCCGGAACTTCCCCGCTTTACGAATCGAACGCAGCTGCCGCTAACCAAGTTGCAGAGGATGTGCCGGGTTTCCGCGCCTCACTTGGAGAAGCCCGTAACGACCCAGGCTTGATTAAGTTACAGCGTGGTATGGAATCGCAACCAGGCACTGCCGCCGATCTTGTGGCACAGAAGAACGCCGCTAACCGTCAAGCACTATCCGGCACACTCGACACGGCATTCCCGACACAGGCAACGATTGAGGATACTACCGCCGCACTTCAGGGGCAGAAGTCAGGTATTGAGGCCAACACAAGCGCCACCGATATTGCCGCGCAACGTACCGCACAGGGATTGAAACCGGTTGACACGCAGAGCGCAGGCCGCAACGTGATAGATGCTATTGAAAAGGAACGCATCCCCGCTAAACAGGCTGTTACCGATCAATACAACGCACTTCCAAACGAGGCGATACCAACCAGCAACACAGCACAGGCAATCAGGGACTTGCAAAAAGACTTCCGACCGGGAGACGAGGATGTTTACCCTTCCCGCGCAATTTCAAGAGTTCAAGAAGCGTTGCGGGGAGCGAAGCCGGAAAAGGGTGCCGTTCAGATACTTGATGCACAGGGCAACCCGATACGTTCGGGCGCAGACTTTGACCCTACTAAATCACAGGTAGGTTTTCAAGACCTACATTCGTTACGGAAAGACATCGGTCGGCAGATACAAGACGCTTCAACCGGTATGAACCCAAATAGAGAACTTGCCGCAAAGCTGCAACGTATCAAGTCGGGTATTGACACAGACATTGAAGCTGGCATGGGTGCAAACAACGACTACACAACTGCACGTCAGGCTTTCAGCGATTACGCCAACAAATACCGCACAGGAGATGTAGAGGCTGTTTTAAGGCGTGGGAATCAGGCTACAGGGCGCAATGTGCCGGATGCTCTTATAGCTAAGAAAATGGCAACTCCTGACGGCGCAGATAGCTTTATAAACTCCGTTGGGCAGAAGAGCGCCGCAACCGTTATGGAAGGGCATTTTGCAGATGATATGCTTGCAAAAGTTGGCAACCCCCAAACCGGAGAACTAAACCCGAAAGCACTCTCATCGTGGGTACAAAAGAATGGCGCTGTTCTTGACAAATACGGGCTACGAAGTCAATTCGATTCCGTCAACTCCGCGCACCAAGCACTTGATGCAGCCAAGACCGCAGAAGCCGCCTTTAACAAGACCGTAGCCGCAAAGATGCTCAACGCAGACCCACAGAACGCAATAGCGGCAGCAATGGGTGGCGCAGAGGGCATGAGCGCAAAGAACACCGGTGCTATCATGGCTAAACTTGTTGACCAAGTGAAAGACAACCCCGCTGCGCTGGATGGCCTTAAAAATGGGTGGAAGGACTTTATTATGTCCGTGGTTGAAACCACTAAAAAAACCATTGCAGGCGACAATATGATTAGTCCAGCAAGCATCCAAAAGATGCTCGCTAAATACGAACCTGCGTCGAGAGTTCTTTTTAAAGACTCGCCACAACAATTAGCAGCGTTACAAAACATACAGAAAGGAGTGGAAATACAGGGTAGATCAGCTCAGGGAGTAGGTGGAGGAGCTGATACTGCTGAAAAACTAAATGCCGTAGGTGGATTGATACCTAAAATAACATCGGCACTTGGAAGCGCAATTGCTGGCGGTGGTCTTGGATTGGCAATACATGGCATACCGGGTGGTACTTTAGGGGCAGTAGCAGGAGCAGGTATCAAAACCGCTGCAAATGTGGTGTCAGAACATTCGTCGCAACTAGTTAACTCATTACTAGCAAGGGCTTTATATGACCCACCATTGGCAAAGATCTTGATGGATGGTGCAACCAAGATGGCCCCGAAAGAATTTACTCGGCAGATAACACCATATTTGCAAAACTACATTACAGCCGGTTCAGCCGCCATTAAAGGAGCCAACAATGCCACTAATCAAGTCACCCAGTAAGAAAGCCTTTCAAGCCAATATAAAGGCCGAAGCCAAAACAAAGCCAATTAAGCAAGCCATAGCGATTGCATACAGCGTTAAGAAAAAATCCGGTAAAAAATAATGCCCGTTAATTCAGGCAACTTCTCGAAGGCCATGCAACCAAAAAAGATAAAGAAAAAGCCTATTAAAAAACCAAAATAAATACTATTATGCACCATAAATTGTGGCTACCTTTAGCGGGGGAAAAGTGGAATCCTACCACCTGCCACAGTTCAATATAGGGCGGATTATCTGAGGAGGATAAACCATGGCAAAATGGAAAGATATTACAGGTATCAAATTCAACAGATTAATAGCAATAAAAATGACGCATGTAGATAAATTAGGTAAAGCATGGTGGTTATGTCTTTGTGAATGTGGAAAAGAACACTCCGTAAGGGGAATAAGTCTCAGGGCGGGAGAAATTAAAAGTTGTGGATGCTTATGGGAACCAAACATAAAACATGGAGAATCTGGAAATAAAACCCCTACGTATTCTTCATGGGCAAATATGATTGACCGATGTTTTAATACTAAAAACATAAATTATAAAAACTATGGGGCAAGAGGTATTACGGTCTGTGATGAATGGAGAGACTACAGAAACTTTTTGGCAGATATGGGACATAAACCAAAAGGACTGACGATAGAAAGAAAAGAAAACAACGGCAACTATACCCCTGATAATTACAAATGGGCTTCAACTTATGAACAGTCAAGAAACAGAAGAAACAACGCTATGTATTATTTTAATGGATCAATTATAACGGCTTCGGATTTGGCTGTTATTTTAAAAATACCTCGGAATAGATTATATGACGCAAGAAGAAGGAATAAAGACGAATCATATTACGGCATAAAAAGGAGCAATTAAAATGAAAAGCAAAAATTCCGCAGCTATTAAACAGGACAAAAAGATTGACAAGAAACTTTCTCCCAAAGAACTTAAAGCTGACATCGCCTCAGACCGGAAGTTACTGGCAGCAAAAGTAAAGAAGGGTGGCAAATAAATGGCAACCAAACCCCCAAAGAAACCAATCAAACAGACCCCGAAGCCGAAAGCGGCACCCCTTCCAAAACCTGCGCCGAAGCCAAAAGCATTGCCTCCGCGCTCTTACTACGCATAGGAGGATATGTTATGGAAGCATATGGAATGGAACGCCAAGGGAAGGGCCGTAAAGTTGAAGATTGTAAAGAAACATGTGGAGAGCATAGCGGCATGGTTGAACGTGATTTCAATATGGCAACATGGATAAAATCCGTATTTGCCATGGTATCAGCGGCGTGCACGTTAATGGCTTACTCTGTTTTTTGGCAAGCTCCAAAGATTGATACGGCAGTTGCGGAAATGAGGCTTGAAATAAACAATATCAGAAGCGAATTTAAGGCAGCGGATCAAGCCATTGACAAGCGGATAACGTGTCTCGAAGAAGTAGTATATCGCGGTAAAAAATAGGAGCATTTATGGCAACCCAATTTGATTTTTTGTTATCTCAGGTAAGAACGTCTACCGCATCACTTGAGGGTGGAAAAGTTTATTTTTACGAAGCAGGAACAACAACGGCGAAAGATGTGTATCTGGATAGGGCGCAACAGACTCAAGCAGCTAATCCTTATACCTTGGATGCTAACAGTACTGCGCTTGTGTATGGAGCTGGTCTTTATCGAGTTGTCATAAAAGACATTTCGGGTGTGACTAAATTCGATAGAGACAATATCGTATCAGCGGGAGAAGATGGCACAATTAACAATATCGACGCAACATCGGGAAATGTTACATTTCAACTGCCAAGCGGGGGAGTTTGTACTGTTTGCAAAACAGATGCAACCGCAAACACTGTAACTATTACTCCAAGCATAGGTGGACAGACCGTGACCATTGATCCTCTTTCGGCTCAAGGCGAACTAATAAGATTTGTCCTTTGTGGTACAGTTTGGAATTGGAGCTAATATGAAAAAAACAATAATATTATTGTTGTTAATCCCTACTATTGCTTTTGCTTTTACATACAAAAACAACCCTCAGACGGGTAAACCAGACCTTGTAACCACTTCTGTTTCGGATCTGACCGACTATGGCGTCGGATATGTAACATCAGTTCATTTTAATTCGTATTCCACTAGCACTCAAACCAAACTAAACAACAAACTGGGGGTAACAACACAAGCCGCTGATTCGTTAAAACTTAACGGTCAGTTAGCCAGCTATTACCTATCAGGTACACCCGCTCTACCTAACGGGACTACTGCTACTACGCAGAGCCAAGGTGATAACAGCACAAAACTTTCCACCACTGCTTACACCGACTTGGCTGTTGCGGGTTCATGGGTGGATTATTCGGCAAGCACAACAACGGGCGGCTTTTCTGGATCACTGACCCGCACAAAAGTATTTTATCGCATTAGGGGAAAACGCATGGACGTAATTGTACAGCTTATCGGCCCCGCAACTGGTGGAGCACCATTAACATTCACGCTGCCAAACACAAGCTATACAGCACCAAGCAACTTTGGCATAGAGCGATTCCCAGTTTACATCGAAGATGCCTCCGCACAAACAACGCCGGGATTGGCTACTATGGATAACAACACGGCCACAGTGACAGTATATAAAGATTGGGCTTTTGCTAACTTTACAGTAGGCACTGCCAGAGCTGTACAAGGTTCGTTTACCGTAAATATAAATTAGGAGCAACCATTATGGCTATTTTGGCATTTTCTACAAACGGCAGATACGTTATAAAAACAACATTAACTAACGCACTAAATGACGCTGATACCGCTGGTAAAAAAATAGTAAACACTACCCCATCACTGTCAGTAACTACCGCACTTACCGTTACAGGTGGCAGGACGTTGGAATGTCAGGATGGCGGCTCATTTTCGGTATCTGGTTCGGGTTCTATTACCGGCATGACTTATTTTGAAACTAAGTGGTTTGGCGGCTCAGATATTGGAGCACAAATCAACGCCGGATGTTTAGACAGGGCAGCACATCATATTAAAGTTTCTGCCCCAGGCGCTTTTTCGACATCACCTAATATACCAATGGGGTCAATAGTTGATTTTGAACCTGGAACATATACACAGTCATCAACTTGGAGTATGTCGCATAAAGGTGTAATTTATAACTTCAACGGATCTGTGTTTCGCACCAGCGTATCGGCTGGAATAGTTTTTGACATCGGTAAATTAGCAGCGGTTACGCCGGGGACAGTAAACACTTCCGGCACAACAGTGAATTGGGTAAGCGGCCCCAAATTTGACGACCTTGACTATGGCGATTCTTTGATAGTCAACGGTATAGTCTGCAATATTGCAAGCATAGTCTCTTCTACCCAGCTCACAGTTGCGGGAGCAAGTCTCGGTACACAAAGCGGAGTTGCGTACTCGGCAATGATGAATCCTGAGAACGCAGTGAACAACTCCGCTAACTCTGTTGGTGTGGTCATAAACGATTTGAGCCTGAGCCAAGCAAGTGGAGCAGGCATAGCTATACGCGGAAAGTTTGCATTCGGGTTGAGGTTGAACAATGTCAAAGTCAATCTAGCATACACCAAAGCGGTTCAATTGTTGGGTTGTATAGGTGCGAAAGTAGATGTAACAGCTATATTTTCCCCGATTGAAATTAACAGCCTTACCGCTGCCGGATATTCAACTGGTAGTAACGCTGGATCAATAAAAGCGGCCGTGTTGGGTGTAGTGGGCGGTAACGCGTATTCCATGTTGATTGCCAATTCGGGAGTTGTAAACCTTCACGACTTGCGTATCGAAGGTAATAGTTCGACTTACGGTTTAGAAGTGAATGCGTCCTCAAGAGTAGCACTGACCGGAACAAGTTATTTTGAACAAAACGGAGACGGCACTTCTAACGCGGCTGATTTATACATCGCTAATGGTTCAACAGCCGTAACAGTTGACGGAGGGCAGGCTACTACGGCGGGGGTAACGTACAATAACGGTGGTGGTGCCATTGTCGTAGACGCAACCTCTGAATCGACAATTTCCAATTTTTACATCAACGGAAACAACAACTCTTATCAGTTTGGTATCAACGCCGCATCAGGTGCGATAGTCCATCAGTACAACAACACAATAACTGGTGTTACCACTTTAGGAGGTACAGTAACAACTCCTAACACGGGGCTTAAACCGAATAGCATTAATATTAACCCCATGGGTGAAGCTCAGTTCCGCAGCGTTTATGCGCCGACGCAGGAGCTCGTCTATAACGGGAACATGGCTCATGGTGACACAGCATGGACAAAGGGAACTGGATGGACAATACCAGGCAACTCTTATGCTCAAGCAACGAACGTCACTGGCAATGCTGCATTCTCTCAGTCCGTCATATCTTCAATGACAATTGGGAGTTACTACCGGCTTACGTTCACGATTGCAAGTTACAGCACCGGTACTCTGATTGCATACGTAAATGGTAGCACAGGCGCGGCATACGCTGCCAACGGTACTTACAGTCTGGTATTTCAGCAGAATACAAAAGACAACTCTGTAACATTTTTGGGAGCAAGCAGCCTGAACTGCACTCTTACAAACATATCTCTGGTGCCTGTTTCAATCACAGCGGATGAAATCGCATACTTGAACAAATCCATCCGTATAGTTCCGAAGGGGCCGTTTGCCAATAATGCAGCCGCTATTGCAGGAGGGTGTCTGATTGGTGAGCTATACTACGTCAACGCGGCTACAGATCCGCAGCCGGTATATATTGCACATTAATTTAATAATAAAGGAGGCTAAATGAAAACAATAAACGAAATGTTTGACGACATTATTGGATTAAATGAGGGTGGAAAAGCCGCTGCTTATCGGTTCAGCGATCCAGACGGTGTGAAGTCTGGCAAGTCAGGATGGTCATTCGGTACAGTGCAATTTGATACCAAAAACAACGGAGAGGCTATTAAGTGCCTCGTTGATTGCGGTTTCACTCAGGATGAAATACACGGAATAGTTGACCAGACAATTGATGTAGTCCCTCTCGCGGCTCGTCTGGTTGCTCACAAGGACGTTGTTGACCGGTACGACATGGCTCAGTTGCAACACTGTATCAATTCCGCTGGCAACTTCGCATCAGATCACAATGTACCACTTGCAGACACAGCCGCGTTTCTGGCTCTGGCTGATGTCTGGAATCAGTTCGGTAGTTGGGGTGATGGATCGGCGGCGCACTTGTTGGCACTCGGTAAGCCGGTTACAGCAGATGATATTCTTGCAATGAAACTGACATGGAAATATGCAACACAGGTTAAGGGCGGTCACGATGATACAATCAGACGCTATAAAAACGTAATGGAGGTAGTGAAAAATGCGTGAGTTCATCGACTACATCAAAGGTATGCTGTCAAGCGATCAGCCGCAGAGCTTTGCGCGGGGAGCGTGTGCGTTTATCATCTATTTTCTTGTGTGCGGGTTCTGCTACGTGACCAGCAAGAACTGCGCATTGCCGGATATACCGCCCGGCTGGATTGCGCTTATCACTCTCTTATACGGTTCAAGCAAAGCTGGTGACGTAATCATAGCAAAAGGAGCACAGAATGCCGATCCTGTTTGAATTTGTAATACCTTTTATCGAGAAGTATTGGGGATACATCCTCGCTTTTCTCATTGTTATCTGCCTTTCGTTTTCCATTGCATGGGAGTTATGGAATCCGAAGCCTAAAGTACCTGAGACAGCAAAACCGGCAGTTGTTCAGGCCGATGGTAGCATTATCCTACAGAAAACCCCAGACGCGAACGCAAAGCCACCTATGGCTATTCCCAAAGGCTCAGTAGTGGAAAGGGTAGTCAAGATAACGGTGCAAGCCAAGACACCTATCCAGACAATTGCCGGAACAGTGGAAGTCAAGGAAACAGTGACGCAGATGGTCAAGAGTTTACCGACTATGCTGACGGCAAAAGAGGATCATATTGCCGACGCTGGCAAAATGATCGAATGCCCTCCGGTGACTCTTGAAATGGCGTTAGTCAGATTGCCAGACGATACAAGACGTGTGATTGCAAAGTCGGAAGACGGAATAATACTTTCAGCAATCGATATCCCCGTTGCAGACGCTCTGCCGCCTGTTATGCCTAAAGTTTGGAGTGCCGGCGCGGTTGCCAACCCGTTTAAACAAGCGATTGGCGCTTACGTAGACCGTGACTATGGATGGTTACGCACCGGAGCTACGCTTATGCAGTCCGAAAAAGGTAGATTTCCTGACGAGTTTATTGTAAAAGCTGGCATAGTATTCTAAAAAGGTATAGTCACCGCCGCCGTACACCCTCCACGGTCTATGCCTCCCGAAAGGGAAGCGCGGTAAAGAGTCATCAGAAATGGTGGCTCTTTTTTTTGTGCTTAAAATAAAAATTTACTTGTTAACATTATCTATTGACAAACCTGTAAACGCTTTGCTATAACTACATCAAGAGTTAATCAGTAAACAAATCACACAGGGGGCGGCAAATGTTTAGCAATGGCAAATGGCACAAAAACGTAACTACAGTGGGAGAAGTCATCGCAGAACTTTCTTTAATCGATCCTGATACACCGGTAAAGAGTAGTTTTGTGGACAGTGTGGATCTTGTCTTTTTTAACAGGCTTAAAGCTGACCCGCATATCGCTTTTGAAGATGGGGAGGAATGGGATTATGAAGGATCGGAAGACGAAGACGAAGAATAATTACAGAAAGGAGCACACATGAGACAAGTACAAGCATTCAGAACCACCATGGAAAACGGATTAAAGATTGTAGCCGCAGCAAAGAAGCTCAAGTTGACTAAATCAGCATTGCTGGAACGTATCGTAATGCAGGGCATTCGAGAACTGAAATAGGGGGAGTAATAAATTGTTTAGGGTAGAATACGAGGCGTATAGAAATGTTTTGAAAAGTGGCAAGAAAAGTGCCGTTAAAGTACGTTCGATATGGATCGAATATTTAGAATTACATTCGTGTACCATATGTGGAAAACTAGGTAACTCGCGTAAAATTCAGTACAGGTCGCTTTTACATTGGTATTTAAGAGACAATTTCAAAGAGCAAACAAATTTAGGTAATTACGGATTATGTATGAGTTGTTGGAACAAACACCGAGTATACGAAAAACGCGAGCGTGAAATAGCTGAAGTGCAATATTTAATAAATAAAATAAAAAGGAGATCTTATGAACATCGGTGATTTAAGAAACAGGCTTATGATCGAACTTGAAATGCTAACTAATGGCAAAAGCGACACCAACAAAGCTAAAGAAGTTGTAAGGCTTGCCAATTCCACAAATGAACTGCTTCGTACCGAGTTGCAAATTAAAAAGTTAGAGAGAGAATTTAAAGAGGCAGGGGAAGAATTGATTTTGGGAAATATAGAAATATGTAAAACTAAAAACCCACAATAAACCATCAAACCAAGGGAGGGGATATGAGATCACAACAAAATTTAATACCGGGGCCAGTAGAAGGATACAAAGCAGTAAACAAAGATATGACCTGCTCTCCAAACGGTAACACGTTCACTTTCAAAATAGGTCGTAACAAACTGCCAAACGGCAACTCACTTGATTTATGTAGTAACGGTTTCCATTTCTGCAAATATCCATCGGGGCCGCATTCGTATTATTCAGATTGCCGTGTATTTAAAGTCAAAGCGTATGGCGTTTTGGATTTGCCAATAGAACCAGGCGCAGATTATAAAATGGTTTGCGAAGAAATAGAGTTTTGCGAAGAGGTTGTTATTGGTGGCGACTCTGTTCATATTATCACTCAGGTAGCTTAAACTGCAAAGAAGCTCCAATTTATTTATTTGATAAAATCACCAAAATAAAGCGGTACGATATTCCTTGGTATTTGGTTAATCGGCTTGCTGATTTAATGGTGAAAGACGATGACATTGACCCTGAACCGTTTCTATCAATACCTAACGCAACAGCTAAAGGAATTAAAAAGCTGCACGACGCACACAAAGCGGCAAGAGGTGTCAAATGAGCAAATACGATCAGTCAGGACACCGCAACGACAAAGCAAAGCGCAATTGCAGTAGCGGAAAGGTTAACCGAGTAGGCTTTACTATGGGGACTGTTGGCGTTATTGGCCTGATTCTATTCTGCTACTATTACGGATACGTTGACAGCCAAATACAACCGTTACCGAGTCACTCTGCAATGTCGAGAGACATAACAATAGCTTGCCATATTTGCCACGTACCAGCCCCAATTAAATCAGCAAGGCAAGCGTCGAGGATATTTCACAACAACCCATTACCAAAAGACAAGGAAGCTCTGGAAACAATTGACAGGGAAAAGTATCTTGAACAGGTCTTGACAGGAGGGAAGCTATAATGTGCATCAAATGCAAATGCAAAACCACAAAGCCGTTTGATGATGATTTTAGATGCTGTACCAACTGTGGCACTCTGGTTTATTCCAATATACCAGAGCAGCCGAAACAGAAAGAGAACAAGCGCAAGACCCCTGTTACTTTGCGCGGTATCGACATCAGAAGTCAGAAGATAAGAAATGAAATAGCAGATAAGTTATCAGAAATCAGTACGCTATTGACTGATACATGGACATACCCTGATATACTGGCACAACTCAATATTGACTGCGGCAGAGCGTGTGCAAAGAAACACTATGATAGCCTTATGATCGAGCGCGGATTTGAACCGGTGCAACCCTTGAACATAGGCAATCGAAAAGCTGTAGCAATATCAGATGCTGTCAATGAAACACTCACCAAAAACAAAGCCAATATTTTGAAGATGAAATCGAACGGTATTAGCTGGAAACAGATCATCAAACAGTACGGAATTCAGGCAAGCGTGGTTACAGTGTCGGGGCATTGGAAGAGTATTAACATGTAATTTTTTTTGTCTGTGCTATAGAATAAAATCTACATTTAGCACTTGACAATACCCTGACAAAGTTCTAGTGTGAACCATCAAAACGAATCGAAAGGGGGACAACTTGAATTTACCTAATCTCAAAAAAGCACGAGAACGGAAACAGATAAGCCAGGCTAAACTGGCGGACATGATGTGCCTGTCGGTCAGGACGATCAGCTTTTGGGAAAACGGCGGTAGCGCCACAGATAACAACGCAAAGCGACTTGCTATCACGTTGGGCGTTAATCCGAAAGACCTTATATGATTACCGACAGCAATTATTTCGTAACTCTGTCTCGCATGGCAAAGGCTCAAGCCGTTTTCGACAACATGACACCCGACGACAACGATTGTCCAGTATGTATGAATGACCGCGATAGTCATGAGTGCAAATGTTTCGATGGTGTTGAGATTTATGAATGTATTGATGACGAAGCTTAACCACTAAACCAGAGGGGGAAACAAAATGAAAGTTACATTTGAACCAGCAATAAAACAGGTAGCACAACGCGAAGAAATCATACTTAATGGCCGCAAGATTGGCGTAGTATTCCCGTATGACGGCTACAACAACGACCACCAGTTTCAGGTTCAGCTTCACCTATCAAACTGCATGAACCCTGGCGGCTTTGGCTACACGAAAGAAGAGTCCATAAAAGACGCGCTTAAAAATGCGGCTGAGATGGTTATTACTTTCACCGCTGAAGTTTCCGCACTTTGCGCTGAGTTCGGGGAGGTTTAGTAATGGAAACCGAGATAACTACCATCCACCAGCCAGTAACCCCGATGACACTTATTGAACGGGCGCAACAGTCAAATGCATCTATAGAACAGATGCAGCAGCTTTTTGAATTGCAGTTACGGTATGAAGCGAACGAAGCGCGGAAAGCATACAACGATGCAATGGCAAACTTCCGCGAGAATGCCCCTGCTATCGCCCGTAAGCGCACCGGTCACAATATCAAATACGCAGGGCTGTCTGAATCAATAGAAGTGGTACAGCCTATGCTTTCGCAATTTGGACTTTCCCACCAATGGAAAACAAAACAGGATGGCAACCAGATCACCGTGGAGTGTACTATTACGCACCGTATGGGTCATTCAGAGTCGACAAGCCTTACATCTGCACCGGACACCAGCGGGAGCAAGAACGCAATACAGGCAATAGGTTCAACGGTCAGTTATCTCGAACGATATACCCTTTACGCAATACTCGGACTGTCCAGCCGTGAAATGGATGATGACGGAAAAGGCGCAGGCGGCAAAGAAGAAACCCCTCGAATCAGCGAACGTCAATGGACTGATCTTCTCGCACTGATTTCCGATGTAAAAGCTGACGATAAGAAGTTTTGCACATATTATAAGATAGGGGATGTTGCCGAACTTCCTGCTAGCAAATACGATGCCGCAGTCAAAGGGCTGAAAATGGAGAGGGCTAAGTGATGGAAGAGATCATACAGGGTACGCCGGAATGGTTTCGGATGCGATGCGGTTTTATTGGTGCTTCACGCATTGCAGACATAATGTCACAAGGTAAAGGCGGGGCAGAGTCAACCGGACGCGCAAACTATCGCGCACAGTTAGTATGCGAACGTCTTACTGGATGCGTGGCTGAATCTTTCGGAAACGCCTATACTCAGCGTGGCAATGAGGACGAAGGAGCGGCCAGAGAGTGTTATTCTTTCGTTACGGGGTATGAAGTAGAACAGACAGGTTTCCTATTTCATCCAACATTGCCATTTTCCGGTTGTAGCCCCGATGGAATTATTGGAGATGATGGTCTTATGGAGATTAAACGTAAGATTCCAGCGCATCACATTGAATATATCTTTAAAAACAGAGTACCGCCGGAATATGTAAAGCAGATGACATGGCAACTTGCAGTAACAGGACGGCAATGGAATGATTTTTGCTCATATTGTCCAGAATTGCCGCCAGAAATGCAGTTGTTCATCTGCCGCATGTTCCGCGATGAAGATGCAATCAAGGAAATGGAAACCGCTGTAACAGAATTCAACGCCTCCGTTGATAAGATGATGGAAGAATTGAAAGCGATTAGGCCATGAAAGCCTCAATAAAAATAACCGGCGAAACACAGCGCGCTTTTGCAATCCAGCAACTGCGCGAGTTGCCACTTTTGCCAGTTCATACCGTGGAGATCAAAGAAAAGAAAACCACGCGCAATATCGAACAAAATGCGCGGATGTGGGCCATGTTGACGGATATATCAGAGCAAGTTGTGTGGCATAGTCAGAAGTTATCCAAAGAATCATGGAAAGACATGCTGACCGCTTCACTCAAGCGCCAAACGGTTGTTCCTTCGATAGATGGTGGCGGGTTTGTGGTAATAGGGGCGCACACGTCAAAAATGAGCGTTAAAGATATGGCGGAATTGATTGAATTGGCTATGGCTTTTGGAACTCAGCGCGGTGTTAAATGGCGCGATCCACAATACGAGGACTTATGACCCAGACCGAAGTAGACAGCGAACGAGTATTCGGCATACTTGCGGCGATGCTGATAAGTTTCACCAGCACGATAGCAGAGCAACTGCCGCCGAAGTCGCGCAAGTGCAGAGAACTGACAAAGGCGAACGATGCGATTATAGCTCTTGCCGCGCTTCACAACATGCCTCTTACTGCCGACGATGTCACAAAAGGTGTCGCCGTATGGACTGCGGCTGTTAATGAGTTACAGAAGCAATTATCAATATAACTGCTAAGCACAGCGGCTGCGGTTTGTGCCGTCCAGCCGATTGTTATACATCGAACGAAAGGAGCAATATGCGAGATATTAAATTCAGATTTTGGATTAGGCAACAGAACAAAATGCTTCATCCTGCAACAATACCCGAAATATGCAAATCTTACTCAACGCCGTTATATTGGGCTGAGATGATGCAGTTTACCGGCATCCGGGACAAGAACGGCAAAGAGATTTTTGAGGGAGATATTGTGTCAATTACAAAACGAGGCCAAAAGGGGGCAATGGTGAAAGATTTTACCCAAGAAGACCTTGAGAATTGTTGGCCGTTTTATCCTGATTATTTGCTTGATATCTTAAACGGAAAGTATACCGTTGAAGAGGCTAAAGAAGATCTTCGCGGACTTATCGGGACGAAGTGGGATAACAGGGTCATCAACGAATGAAACTCACCAAGTGCCGAATAAAAGCCGACGATTGCGAACTTCTCTATACCAAGTGGAGCATTTCGCAGAAATGTTGCAACAATCCTCTTTGCGCTTTGGAACTTGTCCGACTCGACAAAGAAAAGAAACAACGCAAACAATACAAAGAAGCAAAGATAAAAGCAAAAACATCCACCGACTATGCAAACGAGTTGCAAGACTTAGTAAATAAGTACGTCAGGCTTCGGGATTCTCTCTGTGGCTGTATTTCGTGCAGCAAGCCATACACATGGAAGGGCCAGTGGCACGCATCCCATTTCAGGAGCAGGGGCGCGGCAAGTGCTATTCGGTTCAACCTTTGGAATATTCACAAAAGCTGTAGCGTTTGCAATAACTGGAAAAGCGGCAACCTGTCAGAGTACGAGCCGAGATTACGCGAAAAGATAGGTGATATAAAAGTAGATTGGCTCAGAACTCAAAACCAAGTGGTGAAATATGACGTTGATTATCTCAAAAGATTTATTGCAATAGTAAAGCGTAAAATAAAACTGAAAACAAAACAACTACAAGGAGGCAACAGTGGATATTGAAACATATCTCAAACATTATGAACGGTTCCACGAGGAATGCAGAATAGACACAAGCGTACAGGCTAAAAACGCCAAGTTGGTTGAAGAAGTTTGCGAGTATCTTGAAGCTCATGCACAGGGAGATAAAACCGCCGCCGACGAAGAGGCCATTGATATTCTCAACATGGCAATATCTTTGTGTGTATCAAGAGGTATTCACAATCCGCTCTATTTTGGTTATTTAAAGTTGGAGAAAACCGCCGTTAAGTATATGGCAAAGAGTGTGTCTAATGGCTATTAAAACTTGCCCCGAATGCAACACCCCGCTACAGTTCGGCTCCGGCTGCTGGCATTGCCCTGATTGCGGATATTCAAAGTGCAATAATTAGTTATTGACACAGTCCGATTTTCTGATACTGTATACGAAACAATTAATCATCTGCCTGGTCGATAGGCGGTCACTTTTGGCGGAAACGCCATTACTGAAAGGCTCATTTTGCGGATCGACCCCGCAATGTGGGCTTTTCTCATTTTGGAGGGGATATGAACAATAGGCACCAGCAAGTTGAAAAACTGATTATCAGGCAGATGGAAGATGAACAAGTTCCGTTGATACCTAAAAACCGGCACCAGCGCAGGTTATCTAAAAAGAGAGCAAAATAATGGATAAATATCATCAGTTTTTGCAATCAAAACTGATAACTTCTCAACCATCTGGATTTGACGTTGATGATTGTTCTTTGCCAACAAACCTATACCCATACCAGAAGGATCTGGTTAAATGGGCATGTAAGCGCGGCAAGGCTGCATTATTCACCATGACCGGAACGGGTAAAACAGCCATGCAAGCGGCATGGGCCGATCAGGTTGCTAAACGTACTCACAAGGTTTTGATTCTGGCACCATTGGCAGTATCTAAACAGACAGTCAGAGAATCGGTTAAATTCGGTATTACCATCAATTTATGCCGTACTCATGATGATGTAAAACAGGGCATTAACATTGCCAACTATGAAATGCTACATCATTTTCATCCAGATGATTTTGATGGGATAGTACTCGATGAATCCAGCATCATCAAAGCGTATGATGGGAAGACAAGAAAAGCTATTCTTGATTTTGCCCGCAATATCCCATACCGATTAGCATGCACAGCTACACCGTCTCCAAACGATTATATGGAACTCGGCAACCATTCAGAGTTCCTTGGAGTCATGAGTTATACTGAAATGCTGGCTACATTTTTTGTACATGACGGTGGCGATACTGCAAAGTGGAGATTAAAAGGGCATGCTGAAGAAACCTTTTGGAAATGGCTATCATCGTGGGGAGTATTCCTGACTAAACCGTCAGACCTTGGATATAGCAATGACGGGTTTGATCTACCAGAACTCATTACCACTCAACATGTAGTGCAATCAGAAGCGCAGGAAGGGGCTTTATTCGCATTTGAGGCCAGAGGGTTGGCGGAACGTAGGGGGGCGAGGAAAGAGAGCTTAGAAAGGCGTGTGGCTAAAGCAGCAGAGATTTGCAACGCATCACGTAAACCGTTTTTTATATGGTGCGGTCTTAACGCCGAATCAGAATTGCTTACCAAATCCATACTAGGGGCAATTGAAGTCACTGGTTCCGATTCTGACGACCACAAAGAAAAATCAATGATGGATTTTGCTGCTGGCAAGATTGAAGTCATGATTAGTAAGGGATCGATATGCGGATTTGGAATGAACTTTCAAGTATGTGCAGATACCGCATTTGTAGGTTTGTCTGATTCATTTGAGACGATGTTTCAATCCACTAAGCGTTTTCATCGTCATGGCCAGACCAAAGAAGTCAACCGGCATTTAATTATCAGCGAGGCTGAAGGTTTGGTACTTCAAAACGTCCAGCGCAAGGAACGTGAATTCGAAGTGATGATACAGAATATGGTGGAGTATACCAAATTGATGAACATGGAAAATATCCGCAGTTTGACCGGCCAGAAGATAGAATACAAAGCAGACACCACTATGATAATTCCAGAATGGTTAATTGAGGGGGGATATTAAATGATAGTCAATCAAGTAGTAAATGATCGTTATTCGGTATGGCATGGTGATTGTATCGAAGTTGCCAGCCAGTTACCGTCAAATTCAATTCATTATTCAATCAGCTCTATTCCTTTTGCTTCACTTTACACTTACTCAAACAGCGAAAGGGATCTAGGCAACTGCCGGAGCCATTCGGAGTTTTACGACCATTTCAAATTCATGGTTAAGGAATGGGAACGAGTAATGATGCCAGGGAGATTGATTTCAATACATTGCATGAATCTTCCGACCAGCAAACAGCATCATGGTTATATTGGATTACAGGATTTTAGGGGCGAAATTATCCGCATGTTTCAGTACGCAGGAATGATATACCATTCGGAAGTTTGCATCTGGAAAGATCCTGTAATAGCAATGCAACGCACTAAATCACTCGGATTGCTTCATAAGCAGATTAAAAAGGATTCTGCTATGTCTCGGCAGGGGATACCTGATTATCTGGTTACATTCCGCAAAAGGGGAGACAATCCAGAACCAGTATCACATACCAATGAAACATTTCCTGTATCAATATGGCAGCGGTATGCTGATCCGTGTTGGGTAACTACCAATCAGCCAGAGGCAGATGGGTTTTATAAACTCACGATGGACATAAACCCGTCAAATACGCTTCAAAAACAGTCTGCAAGAGAAGATAAAGACGAGCGCCACATTTGCCCTTTACAGCTTCAGGTTATTGAGCGAGGTATTGAACTGTGGAGCAATACGAACGACATAGTTTACGATCCTTTTGGCGGGATAGGTTCAACCGGTTATGTGGCACTCAAAAATGGCCGCAGGGCTGTTATGTCAGAACTAAAGGAGTCCTACTATAAACAGAACATCTTGAACTGCGAGTCGGCGTTGTCTGCATCTCACGGCGATCTATTTGCGGAGGCGCCATGACCCCTCAAGAATGGAGGTCACTGTCGGCGTAAACGCCACAACTAAAATAGAAGCAGGTATTTACTTGCTTTTATTTTAATATAAGCTTTAGGCCTATGCAATAAGCATTATCTTAAGCATAAAAGACAAACAAAGAAGGGGGTCTCACATGGAAGTAACTAAAGAAAATTGGTACAAGCAACAAGACTGCCGCCGCGAGAACAACAGCGAGACAGTGCCTCACACAGACGTTTTAGTCTGCGGCAAGTTCGGCGGCACTTGCGGGTTAATCCGTTGCATTAATTTACGACACAACCGCGGGAAAGCCCACGACTAAAGTCGTGGGAGTACGTCAAGTGTTGACCGGCCATGAAACAACACCAGCGCAAGATTTATACCGGCTGGACTATCTGCATAAGCTCAATATCAACACGCACGTTCAGCCGTTCATAAAAAACAGAGAAAATAACAAACTATCAAGGTGGGGGAACCAACCTAGAATCTGGACAAAAACACGTTTTTCGCGATATACTGGATAAGTAAATGATATATTTTTTTCCTAAATCCAGCATCAGACAAACGCTGATATTAGATGTTGACAAAGTCTCATATTGTGGTAAATTGTGGATAGTAAAAATTGAATAAATTAACTGTGAGTATGGTGGTACTCGAAACAGTCTGGGAAACCTACTAGCTTCGTGCATAGGGGGAAGCCCATAACCTACCCCGTTCGGAGCGCCACCACGCTTCAACGGGGTTTTATTTTTCCGACTGGGCTAGCATTCAACCAGGAGGTTTCAATTGAAGAAGGGGAAAAACTTTTTTTACCGTATTGAGCCGATGGCAGTATTATCAGAAATGATATGTATTCCGGAATCAGAGCGTGGTCAATGGGCAGTCAATTTTTTCAAAGAATTACAAAAGGGAATAGCTGAAGAAACAACTTCAGAAATTACGGCCGACATAATAAGAGAAGCCCATGAATACAGGGCTAGAAGGGTTAATGCAGGTCAACAAGGAGGGATAGCAAAAGCTAGCAAAGGTGTAGCAACGGCTAGCAATGCTACAATTTCAGGTAGCAAAGGTGTAGCCATAAGCAGTAAGCAGTTAGCAGTAACAGAAACAATAACAGAAACAAAAGAAGAATCTACATCTACATCATTAGAACCAAATGCGTCGAGGATGATGGCGATAGACATTCGTTTTCTTCATCAATCGGCTTTTGGGATTCAAATGCCTCCTGGTTGCGCAAACCTAGCAGTTGAAATATGCGGCAGACATAGTGCCGAATCAATAAGGTCGGCTTTCGAGATAGCCTCAGTACAAAACAAACCATCAATGGCATATGTTAACGGGATATTAAACGGCAACGGAGAAAAAACCAGTAAGAAAAGGCCTATTACTTACGCAGATTCTAACGACATGAGAAGCATCGAACAGCGTAAAGCTCTAATTGAGGAGGGATGGTTTAATGACTGATAACGACAAAAAACGGTTTATGTCTGCAATGGTCGCAATGTTCAAGTCATTCAACAGGCCAGAGGATAAAGACGTTGTGAAGCTGTTTTTTGAGGGAATGAGGCACATGTCTGTTGAAGATTCGGAATTATGCATTGGTATAGTAATAAAACAGGCCGATAAGTTTCCCACTATTTCGGAAATAAGACGGGCAATATCACAAATACCGGCAAAACCAGTGCCAAGAATTGAATACAAAAATAAGTATGAATCCATGCCATCGGATGCAGAAAAGCTGATTCAAATGGCTTTAGAAGGAACCATCAGCAAAGAAAACTTGATCGAAGGTATGCTGGTTATGGACAAAAAATATCCAGGTATCGGGTGGTCAGAAGATGCGGCATCGCTTGCTGCACATTTCATCCGCAACGAGCGAGAAGAAAACCCACGATATGCGGATTAATCGGGTCAGTGAAAACTCAGGCACTGTGGATGAAGGATCTTAAAAAAATTTGGTGAGGGGAAACATCAAACTAAAAGGAGATAGCAAAATGGGAAAGATCGAAACTATCAAAATCAACGAAGTAGAGTACGTGAGAGCAGACAGTATTCTGACAACACCGCAACTCGCTCCAATTATCTGTCAGGACAACGTAGTTGCGCCTTGGTTACTAGGCAAAATTTACCTTATCCGCACAGTTACAATGATTGACACAGGCATTTTGGTGGCGGTCACAGATAAGGAACTTGTTCTTGAAGAGGCCGCTTGGATTGCTGATAGCGGTAGATTTGCAACAGCACTATCAACAGGTGTTTTTAGTGAAGTGGAACCTTTTCCATCAGGCCGTGTAATAATAAATAGAAGTTGTGTCATAGATGCGGTTGAGTTGCAAACTTCTCCACCAAGAACTCAAAAATAGCTTGTATAAGAAGCCACGTGGATGTATTATAAACTTAATAAATCCAAAAAGCTATGAGTTGATATGAAAACAGAATTACAATGTATTATTTGTGGAACATCATTTTTAAGAAAACCTTCTGAAATTAAAAGAGGTAGAAACAAGTACTGTTCAAAAAAATGTGCGATTCATACGGCCTTGGCGAATCGCAACCAAACAGGAGAGAATAATCCTAATTGGAAAGGGGGCCAAAGAAGGTGGAAACCTACTACTGAATATTTAAAAGTAAAACAACAGCAGTATCGCATTTTACAGCCATTAAAAAGAAAAGCGCACCAATTAATATCCGATGCTATACGCAATGGTAAACTGCATAAAGAAAGTTGTTCTCAGTGTTCTAACAAAACAGCAGAAGCCTATCATGAAGATTACAACAAACCATTTGAAATAATATGGTTATGCAAAGGATGTCACATGAAACTACATGCCGATAAAAATACAGGCAGGTTTTCAGATGCTATAGCCAAAGCTGAGTTTTCCGAGGTGGAACCCTTTCCCACTGGCAGAGTAATACTCAACCGTTCATGCGTTATTGATGCGGTTGAAATAACCAAAATACAGCGGAGCAAAAAATGAATGCCGCCGCCCTTAGAATAGGGCTAGACAGGAGCTGGAGCGGGAGCGGGAGCAGGAGCAGGAGCTGGAGCTGGAGCGGGAGCAGGATCGGGAGCAGGAGCTGGAGCAGGATCGGGAGCAGGAGCGGAAGCTGGAGCGGGAGCGGGAGCAGGAGCGGGAGCGGGCGCGGGAGCAGGAGCTGGAGCGGGAGCGGGAGCAGGAGCTGGAGCTGGAGCGGGAGCGGGAGCGGGAGCAGGCGCGGGAGCAGTAGCGGGAGCTGGAGCGGGA
>Ga0265336_10000220_pt1 | contig 40240 bp, 65 predicted proteins | sample 42119metaG_FD_193583 | JGI IMG/M metagenome (GOLD analysis project Ga0265336, IMG submission 193583) | Rhizosphere microbial communities from Carex aquatilis grown in University of Washington, Seatle, WA, United States - 4-21-19 metaG | ecosystem: Host-associated > Plants > Roots > Rhizosphere...
TCGCCAAATAGTTGATGCGCCTGCTGTAATACATCTTAATTGAATGCAATCACCGACATTCGTAGCCACAGCCGTTCCTGTCACCCCAACGGTTCCAGAAGCTGAACCCATTAAAATTTGCTGATTCGAGTTAGGTGTGATCGTAGCAAGACCGAGCTTCCCAACGATTTTGATAGTGTCGCCCAAGGCTGCTGTTGATGGCAGAGTATAAGTGACGTTAGTGTGATCTGTGACGTAACCCTGATTGACCGCAAGTGTTTGTGTCGCTCCTGTCACGTCTGTCCAGGGCATTCCGCTCGGGTTTGTGTTTGCGATAGTGATTGTGTTAGCTGTAGGGGTGATCGTAATACCTGTGCCGGCTGTCAAAACTGCTGTGCCTAGTTGATTAGACGCTTCTGTCACGACTGTAGCTACTGACCCGACATTCACTGCATCAATACCAGCGATAAAGCACCTGTTTTGTTGACCGTTTCCAGAGCCGTTATTACCAATTCTAATAGTGTTATTATCACCCGAAGTACCTAAAGCCTCACCAATTATGATATTACTAGAGTCTGTTGTAGAATTATTATAACCAGCGCTTTGACCGATAAAAATGTTGTAAGAGCCTGTAGTTGGAGAACCTGGATTTCCGTAAGCAAAAGCACCTATTGCAGTATTATTGACGCCTGTAGTGATCGAAAGACCGCTTTGCATTCCATAGCAACTATTTCTTGAAGAAAGATTGGCATATGCTAAACTATTATATCCGCAAGCAGTATTATATAATCCTGTAGTTTCTGAACTAAGTGCGAAGTATCCTACAGCTGTAGAGTATAAGCTAGATGTTAATTGATAACCTGCGTTAGTACCTATAAGTGTCGAGTATGATCCGACCGTTAATCCTAAACCTGCTTGGTAGCCAATTGCGACGTTCCAAAACGCATTATTTTGATTTTTAAGAGCCTGGTAACCGATACCTACCATGCCCCCATTAGTCGCCTCTGTTGATAATGCGGTTGTCCCAATTGCGATGCTCGTACTCTGCGTCTGGTTAGCTGCGAGGGCGTTGAACCCTATGGCTATGTTATCAGTTCCGGACGTGGTTGCCCCTGCTGCGCCTAGTCCATATCCATAGTTGTGAGTTCCAGAAGTGATGGCGCCATTTGACCCTAGAAGCAAGTTTGACAATCCAAAATCGAGAGTTTCAGTTGAAACCGCTCCTGCAAATTTAACCGTAGAGTTGGCAGTTAAAATATTCCAGTTTCCTGCCGTCGGGCTAAGGGGTCCACCGCTGTTCCCTGTGATCGTTTGACCAGCTCCCGATCCGCTTAATGCGATGGTGGTATTTCCTGCAACGCCACTTGCATTTGTAAGGGTGATTCCCGTTCCCGCTTGGAAGGTTCTTCCGAAAAAGGTTGCGGTCCCGTCAAAGACGACATAACCCGCTGTTCCAATATTAAGATCGTTGCTAGCTGCCATTATGTCACCGCCCATGTACCCATTGATGAAATTGTGTGCCAAGTGGCGTCCGCTGTTCTGTAAGCAAGTTCTAAAGTAGAACCCCTTGTATTGCTAACCGCTGTTCCTCCCGCTGCGCTGATATTCGACGAAACTTGAATCATATCGGACCCTTGCGCTTGTACTGTGACGGCGCTAGAGGTATCAGCAAAAATGTAAACTGTAGTTCCTTGAGCAGGAGCGCTCGGCAATGTGGCTGTTAAAGATGCAGTACAGAAATAACCATTTTGAGAAACAGCATTGAAATTAGTTGCTTCATCCGTCCAAGTCATTCCGTCTGTTTTAACAGTAATTATAATTTCATTTGATGCACCTAAAGAAGTCGTTACACCAATTCCACCATGGACTTCTAAAACATTTCCAGAAGGAACCGCTGTTCCTACATCTAAAACATAAGAGGTTGCTACTGATGGAGGAATAGGCGTGGAAGAAGGATTTAATTTTCCGGATTGTGACATTATTTCCCTCTTTTAATTTGGTTGTGCATAAACGACTTCAATGTAAACATTTCCAGTTGTTGGGGCAGAACCATATCTGACACTCCATTGCGTACCGATAGGAAGCACAAAATCATCCATATTTACAGGCCTATGGTTAGTTGTCAGATCTAATAATTTGAAACTTCCAGCAGGTACAATTATTTGATCTGTAGTTCCATTCATGCTAAAGAACAAATCTTTATCTGTTGTATTAGTAAAACAAATAAGCCTAGCTTGATAGGAAAAAGGAGTTCCTACAGGGGTATAGCTACCAGTTATGCTACCGAATGCAATACTTCTAAGAGTGTCAACTTGAACCTTGTTTGTAAAAGACATAATTACCTATTAGCTAAAAGTTAAACCAGTTGTTCCAGTTCCTCCGACAACGATGAATTCCACGTTGGCTACAGTACACATAAGAACAACAGAGGTAGATTTAGCACCGGCTAATGTTCCTGTGGCTCCACTAGTAGTATGGTTAGTATTTAGCCAAATCTCTTGTCCAGTTGCTTGAGTGATAATCCATCCTGATGTATTTGCTTGAGCCCCAGCTATTAAGAACATATCTCCTACGGCAGCAGTTGCTGGAAGAGCAAAAGAAGTTTGGGCTGCTTGAGTTACTACGTAAGAGTTTTGAGCAACTAATGTTCCCCCTGTGGAGGCGGCATTTATGTTATAGCCACCAGACTTCAAATCTATTGCTAAAGAATGAGCACCACTTGTGAAATTTACACCTGTTGAGGTTGTCAATGTTCCGAAAGCGGGATCTGCTCCTGTTGAACCAATTAATAGTTGTCCGTTTGTTGCAGCTGCTGTTGCAACAATAGAACCTGTGCCTTCGCCAATTAACACGCCGTGTGCCGTATAAGTAGCCGGCGTATATGGACCGATCAAGGATAAAGTTACTGCTCCAGTTGTTGGACTTGCTAAAATCTGATTTGCAGTCCCTGTTACAGATAGGACATCTCCCGACCCAGTTGCAATTTCAACCCAATTTCCACCGCCTCCATACAGGTAAAAAGCTGTAGGAGAAGTAGGAGGTGTAAATACTAGCTGTCCAATTTCATAGTTTGTTTGGTTGCTCGTGGGTGGATTTTGGAAAGGAAGTGGTGGTGGTAATACAGGTATTAAAGCCTGCCCAATTCCGTAAACTTGAAACATTTTGGACATATATATTCTCCTTTTGCGTTTAAAATTGAAATTTGCTGCATAAAAATTACCTAAGTCAACTAATTTATTTATTTCTAGATCGTGTTGACTTTTAAGATGCAGCGTTGCACAATGTGATCTTACATAACCAAAAGGAATTAAGAATTATGTCTGTGAATTTTATGACGGTAGAGCAATTTGCAGAACGCATGAAAATCAGCGCTGTAAGTGTAAGAAGGTCTATTCAGCAAGGAAAGATATTTGCTACACGCCCAAGCATGGGAAAACGAGCTCCTTATAGAATTGCTGAATCAGAGCTTGAGAGATTGCACTTGCAGTGTATGTGCGAAAATAAAAACCAGGTGAAATGATGACTGATAGATATAATTATTTGGTCGTAGGATTAGAAAAAGAAATTCGAAGTGATGATGCGGTAAGTCTGATTGAAGCAATAAAAATGTTAAAAGGGGTTATGAATGTTAAGGCAAACGTGTCAAATGCAGATGATTGGATAGCCAAAGAAACGGCAAGAAATGATCTTATTAAGAAATTATGGGATGTTCTAAGGTGAAGTAATGAAAAAAAATAAGATTTGAAAACTAATTTAGTAGATTTTAGTAGGTTGTATGAATGAAGAGTCTGTGAATAAGGTGTTTATTAATGATAGGCACTTCGTAATAACAATACCATTATTATGTTTTATAATAGATAAGATTTGTAGGATTTATTTTGGATAAAGAACAACAAAAAATTTTAGACGAGCATCTTTCAAAAGAATTTAAAAAACTTGCTGATAACTTTGAGTACAAACTTAAAGAAATTATGTCTATAACGAATGATGCAGAAGCTATACATATACTTAATTTAACACTGAAGGTAATTCATGGAAGATTCAATTAAGAGCGTTTGGAAGTGCTGTAAAAAACAACCTCCGGAAACAGGAAAGAAGGTTTTGTGTTTTAAGGAAGGGGATTTGTATGTCGCTTTTAGATTAGGAAATTATTATATTCCAATGCCATTTGCTGACCATTATTTCTCAAGAGATCTTTCATTTCCTGAAACTTGGAGCGAGATAGATTTTCCTCAAGGAATTACTGGTCATACAACGGTAGCAGTGGATCAAGATAACTACAAAAATCTTATGACGTTATCTGAGCTAGAAGTTGATTATCCTGAAGACTTTAAAATTTTTTCTGAGATGTTGATAGGAAGTCTTGGGACTCTTAAAAGAAATGTTAAAACCTGCTTTAAAAGGTTATGAAGGTGAAATGTCTCCTTGGGCCACATCGAGTTCACAAGGCTGTACCTTTTGGAAAAAGGGAAAATGCGAGCTTCATTCTTTAGGATTGAAACCCACACAAGCTAAATTAGTAATTCATGACCAACCACTAGAAGAACACATACAGATTGCTAAGTTCATAGAGGAATCCTGGGAGTCTGAAAAAGCTGAAAAAGTTATAGAAAAATGGAAAGAGATAAATGAGTAAGAATTTTTATCCGTATAAGACAATTAGAGGAAAAAAAAACACAGTACATCGTCACGTCATGGAAGAACATCTTGGTAGACCTCTTGAACATCATGAGCATGTTTACCATATCAATGGGGATTCAAGAGACAATACATTAGAAAATTTGATCATCATAATTAAAAATTACAATAGGAGTAAATAATATGGTTATTTTACAGGTTTTTGGGGCTGTTCTTTTTTTTCTTTGGTTGGAGAGGAATGTGTTTTAATAAGTTCCTGAGCAAGAATAGCTGCTTGCTGAGGAGAATTATTTTTAGCAGCGATAATGATACGCTCCATTATATTTTGCGATTCAGGGTCAATCAAAAGTTTTGTGGAAAGTCTCTTAGCTGCGTCTAATCCTATAACAGCGGCCAATGTTTTATAATCCCCGCTAAACATAGCGCGCACTCCTTCGAGGAGTTTTAGTGATTGAATGGTTTTATCGTTCTTTGGAATCTGTTTTATTAATGATTCGATAGCCTGTGCACCTTCGCTGATTGCCTTGATATTCTTAACTTGCTCAGGCCCTAAGACTTTCTTGGCAAGTTCATGATTCTGCGGATCATTAAGAATAGAAGTTAGCTTTTTGAAATTCATTCCATCGACATTCTGCGTTTTTTCAATGGTTTGCATTAAATCTCTAGCGTTAAGCCAATGTTTCCATGTTTTATTTGTCGCATCAAAATATTTTCCGAATTTTTCCGCTTCACGTCCAGATTCTGCAAAAGATCCCTTAATTCCTCTTTGAACTAATCCCAATATATGTTCTTTTGTTTTTGGATCTGTCCAATTTCCAGATTTACCTAGCTTTCGATAAAAACTTGTTAAGAAATCCGCTGTTTGTGATTTATCTACTTTTTCCAAACCCTCTTTAAGAAATCCTATAAATTCTTTTTCCTCTGGAAGTAAAGCAGATTTTTCCATATATTCGATGGATTGTTCTATTGACTTTCTGAAGGGCTCTTTATTGCTTATAGGAACACTGGCGGCTACTTCTTCCATTGATTGATAAACATTTTTAGCTTGTTTTTCAAGATATGGTAAACCACCTTCAGCATATCCAGGTAAACCCTTTTTTATTTCCCCTTTGAAAAGTTCTTCGCTATTTTTAACTCCTTTCTGAATTGCATTCTCTGCCTCAGGAGTAAGTGCTGCATATTTCTTAAGAATCTTTCTTTCTTCAAGAGCACTTTTTGCTAAGGTGATGTCTTTCTCTGTGTAGCCAGCTTTTCTTAAATCTTTAATCACCTGCTCAACTTCTTTACTTTTTGAAGTAATAGGAACGTTTGATTTAGGAGCAAATTTAAGTCCTGCAATAATTTCTACAGCAGCTTGTGCCCAAGGGGGTGCTCCAAGTTCTTCAAGTGTCTGACCTGCAATACCCGCTGCGATTGGCGCTGCAATTCCTCCCCCTCCAAATGCTACTCCACCGCCTCCTAGCTTTCCAATCCTACGCCCATAACGACCTGCCGCTGTTTTTGGCTCAGATACTAATCCAAGATCCTTTCCAAATTCTTCCACATTTTGAGAGCTAGGTAATTTGGAATGTCTAGGAGCAATATCCTCATCTGACAATTCCATGAGTTCCCCAACAGATGGTACTTCATTATTACCAAGCTTCTCTAAGACATCAAATTCTCGATTGTACTTAGCTTTCTCTCCTGGAAGGGTTTCTTTTGCTTGTAGACCGAATAAGTCAAGAATATCACCATAAGTACCTAGAGCACCAATTCCAAAGCCTTGAGCAGCTTGCGTTCCGAAATCTGAGGCATAGACACCTACCCCCATTTCTTTAGGTTTTGAAGGAGCGTTGAAATATTTGAGAACTTCTTCAGGAGTATAACCAGCTTCTTGAGCTTTTTCCATTTTCTGACCAAAAGAAGGATCTTTTTTTCCGAGGAATTGCATGATTTCCTCATCGGAATATCCGGCAGATCTAGCTTGTTGATATTTCTCTTGATAACTCATTTAAAAATCTCATCTAAGGGAGGGCGCTCTTGTTTACTTGATTCCCGTTCTCCGATCACTTTTTTATTTGAAACTTGAGTGTATTTTCCCCACAATTCTTCAGTTTGTTTTTTGACAATATCTTCAGCTATTTGTTGTGCTTGAAGAGGTGAAATTTCTGAAGGTTTATAGGTTCGATAAACTTCGTCCATAGCCTGAGAATATAATAAATTAAGGTCATTAACAATTTGAAGATCTTTGATAATCGCTTCCCTAGATTCAGGAGAATCTGCTAAACCTGGAAATCCCTCTAAATAAGTAGCAGCATCAAAGTTTGTTACTCTAGAACCAAAAGTGTCTTTAGCATTTCTTAATTGTCTTACAATGATTTTGCCAAATTGTCTTTCTTCGGGAGTTGCCGCAGCTGGGAATATAATATCCCCAGTCTTTGGGTTAATATTCCATTTTGATAGTCCAGTACTTATGTAAGGATTCAATTCTTGTAGTTTATTAAAAGAGTATTTATCTTCTTCAAGGTTTCTTTTCCTTGTTAGATTTTCATTAAAATCTTTTAAGTTGTTCTGAGAGTTTTCTTTTTTCAATTCAGCTCTTTCTTTTAAGGTCAGACCTTCTACTTTTTCAGGAAGAGGGAATTGGAATTCAGGATTAATCTCTGAAAACCTACCAGAATCTTCATTCTGGGTAAAAGGTTCAGATTTAGGAATGTCTCTAAAACGATTTATTAAATCATTTGCTCCTTGGATAGCGTAAGTTTGACCGGTTCCTTTTTCTGAGGAACGAATGATATCCGATTGATTTTTTGCAATCGCTGGAGGAACACCAGCGTCAACCATAGTATCATAAAGACCGTTAGCAACTCTGTTAGATCGAGAGAAATCTCCGATTTTTAATTGTATATCTGGTGGTAATCCTTCTAGTACTTCTTCAGGAATTTCTTGATTTTTTTGTATATATCCAAAGGCTTTTGATAACTTATTTTTTGTTTTTTCCTGTTGCTCTTGCTGATCAATCTGCATTCTTTGCTGGAGTATTTCTTGCCCCTTCTCTCCGTAAGGACTCAGAGCAGAACGAAGCGCTTCCATTTTCTGTGATTGAGGAGCCCCTTCCAAAGCCTTATCATGGAGAACGCTATCAAGGCTACGATTGGCAAAGAAAGTATTAAGGCCATTTCCAATACCCTGGCCTAAACTCATACCAAGCATTTCGGATAGTTTATTTCGAGGATCTCTTGTTTCAATGACTTGAACCATTATGCTATTCCGCCTCCTTGAAGTTTTTTAAATAGACTGTTGATCCCTCCACTAATCCCGTTCCCAAGAGCATTACCGATTGGATCTGCCGCTTTCGATAGAATACCCGTTAAGAAATTAGGAATCACTCCAGAAGAACCCTCTTGTTTATTATAAGCAAATGGACTGTATTGAAGTCCTGTTTGGGAAAGATTTTGAAATTGTCCTTGCTGACGTCCGGCGGCCTGACCCTGTAATTGAGAAAATAATTGAGCTAAGTTTGATTGAAGACCTGCGGAAGCCCCTCCCAAAGCTTGTCCGAATCCACTTGATGAAAGCGCTCCAGCTCCAGCAAATCTTTCTGCAATTTGTGGAAGAATTTGCTCATCAAATTGTTGTAAATAAGGTGCTGAAAATTTATTGAATGCTTCTGAACCTGGACCTAATAAATTTTGATCGTATTGATTTGCTAAATTTAACCCTCCCCCTTGCTGTATCATTTGTTGAAGCATTGAAATTATATCGTTGCCTCCAAATTGCATTTGTTGATTCGTTCCCGTAGCTACTTTTTCTAGTTTGTCAGGGCTTCCAAAAAGCCAGTCACTAAAACTTGCCATAATTCACCTAATTTTTTAAATACTCCATGACCCATACGCACCAAGTCAGAGCGTTACCCGTATTGTTTTGAATAATAATAGTATTTGTCGAGGATTGATATCTTACATAGAGATCAGGATCGTTTAGAAAATAAGACAATCCCCCTGTATCTACAGCTCCACCAAATCCTTGAACAGGATAAAGGTAGCCATTAATGATCTTAGGCTGAGTTGATGACGACAAAACAAGAGGTGTGCTACCTGTAGGAATGTTTCCACCATTTAGAAAAACTAAATCAACTGTAATCCTATAAGCATTACGATTCTGTTGAGGTTTTCCAATCTGATACCATTGTTCAAAATTTGCTGTTTCCTGGAGGAGGTAAAGACCGCTTTCTTTTGTGTTTACCGCATTCGCCACTCTACGAAGGTAAAGCATTAGAATATTGTCAAAACCCTTGTCATTTGGATTCACATCCAGAGAAACGGGAAGTTGATTAGTATTGAGAGAAGCGTCGCTTGAAAATGTCATTAATTGATTATCCTTCCACCTGGCCTAAACCAAATATTCATAGCATTCAATTCCATAGGGGTTTGATGAGTGACGAGTTGATTCATCAGATTATCGTCATAAGTCATACCTATTCGCATGTACTGACCAAATTGAGTGCTATAGAAGCGATACCAAGCGTATTGAGACCCAGGTATATAGGTTTGACCGTTTGTTGGGACGGTGTTCCACACACCGCCATTAGAATACGCGCTGAACCCAGACGAATCTGTATTGTCCAGCGTAAAATTGTTCGCATCTACAACTGTTATTGTGTAAATAGCGGAGTTGAGTTGCGTCATTCCTTGAACATTAGCAATATAAATTTGAGTGCCAGAGATTAGACTATGATTTGGACTTGTTATCTGACACGGGTTTGCCTTTGTTGCAAAGGTTATGAAACGAGAGTTTTGAGAGGAGTTATTCAAAAATGAGTTTACAACAGCATCATTTCCAGCAATCAAATTTGCCTGCTCTCCTAGGTAAGAGTTTACAAAAAGTTGAATCGTTGTAGCTTGTATTGCCCGAGATTGAGGGTTTGAATCCATTTGGAAATCAATATAGGAAAGCTTGAATTGCTTTCCTTCTGCTTGGAAAGGATTGAAATCCTTTCCCTGGATATTCATTTTAGGTAAAAGGGTTACCCGTCCCCCTCCAATATACGTGGCTGTTGATGTTTTATGAATAGCTGAATAGTTTTGAAATTGAAAATTCCATGTGGATAAAGTGACTGTATTTGCATCAACTACTGTTACGTTGTAAATTATGTTATTGAATCCTGGATCTGTACCAACCCATAACATGCCTGTGATATAAATCAACTCACTATTAGATAAATTGTGGTTAGGAATAGTAATCCGTGTGGGATTTTGTGTAAAGTCAACGGCAGTGATCGCCATAGTGTTGGCATAAAGAATAGTAGAAGACTGTTGTGTTGCCGCATCAGGGTTCTGATAGAGGTTTATAAAGCCTTGCTGTGTTCCTAAAGTTACATAGTCAACATATTGTTGATCATCAACGTTATCCCAAGTTACTGTGCTATCCCAAGAAGTTGTTAAGCTATCCCAGGTTATGCTGAATTGAAATTGAGCTGTTCCAAAACAAGTAACTGTATCTCTAAATTTTGCCCAAGTGTTATTTCTATAGTTAAAAACAAGTACTGTATTAGGAAAACTTTGATTTATTGAAGCGTCCGAAGAATCTACATAATTCCAATAAACCAATTCCTTTTCAAAATCTCTGACCCCGTGAACAAAATTAGGAGCGTTATTTTGGATTTCAAAACTGAAAACTTGCTCAGGTATTTGCTCATCTAATCGTGAAACTCCATTTGCTGCTGCTTGTATGACACCCCGATCACTTACCGCCATGACCCCTTGGTCAAAAACGATTGGGCTATAAGGGCTAACAGCACCAAAATCTGAAGAAATTCTTTCCCAAATAAAAGGTAGTCCATATTCACCTATATATCTAAGTTGCCATGTTGAATATTCAAAAAAAACGATAAGGGTGTTTCTAAAGAAGGCTGCGCTAACGATAGCTTCATTGGTAGGGGCATCTAAAAACCCTCCTCGACCGAAAAGATCAGATCTCCACCCATTCACTTGATCTGTGGGGTCACCGATTTGGCTAAACCGGCATCTTGCATAATAATTAAGAGCAACAGAGGCATCCAAAACACCTGCGTTTTTTCGACCTTCCCATGTATTTAATGCTAATAATCTTCCGTAATAAGGTATAACTATAAGAGCTTGATAAAGATAGTTAGGTACAGAATCTAATTGGGGTTGTAAATCAGTCCATGTAGAATTATTGTAATATCTTATTGGATCGTATGGTGTAGAAGCTCCAGCAGTTATATTATTATTTGTGGTGAAAAAGTACCTTAAATTAGGTGTTGCACCTTGATAATTAGCCGCCCAAAAGAAGTCTGTGTTATTTCCTGACCATGTTTCTCCAGGAACAAGTTCTTGAAAACCATTGACATATTGATAGGCGTATTTGGTGTCAAAAAAAACCGTAGAATCTATTCCAATAGAAGCCACATCTCTTTTTAATATTCCCATAACAGGAAGGGCTGGGTAATAGTTCATTGTGACTGTTGTTGCGTGACCAGCTCCAACTGTCGTCGTAAGTGTAACGGAACCCGTCAAGTAATTAATTGTTCCTGAGTTGCCACCTGTCGAATTAGTTAAAATTCCATTTCCTTGATCTACAAAAGGGGTTGCTAAAGTAGCAATACTTATCCTTACACTTCCTTCTGCGATTTCAGCGTAGGTTTCTGGCGTGATTGAAAGAGTTGTATAAAGATTAAACGTCCAAGGCGATGCTGAGCTATTTCCTATTGCAACATTAGTAAAAACTCTTGATAAACGACCAACAGGAACCTCGCCATCCCTTTTTTTCGTTCTTTCTCGCCATACATAAGCATTTTCAAGACTTGAGTATGCTTCATTGGCTAGTAGAGCAGGCTTCCTATCTTGTGTAAGCCCCCCTCCTGGATACCCACCAATTGTTACTTGTAGGAATCCAGTCATTTCATTTACCTATAGCAAACCAATAAAGATTTTGACCATTAGCATTACTTGAAACCCAAGTAAATCCTGAAGTAGTTAAAGATCCTTCTAATATATTATAAACAGTAGTAATTTGAGGAGGTGGAGAAACAGCTGCATTATTGGATGAAGATAATTGAACATTAAAAACATAATTTGGAAACTTTACATTACCGTTAGCAGTAAAATCTATACCTCCTGTTGTGCCAGTAGTTTTTTTTATACCCCATTGCAATAAAACACCACCCACCCATTGAAATCCGCAATTGGTTACGTTGGATGTGCTTGCTCCAGTTAATTGAGATAAACCCCCCATGCCAGTCAAACAATAAAGCTGTGTATCCATATTTGACGGGATATTTGGTACAGCAACGCCATTGACAACCAAATTATTTGGCTGTCCACAAAATAACTGATTATATCCTGTCACTGTGGATACACTTGTTTGTGGCACTTGATGGATAATAGTATGATAACCAGCTGGCTGCATACCTGGACCATTGTTATTTACATGATCTACTGCTAATGTTAAAAAAGTACCATCTAAGTTATTTCTAATAATAGACTTAGTTTGACCAAGTGTTGAACCATCTGGTGGGTAACCTTGGGTATATGCTGGAATAGACATTTTTCCTCCTAGCTCACGCAGACAGTTGGTATTGGTTGCACAGCCTTAGGGTTGTACAACTTCTTTAAAGACTCTTTACTCAGTTTTGCTTTTGCAGGAGAAAGAGGTTTTTTAAGCCTTTTCTCTTTTCCCTTAATGACAGCCATTTTTTATCCTGTTGTGTGCCGCCCGACAAATGGACCCCCTCCCATAGGGATAGGTTTATCAGGCAGTGATTTTAGTTTTTTCTTTTTATCAATCGGTTTTAACGGGCTTTTCTTCTTCTTCATCTTCACCCAAAAGTTCGAGTATGTTTCTAACTAAAGCTAAAGCAATAGGTCTGATTAAAATAATTTGTGAGGTAATTTCCCCATCATCTTCTTCTGTAATAACAACAGCTTCACCATCATTTATTTCTTCGAGAAGAATGACAATATCATCACTTATTTCTATCTCTTTCATATGCTCCCAAAGTTTGTTAATCCACCGCCTGAACCATAGTTATATGTGAGCTGATCGGTGTAAATTGTTGATATTCTTTCCTGACCTATCTGAGCGTAAGTTCTTGTCTCTATGATGTCGTAACGCTCTTTGAGCATCTTGTCTATAAACACAACCCCATCAGAATCAAGGCGCTCTTCAAATATCTTCTTAGCAGCTCCTACTGCTAGGATTTCCCACCACTCAGAAAGCTCTGGGCTTCCAGTTTGGTCAGCCGCTATGAGAGCTTGAATTGGTTGACGATAGCATGTTAATTCGATGGTATAACCAGCATCGGGGCATGGTGAAAGTGTAAACTGGTTCTGATAAAACATGATCGCAAGAGGAATTTGAAACTGCTTGGGATTATATTGAATTTGAATCGGCGTACCTTCGGGAATTGCTTGAGCGAAAGTTAATCCTGTAATCTGACCAGTTTGATAATTAATGGTCGCATTCCCTGGCTGGGTTGGAGTAGTAGAGGCGTATTGACGGTAGTAGGTCCAGCCATATTGTTGATCCCCATTATTCGATGTCTGGAAAATTTGAATCAGATTGCCCTGGCCATCATCCGTTACATTTTGAGTCTGACCTATGCCATTTGCTCCAATAACGTTTGCAGTGATAAGAACGTTTTGAACTCTGCTTTGAGGGAAGAATAGGCTTGGACTTAATTGCGGGCCTGGATCATTATTTACGCTAGGAATCAATGGGGCCGCTGTGGTGAAGCCGTTGTATGGTGACGAGTACCAAGACCCTCCTGAAGTATAAGAGGTATAGAGAGTAGAATTTACGCCTAAAGAAAAGCTATTTGCGTTTATGACAGCGATTGTGTAGGAATTACCATTGACCTGGGTCATACCGCTAACATTATTTAAAATGACGGTAGTGCCAGAAACTAGACCATGATTTGCGGAAGTGACAACTGCGTTTGTAGCTTGGGTAATGTTGGTTATAGTTCCTGTCTGAGAACCAGTAGTACCGTCACCACTTGCAAAAGTGGTGAATTGTTGCCAATTATAGTTTACTCCATAAAAATTCCAGGGGTCAGTAAAGAGCTTGATTTCTCGTTTAGAGCAGTAACAAGGGGAGTTGACAGTCGTGTAAAGCTCGCTATTGAAGGGGTAGACATCTTGCCCGACATTAGTCGTGAAAGTATAGATATCCTTAAGCTTTAAAGACCTGAATTTAGCCGGCAAATCATAGGCATAAAAGCTATGCATTTGCTGAACGATATATTCATCCGTCACTTGAAACGAATTCGTAGAACCCGTAAGCTTTCGCGACTTTGTAATAGCGTTAGCTAGTGTCGGAAACAAAGGATAGGTTGGGATAAATGTGTTCATACTACCGGCTCGTTGTCAAATGCATCTTCTAATGTGACCGTCGTAGTTCCTTGAATCACTCCAGAACCTGCTGGTACAGCGACACAAGGCACTTGTGGGTCTTGAACATATATAAAGGGATAAAAATTAGCCGTGTCTAGTGCAATCGTCACAGTTGTCGAGGTAATAGATAAAATTTGAGCTTTCTGGTTATTAAGCTGTATCATCCCGTTAGGTTGAGGGACGCGAAAGCTTATCCATTCAGCCACAGTAAAATTATGATTACCCGAAAAAGTGACGATTGCAGGATTTGCTTGGGTAATATTCGTTATATACTGCAAATTAGGAATAAAATTAGCCCCAAAAGGGGGCCCATAATTTGAGTTGTAAGTAGCACTCATAGCACGCTAGTTGGGGTAAATCTAACTCTCGAAACCGTCTCATAACTTCTAAGAGGTTTTTGTCCACTAGAAGGCAATTCCATTGAGTATCGTCTTATCTTTTTCTTTGTGTTGTTCAAATGCTTGATAATACCCATAGGAAGATCGCAAATCTCGCCGTGAATCATCTTAATCATTTGAATCGGTTCTCCTGGATATTTCCTATAAGCAAACTCCAACCAGCCGCCTTGTGCATCTAGGAATTCAAACATTCCTTCGACGATCTTATCGTCTTCCTTGCGCATTTTTTTAATTAACTCTTCCCTCTCAATTTGAGGCAAAGTGTTCTTTTGCTTCTTGTTTAATTCTCTGACTTCCATTTTAAATCCTTTGTTTAAAGGGAGGGGATTTTTCCCCTCCCTAATTTTTATGCGTTAGTGATTCCGTTGACGAAATCCGCTTTGAATGCCATGACAACCATGTTGGCATTAGCAACTCCTACAGCATTCAAACCAATATTCATGATGTATTGCGATCTGTTGTCGAATGCATCAGCAAGGTTTGTTCCTGGAGGGGATGCAGGAATAGTTGCGCTTCCATTAAGAGGCACAACGCCTGATCCAGCAGGCATACATACAGCTGGAGACGCTCCACCTGCGAAGGCAGCAGATGTTGGGAATTGAAACGCTGTAAACCCAGTTGTGTCTACATCGATAGTGATCGAAGAAACAGTGGCTGAGTTTGTCACACTCAAAACCCTAGCAGCACCAGATGGATTAGATGTAAGAGATCCGCTTCCCGACTTAGCTGTTAAATTGCTCAGCTGAGTCATGCCGTAGGGCGTTGGGATTTGGAAGTCAACAAGTTCCCCTGGGGTGTAAGGATTCTGCCTGAAGAAGTACACAACCGCTTGAGTTGCTTGCGTAATGTAAGCTACTGGCAATGTGTTAGGAAGGAACTGACCTGGATATACCTTTTGGTAGAAACCAGTTGTTCCGTTAGCGACTACCAAACCTGCGGTAACAGCTGAAGCAGCATAACCAAGCGTAATACTTGTGTTTGTCGTAATAGCTGTGATTTGATAGAGGTTCGATCCACTCATTTGCAGTGCGCCAGTTACGTTGATAAGACGTACTGTGTCACCGACGTTCAGACCTGAAGTGTTACCTGTCGAAACGACAAATGTGGTTCCGTTAACCGCAGTAATCGCAACTTTTGTAAAAGTTGGAGGACTTGCTTGGTTAATGAAAGTGAAACCTCCAGAAGTTCCTTGTTCTGAATATAAGTTTACAGTTCCAGCAGAAACGCTAGTTTGACCGAGACCTAAATAAGAACCTTGTGCCATATTAGCACTGAACCATTCCGCGTACACAGGGTTAGCAGCAGTAGAAGCCAAACCCCAGTTGGTTACATCCTTGACGAAAACCCAGTCGGGTTTTGCAGTCATAGGAATATTAACGGCAACAGGAGTTGCTGGGTTGGTGTAAGACCAAGACCCAATAAATGAAAATGGTAACATATTCTAACTCCTATATTCCTGTTGATCTGAGGTTTTGAACCCAAAGATCGTTTGTGATGCACTGACCTTGATAAAATGAGCAACCGGCTGTATGTCTCAACATACATGGATCATTATTGTATCCAGGCGGAAGGTAGATAAAGCGAGCTTTACCACCTGCTTGCCAAACAACTTTGTAGGCTTCTTTAGCAGCTACGAAGCAGTTAGCGACATCATTTCCAAGCATAGAAGCATTTGGAGAGACAGAACCTTGCTCGGAAGCAAAGAAACGAACGTTGTTCGCTCCGCCAATCTCAACACTCAATGTTTGAGAAATGTTCGGGTACTGGAATTTCTTGATAAAACCAGTCATGTTGTACAGAACTGGGATCATTCTAGTCGTCAACATGCACCCATAGGCGTCACCGATTGGACTTGTTCCAAATTTCAAGTCAGCTTCGACAATGTTTGTGATATACTCACCACTGTTGTTTTGAAGAACAGTAAAGACGTCGTCCACATCCGAGATAGTCATCTCAGTCGGGATATCTCCGTTAGTCCCTCCGACACAGTTGATAATGGAAGCAGAGCTTTCCAAATTATCTCTCTGGAGGGCATCCTGAGTTTCTCTTAAGCTTTGTCCAAGTCGTGCAGCCGCACTATTAAGCACGGGGTCTTCGTTGGTGATAGTGACCTGTCTTGTGAGTACAATGTAAGTGGCGTAAACCCTTACACGGCAGTCCACATCAACTCGGTTAAGTTGTTGTGGTGGTGGGTTATTTTGGCCATCATCGAGAGGCACTTCGAACAGGTCTAGCCTGTCATAACGTGACTGACGATCGATAAAGCCTTGATTGTCTGGCAACTCAACTGGTGTAGCAAACAACTGGTGAATCAAGTTGTGCTCTGGAGTTGACAGCAATTTTGCGTTGTACCTCTGTTGAATTTGCGGAGGCAACGATGCTATTGATACTGACATAATTTATGTTCCCTTGAGCTTTTAGCTCATTTCAGGAACCGAGCTCGCTAGGGCTGCATATCCATGCATTTCACGATAAAGATCTTTCTTCATAGCATCAGTGAGCTTGAAAGCTTGGGCTATTGGGCGTTTATCAAAAGCCATTGGAGACTGTACCGACTTCTCTGACTTTTCGATCGCCTTATCTAATTCCTTCTCTCTTCGCACATCTTTTGCTGAATCCGATATCTTCATCGCTTTGATGTATTTGTAGCTTTGGACTCCGATTTTGTACGGGTCTTTTGACTCGGCAATCGTCGCCGCCAACTCTGGCTCCCTTTCTTCTAAAATTGATAAAGTTTCAGGATTGACGACCTCGGAGAAATCTGCATATTGACGATTCAAACGATCCATAAATTGATCTTGATGTTGCTTTTGAAGGGCTTTTTGCACTTCTTGGCGTACGAGTTCTTCGGTGTTTTTGAGAACCTTCTGAGTATTTTTCTCAGCTAGCTTCTTCACCTTTCCTAAAGGAATGAACTCTTCATCTCCCATCTTATCAAACTCATCGATCTCTTGACGCACAGGCTGCTGACTATTGACAAGCTGGGCTTGCATAATCTGCATCTGTACTTCTCGAAATTGCTTCAGTTCTTTTTCGAGTTCGGCATTCTTAAGACGCATCGCCTTCAAGTGCTGATTAGTTACTGGCTCTTGAGATGCTTGCGTCTCTTTCACTTCATTGACTTGTTGTTCGACCTGAGTTGCTAACTCTTGAACTTCGCTATTTTGGTTTTGAATCTCAGTCATGAATTTCCTCTTTTTTGGTGGTTGGCTAAGTCCACATTACGCCGCGATGGTTGGCTAATCCATCTTTTGTACGCCTTAAATTGACTTTGTTAAATAAAAATATTATAAGTCAAACAAAAGTGAGGTAAAATGATTTGCAATAAATGTAAAATCGACAAAGTTGAAAAAGATTTTATAAATAATCAGGAATTTTGTTACCAATGTGTTTATCAGATAAAACTACAAAAAAACACAGAAAAACGAATAAAAAAAATTCCAAACTGTCGAATATGTGACAAAGAAATATTTCATTCAATTAATCAAATAGGAAGACAAAGATCAGTTTTTTGCTCTCCTGAATGTGCAAAAAAAGGCCATCAAAAATTAATTAAAGAGTATTGGACACGTAAAATTCGTGAAGTATCCTATCCATACCAAAAACAAACAGAGGAATAAAAAATGAGTAATCAATCCAAAATTGATCCCACAAGAAATACCGTCGGATCAATTTATCGAGACGCGCAAATAAACGGAGAGCGTGGAGTAGTCATTGGAGATGTAAACCATGAAATCACAAAAGACTTGGTGAAAGATATCAATGAGGCTATTGAACAGGGAACAAAAGAAATGGAGGGTAAACCGTTTTATCTTGCTATCTACGAAAAATACGATCTAATGCTGAAGCGAGGGCTAGTGAGGATTCGCAAAATAACGAAATATCGTCCCTATCCAGAGCAAGATATGATGTGTTTCCATGTTTATCCTGGAGGTGACGTTTATTTTTGCTGGGAATTGCCTCACAGATCTCAAATGATGAATATTTTGCAGTGTCCTGATCTATTTGATCGTAGTCGCGTGGATATGATTAAAAGATGGGAAAACCTTCAACTTGAATACTTTGGATTTAAGAAAGATGAAGAAGGGAATTGGGTTGAAAACGAACTTTATCGAGGGGATCAATTGATAGGTTCTCCTGATGGACAGAAAAATGTAAAAATTTTATTGACCTAATTTTCATAAAAAAAAGGGAGTTAGACGTTTTAAGTCTTCCTCCCCACCGTGCAGGCAAGCCCATAAATGTAAATCTGCTTTACACCTTTGGAGTATGCAAAGTAAGCGTCATTTTATCCTGACGCATTCTTAAATTTTCCATATCGCGCATTGTATGCTCAGGTTCTCTTCGTAGTTGCTCAGAATACTGTTCATCCATACGAATTGGCCCTTTTTGCACTTCTACGGAATAAGGCTTAGAATTTCCTCTTTTGGACATATTTTCTCCTATTAAGAATATCTGCCTTTATAAGACTGCTTATTGAGATCTTTCGACATACCCGATTGACGAGCATCTTGTCTCTCAACATATTCTGTAGTCTTGCTAAATCCACGTTCAGCAAAATCTTTCTCAGGCTTTTGATAGTTCTCCACAGTAGGTTTCATATCCCCCTGTGTGTAACCTGCCTTCGACATTTTCTCTTTCATGATAACACCTTGTTATTCTGGTTTAACTTTATTTTCATGCAACATTTTGATTATTTGCAACCACTTCCTTTTCAGGATTTGCAGCAGGGCTTAAAGAGTTAAGGATTTCGACCTGTTGCATCAAATGGTCTAAATCCATACCTTTAAGCTCTTTAAGCGCCTTGACGACATTAAGCAAGCTTGCCGTATCCTCTTGATGAGCTCGACGGAGCTTGTCTTGAGCAACTGCTGCATCCGTTTGGATTTTAGCCACGCGCTCTTTAGCTAGCCCTTCTTGACTATGGGCGTAAGCTACTTTTGTCATGTTGTCAATTTGCATTTGCTGCATCTGTAACTCTTCCATCTTCTGTTTCTGTTCCTGCTGAGCCTTCTGAGAAGCCATAACTTTTTCGATGATTCTGTCTTTGTTTTGTATGGTCAAACACTCGAGGATTTCATCCGGTGGCGTTAAATCAGGATAGAGGGTCTGGAAATGTAACAGCTGAGCGAGCTCTAATTGTTGTTGACTTTCAGTAAGAGCGGCTTGCACGACCTTGCAACCATACTTAAAGAAAATCTTGCTATCAAACTCGGCTGTTGGCTCTTCACCAATAACTTGTCGGACTTTTCCATAAGTCCAGTTCTTTTGTATGTATTCGATTTCAATCTCAGCGCATAGCTTTTGAGATTCATCAGCTTGATCAAAAAGCCTTTGAAGATTACGAGCTGTTGCCGCCTGGCGCATCATCGTGATAATTCCGGCCTTATCGTCAATATCCATACCCATTGCGTTAGGATCAATCCCTGCAATGTTGAAGAAGATACCCTTCAGCATCTCTTCCATTTGAAGCATAACAGGCGATGGAGGAACGATAGGCATCGGTTGTACGTCATCCATGCTTGCGTCCGGATCAATTGTTAACACTCTTCCATGACCTGAGTTTAAGGCATCGTCTGGGGTAACAAGTGCCCCTTTCTTAACTTTAATCCCTTGTTGTTGGGCGTCAAGGATTTCAAGATTGGAAACTTTTAATCTATTTAATAGGAATTGACAATCACGAAGCATAGTCATCGGACTATTAAACTTGTACGCGTAGTACGGAGTATCTGCTGTAAAGAATGCGAGCAGCGGCACGACTGGGTAGCGATCCATGGAATAGGGGTTAGGTTCATCGACAATCACGCGGTCATTTAAAATGATACTTCTTCGCACTGTAGGAACTTGTTTTTTTAGTACTGCAAGCTTTCCTTTAAATGCTTGCATCACCTCTTTTAGCTGTTCGGGCGTCCCTTTGAACTCTTGGCATTCCTCAGTCTTTTTATCCACGAGAAAAGTAGCTTCGCGGCTAGTAAGATACCAATACTCGTCGAAAGCAATAAGGTTCGGAAACTGTATTTGATATACTTCAGGCATGTAGTAAAATTTATCATCTCGATATGTTCCTTTTGGTAAAGATAAGATTTCATCCCCGAATTGCGGGTACATAAGAGCAGCTTCATTGGCATCGAAGAAAGTCCTTACCCACCAAAACCTTGCATCGCTCATATCGTGCTTACGGAAATAGGGGTCAAAAAGGCAAGATTTCATATCTACATATCGCCATTTTGGCTCAGGGCTCACCGGATCTTTTGTACTATCGCCATACATGTACATGAAGCCTAGGCCCTGGATGATAGCCCCTAATTGAAATGCATCGCTAAATGTTTGATGGAATCCATTTTTATGATTGTGGTAAAGACACTTAGTTAGCTGGTCCGCCGTCTTTTGCATACCGTCATGAATAGGAATAACAGCCGAGCTTTTTCTTGTCTGTCTTTGCTGACCGCTTATAGCTTCTGATATGGGGTTCATGATGTTGAAGTTCCATATCTTCCTACGATATGTCGCGACCCCGGGGAAGATTAATCCCCAAACTTCCTGATCATTGATAGTAAAACGTTGATTTATATCGGCTTGATACCATTGCGTTTGAAGAATATTAATGCTATCAGAATAGTTCTTTTCCATTCCTTGGCGTAGAGATAGATTTAGGCTGTCTTCTGGCCAAAAAATCGGCGAATTATTTTTCAAATCAAAATCTCCTCTCTTATTTCTTGGACAAAAAATCTAAATGTGATACAATTAAGATATGAAAAACATGACACAAATAGATATTGCCAAGTTTTGGATGAAAGTTCAGATTTGTAATCGAACCAAAGATCAAAGATACAAGCAAGCCTATATCTGTTTTTGTTGGATATGGAAAGGTTGTTTTTTTCAAAATGGCTATGGACACTACATTTTAAAACGAAAAGATTACCGAGCTCATCGAGTAGCCTACGAAATTGCTTTTGGTGAAATCCCAGAAGATAAATTTGTTTGTCACAAATGTGATAATCCTTCTTGTGTGAATCCCAAACATCTTTTTTTAGGCTTTCCCAAGGAAAATACACATGACATGATTTCAAAAGGACGTTTGAATCGTTCCCGAGGAGAAAACAAAGGCATAACTTATCGAAAAGAAACTGGAAAATGGCGAGCCCGCTACATGAGAGATTATAAAAATATTCTCGTAGGGGAGTTTGACACGAAAGAAGAAGCTTTATCTGCTTTGCAAAATGCACGATCGTCACCCTAGATTTAATTAACTTTATCCTGTATGATAAAAATTATTAAGTGCAAGTAACTAAATCATGTATCACCCTCAAATTTCGAATGATGACGTAACAGATATTATGGAAATGGCTCAAAAAATTGAGGACTACATAAAAGAAATCGTTAAGGATAACGACAAGAATATTGCGATTTCTGCATTAATTAGTGGGTCTGTCAATTCCATAATGTCTCAATGCAATTCCATAAATGAAACTATCCTTTACAGAAACTTTCTTGTGCAAACTATGGATATGGCTATTAAGTGCGCTCAGGAGAAGGAGTAGTTTTCTTTGTCGATTTTCTCTTTTTAGGAGATTTTTTCTCGCAATTCTGCATAAATTCAGCAAATTTACCCATATTAAAGTAAATATAGTTAATTTTAGACAAACATTCTTCGGTTATAGGGCATTCATCTTTTACATCATTCAGACGTTTCCTTTCCTCTAACGCAGCTCTCGCTAAAGATATACAGCCTTTGAATTCATTTACCATACCATTAAGTTTATCCACATTTTTCATGTAGTCTTCAAACTTGTCCAGGGTCACAATGGCTAATTTAACTTGTTCGTTCCTGCGCTCATCATTGACCAAATCATTGAGCTTGTCATGGATGCGATTAAATGTGCTAAACTCATTTCCAGACTCGAAAACTTCTTCCAAACATTCTCTAACAATGGAGCCTGTATTTTCAGAAATGTTTACATTTGGATTATTAATAATTATGTTTAATTTTTCGTGAATTCTATCGATTTGTCTATCAATATCATCCATGACGACGCAGGTTTCTAAGACATCCTCAATCTTGCTTATCCGTTCTCTGATATCTTTAATATCATTCCAAAACATTACTCACCCTCTTTATGAACTCTATAATGAGTTACTTGTGAAAAGTTAATTCCTAAATCATCATCGACAAAAACGCATTGAAATCCAAACTTTTTTAACTTTTCTGACATTTCATCAAGTTTTTCCTTTGACTCGAATTCTAACCATTGTGTTTCTCCAGATGTAACGAAAAACTCAACCCAATATTTCTCTGTCATATTTTTTCCTCCCAACATTTATCGCACCTAACTGCAAACCAATGCATATTTCGCATCCTTCCAGGCGCCCCACAGCAATCACAGGTACGCAGGGAGAGCGCCTCAGCTTCTTCTATCAGATCCCTTATCTCCTGCGTATCCACATTGAGATAAAATCGTAATGTGCCATATTTCTCTTTTACTTGTATAGCGTAAATTTCTAAGATGATGTTATCTTGACCTTCGACCCAAGGATTGACTTCATTGTAATCCTCTAAAATCCTCTCGATTTTAATCGATAAATCTCGTATGAGGTCATACCAACCGAGACCGCATTCGAAAATAATTCCATTCACATATAGAAAAGGACATTCGTTCTTCAACGTATCCCAACTTTTCATTTCTCATCCCTCCTGATAGCCTCAGAAGTTGAGATATCCTTTTCATCATTCCATCTTTTTCGATATACCTCATATTCGGCAAAACTCATTCCTTTTGGTTCATAAAGAGGAGCTTCGCATCTTCGCCGGCAGTTTTTACAGAATCCATAAATCGTAAAATGAGCAGGGTCGCAATAATTACACCAAGTTTTCATTTTTTATCCTTTTCCTTCCATGCATATACTCCCCGATATCCCGTCCAATTATCATCATATTCAATTTTCCAATGTGAAATGGCTTGATTGGTGACTTCACCCCAATTTTTTTTTAATATGGAAAACTCGCTTTCTTCTTCAAAATCATCCCCTTCATCGAAAGTACGAACTTCATAGACACCATTTTTATCAGGTATTTTTTTTATAGGCACGCTTTTTGGGATGCTTTCTCTTGGATAGCATAAATTCCACCCTTTCCATTTGCATTTACATTTCCAAGTCCACTTCCCTTTTCTTGAAGTTTTTTTTACTCCACAACAACAATACATTCCCATTTACATATCCGCCATTCGGTTTATATAACTCGATCTTGCATTTTCAACGATAAGTTTTAATTGATTCCAAAAGAATTCATCGCTATCGAGTTCTTCATCTGTGTAAGGTTAAAATTTCTTTTTGTTTATTGATCCAAATTTCATTTTTATATTTGGGTTAAATCCACATTGTGACATTATTTCTTTCCTTTTATTTTACAAAGATCTTCCAGAATATCAAATATAGTGTCTAGTTGTTCTTGAATGTGTCTAAATTTTTTAGAATAAGGAGGATGGTATTTTTTTCCATGTATAAGAATTCTTTCAACTTTTTCCTTTTCATTTTTTTCTGCATAATCTTGACTAACCTTTGCAGAATAATTTAAGTTACCACCAAACTTTTTTATTTCTCGTGAAATATTCGATTGATCCCGATTTAAATGAAGGGCTATTTGAGTATGAGTAACATTTCGTTTTTTTAATTGACTCTCTATATATTGTCTTTCTTCATATGTAATTTTCTTATAAACCATTACTATTACCATTTATTCAATTTAACTTTTTACTCACCAAAATAAACATTATCATATCCATACGTTATTTTTTCAAGCAAATCTTTATCGGGATGTTCAGTACTTTTATTGCTAATTGGAAAGTCATGCTTTCCTTTTGCAATCTTAGTATTAAGTGAACGATCATTGATAAACAACCTTCTCACCCTGTAATAAGTTCTAAAAAGCCATCGGTGCGAATAGGCGATCGGATGTCTAAGTTTAAATAGAAAGCGTTGCCATCTTGTCCTGCCTATTAACATAAATCCCCAAGGGTCTAGAAAACGCACTTCATTCGAGAATTTGACACCTAGCGTTGATTGATGACAAACAGGCTCCCCACCTGGAGGTCTATATATAAATTCATTTTTTCGTGCGTTTACGTAATCTTCTTTTAGATTTTTCTCAATCATTAATTTTTCTTTATTCATTTTTACTCCTATGAAAATAAGTTATTTTAATCTTATTTTCTTTATTACGTATAATCCCTTTTGTCAGCCATTCTACTTCATCAACTGTATGCCTTCCATTTCCACAGCATTCTTTATAACTTTCCAAAGTAGCTCTAAACCAGGCACCCCCACATCCTTGGCATAGAGCATTTGGACAATACCAAATCCCTTGAGCTTCTACTCTTTTGTTTTTGATTCCACAAGAAAAGCATGTATCGGGTTTTTCTTTATTCAATTATAATCCTCCGACATTCCAGCTTCTTCGGATGTCCTGTTTATCTACTTGTCTATCGTAAACTTTATCGACTTTGTAAAATTCATCTTCATGAACTAGACGAATCCATTGACCGCCTTTTACATCATTGCCATCGTCCACCCAACAGACTCTTCGAACATTTCCTTTCGATAGCTCAACTTGTTTCATTTTTCATGCCTTTCCTGTCAAAATTAATCCCAATTCTATAAAATCTTTAAGGTTCATATTCCCATAGATAGTGGTAATCAGACCCCATTTTTTATAATCATAGCCAAATTTTCGAAGAGAGTTTTTAGATCTTATCTTCATAAGTTTCTTATATTTTCGGCTTTTCTTACTTATCTTCATCTTCAATTTTCTCCAAGTCTTCCAATGCTACTCTCAAATCAGCTTTAAGTCTATTTACATATTCAGTAACCCACCTGATTCTCTCTTCCCTCGAAGGACGAGTAAATCTCATTAATTGATCGGGGCTTTTTGGAATTTGTGATAAAGACTCAAACAAATTCAAAACACAATCGGAAGTAGGAACTGATAATAATTTACTGTCAAAACTTTTAATTATTTTTTCTGGAATTACTGTATTTAAATTGTTTTCTGGTTGATCACTATGAATGACCTTCCCATCATTAATCAGGTCTTGTGAATCTAAATCATACCTTTCATTGAAACATTTTTCGCACATACCCCTCTTGCCAAATCCTTTGGCAGCCTCGTCCCAAATTGCACATTTTAAACATCCCAAATGTTCTGCGCTTTTTAAAATTTCCTCTAATATTTCTTCATGCTCTTTATCCATAATATCTAAACGCTTCCTGGAGTAATCCAACCTTTACTTTCATCATGACCACAATATTTAGGTCTATCATTTTCAGTATCCATCATATTTATAATCCCATTAAGATTTCGAACGCTTTTTTCGCTTGTTGAGGACATACTGAGTTGCCGAGTCCTCTAAGTCTGTCCACATGGAACGATACCCCATCAGAAGTTCTACAAACTCCACTGACAGCCTTTTGCCAATGCTTTCGGGATTCAAACGGCCAATACTGTCCTGTAAATCCTCGCCGTGTTTCCCCTTCACTCTGCTCGGACTCGGCGCTCGTATCGGCTTCGATCCTTGGCTTGCGGTTGGGGTTGCTAAGAGTACAGAGGAATGTAGACAAGGCGTATTCCTTCTCCGTTCGCTCGGCGTATCTGATTGCGCTCTCGATTGCGGGGTGGGCCAATAAGAACCAACGATCTCTTTTGTGGAGCGCTCCAACGGACGCAGCGGATATAGTACACCATCGACAATCATACCCCATCGTGGTAAATTCATTAACAACTTGAAGTCCCCCTCTTGTTGAGATTGCCGGGACGTTTTCAAGGAATATGAACTTGGGCTTGATTTCTTTGGCCAAGCGAATGATCTCGAAAAACAGTCCGCTGCGCTCTCCTTCCAAGCCTTTTCCAAGTCCTGCAATGCTGATATCCTGGCATGGAAAGCCACCGTAGATAATATCGATGCTATTAATAGGAAATGACCCTGAGTCTTTTCCGAGTGTTTGCACGTCATCCCAAATTGGAGAGGTTTGTAATTCCCCACATGCCATTCTAGACAACAATACTCCTTGACAATAAGGGTCGATTTCGCAATAGGCGATGGGTCTAACGTAATCTCTAAGGGCGAGACTGATTCCACCGATTCCGCTAAATAAATCCAAGCCATTTAACATCCGTTCTCAATATCCAAAATATTTATTTATAGCCTTCATATCATTTTCTGAGCTTGCATTGTCTTTTCTTTCCAATCCCTTCAATCCCACCGCAAGGTAACGAAAGGCATCTGCCGCATGACTTGCGTCATCATGTTGAGGTGTGTTTTTATAACATCCTAGTCTATCATTCCACTCTTTTTTGTACGCTTCTAAATGTTTAAACCCCTTTGTCGTCTTTTCTTCATCAAAGACGCAACGGGACAACATTGATCGTACAGTCTGTATCCCTTCAAGTTTATCACACTCTTTGATGTCCAATATAACGATCCGACCGTCAAGGAGCGGGATAACGTGGTCAATATACTGCGTCTTAACGCCAGTGTCTCTTTTTCTCGCGTCATGAGGGAAGATATGTCGTCCAAAACGGTACTTTTGTTTATTAAGCCAATCACAATAATGTGCCGCCCCTTCATCAAGATTTTCATAAAAGTTTATAATATTTACTTGGCCGCCTCTTCCCACTTGAAAGCACCATATTGCAGTAAAATCGTCCAGGCCGATGTCCCATGCGCTATGAACCGGCAATGCGTCGTCGTAAGGAACCCGACAAACATTTCCATTAGCACTAAGTTTAGCCAATTGAGTACCGTAATAAAGACCTTCATTAGCACTTTCGAATGCCTCCTTTGGTGTCGATGGATACTCTTGCTTCATAGCATCACCGAGCATCCGATGCTTCATTTCATACCATCTTCTCTGCTCTTCGTCAATCTTTCTTTGACGCTCAAGCTCGATTCGATCGAAATATTCGTTTGTCTCTTTACTCACTATGATTTCTCCGCTTGATTCGCGATATTCTGGCTCGTCGAACCAAGGGAAGAAGAAAAATCGCATTTGCATTGGGGACAGTCTGAAATCAGGCATGGATTCGCTTTTCGACAATAACGCTTCAGCCTGTTTGCTAAACTCGTAGAAGTACCCTTCCCTTCCCTCAGCGGTGGATTCGATAGCAATAATTTGATCAGCGGAGACAGTGTTAAGACTTCCAGTAACAATTTCCTTTGCAACATCGGGCGACTTTGCACATATCTTTCCAAATTCAGAAACCAACAGCCGTTGATACGTTCCACTCCTGAATCCTGTACTAACTCGATAACTAGATCCATTTGCGAAAACCAATTCACCAGCTCGATCGTTAGTGGCACTGTTGAAAGCTCTCGTCCATTTGGGCATTCTGTCATATGCGTATTTTACCTTTTGTTTAAAAATTTGCTCTGCATCCTCTTTTCTATGGGCTATTATACCCGAAGCAGTATTATTATACCAAAAGCACTCATCCAAGAAGTTTATTACGAAATATGTAGTCACTCCTAGTTGACGCGCCTTAAGCACGAGCATTTGGTGCCACTCTCTATGATATAATTCCTTTTGTGCCCAATTAAGATTGAATAGAACCTCTTCACCAGATTTGTTTGTGATGTAATAAAGATGGGTGAGTCGCCAAAGCTTGTCATTAAGCTGCTCTTGGGTAGGGATGTAATCATCATGTTGAATAATCATTTTATTTTACCGCAAATAAAATCAATAGTTAAATTTATAACACAAACAATTAAACAAAGTAAAAAAAAAGAAAAAATTGATATAGAATATATATATATAAATTCTTTAATTACTTCCATTATTTATCCCTGGAGCTTCGGGCAATGGCATCCAATGAGTGACGCATTCTGAATATGCTGCCCATTCCATATCTCCCCAAGCACCTGATCCTACTTGAAATTCATCATGATATTCGTTAAGAAATTCCCATATAGGGAAATTAAACTCTAAACCCTTCTTATCATGAAAATTTGATTTATAAGCGATTGCAATAGGTTTAGGTTCGCCAGTTCCTGGATTATCTGAATAAACCAAAACATACTCTCCATTTTCTGGTAATCTGTCTTTGACGCTAATCCATTCCATTTTTCACCCTAAAATGTATGTAAATATCACCACACTTAAGCTTACCATATTCAGAGGGTACTAAATTTTTGTCAAATTGGAAATATTGAAATGCAGGTATCCAGTCTTTCAATCTTGTTAATTCGAAAACCTTATCATGATCTGCAACATCATAATAAACAATCAAATCTTCCGAGTGAGTTAGCTTTTTGCAATGTTGACAACGTCCCAATAATTACTCCAAATTATAACAAGGGTTCCAGCCACGACGAGCAACCCCGAAAGCGATCAAAAAGTTGCGGCCGGACTTGAACCGGCGCTCCAAGGCTCTAACCAACTGAGCTACGCAACCAAAATTTATTTATATGTCTTGTACGAAATATGCATCTCTAACAGTAGAAGACTGTAAAGTCTTTGTTTCAAGATCACTATTTTCTTTTTCTAGTTTTTTCATGCACTTAATTATATCTGCTAGAGTCATCTCAGTAGGATCATAGTCATCATTCATAAACAGCCTATTTATGCATCTTTTTGAGGGTTTCCGCCAGGCGGGCGCGCTTAGCTGTAGTCGGATTTTTGCTATGCTCAGCTTTCTTTAGCTTAGCGGAAGGGATCCTCTCGCCATCTTTGACACCTAGAGTCTTTCTGAGTGCTCCTGGGTGCTTGATTGCGCCTTTAATCCAATTGTCTTTTGTCATTTATCCTCAGTTTTGTTTTTTCCAATAAAGAACTTTACAATCGGGTTTGAGTCTTAAACCATCCCATAACTCGCCACAACTCCACCCGCTCATTGTATTTGTCTCGGTTTTAAGATGCATTAAATCGCAGTCAGCCGGTAAATACTTACTCGCATCAGCCCAAGAGTCAAAATCATATTCAATATCTCGATAGCTGAAAAGTCGCTCTTTGCCGGTCTTACTATCGACAATGCGATCTTTACCAACTTTAAGCATTTACTTTTTACCTTGTTGTTCATAAACTTCTTTTAAAGCTTGAGAGTAGATTTTAAACCACTCATTAACATACTCGGGATTTGGATCAACTGGAATCACATTTTTATCTAAAGTAACTCTTATGCCGTACAAATCGCTCAAGATGGCGTCCTCTTATTGCGTTGTACTTCGTCTAAAACTTTTTGTCTTTCTTCTTCGTTGGCTCTAGCCTCGCTTTTAAGGGCGGAAGCCTTGCGAAGCTCATTAGCATCGGCGTCTTTATCTTCTTCGTCTCTGACTTCTGGATCATACATCCTCAAATATCTATGTGCTATTGATTGATTAACTGTTCCATCTATATAACGTACAGCTAAAAGAGTTCGAGCTCTTTCGTAATACCAAGAGAACTCTGGCTTATCCCTAAATAGTTCCCATTGCTTTCTAATGAATCCTTCAGCAGTATACCAATCGCAGAATCTAGCCCTAAGAGCTTCGCCCTTTTTCTGTTTTTCAGATGCCCACTCTACCAGTTTTTTACCTAGCTCAATAAGCTCATTTTTTTCAGGTATAGCTGACCTAGGTCTACCCCCTCCATAGCTTGGATGTCCCTTCTCCATGCATTCTTTAGGTAATGGCATTATTGTATCTCCAAATGTATCTTGATTTGAATATCTTCCGGCTCACCTTCAAAGTTCTTCTTAGCTGTTTCAATACACATCCAGATAACTGGGTCTTCGCGACAGACTGAAAAAGCCTCATAGATAAGAAACTTATATCTGAAAGTACGTTCGGAATCTTTTAAAATAACTGTTAGCTCACTCATAGCCTCAAATTAGAAAAACAAATTATTTTAGTCAAGATAAAGAGAAAAAGCTTTACTTAAAATGCTAGCTTATGCTATCTTTAACCTATCAAAGCAAGCTCCCTGGTGACTGCGCCAACAAAAGCAGCAGGTTGAGCGGCTGAGATAAGTAATAAAATTAAAAGGAGATTAAAAATGAATAACTTGCCTTCACAAGTACAAATTGGCGGGAAACTTTTTAGGCCGCGATGGAAATCAGAGCACAACGGAGATTCTTACGCTACTATATCAAGTCCTTTCAATGATGAATTTTTTAAGAAAAACAAGAGGATTACAGTTGATTCCTTTATACAAAGAGAAAACTACAATATGAATCTTTGCTACATCTCAGACATAAATGACGATGGCGAAATTTGCATAAGACAAGATTTATAAAAAGGGTATAAAGAATGGAAAATAAAGAAACCGTAAGATACGCAGAAATCAAAGGCAAAGGCATCAAAAAAGGATGCAGAAAAGAGGATTGGCTTTTTGTCAGTGCATGGGGAAGAACAGAAGAAGAGCTCTACGAGAAGCTAAATGAAGCCGTTAAAAAAGAGGTTAGTAAGTATAAGAGCTACACATTTCGCGAAAAGTTCCTAGTAATGAACGCGGAATTAAATCACGGAATATTTGGCGAAAGTCTTTGTCATTTGGTGTATGTAGGGCAAAACCTGGGTGAGGAATACAATGCAGTGTGGCATAATTTTAGTGATTACTTTCATAAAAAAGAACAGGTGGTATAATGGAAAAATACGTACAAGATTTGACTGAAGAGGAAAAAGACCAGTTTAATAACCATTTTTATAATGAGTGTGGGCCAACCTCTAAAACAGATCAAGATAGCCCGTGTCCTTGGGGCTCTCCTTGGTATTGGGCGGCCACTGAAATCTTAAAGGGTGAAACAATTCAAGAAATGGCAGAAAATTTCTATAAGAAAGTTGAAGGAGAAATGTTAGACTTACTTAAAGAAGAGGAGGAAGAAGATTAAAAAGCAAATTTCCTTTCGCATTGAAGAAAAAATGTTTCGTGAATTTACCGCTAAATTAAAAAGAGAGTCAAAATCATTGACTCTCTTTTTTCAAAATGTGATTAAGGAATTTTTAGATAAAAAACCTTAGTCGAACGTAGCTAGTATAGATACTTCATCGATCACGAGGAGTTTTTCGCCCTCGTGTTCGATTTCGACTCCATAATGTTTTTCAAGGTAAATCATATCTCCTGCTTTAACTTTGGTTATTTCATCGCCGGTCGCAATAACTTCAAATTGATTGGGTTTTTGATTTGTTAAAATTAGGGTTCCTGGTTTAGGCGCTACAGGCCTTACAAGTAATCTTTTTCCGACTGGGGTAAGCATGTTTTTTCCTTTGTTTGGCTTTAATGAATTTTTAAATACCTTTGCAAATAAATGCAAGATGAATTATGATAGTTGATCATTAAACGGAGGTTACCGATGGCGATCATGTATCAACTAGATTTTTTTACACCTGAAAAAACTGAAATTGAGTTTATAAAAGATCATGTAAAAGAAGTTAAAGAAAGCTCTGAAAAAGTTAGAAAGGGGTTATTTGCGCGTCATAGTGAGCTAGCGCGCAAATACATAGAGCTGCATGATAGATTGCAGATTTTAGAAAAGAATATTTGTCGCGGAGAGGTTAGTAAATTATCTCAACTCTGACACCGTACTCTTTACTTTTTATTTGATTACAACCGATGGTGATTCTTTTATCACTATCGGCTTTTCCGGCACGATACTCGCCCGTGATAATAGCACATACGGCATCAACAATATATTTTAAGCTCATGGGCAAATTATCAAACTCGTCAAGCTCATTTGGGGCTAATCTTGTGAGCATAAGCCGGCACGGCAGTTTTATTTTATCTTTCAGAGGATGAAGACAAAGCGCGACGATTCTTTGCTGGTCCTTATGCCGCCCATGCTTTTTCTGCCAGGGCTCAAAGCAATTCGCTTCGCTGACGGTCTTGATGGGGAGGTCTAAAATGACCTTCCCCTCCAAGATTTCCGATTTCATGCTTATTTTGTGCACAGAGCGTTTTTTTCCTTTGCCCCCTATCTTCTCATTACTCGATACCAGATCGTGCCTTGTAGGGGTGTTACTGATTGAAATAGGGGTATCCTGATTAGTGTTTGCAGGATCAAAACGGCAAGTCGTCGTTTTTTTGCGCAACGTATCCTCCTTTTTGATCCCAATCCCTGTTTTCAAGAAATGCTTTGATTTCATCGGCCAAAAAATTGCTGTCTTGTGAAAAAGCTTTCAAATATTTCTTATCTCCGTTTTTTTTCACTGCCGCGGAAATTTCGGACCAAAACATACCGCCATTTTGCATTTTCTTGCGAACATACGTAACGCGGTACTTGCTATCAAAACACAGCACTACCGACTCGGCGATATACTGGTCTTCGGGATAAACTTCATGGCTTACAAAATCAAATACACTCATTTTTTCCTCTTATCTTGTTTTTTTCTAAAAAAGTTCTGGCCGTCTATCCGGCCCGTCAAAGCGCACACAGCGGTCTGATGCCACTCGACTTACAAAAGCATCCCCAAACATTTCCCTCATTGTTTGAGAATTCAAATTAGTAGTTATTATCGTTCCTTTCGTTGTTTTCATTTTATGCCTTTTGTCAGCGATAATGTAAAGAAACTCCATGAAAGCTTCCGTTGGTCTTGTAGTGCCTAGATCGTCAATCACCAAGAGAGGGGCCTTAAGAATTTCGCTTAGGAGGTAGTCCGTGGATTGATATTTTGCATAGGAGTTTTGCCATTTCATCTTCAAATCGGCTTGATTCCAAAACATGTTATCCCCGCAAGGATGATAAAATTTTCCAAAGATCGCCTCAGCCGTGAAAGTTTTACCATTTCCGTTTTTGCCAGAGATGAGGAAAAAACCCAGAGGATTTTTGACAAAATCGTTGACGTGCTTTACAAATTCGTCCGGCTTTTCGTTTATCTCGCTCAATTTTGGGTACACTCTAGAACCTCCCTGAGTGGGGGCTTTCGACGGGGTTGCCGTTGATGTCTTTGGTGCGTCTATCTTGCGGAGTGCCTGCGGAAGCAGATCGGTAAGCTTTTTTGTTCTCGATTGAGTCGTTTGCACGGCCAAACCATCCTGTTAAATATTTTCTCCATTGCTTTTTATTGCTCTTGGAGGGGTTATTCTTTAGCCACTGCGCCGCTTTCAGCGTTTCAACTTTCAGGTCGATATGCGGGTACATGATGCGCCAATCCGCTACGTCTTTTTCCTCAATGCCCTCAAACTCTAATTTTTGGAAATTGAAAGTCAATAAATCTTTTGCACGAATCGGCGAAGCCGGATGAGTGTCGGCGCTCCGCGCATCTTCTTGAGATATATCGTAAGATATATCTCTTCTTCTTTCTTGTTCATGGTTACCCGTTGGTTGGTCGTTGGTTAGTCGTTGGTTAACGCGTTGGTTAGCGACTTCCGGATTTATGTCATAAATCGTTGATTTGCATAGGTTTACCAAAGTGCCTTTGATGGTTATGTTGATGGTTGATTTTTCACGTTCAAAAAATCTTTTTCCATTTGAAATAATCTTTACGTAATTAAACTCCACCAATTTATCCAAAGCTGTTCGAAAATTTTGACGGGTTAAAGAAGGCTCTAAATCTGAGCAACCGATTAGAGCATCTCCAATAATCAAACCATCAGGAGCACCATTAAATCGACGAGCTCTAGTGGCTATAAGAGAAAGTAATAGGAAAGCGTTTGAGTGGTTAAGTAATAACCATTGAAGCTCATCACAAGGATAAAACTTTATGAACCTTTCACTCATAGCACCTCACAAAAAGTCTTGCGAAATTTGGCAGCGGGTGCTATGATAGAGACATACAGTTTGTTTCTACCGAAGCGGCCCTCTGCTTCACATAAAATGCCCCGATTTGCACTCGGGGCATTTCCGTTTTCAAATGTATCATATTTCGTCGATGCTAAGCAATAGAGTTTTCTACTCATTTGACTGCGCCCCAAACATATCGATCTCAAAGTTTTCATCGTTTTCTATGACGTGAATGAGATTCAAAAACATGAGTGGCAAAAGAAGATTTTTGAAAACTGTTGGTGAAATCATATAATCTTTTCTTATTTCTTTCTTTTTCACAAGAAAGATATTCTTTTGCTTATTTTTCCATATTTGCACGTACAGAAACGCCGACTTTGGACAGCTCTTCAATACGCGCATAAAATATTTTGAAGGGGGAAAATCACTATATTCTTTCATAATCCTCAATATTTAAGTTGTTTTTTTTTCGAGGAAAACTTAAGCTCATTAGTGAACGTCGCCTTTCCTCGAATTTGTGGCTATTTACGCTAAAAATTCTCCTAGAAAGTTAACGTTTATTCATATTCTAGTCTTTATTTGACACGGCTGATTGGCGTCAGCCGTGTCACCCTTTCATAAATTTATGAAATATTATTTTCAATGACTTTCTTTACAAAAAATTGCCCCTTTAAAGACAACCCCTAGAGATGGAAAGAGTTAGCGATCATTTTTATCTAATATTTTTTTAGATTCCTTAGTCACCCTATCAGATTGATCGAGCCAGTCATATAGAGTTATCGCACCTCGGGTATATTGTTCAATCTTGTAAGCTGTTTTAAGGCTCGGGGTGTGGCCATTTTTAAGAATATCATGCAGGGATGAGTTGCTAATCCCTACCTTTTCTGCGATACAAAATTTTTTCTTGTCGTTATTTCTGATCCAATTTATGAATTTTTCCATTTTTTCCTCCATAATCTTTTATTTTCTTGTATCACTGGCTCGAGGAGAAATCAATGTTTTTGATTTAACAAAGAAAAACCATTGACTTGTATCGACCAGTGTGTAACAATAAGATCATACGTAGCACAAAAGGAGTGATGCGATGACACAAATAAAGAACGATGAAAGTTTATTTAGCATTCTGGAAAAGATAATGTTATACGGTAATTTTTTGGAAAATAATGTGACCATTGAGTTAGAACAAAATATTTACAAACAATACAACCATGTCCAGGATGGAGTTGAGTTGATTAAATAAAATAGGGCGCGCCAACGCCCTTAAAAAAGGAGACTAGAATGAACGTTAACGTAATTGAAGAAGCTATCGCCAATATGGCTTCTACATCACAAGCCCTCGAAAAATATTGCAACGATCCTAAGAACTACAATTCTTACGGGTCTCAATTGCTAGAGCAAATGAGCTGGGAGCTTCATAAGAAATCAAATGATCTCAAAGAGTTTCAATATCACTACGGGGTAAAATCATGACATCAACTTATTGGAACCAATGGAGTAGCGCTGAGTTACTGTCTATCCTGGGTGCCCCATCAAGATATCAAAATGACGATCAGGATGATAGTCATAATGATAGTGAGAAAGAAAAAGAGCACTGCTGCTCTGGATGCATGTATTGCTTAGATGTTTCTTGGAGAGACTTTTTATAAGGAGTCGGGGGAGACCGCCTCCCCCGTAATGAAATAACTAGCACTAAACGTCAATATCATCAAAACCTAAATTTAAAGGAAGGAAATTTTTATGGCACAATCAGAAATAATTAACGAACTCGCTGCCGCTCTGTCAAAAGCCCAAGGGGAAATGCAAGCGGCGATCAAAGACAAGGTAAACCCATTCTTCAAAAGCTCATATGCGGACTTAGGAAGCGTTTGGGACGCAGCGCGGCCAGTATTGAGCAAATACGGTCTTTGCGTCATGCAGACAACCGAGATCAACGCAGACGCCAGCAAAATCATCATGGTCACAACCCTGGCGCATACGTCCGGCCAGTGGATGAAATCTTACTTACCCCTCAACCCATCAAAGAATGATAGCCAGGGGGTGGGAGCGGCTTTAACTTATTTGCGTCGATATTCCCTATCTGCTATAGTAGGAGTGGTTTGCGATGAAGATGATGATGGAGAAACTGCGGTTGGAAGAGGGAAGCAGCAATCGGGCCACACTATTAACCAACAAGTTCAAACCATTTCCCAAAATAGTCTTGAAAAGATTGGAAAGGCTGAAATCATAGCCCTTACAACACTAATCCAAAGTCTAGATGAGGAAAGCAATAACAGCTTTCTTGGATGGATTAGCAAAAGCTTCGGAGCTCAGTCCGTTAAAGATATTCCTAAGGATTGCTTCGAAAAGTGCATGGCTTCTCTCAATGCTAAAATTAAATATTTGAACGATAAAAACAAAGAACAAATAATGGCGGTGGCTTGATGAAAATAATTGATGTAAAACAAGGTTCACCAGAGTGGCTGGCCTGGAGAAAGACAGTCATTACCGCAACGGACTGCTCTTGCATCATGGGTACTAACCCGTGGTGCTCAGAGTATCAATGCTGGCAGAGAAAGCTCGGGTTAATTCCTGAGCAAGCAAGTAACGAAGCTATGGAGAGGGGGAAGTGTTTAGAGCCTGAAGCGCGGGCTCAGTTTATCGAGCGCTACGGCATAGACATTGTTCCCATCGTTGTGGAAAGCACTGAATATGACTTTCTTGGAGCTTCATTAGACGGTATATCTGAACTAGGGAATGCTATACTTGAAATCAAATGTGGAGGCTCTAAGCTGCACCAAATGGCTGCCAATGGGGAAATACCGCCATACTACATGGATCAGATGCAACATCAATTGATTGTAACGGGAGCATACAAATGCTTCTATTACAGCTATGACGGGAAAAATGGTATTTGTATAGAAGTTTTACCAGACCCAGAATTTAAATCAAGGTATCTAACCAGGGCGAGAGAATTTTGGAGGTGCGTAGCATTCAATGAATCCCCTCCATTGCAAAATTCCGATTACCAAAATAAAGATGATGATCTAGATTTGCAAGAAGATTTAAAAGCTTATGAAGAAATAGACATTGCCATCAAAGCTCTTGAAGAAAAAAAAGATGCCAGAAGGAAAAAAATTATCGAGAGATGCGATAATCAAAGTAGCATTTGTTTCGGAAAGAAAATTATCAAAATGACATTACGGGGTCGCGTCGATTATGACTCGATACCAGAATTAAAGGGTCTGAATCTCGACCCCTATCGAAAGAGCTCAACTTCGTCTTGGAAAATCTTAGTCTCATGAGAAAAAAAGAATCCCTATAGTATCTCTACTATAGGGATTTCCTTAGCAACCTTTTTTCTTCATGGCCTTTTTCATGCCCATTTTCTCGTGCTTCTTGTCATTCTTCTTATCCATCTTCTCAAGTTTTTCCATACCCTTGTCCATGGCTTTCTTTTCTTTTTTTATGGCTTTATCCATTACTTTTTCCTTTAGTTAGGCGGTAGCCGCTTCTAGAACGACTTGACTTGGTTGTTTTTGAATTTTTACATCTTTATGACTTTTCAAAATATCACAAAGTAGATCGATCGCCTGGTTTTTTCCATTCTCATCATTCAAATATTGTGGATTAACGATGTTTAATAGGTTTGCCAATTGTTGAAGCATTCCAGCGGTATGAGTATATTGTAGTCCATCTTTGAATAGATTTTTAAATTCATCTAACATAATTAATTTACCTTTGTTGTTTATGATTTTTTCTTAACATTTTTTTCGAAATCAAATAGGTCTTGCAGTTTCCCGAACCAACCCTTTTCCTTTTTTACTGGCTCTTCCTGTTTTTTCTCAACAAAATTCTTATCGTTTAATGAAGATTCTTCTTGGTAGTAGAATTTTTTTTTCTTTCTCTTTTTTTGGTTCGTTTCTGGTTTTTTTTCTTTTTTCTCTACTTCATCGGGGGTTTTTCTCTCACCAGGTTTATTTTCTGAATGTGGTTTATTTTTTTTACACTCAGCTTCCTTTTTGGGAATAGGTGCACCAAAAAGATCTTTTCCATCATGAGAACCGGTTGAACAACCTGTTAAAATAAACACTAAACAAAAAATTAAAAACTTACACATATTGACTCCTTAAATTTTTTTTATCTATACCAAATACATACATAAAAATATAATTTATGGTAAAGAAAAGATATCATAAAAGGACGCCATGAAAAAATACGTTTATGTTTTCTTTATTGCTTTATTTATTACTTCGGTTGGCTACGCTTGTCTACAAATGGACAAAGTCAAGGCATACATTAAAGAAATGATCCTCGATAGGGTAGAGGGCAATTCTCGCGATGAGCTAAACGGGGAAGCGGGAGACGAAGTTGAGCTTCTACTTGAAGTTTACGACTTTATGGAGCAAGTCGAGCAAGGGGATTAACCAGTGAAATAGAAACCGCATCCGTTCATTTGGCTAGTATTTCCAAAGTTCGAATTTGTCAAGTTACTGAGTCCTGTATCTCCTGAAGATGAACCAAATAATGCTGCTGTTGTAACTCCATTGCCTACGTTAAGCACTACTGTCGGGGCGGTCCCTGGCAATGAACTTAAAAGGGGATAAGCAACATTGCTCCACCCTACTGCACTATTGCCGTTTAAAGGAAACCCTGTAACCGCTGCAATTCCAGTTGAACTACCTTTGCTAGATAAAGTTATATTAAAAGTGTAAAAAACAACATTACCTATTCTTGTATATGAGCCTGATTGAGTTGTGTAAGTGATCCCTGTAGTGCCTCCACCAAAACTAATTCCTGGAGTCCATGAGCCCGCCTGAACGTAATTGGTTAAAAAGTTAGACCCGTCAAAAGTTATCCCCGCCGTAGAACCAGCAGAAGCACCGACACCAAGACCTGAGACTCTAGGGTATCCGGTAAAAGTCGGTAGAGCTGATCCGCCACCACTTTGTAAGACCTGGTTAGCGGCATTATCCGTTACTTGCTGCACCGCTCCTGTTGTCGTAGTGCCCGCCGTGATAATCTCATAGGCTGTTAAAGAAGATTGACCGCTTCCGCCATTAGCCACCGTCAAAGGAGTTAATAGAGACAAAGAACCCATTTGGTTGGCGAATGAAGTCTTTGTGGTGACGTTATTTCCTGAAGATGAACCGTTGTAACTAACTTCATTTAAATTTACCGTTCCTGCGCCTGTCAAAACGTTCGTGTTAGAGCTTGAACATGAGGAATTTGCAATATAAACTTGTGTTCCAGACCCTATTGAAATTGTAGATGCAGACCCAGAGTAAAGAGAACTGTTAAAAATTTCATTTATTCCACTTCCTGCTGTTGTTAATAAAGTAGAATTTAAACTATTATCATTCCATTTACTATTATAACAATTTAAAATTGCAGTTGAGGAAGTTGTCCAAAAAGTACTTAATGTGCTATTAAAAAATTGAACAGAACCTGCTGCAATGGTATTTGTTGTAGCGTCAACGGAAGCAATTAAACATCCCCTGCAAACAACAGCACCCGTAGTTATCGTAAATATTTTATAAGTAGAAGCTGCATATAAACTACATTGGAAAAATACTATAACAAAACTTGCTGCATTAACTGTTATAGAATTGTTATTGCTGGCGTAAAAAGAACAATTATAAAAATTTAAATTTGAAGCATTTGATCCGGTTACATTTAAAAGAAAATTTGAATTTGTTGTAAATCCAATTCCTGAAATGTTAACTACACCATTATATGATGCCGATACAGTTCCAACTATATTTACGTTTCCGGATTTATTTTGATAACCTTCGTCGCATTCATAAGCGCTTAAATTAACGCCTGCTTTTAGTGTGATGTCCTCGGTGTAAGTCCCTGGCCGAATGAAAATAGTATCTCCCGACGATGCAGAAGAGAGCGCTCCCGCTACTGTTGTGTGAGTCCCTTGAGTTGCGTCACTAGAGACAATCCATTTAGCTGACGTGAATGTATTAGTGCTAATTACTTGTTGTGACATTAATTATCCTTAAGTTAAAGTCCAGTTACCCACCCAGTTCTCGGCTCGCCAAATAGTTGATGCGCCTGCTGTAATACATCTTAATTGAATGCAATCACCGACATTCGTAGCCACAGCCGTTCCTGTCACCCCAACGGTTCCAGAAGCTGAACCCATTAAAATTTGCTGATTC
>Ga0265336_10000221_pt1 | contig 40234 bp, 37 predicted proteins | sample 42119metaG_FD_193583 | JGI IMG/M metagenome (GOLD analysis project Ga0265336, IMG submission 193583) | Rhizosphere microbial communities from Carex aquatilis grown in University of Washington, Seatle, WA, United States - 4-21-19 metaG | ecosystem: Host-associated > Plants > Roots > Rhizosphere...
ATTGACTTGAATCGCTCGAACATTACGCGAACGCACTGGCCATTTCTCCGCGACAGAAGGATTGATGCCTACGGGGGGTTGACGAGTCGATTCCTTGACGAGCAGTAGACAATCAACAATGAGCAATGAACATTTTTTGGGGGAGCAATGCTTACGAAAGACACAATACTCTACAAGAAGGCTTTTACCTTCGCAGTTCGCGTAGTGAAATTAAACAGGTTTTTAATTAACGAAAAGAGAGAATTTGTCCTTTCTAAGCAGTTGCTCCGCTGCGGCACGTCCATTGGCGCTAACATCTCGGAAGCTAATGGCGCAATATCTGCATCAGATTTTTCTTCCAAAATTTCAATTGCGTATAAAGAGTCTCTAGAAACGAAATATTGGCTATCTCTTCTAAAGGAGACAGAATTTATTACTGAGAACGACTGTTCTGCCCTTCACCGAGATGCCGATGAACTTTCTAAAATTCTCTTTTCCATTTTGAGAACTTCACGCTTAAATACACTCTCGAAGCAATAAATCATAAATGTTCATTGCTCATTGTTGATTGATCATTGAATAAGACTCCGCGACAACTTGGATACCGCTTTCCGGCGGAATGGGAACCTCAGGCGGCTACATGGTTTTCCTGGCCGCACAACAAAGAGACATGGCCCGGAAAATTTGACCCGATTCCCGGTGTGTTTACCGGTATTGTCAAAACGCTCGCTGCCTACCAACACGTGAATATCAACGTTGTTGACGATGCGATGGCCGGCGATGTACGTTCTCGGCTGCTCGACGCGAAGGTCGACCCCGCGCGATTCACGCTCTACACAATTCCGACAAACGATTCGTGGTGCCGGGACCACGGCCCGGCGTTTGTCATCAATCCAAATTCTCCGGAGCCGCTCGCCGTCGTTGATTGGGGATACAATGCGTGGGGAGGAAAATATCCGCCGTACGACCTGGACGATATTGTTCCATCGCGGGTTGCCGAACAGCGAAGGCTCCCCGTGTTCCACCCGGGAATCATTATGGAAGGCGGAGCGATCGACGTGAACGGCGAAGGCTGTCTGCTGACAAGCAGATCCTGTTTGTTAAATCAAAACCGCAATCCGGCTCTCACCCAAAAGGAGATCGAGGATTACCTCGCCGAATACTATAACGTCGACAAAGTGCTCTGGGTCGATGAAGGAATTGCAGGAGACGATACGGACGGACATATTGATGACTCTGCGCGGTTTGTCGGTCCGCACACCATTGCAGCAGTTGTCGAGAAGAACCCAGCCGACGAGAACAACAAAATTCTTCAAAAGAATCTGACGGCGCTAAAGGGGATGACCGACGCGCATGGAAATCATTTCCGCATTATCGAACTTCCCATGCCGTCGCCGCTCTTTTTCAACGGACAACGTCTGCCAGCAAGTTACGCAAATTTTCTTATCGCGAACGATGTGGTGCTGGTGCCGACATTTCGGGATCCGAACGACATCACCGCAATTGAAATTCTGCAGCGGCAGTTTCAGGATCGTGCGGTGCTTGGCATTGATTGCGTCGACCTCGCATGGGGACTGGGAACTCTGCATTGCATAAGCCAGCAAGAACCAAAAGTTTCCGGCGGCAAGAATACAATATCGTGATTCTCGAAATACGTAACGTGATGGTGCACAACACGGCGAAGGGTGGTCGACAGATGACCGTATCGGTACGCTGCTGGTGAATGCCGCAATCATCGAGGAACAATGATGATCCGATCAACGATGACTGAAAAAGAAATCGGGAAGAAGACCGATTTTCGATGGAGAGGAGGCGAGGTCCTTCGTATCGAAGGGTTCAGCGATGCCGTCTTTGCCTTTGCATTGACTCTTCTTGTCGTCTCTTTGGAAGTGCCAAAGACGTTCAATGAACTCCTCGTCACTATGAAAGGTTTCGGTGCCTTTGCAATTTGCTTCGCACTATTGACCTTCCTTTGGTATGAACACTACAAGTTTTTCCGCCGCTATGGTTTGAATGATCTGTTCACTATCACGCTGAATTCGATTCTTCTGTTCGTCGTCCTGTTTTATGTCTATCCCCTTAAATTTGTTTTTACTCTTGTCGTCGGCCAGGTACTCGCGATCGGTCCATCAAACAATCTCGTCCAGCCCGTTATCGAGCCGGGTCAAGCAGGATTAATGATGGCTGTTTATGGGATCGGGTATTTGGCTGTTTATCTTCTTTTTACTTTTCTCTATTTCCATGCACTTCAAAAGAAGGAAGACCTTGAACTTTCCGCCGTCGAGATCTATGATACGCTATCGAGTATTTCCGGGAATTTGGTACATGTTTCGGTTGCCATAATTTCGATATTTGTTGCAATCATCGGAGGGGAAAGATTTTCTGCATGGGCAGGACTTACATATTTTCTTTTAGGGCCCGCACTCTCGATTCATGGAATGGTGAGAGGGAGAGGGCGCCGAAAGCTGGAACTGGAATTCGAACAATAAATCAACACATTGAACTTCAAAAGAAAATGTATAGAACAATAGCAGATTTTACAGAGGATTGGCGCCGGGAAACAGTCTCAACGATGAGAGTTCTTCGCGCCCTCAACGATTCATCGCTAGGGCAAAAGGTGACGCCCGATGGACGGTCGCTCGGCTTTCTCGCCTGGCACATTACGCTCTCGCTCGCCGAAACCGGCGGGCGGACGGGCCTGCATGTTGCCGCTCCCGCAGAAGACGCACCGATGCCGAAAAGCGCTCATGAGATATCAGCCGCATATTACTCCGCCACGGAATCCATCGCGAACCAAGTTCGGGAGCGATGGACCGACGCTTCGCTCGACGAGGAAGTAGAGATGTTCGGCGAAAAGTGGAAGCGGGGCTTTGCGCTTGCTTCTCTCCTGCGGCATCAAACACATCATCGCGGCCAGATGACGGTGCTCATGCGTCAGGCCGGTCTCCGCGTGCCTGGTGTGTGCGGCCCGGCGCGTGAAGAGTGGGCAAAGCTCGGAATGCCTGCAATGCCATAATAGTAATCAATAAATCTTCTGAAGATGAAAGAACCAATTCGCATCGAGCATGCGGCCGAAAAGGATATCCCCCTCGTCCATAGGTTCATAAAGGAACTTGCAGAGTACGAGAGAATGTCGGAAGAATGCGTAGCAACCGAAGATCTTCTTCGCGAAGCTCTGTTCGGCGAGAAGAAATTCGCCGAAGTTGTCGTCGCATACTATCATGACGAGCCGGCCGGCTTTGCACTCTTCTTCCACAACTTCTCGACATTTCTTGCCCGTCCCGGGATCTACCTTGAAGACCTTTACGTTTTTCCACATCTGCGCGGAAAGGGAATTGGGAAAGCCCTGCTAGTTTATCTGGCAATTGTGGCGAAAGAAAGGAACTGCGGCCGCTTCGAATGGGCTGTGCTGGATTGGAACGAATCCTCCATCGCGTTCTATAAAAAGCTAGGCGCAATTCCGCTCAACGACTGGACGATATTCCGTCTGACGGGAAATGCCCTGAATGAATTAGCAAAGACCTCCCAAGAACCAAAGATCAAGTAATCCCCCTTAATACTCGTCTTTGATGAAACAATGTTTCTCTTGTTTCGTATCCCATAGTATAATAGATAGCTGTGAAATAGTGGAAACACATGTAATTGATTAAACAACAGGATGTTACAATAGATTTCAAGAATATCGATCTTCTTAAGAAAAGGGATTTTTTCTGTTGACAACGTAACAGTGTTCTGTTATATTGTATGCGTTGTTGATTGATTTTAAATGAATTATTCGCCCTAAAAAGAAAGAGCTGGCTGGTGAGAGTATAGCAACTACACAAAAAGTTCCAACAAAAAAAGACAAACAACAGAGACTCATAATGAATGAATATCGAGGGAACTACGGCATGAAACACAACAATGCTTTTGGCGGAATCTATGGTTTGGCGTTCATCGGCGCCGCGGTTTATTTCATCCAACACTCGCTTACATTTTGGGAAGGGGTGCTTGGTTTTTTAAAAGCTCTTGTTTGGCCGGCAGTGCTGATGTACAAGCTGCTCGAATTCTTCAAAATGTAAGAATCGATAGTCTAGAAATTTTCCTCTCTCATTAGTATGAGAAGTGCAAGTGTGTGCGGGCAATCACCTGTCAGCGGTTTTGCAGCACAAATCAAAGCAAAGAAATGACTGCTACTGCGAATCAGATCGTCGTCAAGGAAGGATTGCAGTCCGGCGTTTTACGGATCATCGATATCTTAATGCCGGATTGCCGGCTATGGCCGGAACACTAAAGCATTGCGGTGCTGAATTATGGAAAACGAACTAATTTCAAAAAAGGAACTTCTTGAGCTTACCGGCATTTCGTACGGGCAGCTCTATCGATGGAAGCGAAAGAACTTGATTCCGGAAGAATGGTTTGTGAGAAAATCGACATTCACCGGCCAGGAAACATTCTTTCCCAAAGAGAATATCCTTGCGAGAATTGACAAGATCAAGGGAATGAAAGAGGATCGATCTCTTGATGACATTGCCGGGGTGTTTTCCCCGGTCTTCCTTCAGACGGCGTTAAGCGCAGAAGAGATCATCGATCGAAAAATCGTATCGGAGTCGACTCTGCACGATTATTTTGAAAATAAAGATTCCACCGGAGTTCTATCGTTTCAGGTTCTCCTCGCGCTCTTTGTGCTGGAGCGTCTCCTTCGATCGGGGGACGTCGGCATAGAAGAAGCTAGAAGCGCAGTGAGAGCGATGGAAGACGGCTACGGCAAGTTTGAAGGGAAAGGCTGCGACCTGGCGATTATCCGGAAAAACGGGATCTCCCTGGCTCTCATGATCCCGGGGGCTTCGCCGCTGCATTTCGAGCAGGGAAGCAAACTGATTGTCCGAATCAGTCTCGAGAAGTGTGTTGAAGAATTAAAAATGCTGGCATAATACAAGGGATAACTTTCATGGAAAAGAAGAACAGGCACGACTTAAAGATCTCAGGAAGCGCGAATGCTTCGGGTGGATACTATAATAATGTTGTCGTGAACGGACAAGGAGACATCAACGGCGACTTCGATTGCATCGACCTGAAAGTCTCGGGAACATCCGATATCGACGGATGTGTTAAAACGAAGACCGGAAAAATAGTCGGCAGAGCCGCAATTACGGGAGACCTCGGAGCGGACGACTTCAAGGTAAGCGGAATGTTGGAAGTACGGGGAGCGGTGGATGCGAAGGAGATGAAAATAGACGGTACCGCCGTTGTCGGTGGAAGATGTTCGGCGGACCATCTTGAAGTCAAAGGAGGATTCAAAGTAAAAGGCGATTGCACCGCTGAAACATTTGTGTCCAAAGGAGCGTTTAGTGTTGGGGGACTTTTGAACGCGGGCAGCATAGAGATCGTGCTGTACGGTCCGTGCCGCGCCAAGGAAATCGGCGGGGAAACGATCACCGTCCGCAAAGGGAATACCTTTCGTCTTGGGCGATTGATCAACTCACTCCTTTTTTCGCTCGACCTTCACGGCGGGCTTACGACAGACACGATCGAAGGGGACGACATCTACCTTGAAGATACAAAAGCGAAGGCGGTAAGAGGAAATAATGTCAGCATCGGACAGGGGTGTGACATCGGGCTGGTGGAATACAGGGGCAAATTTGAGCAATCGAAGCAATCTCAGGTGAAGGAAAACAGAAAAGCGCGTTAAACACCCGAAAATCATTGATTTTCGCAACAAATTTTTACATATTTCACGAACCGTACAAACAAGATATTTGTTCTGTAGGTTGTATTCCCAGCCGACTACCAAACAAAAAGCTGATTCATGTCATCTGATACTCAAAACGCGGATCTCTCATCGCTCCGCATCAATAGAAGTGCTCCCGAACCGAACCGGCCCGGAGGATCGAAAAAGAATTTCATTCTTTATTCCTCCATCGGAGCGGTGTTGATCATCAGCATCGTGCTCCTTATGTTAGGCGGCGGTATGTCTTCGGCAGAGCAGATCGAGACCGCAACCGTCACTCTCTCGTATCCGTCGCAGGCCAACACCGTGCTCACGGCAAGCGGGTACGTTGTGGCACAGCGCAAAGCCTCGGTTGCGTCGAAAGGAACCGGACGGCTTGAATTCCTCGGCGTGATTGAAGGCGACAGGGTCACGAAGGGAACCATCATCGGAAGACTGGAGAGCAGCGATGTTGAGGCGACTCTCGGCCAGGCGAAAGCGAACCTCGGCGTTGCGAAAGCCGGCGTCGACCAGGCAAAAGCCGAACTTGACGATGCGACATCGAATTATGAGCGGGAAAAATCTCTTTACAACCAGAACCTAGCATCGAAGGCGGATTACGATCCGGCAAACGCCCGCTATAGAAAAGCCGTTGCCGGAGTGGTTTCGGCTGAGGCGAGTGTCAATGCAGCGGAAGCTGCCGTTCGTTCCGCAGAAGTACAGGTTGAATACACGTTCATCCGTGCTCCCTTCGACGGAACGGTTTTGACAAAAGATGCGGATGTCGGCGATGTCATCACGCCGTTCGGCGCCGCGTCCGGGTCGCGCGGAGACCTGGTCACACTTGCGGATATGACATCGCTCGAGGTGGAAGCCGACGTGTCGGAATCGAATATCGAGAAAGTCCATACCAGCCAACCGTGTGAAATTACGCTCGATGCCATTCCGGATAAGCGGTACCACGGCGTCGTACATAAAATTGTTCCGACTGCCGACCGCGCCAAGGCAACGGTGTTGACGAAAGTTCAATTCCTGGACCGCGACGAACTCGTCCTGCCCGAGATGAGCGCGAAGGTTCTTTTTCTGAACAAAGTAACTGAAAATACCGAAGAAAATTCCACGGCGAAAATATCAGTGCCAGTCTCGGCCGTCACCACGAGAGATGGAAAGAAAGTCGCGTTCCTTCTCCGGAACGAAACCGTCGTCGAAACTCCCGTCGTTGTCGGCGAGATGATGGGAAGCAGTATTGAAATCCGACAGGGGCTCTCGGTCGGAGACAAAGTTGTCCTCCATCCGTCTGAAAAACTTTCATCCGGGTCGAAGATCACCACAACGAAATAGTCAGCGCTGACGCTGTCGTGCATTTTCATCACTAATCCACAAAACATCCATGGCAGAACCAATAGTTCAAATTCGTAATGTAACGAAGATCTATAAACGCGACAGCATGGAGATTCCCGTGCTGCAGAACATCACCCTCGATATTCCCGAAGGCGAGTTTCTCGCGCTCATGGGACCGTCCGGCTCAGGGAAGACAACACTCCTGAACCTCATCGCAGGGATCGACCGGCCGAACAGCGGATCGCTGGTCATCGCAGGAACGGATATTTCGACGCTCGGAGAATCGGCGCTGGCGAAATGGCGTTCCCACAACGTAGGCTTTGTCTTCCAGTTCTACAATCTTCTTCCTGTGTTGACGGCGTTCGAAAACGTAGAACTGCCGCTGCTGCTGACAAACCTCTCCAAAAAGGAAAAGCGGGAACACGTCGAAGCTGCGTTGAATGTCGTCGGCCTGGGAGACAGGATGAAACATTATCCGAAACAGCTCTCCGGCGGACAGGAACAACGGGTCGCGATCGCACGGGCCATCGTTACGGACCCGACCATCATCGTTGCGGACGAACCGACCGGAGATCTCGACAAGAAATCTGCCGACGAAATCCTGATCCTGATGGAACGGCTGAATACGGAATTCAAGAAAACGATCGTCATGGTAACCCACGATCCGCACGCGGCGGAAAAAGCCCATAAAGTGCGTCATCTGGAAAAAGGCGATTTGATGGAGAACTGATTTCTTTGTTGATGGCCGCACAACTGATTAGGAAAAAATCATGAGAGTGTTGAAGCTTGTTTTAAAGAATCTTCTGCGTCATAAACTCCGCTCGTTTTTGACGATTCTAGGCCTGTCCTGTGCCGTTTTCGCATTCAGTTTTCTGCGGACGATCGTGTCCGCCTGGAATTCCGGCGTTGAGTCGTCGTCCTCGAGCAGGCTTATTACGCGGCACGCGGTTTCATTTATCTACCCGCTCCCATTGTCGTACCGGGACCAAATCGAAAAGATACCGGGCGTGACGAAGGTATCGTATGCATATTGGTTTCAAGGCGTATATAAAGACCAGTCGTTCGAGAATTTTTTCCCGCGCTATGCGGTTGATGCCGAAGAATTTCTCGGCATGTATCCGGAATTCGTCATTCCCCCGGACCAGCTTGAGACGTTCAAAAAAGAACGGAACGCGTGCATCGTCGGCAAGAAGATCATGGATAAGTACGGCTGGAAGGTCGGCGACATCATCCCGATCGAGGGGGACATTTATCCCGGCCATTGGCAGTTCGTGATCCGCGGCGTCTATACGGGCAAGGACCGGACAGTGGATGAAACGCAGATGTTCTTCCAATGGTCATACCTCAACGAATCATTGAAACAAACCGCCCTCTACCGTGCAGACCAGGTCGGGTGGTACGTGATCCAGATCGCAAGCGCGAACGACGCGGCATCCGTGTCGGAAAGTGTTGACGCCTTGTTCGCAAATTCACCGGCAAAGACAAAATCGGAAACCGAGAAAGCATTCCAGCAAAGCTTTGTGTCGTTGTCGAGCGCGATCTTAACATCGCTCGAGGTTATTTCATACGTTATCATCGGCATTATTTTGCTGGTCCTTGCGAATACGATCATCATGGCTGCGCGCGAGCGTGTGCGGGAATACGCGGTACTGAAGACACTAGGATTCAACTCGGGACACATTGTCGGACTGGTTGCCGGAGAGTCGCTGGTCATCGCGATGATCGGCGGATGCATCGGCATTGCATTGACGTTTCCGATGGCCGCCGCGGTTGCAGCCGGTTTTCCGACGATGTTTCCGGTCTTCGCAGTAGAGCCGTCGACGATTGTGCTGGCACTCGCGTTATCGGTTGTTGTCGGCGTGTTAGCGTCGATCTTTCCCGCGATACGCTCGGCCCGGATAAAAATTGTGGATGGTCTGCGGCAAATCGGGTAATTGCCTTTGTCCATGAAGGGCACAAAGAGACACGAAGTTTCTATAGGCTAATAAAATAACTTTATGAAAATCCCTCTTTCGTATACGATACGCAATCTCTGGACTCGCCGGCTGACGATGTCCCTCACCCTCAGCGGCATCACGCTAGTCGTCTTTGTCTTCGCCGCCGTGCTGATGCTTTCGGAAGGCGTCACGCAGACGCTTGTCTCGACAGGTTCGGACGACAATGTGATCATTGTCAGGAAGTCGGCCCAAAGCGAACTCGTGAGCGCGATCGGACGCGAGTCGGTCTCGAACATTTCAACGTTTCCCGAAGTCGCGACGGGAACGGACGGCAAACCGGTGGCGACGGCAGACGTCATCACGATTATCAATTTGAGCAAGAACGGGACGAACGATATGGCGAACGTGCCGGTGCGCGGTGTTTCCCCCGGCGCAACTTCGATGAGGCCTCAGGTGACAGTAAAGGAAGGGCGCATGTTCAAACAAGGCTCCTCTGAAATCACCGTTGGAAATGCCGTCGCGTCGCAGTTCGCGGGAGTCGCCATAGGAAAAACGATCCAGATAGGATCCGGGTTCTGGACCATCGTGGGAGTCTTCGACGCTGGAAGAAGCGGTTTCGCATCGGAGGTCTGGGCTGATGCAGATCAGTTGATGCTTGCATTCAACAGGCCCGTGTATTCATCGTTGACGGTAAAATTAAAGAGTGTGAATGACTTCGATGCGTTCAAGACAAGAATGGAGAGCGATCAGCGGCTGGCAGACCTTGAACCGAAGAGGGAAAAAGCGTTCTACGAAGAGCAGTCTCAGGGAATGGCTGCGTTCATAAAGTATCTTGGACTTGTCATCACCATCATTTTCAGCGCGGGCGCGATGATCGGCGCGATGATCACGATGTATGCCGCCGTTGCAAACCGCACCGTTGAAATCGGGACGATGCGTGCGCTCGGTTTCCGCCGAAGGAGCATCCTCGCGGCGTTCCTGGCGGAGGCAATGTTCCTCTCCCTCCTCGGCGGCGGATTGGGATTGCTCCTCGCCTCATTTCTGGAGTTCGTGTCTTTTTCCACCACGAACTTTACATCGTTTACAGAACTTGCGTTCGGCTTCCATTTCACGGCTTCGATAGCGATTTACACTCTCATTTTCTCACTTTTCATGGGATTGGTCGGCGGTTTCCTGCCGGCAGTGAGAGCTTCCCGGCTGAACATCATCAACGCCCTGCGGGCGTCGTAACGAAGTCCGCAGGCCGCCGGACGGCTTCTTCTGCAGTCAATAAACGAAATTCTCATTCATCCGTCTAACTATACACCTCCATATTTTCTCCTTTCATTTTCTCCGGGAGCCGCTCAAACAAGCCATGATGGTGAAGCGTTTTTTTATTGGCGGATGCATTTTTCTTGCGGCCGGATTATGTTTGTTCACCGCGCACGCACAAGACTCGACCAAGGCGGCAGTGTTCAAAGAACACCGTGCACCAACTCTTAACCTTGTGAGGCGGTCGGACGAATCGTACGAGCTGTGGGAAGAGTTCAAATTGATGGAGAAGGCCAACAATGGGGACGCCTCGGCCCAGCACGAACTTGGCATCCGCTATCTTCTTGGCAGGGGGTTCGGCGTCGATACCGTGAAGAGCGCATACTGGATCCAAAAAGCCGCTGACCAGGGGTTTCTCATCGCCCAATACAACCTTGGAATTTTTCTGAACAACGGGTGGGGACTGCCGTGGAACCCCTTCAAGGCGTTCGAACATTTTCAGTATGCCGCAAAGGAAGGCATGCCGGAAGCGGAGTATGTTTACGGTTCGATCCTTACCGATAATTTAGTTGCTCCACAAAACTGGATCGAGGCGTACCACTGGATGAAAAAATCCGCCGCCGCCGGATACCAGCCGGCGCGCGAAGCGCTCGTTGAATTTGAAAAGCGGGGCATCGACATCCACGCTGATTCGTCGGACACATCTGCCGTTTCACCCTCAACACCTGCAGTCCGGAAGGACTCTGCACTTGTGCTGCCGACGCATTCATGGAAGCCCGTTCTTCTCGATTTCAGCGACGAAACGGCGACAAAGCAGGACGAGCTCGCATTTCTCAAAGACATGCTGCGGAAAGGAAGTCCCGAGCTAAAAAATGCGCTTGGTATTTCTTCGCTCGACGCGGATAAGCTTGTCGCAGACTCATCTCTCCTCCATTTGATTCAAAGCGCGGCAGACGCCGGGAGTCCCGAGGCGCTCGCGGTGCTCGGGCGATTTTATGAGAAGGGCATTATTGAACGAAAAAATTTGATGCTTGCGGCGACGGAATATCTCCGGGCGATACGTCTCGAGTTTCCGCGCGCGCCTGCGCTGCTGTGGAATGTTTTTCAAGATAAAAAATTCGTCCAGCAAATGCATTCGCTTGTCCTGAAAGACAACGCTGATGCCGAGTTTGTGTGCGCGGGATTGATCTCGGTCGGTTTCGACACGGAGTTTCCCCCGGAAGAGTCGTTTGCTCTTCTGCGCAAGGCATCGGCGCAGCATCACGTCCAGGCAATGATCGAAGAGGGTCTCTGCTATTTTTCAGGGAGAGGGGTTGAGAAGAACAAGGAAAAGGCGGTAGAGCTTTGGACCGAAGCTGCGGCGCTGGGAAGCCGTGAAGCGGAGATACGGCTCGCGGCGACAAACGTCATCGCAGATCTTCACCTGCGGGACTACTCCGCGTCGATTGCCGGCCTTGACTCCGCCGCCCATAAAGGATCGCTCGTGGCCGAAGTTGCGCTGGCGTATTGTTACGAAACCGGAACTGGCGTGGGCGAAAGCAAGCCTGAAGCAGTGCGGCGGTACCGCGAAAGCGCATACAGGGGAAGTCAAATTGCGTACTATGCTCTGAAGAAAATGTACGATGAGCTTCGCCCCGACTCGGTGCAATACCGGATAAAAGACGAATAGTTGTTCAGGGCATTCGGCCTGCAATTTGCGCGTAAGATACAATTTTGTAGATTGAGACATGCGAAAAGCTGCCTCTCGCCAAGCTGCGAAGGCGCAAAGAAGTTGGTTTAAAATTTCTTTGCGACTCTGCGTCTTTGCGTGAAAGATTTTTAGAAAAAGCTGCATAAGCCTAACAATAATACGGAGAAGTCATGCCAGACCAAATTCTTGTCGGACTCATCATGGGCTCTAAATCGGATTGGGAGACGCTTCAGCATTGCGGGGCGATGCTCGACCAGCTGAAGATTTCATACGAAGCGCGCGTTCTTTCGGCCCATCGCACGCCCGATCTGCTGTTCGACTACGTCTCCAAAGCGGAATCGCGCGGCCTCGAGGTGATCATTGCAGGCGCCGGCGGCGCAGCGCATCTGGCGGGAGTTGCAGCGGCAAAGACATTGCTCCCCGTGCTTGGCGTTCCGATGGAGTCGAAATCGCTGAACGGAATCGATTCGCTTCTTTCGATGGTGCAAATGCCCGCAGGAATCCCCGTAGGGACGTTGGCAATCGGAAAAGCAGGTGCGATCAACGCCGCCTTGTTCGCGGCGGCAATGATGGCAGGAAAACATCCGGAATTCCGAGAGGCGATCAAGAAATACCGCGAACAGCAAGTGAAGACGGCCCTCGAACACCCGGATCCGCGGCAATAAAATTTTGGATCGCTTCTTATGGTTTGGGATGACCTACTGAGTGGGCCAGCAAGATCCTCTGGTCCGAAGTCAGCTTGAGTTTCGACATCAAAGGATCGCGATTGACCGTAGCGCGGGCTCCGGTGACCAATCCCTCAGACGTGCAAAACAAATACGTATTTTGCGAGATATAACCGCAATCGATATACGCCATCCTCATTTTCCCTTCCTCTGAATTATCTCCTCTTTTCGACAAATCGGCGACAAAGATCAACTGAACGGGCGCATCGGCAAATCGTTGATCCGAAGCCTGATTGCGAAGGTCCTCAGCTGAAACCGAAACGAGCTTATTGTTTAGAGCATCATAGAGATATGCCCCGTTTTTTAGGAGGACGTAAATATCGACCTCCTGCTTGTTGTTGGCGGAAGGTGCCGTTCTCCTGCCGTCGGGGCGATTGACGCCGAACGAAGCCCACAGAAGGCTGGAGAGCTGCTGCATTGAAATGTCTGTTGTGTCAAAAGAGCGGACGGTCACCCGTTTTGCCAATGCCTCCATAAGCGGCATGCCTCCGGTCTTCAGCGGTGCAGGAAGTTCAAGTGTTTGGCCGGCCAGCAGGGAGGCGGTGAAGAGCGAGATGAATAGAATTCGTAAGGTTTTCATATTTACTCCAGGTCATAGATAAGAAGAAATTAGAAACTATCTCAAAAACGCTTATTCATGTCTTTCTCAAGGCACACTGAGAGATCATTGTCATTCTGAACCATCGACGAGTCGTCTATCTACGATTCTACCAATCGTAGATTCGTTGAACGACCCTACGGGTCATAGACCCGGAGGGAGTCGTCGACCGTCGTTTTTTAGACGGGGTGAATGCCGAAGGCATCTCCCAAAGGGATCGCTTCGCGACCTTCGGGAGAATCCATGACAATGACGCACCTTGACTCTCCAGGGCTTTCGTGTCATGGATGCTTCGCGGAGTCTACCCCGCTGAAACGCGGGGCTCAGCATGACATTTACGGCTGCTTTCTCTATAGGAACCATTTTTGAGATGCTTTTGATTGAGCGGCAAAAACGCTCAAACTTATATTCATCCTATTTTACAACGACATCATCCACAAATTTTCCGATCTGCATAACCGCCGATTGCAGATCGCGGAGCGGTTTGCCGGCGACGGTGCAATTCTCGAACGATACCGACTGTATCCGATGAGTTTCATCGAAACCTTTGAGAATGATCGGGTTCTCGTGATCCCATGAAATATTTTTCAGCGTTACGTCGCTGATGTTCCCGGGTGGGCCGGCGCCGTATTTCGTGCCGTCGGCGATATGCAGTTCGAACAGTTTAGTCTCGGATTTCTCAACGCGGCAGTCTTCATAATGAACATGAGTGATCAACGACGGACCATCGCAAAAAATACTGAACCCGCTGTGGGAGTCCAGCCGGCTTCCCCCGTGAGCGAGGATCACGTCGCAGTTGCGTACGGTGATATTGCTGATGGAAGCGGCGTTCGTCTCAAAGCCGATCGTCACCCCGTCGCTGAAAGCAAATCCGATCATTGTATTATCGGTAATGAGGACCTGGTCAACATCTTGTGCCGCCGCCGGAGCCTTTATGTCGATGCAATCGTCGGTGCATCGCAGGAAGCAGTGGGAGATAACAATGCTTCGGGAATTAAGAGGATCGATGCCGTCTCCGCCGGGGCCGAAGCTCAATACTTTCACATGATCATAGTGCAGACCATCGCAGTTGATGAACGTATTCGTCCAGCCGTCTCCGTTCCGAACGATCACGCCTTCGAAGCGAATATTCTGGCAGTTCTCAATTAGTACCATCTGTTTGTACTTAAACTCGCCGTCCAGAATGCCGCGTCCAAGAACGCTGATGTTGTGAACTCCGCTTGCGCGAATACTACCATAGACGATCGCACCGGCGGCGATATAAACGGTCTCGTTGTCCTTGAGCGTGATGAATCCAGGGCGATGGACTCCCGGCCCGAAGTACAGAACGCCCCGATCATTGGTAGAAACCTCCACGTATTCGACCGGGTTCGCAAATATGAAAAGGGGAGGGAGGTTGTCAATTTCAACGGAGAGATTATCGGGACCGGGAAGCGAAAACGTCACGACATTGTCCTGCACCTCTGCTCTTATTCCGCGGCTAAGAGGGTGTATCGATACGTTTGTAACGGCATTCGGCACGCGAATAGAAATTTGCACGCTGCCGCTGCAGGAGAAGCTCGCCTGGTGAACTTCCTGCTGAACTTTCGTGGACGGTATGAGAAACCAATCCGGGAATGCTGCGATATCCATTGCGGTCCGGAATTTTTCCGTCCACACATCACGCGAGTTTGCCGTAACAGTGAAGAGATCGCTAGCCGCCAAACCGGGTATCGGAGGATAAACGACAACCGTGGAAGAATTGTCATCAGACGATTTTGCCTGTGTGGATAGAGATAGAAGAGCGAGGATGAAAAATTCTTTTCTCATTAAGACCTTAGTAAAGCACTTCACGCAAAGCCGCAAAGTCGCCAAGCTTTTATCCTCATCAAATATTGAATGTTAATAGCATCGTTATTATGTCAGGACAGAGCAGAACGCGCGATTTTAATAATCGCATTCACGCTTTCCAACCGATGATTGTCGTTGATAAAGTGTCGAGGTTCCGTCAGGCAAAATAAAATAAACAATAATTTGTAAAGATACTGGAATCGAGGGCGCTGGGCAGTATTACGATCTGAGAATTTCCACTCTTGCTCCCAAACTGAGTTTGGGAACGACTCGCATCAATCGTCTTTTCGTTTGGAGACATCGAACACTGGGCTCATTCCGTTCCCAATCGGAGATTGGGAACAAAAGAAACATCAGAAATGCTGTGCGACGGTTTAGTTTCAGTTCGTTACTTTTTTTCCGAGAAAGAAAGTAACCAAAGAAATCTTTCGAAATCGTAACGCGCGGATTCAATCCCAGCCGCACAGGCCATCAATTTCGGCGCATTAATAGTGAGGGAATTCGTGGAATTAGAAGGTGTGCACCGAAATTGAAAACCCTTCGATTGAATCCTCCCCCCTCGCGTCCAACGATTTCGATTTATAGAGAGTTTGCATCTGTAATTCTCTCGGAACAATGATGACTCACAGAGTTGCTCGACAAGCCGTGTTCTTCGTTATATGAGATGCGTGCGGTTGCGGAAGAGCTACATGTTCACAACTTATCTATTTTCTTTTGGATTGTTTTTCTGTCCATCTCTGTCTTGGCGAGCGAGAGGGCTTTACGAAAATAGTCTTGCGCTTTTTGATCGTCAATATCCGTGTACAGTTCGCCAAGAAGCATGAAATAAAAATGGTTGTCTTTCAGCTGCAGTCCTTCCGCTTCTGCGATCGCCGCTTGTTTCCCTCTTGCCATCGAAAGCGCATACGTTCTGTTGAGAGCGGCCACCGGAGAATAGTCTATCTGGAGCAGGCGGTTGAAGAGCTGCAAAATGTTTTCCCATTTTTCGTGAGAGTCGCTCTTTTGAGTGTGCCAATACGCGATGGCGGCTTCCACATGGTATTTTGAAACGATATCGCCGGCTGTTGCGCGATGCAGATAATATGCTCCCTTGGCGATCAGCTCGGAGTTCCAGAGGTTTGTATCCTGCTCATCATAAAGGATCAGTTCACCGTTATCATTTACGCGCGCATCAAACCGCGATGCGTGGAAACACATCAGCGAGAGAAGTGCATTGACCTCCGGCATATTGGTAAATTTATTCTCAACAAGCATAGTGCATAACCGCATCGCCTCGAAGCAAAGATCTTTACGAATCGTTTTGTTTTGACTGACAGAGTAATACCCTTCGGTGAAGAGGAGGTATATGGTCGTTAAAACGTTCGCGAGGCGTCCGTTGATCTCAGACGGTTCCGGAAGCTCAAACGTGATCCCCCCTTCCCGCAGCTTATCTTTGGCCCTGAATATTCGTTTGTTGACCGTCTCCTTGTTTGTCAGGAAGGCGTCGGCGATCTCTTCAATGCCGAACCCGCAAAGAATGCGGAGGGACAACGCGATCTGTGCTTCCGGGGGGATGGAAGGATGGCACAGCGCAAACATCATCCGCAGCTGACTGTCGTCGATGTTTTGGGGAGAGAGGTCGATTTCCGGTTCGTCCGTCCCCGGCGGTTCGAGCTGCAATTCAGGGACGATGTTCTTTTCGAAGATCGAAGCGCGGCGCAAGTAATTCAGCGCTTTGTTTTTTGCAACGTTGTAGAGCCATGCCGTCGGGTTTTGCGGAAGGCCGCCGACGCTCCATGTTTGCGCGGCGGTCAGGAACGTGTCGCTGGCGATATCTTCGGCAATTTCGATCTGGCCGAAACCAAAGCGCCGGCAAAGGACAGAAACGATTTTTCTGTATTCAGTCCTGAATAAGTGAGGAATCAGCTCTTCATGATCCATGGAATAGATGACCTTCTGAACTCTGCAGGCGCGTTTTAGGGGATCTATTTTTTGTAAACTTTTCTTACCTCGACGCTGTTCCCCTCTCCCTGTAAAACAGGGCATCCCTTGGCAAACTCGACCGCCTCATCCACGGAACTCGCTTTCACGACGATGATGCCGCCGATCGTTTCTTTGATCTCGCCGAAGGGTCCGTTCGTCACGACGCCATGCGGCCTTACGACACGCGCGTCCGCGAACGGGAGGCCAGTGCTGCCGCTGAATTTGTTCTGGGCGGCGATGCCGCCGATCCAATCCATCGTCAGCTTCATCCAGATCTCTATCTGCTCCGGCGAAGCGACCTTGTGTCCATCCTCGTGCCGCATGATCAATGCATATTCGTCCATGGCGTGATTCCTTTCAATTTGTTGATAATTTTGCTACGAGATTCTTTGCGGATTACATCTGAATAACACATGAGATCGATGGAATTGGACATTGCGGAGAATTTATTTTTCAATTGTTCAATTTTGATTGCGAGGTTCAATAAAGCACAAAACCCCCTGGCATCGAGTACAAAGCAGGGGGCTTAAACCACGGCATGGTGCGAATCCGGTCGGAAAAACAAAAACGCATTACACTTGTGTGCCCGGCGCGAATCGAACGCGCAACCCCCAGCTTAGAAGGCTGGTGCTCTATCCAGTTGAGCTACGGGCACGGGCTAAGAATTGTAAGAAATTGCTAATGCGAAATCCCGCAGCTTTCTTGTGGGATTGAGCTACGGGCACATGATGTCCGCGTATAATATAGCGAAAAAGTGTTTCGCTCTCAACGGGATATTTTTTGACAATCCAATTTTCTTTGTCTGGACCATCAAACAAGAAAACCTTTTATTTTATTGGGCTTTCTTATCAGCTCTTGTGGCTGATGTCATTGGTCTCAGAAAATCGGATGCTAACGCCTTCGCTTAAACCAACACCCCAGAATATCGGCCTTGTCTCGGCTGAAAAAGATGACCCATAGATCCTCCAATTAGTACTTCAATGTGTCTTTTTGCCGAGATTTCCCAATATTCTGGCCCAAAGAACAACTCATCCCCCCACAAACGCCTAAAAATTCCTTAAATGGGCCATTTCTTTATTTTATTGCGCATTCGCAAATAATATACTATATTTTCCGCAGCCATCCCATAGAGCTTTAGCTCCAGCCAGGAAAAGTTTCTTTGCATCGGTCACCAGGAGAGGAAATCTTATGGCGCATAAAGTTCAGTGCGGTTAGCCTTCCATTTTGTCACAGCAATCCCAATCAAGAAATGATAATGCTCGTCTCTCTGCAGAGAAACATTTCACCGATCCAGCAGCCGGAGAACGCATGGCATTGGAGCGTTCCATCGTTCTGACGGAAGGAATTTCTCGGACGCCGTCAGGCACCGATAATGCAGGATCAAAACAATTGAACTATTTATTGTTTCCACACAGTCGTCAATTTCACGGTGATACGCTCTAATCATCCTATCAACAACAATAGAGGAGAAGAACATGGAGAAAAAAATCTGGACATACGAGACGCTTGCACAAACCAGCCGGGCTAATCTTGAGAATGTCCTTCGAACCGGGACGGCTCCCGACCTTGAACAACTGAACGGGTACATCTATTGCGGCTGGAACCACGAGTGGATCGGCAAGCTCTCCGGAGAAAAATTCAAAAAAGGATTTCTGAAAAAAGATGGTACGGTTTTCGGCTATAACGAAATGTGCGAACAGGACGGCGACAAATACAAAGGAAAGTGGATCGTAAGAACTATCGAAGGAAAACCTATTCAGCTTGCGTTCTTCCGGACTTCCTATATGAAAGATGAGCCGCCGCTCAAAGTGTACGCCCCCTACCGGCGCCTTGCCCATTTTAATTACGACCTTCCGTTCAACACGTGGTACAACATCCCGTTCAGGGTCATTCGCGATGTCGTCGTAGCGCCGAATGAAGGCGATAACACGCTCCTTTTATGCAAGGCGTATCTTCAGGTCTTTCCCTGGTTGAATATTTTGTATTGCTATTTTTTGCTCGGCATGCGGGAAAAAATTGTTTATCCGCCGCCGCAATACACTTAAGCATGGAGGATCACCATGAAGGCAAGCCCATATATTCCCCCTGCCGAGCCGAATCCTACAAAACAGCAATATAACGCGCTCTTTCCAAAAGAGTGGACAGAAGAAAAGGTCGGGAAGCCCTCACGCGACGGGAGCTTCATCATTCTGCGATTGCTGTCGTGGGGATATTTCTTGTGTTTGTTTTTTCTTTTCCTCGGACTAGCAGGTTCTTTTCCCCCCATTGAGCTTCTCCAAATATTTTTCGACTCCTTCAGAGAAAACACGGTCCTCGCCGTCAATACGATGATGATCGTTGCCCTCATGCTTGTCCTTGCGTTGACGGGAACGTATAATCCCTCATTGCGCTGGTATTGCAGCCTTGCGCTCTTCACCGGTCACGGTCTATTTTTTGCCGCGTCGGCGGGATTGTATTTCCTGGAGTTGTCGCAACACACGCGTGAACGGTTCCTGGTTCCTATTCTTCTCGCCGCCGCAGGCATGTTTCTTCTGTACGGGTGGGTGATGCTACAGTCACGGAAGTCTGCTCTCAAGGCCCACGACCCGAAGGAGTTTCCGGAATTCTATTCTATTGCGAACCGGCTGACTAAGGGTTTCTTTTTATGGCTTGGCCGAATCCTTGCGCTGCTTGCGGCCGGTATCATTGCGATGAGAATATTCGGAGACAATGCTCGTGGTCCGGCGTGTTTATTCAAACACCCCGATCCGTTCGTCGCTGCAACGCTTGCGCTCTTTACAATGCTGAGCGTGCTGGCGTTTCTCTTGAAGGATCGCGAGGCGCTGCGTGAGCGCCTTCATTCTGCGTTTACGACGACATTTATTACGGGGGTCGTGGTCATTCTGGCGATCCTCGTGTTTCACAAAACATTTATGCCGTCGCCTGAAAAACCGTTCGTCCACACGTACCTGATTCTCGAGGGGCTCGTCCTTACGGCAGTTGCGGGGGCGATGCTTGGTATTCGAAAAATGTATTACAACATCGAATACGGCGTTTCGGCGGTCGGGCCATCGACTGCACAGAACATTCTGGCGCTTCATGATGCTCTGTACGGAGGGAGCCCTGAAGATCATGACGCAATTCTTCAGAGCATCGACAGGCATGTCGCGGGTGTTCGGGGAAGAAAACGGGGACTGCTCAATTTTCCCTTCTGGGTCATCGAACATCTAGCGGGCCTCTATATCGGCGTCGCACCTGGTTTTTCCAGCATGAGCCGCGATGAACAAAAGTATTTGTTGCGACGGAAGATCCTGCGCCCTCCCGATGAAAGAAATCGATCCCTCATACCCCCCGTTGCCGAGCAGATGTACAAAGTGGGAAATGCAGTCCATGCGCTCATCACGATTGCCCATTTTTCTCACATCAAAGGAAGGCAGCAAATCGGGTATATACCCCCCGATGCCCGCGACAGGCTTCAGGGAGACTACCCGGCGTATCCGCCTCCGTTCAAGAACATTGCCGGCCTACCCGATTCGCCGCAGCATCCTGCAAACTTCAAACCAAGTACACCGGCCCTCCCCCGCCCGCTTGTCGCTCCGAGAGTCGTCACGCCGGTAATCGATCCCCCGGTGCCCGATGAGGTGGATTATCTGATCGTCGGCTCGGGAGCCGGCGGGGCAGTGATGGCGTACCGGTTGGCATGCCGTTCCGGCGTGGATCCTTCCCGGATCCTCATCGTTGAACGGGGGCCGCGCTATTCGCCCCTCCAGGATTTTAACGACGATGAAATGGAAATGGTTCGAAAGCTCTATAAAGAAGGAGGGCTCCAGCAAACAAAGAGGTTCGACCTGATGGTTCTGCAGGGAGAATGCGTGGGAGGGACAACGGTCATCAACAATGCGATTTGTTTCCAGATGCCGGACCGGGTGAAACAAAGCTGGCAGAATGATTACGGCCTTGATCTTTCGGCCATCGCGCAGGAATATGACCGCATTGCGAAAGAAATCGAGATAGGCGATGTGTCCGAGGATGGGATAAACCAGATCGTTAAGGAGAAATTCTGGAAAGGTGTTGATGGATTAAACAACAACATTGTTCAGGGAGCAGAGAAGCTCACGAAGGAAGCGCTGAAGGCCAATTTTCGGAACATCGACGGCAACGGACTTTGCAATATCGGAAACAAACGGATGCGGAAACGATCGATGCTTGAGACGTTCATACCATGGTCGGAAGCGCGGGGCGTTCGCGTCGTCTCCGAGATGAGCGCGGTTCGCTTTTTTGCCGAGAAGGGAAAGGCCGCCGCAGTGCTTCTCCGGACAAACATCGGGCACATGAAAAAAGTAAAAGTGAAGAAAGCGGTGATCGTTGCCGGAGGCGTTATCGCGAGCAGTAATTTTCTTATGAGAAGCGGCCTGCAGAAGAATGTCGGCGCCGGTATGAGCTGCAATTTTGCTTTCCCGGTAGCGTTCGATTTTCCCGACGAACTGAGAGCATATGACGGAGTCCAGATCACCTTGGGTGCTCTCGATTCACAAAATCGGGCGATCTTTGAAACGTATTTCAACCCCCCCGGGTCGTTCGCCATCTCGCTTCCGTTCTACTTTGACCGGCTTCACGGAGTAATGCAGCGGTATCCGCACCTGATCAATTTCGGCACGCTCGTCGGTTCGGAACCAAACGGCACCGTCGAACTGAAAGCGGATCTGTTGAACGGAAGAGCGTTCACATGGAATCTTGGTGAACAGGATAAAGACCACATCAAGTACGCACTGTCGACACTGGTTGACATCGGAAAATATGCCGGTGCCGAGCGCGCGATCATTCCAACCGAACCCGGCATGGAAATCCCGCTCACGGATGGCGACGTACAGCGTTTCAAGAAGAACCTTGCCGCGTATCCATTGCGGATGAAGGACCTGCGGCTGACGACGGCCCATCCTCAAGGGGGAAATAGGATGATCGGCAAGAACTCAATAAATGCAGAAGCACGGGTCGTCAATGCCGATTTTCGAGTGGATGGGCTTGACAATGTCTTCGTGGCCGACGCATCCCTCTTTCCGACCGGAATCACAGTCAATCCGCAATGGACGATCATGGCTTTGAGTTCCATGGCCTCTCAAAATGTTCCATAAGAAACGGATCTACGATGAAAACGACTCCCGCTTCTTCTTCAACAGGTGAAACCGCACGCAACGCAACCGCACCGGGGCAGCGTTACACACACACCGAAGGCACAAAGATTCTCCTTCACTGCGAGGAGAATGGCGATGCGCCAAATTATGTCAAATCAATCGACACATACAAAGAGGAAAAACGCCCGATCTTCAGGCAAATGTTTCCCGTAAGGACAGAACCGGTGAACTATGATGCCGAGAAAGGAGAAGTTTTTGTCGTTAGCGACCTCCACATTGCGTCCGGCAGAAATAGTGCAGGCGTGTACCGAGGCACGGAAAATTTCTTTGCCGACGATTCGTTCGGAAGGTTTTTGGAATATGCGCATACCGTCAAAAAGACACGGAGCGGGACGCTGCTCATCAACGGAGACGTTTTCGATTTTCTCCGTGTCACCGAATTTCCGGGAAAGATGAAGAAGGTGCGCTGGTCAAAAAGAGCGAAATACGCGCTCAAACTACAGCCGTTACCGAAGGCCGTACAACCCACGCAAACGGCCGTCGACGATGAATACGAAAAGTGGAAGACCGAACTCGAAAAAGTCGGCATCGTAAAAACGAGTGAGGATCTACAGAAGTCCATCGCGGGAGCGGAAACGAAATACGGCCTCGGCACGGAAGGATACAAGACCATCTATAAACTGATGCTGATCAGGCAGGGGCACCCGGCGTTCTTTGACGCGCTGAGCCGATGGATGGAGCGCGGGAACAAGCTCCTTCTTGTAAAGGGAAACCATGATCTCGAGCTCTACTGGCGGGACGTCCGGAACTATTTGCGGCTCATTCTTGCGGAAGGAATTTACAGTCACGGCAGCAAGGGTTCACTCGATCAGATCCTGAAAACAATTGTCCTCCCGAATGTTACGTTCATCGATGACTCCGTTGTGATCGACGGCGATTTTTACGTGGAGCATGGACACCGGTACGATAAGTTCACGATGGTTCTCGGCAACCCTGTATTGAAGAAGAACCAGAACGAGCTCAACATACCGTTCGGGTCGTTCTTCAACAGGTATTTGGTGAACAGGATCGAACTCTACTACCCTTTTTTCGATAAAGTGAGGCCCTCCGGAAACGTGCTTCCGATTCTGATCAGAGAAAATTTTCCGCTCGCACTCAAGGTGCTTTTCCAGCACATTCCTTTAATGATCAGAATGATGTTTACAAACGTGCGCTACGTATGGTTCATGTTCCACTCGGTCTTCTGGTTCATCCTTTTTCTCGTCGGGCCGCTGTTGATACCTCTGCTGATCCATCCGGAAATAGTCTCAGTGCTGACGCCGCAGAGTTCCGCGGCGGGTGACGGCACGGGAATACTCTCGACGATACTTGATCAATCGAAGAACGTCGGTTTGCTCATTTTGTCATACGTGTTGTCTCGCATCGTTGGATGGTTTCAACTTGAGGAACCTTCGAGTCTTGATACATTTGCGAGACGCCGGTATGCCGGGACGACCTACAGACTCATGACGATGGGACACACGCATAACCCGGGAGAATATCTACTCAACCAACAATGCAGTTTCTATAACACCGGTACATGGATTCCGGTTATCGACAACTCCAGCGCTGAAGTGAGAGAGGATCGCACCTATACGTTTCTTCATTTGATACGGGACAACAATGGAAAGCTTCAGCCTTCGGACGGAGGTCCTCTGCAGAGGTGGAACGACGACGCGGGAAGGGGAGAACGGCAAATACTGATTGAAAGAAAATAGAAAGAAGGGCGTTATGGCGGCTAAGCAAGTTCTGTTCGCGTGCATTGCGTTCATTCTCGGTTGCTCCGGGTGTTCTTCCGCCTTCGAAGGGATCGGCGAAAATCTCGGGAACGGATTAGGAGGATCGCTTGCCACGAAGGCGGATTCGATTACCGGGCGTGCGGTAAAAGGTGCAGCGGACGAACTGACGAAACCGGAATTGGCACGGAAACTGGACACGTTGATAACGCTTCTGGGTCAATCGACGAACAGGCAATTAAGCGGCATCCGGGATACGCTGATCGGTAGGGTCACGCAGCAGCGGCTCGATTCCCTGCGTGAGGAGCTGGTAGGAGAGAAGACAAAGAACGATCTGCTTGCCATCAGGAATTCTTTTTTTGACCGATCCCTGCAGCAATATCTGTCGAAAACATTGAACCAGGTAGGTCCAAGCATACTCAACGAGTCGACAAAAACTAAACTCATTGAATTCAGAGATACCTTGTTGGGGGCGACCTCCAACAGGCTGCTCAAGGCAATTATCGATACGGCGATGACCGATCTCGAAACACGGCTCAAGAATGAAGTGTACCCGGAAATGAGAGGGAACATAAGTTTTGTCGAGAGGAATGCAACATGGTTGATCATCCTTATCGGCCTTGTTGCGGTCGGCGTTGCGTGGTTCATTTGGGCGCAAAAGGAGAAATATGTACGGATGGCGAAACTGCTGACATATCAGATCTCCGAATCCAAAGACACGCCGGCGAAGGAAGCGCTCAAGAACAGCGTCTCCAAAAACGCGAAGATGATCGGGATCGAAGACGACCTGCGGGAATTGCTGGACAGTCAGGGACTGCTGCACATGAAGAGCCCGGATTAAGAAATCGATGAAATGTTTTTCCGATTTCGCGGAATAAGGATTCCCAGAAGCATTCGCAATAGGACGGAGACCAGAGCCCAGGAGGTGAACAGGCTCAGAATAAAGAAGCTCTGAACACAAAAACGCCTTCACATTGTCCGCATTTACTTGGAAATTCGCAGAGTTCAATTTTTGTTTGGGGAAAATCAGGGAGTCTTACCATGCACGCACCGAAACACCTTCTCACAATTATTTCTTTTCGTTCTTTCCAACCTGTCGTTATCACAAGTTGTCATCAAAAATCCCGTAGCGATTACGACAAAGGGTGCGGGTAAATCGTCCCCCCTCTCAATTTCTAATCCACAGTATTACACTGCAACGATTACAATTTCATGTGACACACTGAACTCTACGCGAGATCCGCAATTATCTCGCGGCTCAGTTGATGCTCAAATCGGTTCATTGGCAATCCATATGGCTGATGCTTTGCAGCCTGCTGATCTCGGTCGTTCCGGGGCATTAGTATACACCTCCCCACCAAATGGACCGCTTACATTGGGCGGGCAGATACAAGTTGTCATCGGCGGCAATCAATTTTAGGCGTGTTTTGATTGTTCATCGTACTTTAGAAGTTATTCAGTTTTTATAGATTGATTGTGGAGCTGAGCTCGCGATTCGTGCATCACTCTGCAATGTGCAAATAGCATTAATAGATTAAGTGTCGAGCCAACGGGACAAGGATGGAGTGGAAGTATCGGTGGGGATCTGGTATTTTCAAAATGTTTGAATCTTGGCAAGCCGTCAAAGTCCGATGAAAATTACCCCGCATTGCTAAGATCCATTGTTTCCTTCTTTTTGTACAACCCATTGGAAGTGAATCTTGATGTTAATAACTCTCCCTGGCTGATGGTGTTCTGCATCTCACGCATTTCCGATTCGACGTAGTTTTTTTCGTCTGCATCGTTTTCCGCAAGTTCAAGTTTACGTTCACGATACTCTTCAATCGCCTTTAATAACTTCTCTGTATCTATTTTCATTTTCATTCCCTCCCTTGATGAACAAATAAGCTGCGTCGATCTATGCTGTTCGTAGATATAGAGCCAATTCTCAGACTGACTTTGGCTCGCGCAATAAACCGACAAGTCCCAGAACCATCGCGATGGCACCGCTGACCAGCATCCATGTCGATTTATCAGTCGCGGAGCCAGTAAAGAATCGGGAGATGTCGGAATTGGTCGAATTATATGCGTTGATGCCGAATAACAGAAGAATGATGCCGCCGGCAAGAATTGCGATAAAGATAGCCTTGTTCATAGAACAATCCTCGATTCGACTTCTCATGTGTAGCCCTATGTAGAAGTCACATAGTGTTTCGTCGACTAATGATGTTAAGCTATGCGACTCTTTACAACTTCGCGATCAGCGCGCGTACGTCTTCCTTGGTCTTGCCGAGTTTTTGCTGAAGTCTTCCGAGGAGCTCTTCATCCTTACCTTCTTTAAATAGCAGATCATCATCCGTCAAGTTGGCAAATTGTTGTTTGAGTTTGCCGGCAGTTTCTTTCCAGCTTCCTTTCATACTGAGCGTGTTCATGTGAGACCTTTTTGTGTTTATGAATAAATGAGTCGGCAAATGCCTTGATGTTGCGATCAAATTAGAATATGAAAAATATACCAACGATTGGACGAAGGCGTAATAGTCCAAAAGGATGGATAAAGAGTTAATCCTTTTTAAACGATGATGTCCTGTGGAGAGAAGCGGGGTTAGGAATTTACGTCAAATCGAATGGTTAATAGAAACTGGACTGCGTTGTTCAATATTGAGTCAGCCGTGTTACTTTTTGGAAGACCGTTCGGAGCAGGGTTTGGATATCTCTTCGTCGTGGGAATAGTTCGCGATTTGAAGACGGCTGTGTATTTCTAATTTCTCTAAAATGTTATGGACATGACTTTTGACTGTAAATGTTGCAATGTTTAGCCGATCGCCAATTTGCTTGTTGCTCATACCGTCAGTTATCAATGCAATAATTTCCTTCTCACGCTCCGTCATCCGGATCGCCCGGCTGAGATTTCTTTTCTCTTTCAAGAGAGCCTGATTAGCGATTTGAAAGAAAAGTGATCCGGTCATAGGGGTGGGAAGCACCGTCTTTCCCGCAACGACTGCGCGAATCGTATAAATCACATCCTCAACATTTGCGTCCTTCAGGATGAAACCGTCCGCTCCGGCTTGAACACATTCCATAATGTCCGACTGTGCCGGAGCAAGACCCATCCCGATTATTTTGATCCTGGAAAATTCCTTCTTTAAATCCTCGACCATTTTCAAGCTTTCTTGATTCTCTAAGCCGAGATCCAACAGCACAACGTGCGGTTTCACCGTGCGTGCTATTGCTAATACATTATGCCCTCCATCCGAGACAGCATTGACCGTGAAATCTTTCTGCCTGTTAATAAGGGCAGTGATTCCATCCCGCAGGATGCGATTATCCTCGATGATCAGTATTCTGTTTTTTCTCATGGAATAGGGACTTTACGTTTTCCCATGCTCTTTTGTTATTTCGTCAAATCGATTAACGCAACCTGGCATGTTCGCTCTGATTCCAATGTATCGGCGATCTCTCGAGCTTCCAGGCGGACATGAAATACGCGTTTATCTTTGTTCATGACGTTCAATTCACATGATTGTGATTCAGGAGATTTGAAAACAATGGACATAAACGATTTATAAACATCCCTTTCAGCTATCGGGATGTACGCAATAAAATGTTTGCCCATTAATTTGTTCCGATCAAATCCCAACACTTTGCTTGCGCATAAATTTACTCCTTTGATACTGCCATCCAGATCCAGAACAAAAAGAGGGATTGGCGAGAAATCAAAAAGATTGACATATTTATTTCTCGATACTTCTAATTCTTCTTCTACAATTTTGAGCTCCTGGTTTTGATGTTTCAGTTCGATTTGATGAACCTGGAGTAATTCCACCAATTCTTGCACATTTTCTTTTTTCTGAACAACCGGCTTTCGGGGTTTTGACCTTGCTTTTTTCGCCGCTTTTTTATTCATAGTTTTATGAAATGCTTTGCCTGCATGGTTCATTCTCTCACCTCTCTATTTTATAATTTGAATTTGAATTGCTAGAAGAATAAGTTTCGATTCTTTGTCCCCTTGAAATATCTCTCGGGCATTTAATAATAATTTTTTCCTGCCGGCTTTTACGGAATTGTATTCGACTTCATAATCCTCAAAATGATTGTGTTGGGGAAGTATTTGCTCAAGAAGCTCCCGCAGTTTAGGGATATCCCATGCATCGTCCTCAAGTTGGTAAACAAATTTACCGACAGTATTTTCACTGGTGGTTTTAAATGCTCTGTAAAAAGACATATTCGCTGAAAGGACTTTCAGATCCTTATCAAGAATAAGAAGCGAATCTCTCACCGTATTAACGATATTATCGGCATACTCGCGCGCAAGCTGAACAGCCTGGTTTAACTTATGAAGCTCTTCGTGTACAGTTTTTATTTTGTTAATATCTGAAAACGTAATGACAACACCGTCAATCACATTATTGGTTGTCCGGTACGGCAATATCCGCATTTGATACCAGAGGCCATCGTTGGTTTGCACCTCAACTTCTTTATACACGAGGGACCGTAATACTTCTTTTGCATCCGCAATCAACTTTTCATACTGAAGATTTGTCGCTATATGGTTTATGGGCCTTCCAACGTCGGAGGAAATGAGGTTCACTACCTTTGTTGCATAAAACGTAAATCTTTTTATCAATAAGTTATTATCGAGGAAGATTGTCGGGATGTCAGTACTCTCCATCAGGTTTTTCATGTCATTATTCATCACCGATAATTCATCGTTTTTATTTTGCAGTTCGGTGTTCACCGTAATAAGTTCCTCGTTAAGCGACTGGAGTTCTTCTTTGGAAGTTTCCATTTCTTCATTGGAACTTTGCATTTCCTCGTTGGTTGACTGCATCTCTTCATTGGTCGATTTAAGTTCCTCGTTGGATGTTTCCAATTCTTCAATGGTTGATCGTAAGTTTTCTTTCGTAGATTTTAATTCGTGCTCGAGTTCATTAATAACTTTCAGCGATTTCTTTTCATAATGGACCTTTTTGGCACCGAGCGCTTTTTTGTTCGGCAGCACTTCCTCAAAAATAATCAGTAAGGAGCCAGCCATTTCTCTGGGTTCTTTGATCGGCTTCACCGTAAGATTGATGAATTGGACACTGCCGTTCGTTCTTACTTTTATTCCCTCAGCGGTCAATGGTTTCTTGCTTGCTAGAACCTTTCTGATTAATGCCGGAAGTTCCTGCTGTAATCCTTCACGTGCCATTTCAAAAATATTCATCTTCGCTTCGCCGTGTGTCAGCTCCAGGTATTTGCCGGTTCTTCCATGGATATACAGTATTTCTCCATGTTCGGTGATAATCACACAATTGGGAGAGTAACTCTGCAGGATGATTTTCTCCGCCAGAGGGCCAATGTTTTTTACTTCGGTCCTTTTCATAATGGTCTCATAGGTGTTTTCTATCGGCCGCAATGCCGGGAATTCTATAATTGGTTGTGCCGAGTACATCGACTCTCTTCTTTTGTAAAGTTTCCATTTTTTATCGACCAGGGAAAACAAATCGACATACTCGCCGATTGTTTCCGACGCACCGAGAAACAGTATGCCATTCGGTACAAGACTATAATGGAAGACGGGAATTACCTTTTTCTGCAACTCGGCATTGAGATAAATGAGAAGATTGCGGCAGGAGATGAGATCGAGCTTTGTAAAAGGAGGATCTTTAATAATGCTCTGCGGTGCAAAGATCAGCATTTCTCTGATTTCTTTTCGGATATGAAAGAGATTTCCCTCGGATGTAAAGAAACGGTTCAATCGTTCTTTACTCACATCGGATGCAATTCCCGAAAATGAACCCATCCGGGCTTTTTCAATCGCCGTAGTATCGATATCTGTGGCAAATATCTGCACGTGCAAATATTTTTTTGCTTCATTCATGCATTCTTGTAAAAGAATCGCAATACTGTACGCTTCTTCACCGGTATAGCATCCTGGCACCCAAATTCTTATCTGTCCGTTATCAGATTTGCTTTTCACTAACGCTGATAATATCCTTTTCAATGCCTCGAAAGATTCGGGATCTCTGAAAAAATTTGTGACTCCAATGAGAAGTTCTTTAAACAAGCTCTCAATTTCTACGGGGCTTTCCTGAAGCAGCCGGGTGTAATTTCGAAGATCCTCCAACTGAACAATATTCATCCTTCTTTCTATGCGACGGTAGATCGTATTTCGTTTATACAAGGAAAAGTCATGACTCGTGCGAGTTCTGAGCAGAATAAATATTTTTTGAATTGTATCAGGAATTTTATCACCGGCAATTTCCCCGTCTAATAAAACGCCTTTTAATCTATGAGAGGCATATTTCATCAACTGATCCGGCATTTCTTCGGGCGGAAGAATGTAATCGGCTAATCCGGTTTTAATGGCGTTGGTCGGCATGCCGTCGAATTTTGCCGATTGTGGGTCCTGAACCATGACCATCCCTAATTCATTCTTCACTGATTTCAAGCCGGCGGTACCGTCAGACGCCATACCGGAGAGAATTATACAAATAGCTTTGTCGCCTATATCTGCAGAGAGGGATTTGAAGAAATAATCGATGGGAAGCCGGAATCCACGTGCCTCAAGAGGTTCGATGAGCTGGATTGTTCCGTGAAGTATCGCTAAATCCCGATTCGCAGGTGCGACATACACATGATCCGGTTCAACGAGCATTCCGTCTTCAGCTTGAAACAATTTCATCTTTGTAGATTTTTGAATAAGTTCAGGCATGATACTTACATGATTCGGATCCAAGTGTGACACCACGATAAATGCCATGCCGGAATTCTCAACCATGCTTCTGAAAAATTTATCGAGAGCGTCTAAACCGCCTGCAGAAGCGCCTATACCGACGACATAAAACGACTTTCTTGTGGCGGACGTTTCAGCGGTATTATTCTTTTTTTTACTATGAGATTGTTTAGGAATTATTTTCTTCTTCATAGATCCTCCCGTATAGACATTACGGCACTTCCGAAATTTTCTCTTAAAAAATAAAACCAGGTTAGAAGCAGAAGGCAAAATAATCTACTAGACGGCCTCGAAAGTAAACTCGTCGTGTATTAAACTAATCATTTAGACTACTACAATCAATCGGAGGCAAGTTTGAAATCGCGCGATAAAAGTTAACAACTTATGTCACACAGAGAATGCTCCTCATTTTGTCGCGTCGGACTCTTACATTGATTTGTCTGCGCTAAGATAGTCGCTTTCTTGAAGTATTGGCAATCAACTTCGCCAGATGATGTGTAGAGAGCTTGGATAAAGTCATACTCCTTAGAGCACCAGACTAGAAATTTGGAAATCTCACCTCGCACCAGCATCGCTGGATCCCCGTCATCTGGTGATGAGTCCAGCTGTCAGCTGGATGGAGGCACGGCGTGTCAAGCACGGCCTTGGGATCACCATCGTTTTCATACTCTTCTTCATCGTCGCGATTTTCGCCATGACGTTGACGATCCCGTCGTTATTGGTGCAAGCTTCAGCACTGATCGAGCAGGAAGCCAAATTCCGTGCGCACATTTCAGATTATCTTTCTCATTCCATTCTTACAGCACCGATCGCAGACTGGCTGCGGAACGTAAAATTCGGTTCTCTGCCCAGACCCGCCTCTGGGCTGTTGCTTTTGTGAATGCTCCAGTCCACCAAAGATGCCGGCGATATTCTCGCCGCTGTGCCCGATCTCGGGACCAGATCGGAAGATGCAAGGGCGATCGGACTTCCACTTTTTGTAGCTCGCACCTAAAACAGAAAGAAGCACCGATAACTCTTTTTTAGTCTGATTTTCCCATTAGTTAATCACGAACCGCAAGCAATCTTGAGACAGGATTAACTCCTTTTTCATCCTTTTGGACTATTCTTATTTCTCAACATCTATGGTATTATCCCGGCTAAGATTCAGAGATGTGTTTATCAACGATTAACGGGCCACCGTGCCGTCATCTTCAGCTAATCTGGATCCGACGAAAGTACTGTTAATCCATTGAGAGGAGGAATATTCCTCGGACGAATTTGAAGGAGGTGTTTTACCAAATGCCAGTGAATTATCGATTCGACGTAAATATCATTGTTATTTACATGGTCGGAGAATATACCGCAAACGACCTCCGCGCAACTCTTCTTAATTCGCTCGCCGATCCTGAACGGCGGCCGGGTTCCTTCCTATTATTCAATTTTGGAGAATCACAGGGTATTCATACCAGGCCTACAGAAGAGATTCAAACCATGACGGATTCTTTTGCTTTAATGGGTAATCGTTACAATTATCGCCTTGCGTTTGTTTCTTCACATGATCTGCCACACGCCTTGCAGCATTTCGTGTCAGTCAAGTCGAGAAGCTATGGAATCAGTTCAGATGTCTTTCAGACATTTGACGAAGCCCGGGAATGGTTGCTCTCGGAAGATCTTAGCGTATCAAAACAGGCTCAAGCTCCGCGATCAACTCACGAACCGCAATTTCAGTCAACCTACCGATCATAAACCCAGGCTTGAATAGTTACAGTGCCTGGAATTAAACCACAAACAAAGCGAACGAAATGAAAACAAATCCCAAGGATAAACATATCGTCGTCAGCGAGAATGGGCCATATCTCGTTTCGGGTAAGATCTCTTTACGCATTCAGGAAATAGTCCCCGACCAGGATGGTATGTCCTGGGATTGGAAAGCGGGAAATACTTTCGAGACCGGAAGCGAGTATTCTCTTTGCCGCTGCGGGCAATCCCGGAAGAAGCCTTTTTGCGATGGCAGCCATGTGAGTGCCGGATTCGATGGAGAAGAAACAGCAAGCCGCACCCCATACGCCCGGCAGGCCAAACAATTCGACGGACCGACACTGATCTTAAGTGATGCCGAAAAGCTTTGTGCGTTCGCGAGGTTTTGTGACCCCGGCGGTAAAATATGGAGTTTGATTGAACAGACGGATGACGCTGACGCCCGTGAGCTCGTAATACGCGAAGCGATGCATTGCCCGGCAGGACGTTTGGTCATCCATGACAAGAAAACGCGGAAGGAAATAGAGGAGCCGCTTGAACCTTCGATCGGTATCGTCGAAGATCCAGTCCTCGGTTGCAGCGGGCCGCTCTGGGTTCAGGGAGGCATCCCGATTGAATCTGCGGACGGCAAACGCTATGAGACGCGCAACCGAGTGACGCTCTGCCGATGCGGCGCCTCTGACAATAAACCATTCTGCAATGGCAGCCACGCCAGCATGAAGTTTAATGACGGCCTCTTGAAAAGGAAGAATGTAAGGAAATAGCCCGGCAGGATAAAGCGCCGTCAGGGATTGAAAACCAACAATAAATCGGAGAGATACAATGATTAAGAGCACGATGAAAAAGATCAAAACAAAAATTCAGAAGGAAAGCTCCATGACAAAGCAGGGAAGAACTGATTTATTGAAACTGCTCTCGAAGCTTGAATCTGAAATCACCAAAGTATCAAAGGCCGATTCTGAGCATGCACAGAGCATCGCAGGTTTCATTGAACGTTCAACACACGAGGCAACGCGGCAGAAAAAGAATCCTGAGCTGCTCAAGCTTTCACTTGCAGGTTTGACGGAGTCGGCAAAGGGCTTCGAAGCATCGCATCCGCTGCTCGTGGCAGACATCAGCAATTTCTGCACCGTACTGGCAAATGTGGGAATATAATAGCGGCGCAGCGAATGAGCAATTAAATGTCTTTGCCGATTTGAAAAAGCCCTAATAGAAGTCGAAAGCGGCATAGCACTGCGAGGCTGCCTTGCCGGTCATATCAGGGGCCAGATCGAAATCCATTGAAAACAGTAATACCGTGGAAACACTTCAGGATTTGAAGAAATACGGCGATGAATTCCCGGATACCGGGAAGACGATGCCAATGCTGTTCATCGGGCACGGGAATCCGATGAACGCGATCGAAGAGACAGAATTCAGTACCAGATGGAAAACGCTCGGCACTGAAATTCCCCGGCCACTGGCAGTTCTCTGCATTTCCGCACACTGGGAAACTCGCGGCACGTTTGTCACAGCGATGGAGAAGCCGGAAACGATTCACGACTTTGGCGGTTTTCCGGCGGAGCTCTTTGCCGTACAATACCCCGCACCCGGTAGCCCTGCCCTGGCACGTCAAACGAAGGATGCCATCAAAAAGGCGATCGTGGAACTCGATACAAAGCGGGGCCTCGATCATGGCTGCTGGAGTGTCATGAGAAGAATCTATTCTGAGGCAGACATTCCGGTCTTGCAACTCAGCCTCGACTATTTCCAGTCGCCGCAGTGGCATTACGATCTGGCTAAAGATCTATCACCCCTGCGGAACAAAGGGGTTCTCATTATCGGCAGCGGTAACATGGTTCATAATCTCGGTCTTGTCGATTGGCGGCAATCAGCGACGGCGTATGACTGGGCTCAAGAAGCGAATGAAGGATTCAAACGGTGCATCCTTGAGGGAAATCACCGCGATCTCATCAACTATCCATCTCTCGGAAAGGCCGCCTTGCTCTCCATTCCTACCCCGGAACATTTTTTACCCATGCTGTATGTTCTAGGCATTAAAGAAGAAAGTGAAAATATCGAATTCTTTAACGACAAAATCGTCATGGGCTCACTCTCCATGACGTCGTTTAAAGTATCATGATCATAATTTCTATAAAGGAGGTTTGTATGAAGCGCCTATTCTTCTCTGTCCTTTTGCTGCTTTTCATTCCTGCGCTCCATTTGTCGGCGCAAACGACAAAATGGACAAGCGACAAACCGCACACATCGGTAAAGTTCGAGGTTCAACACCTCGGCATCGCGATCGTTGCGGGGCAATTCATGGAGTTTGACGGAATCATGGCAACGGACAAGGACGATTTTACCGATGCGAAAATCAGTTTCACCGTTCAGACCAAAAGTGTGAATACAAATGTCGACATGCGGGATCAGGACCTACGATCTGCTCGATTCTTTGATGTGGAACGGTATCCGCAAATGACCTTTAAAAGTACGGCGTTTGAACGGCAAGGCAGCGGCAAGTATATACTGACGGGATACCTTACCATTAAGGATGTAACAAAACTCGTGAAATTCGACGTCGCGTATCATGCAACGATCAAAGATCCCTGGGGAAATACGCGAACCGGTTTCCGGGCAGAGCTGACTATTAATCGCTTCGACTATCACATCACTTATGATGAAAAATCCGTCGATAACGTCCTGCACGTTGCGCCAGACGTGAAGATCATTATTGATACGGAACTCACGAAAACGAAATAGCCGTCAAACAATCATGAGAGGATATACGGATGAAGAATGCATCACGTACACCGATAGAAGCGTTCATGTTGATGCTTCTCGGCTCGTCACTCTTCTTGTTGGCGGGCTGCGTGCAGAATCAGGACGAAACAAAGATGAAAGCCATCGCTGATGGGCAACTGACCCTGGAGAAGAACCTCATGACTTTCGATACGCTTGCAAACTCATTCATCGGTTTGACTGTATTGCCTACTTCTTGTTCGGTAGGGCGTGGCTCATACCTGACTGCAGCGTTCTCAGGCTGAATTTTGCAGATTGATCCATTCGGGTTGGAGCGGAGAATAAAATCTTTAAGATTAAATTTCCAGAATGGTCTTGTATTGGATATATATTAGAAGAGCAAGATCATTATGTTATTGTTGTAGCTTGACTATTTTCCCAACGCAAAGATTAGGACAATAATAAAAATTCATCCTCAATAGAAATGTCTTGACTTTCTTCGCACTTTCCTAGATATTCGTAAGCACTCACGTCGCTTCGGGGAAACATCAGGGAGTCTTACCATGCGAAATCTTTCCAGAAATACCTCTCAGTATGTCCTTTCAGTTCTATTTCTTTCGATGATTACCGCCTCATTTTCTTCTGCCCAGATTGTCATCAAGGATTCAATCGATATAGGGCCAAGAGCATTGCTTCATCCACTAAAGACGTCTTCCTCGAATCTGACTATAGAAATCCCTTGGCTTGGGGAGTTGCCGACCGGAGTTCACCTCGAAGTAATGGATCCAAATGGCAGTTTTTGGGGTTTCGATCCATACTCTGAATCAGCGAGCGGTGACTATATCGAGGTAACGGATGGGCCCGATGGAGGTGTATCTCGCTTGACAATATCATCTCCTACTGGAGGCTTTTATCAGATTATGGCAATTGTGGATACGACCGTGGATCCCTTTTACTGGAGACGTCTCTATGCTAACATATATTTTGGTAGTGACACTTCTTCCGTAAGCTTCTCTGACTATTTTGGGGATGTGTATGATACGCGATTTCATGAAGGAGTTGCATACTGGACAGTTTATATACCGTGTGTTTCGGACGGCCTAACGTTGGTCGTTCCGCAACTCGGGACTGAGACTCAACCGTCCATCTACCCATTAGAAGTAGATTCATACGTACAGGACGGATGCGGCAACTACGCAGATCCGGGCCCCGGCTACTTTGTCCGTGCTGAAATTGTTGATAGTCTTCGATGGGGAGACCTATTTGATCCGACCAGAGGCAAATCCGGCGCCGTGCTCGATTCGATTCCGATTTTGTATGGTCTGGCGACATTTGATTATCGTCCTTGGGGAGATGAGGTGTCAATACCGGAGCAAGTCAATTTGAAAATATCCTCAACAATGCCCGGTTTCGCACCCGTCATTCGAAATCTTCAGGTAGTTCCTGGCAATCCTCCCCTCGAAGTTCTCATAAACAGGGATACAATTTCGTTCGGGGATACGACATGCATCAAGTTCGTAATGATAAACTCCGACAGCACTCCTTCAACGGGGGAATTGGTAGGATCAAGGTTCACCATCGTCGAAGGAGACTCGGGTGCTTTTCTTTATTCGCCCGATAGCAGTATTGTCGGGAGAGATATTTTGGATGTAGATTCTGTTCGGTTATATGTTCCGCCAGGGGCTAACTCTTCCGACTCATCGAGCATCAAGATTGTTGTTACCGCTGACGAGCCCTGTCCCGAATGTGGCGCAGCGGTAGCCTCTCGCGATGGATCAGGAACGCTTTCTTCTACGGCCGTAAAAGTGAAACCAACCAAAATCAAGGGAAAAACATCCCTTGCTCAGCAGGAAGCCCTCTACCATGCGAAGATGCTGGCACTTTGGAAAAAAGGAGCAAGCGCTCGGAAGACATCTGTTGCGCTTTCGAAACACAGTAAGGGTGCGCCGAAAATAGCTACAACGTTATCAAGTAAAGGGAAGGTTTCGCCGAAAGGTGCCTGGGGTTATGATGGAATTGTTACAACCCATGCTGCGATGGGAATAGTTACCACCATTAAAAGAAAAAGTTTGAAGATTCTTAATCATCAGCCGTGGGTAATTTGGCCGTCACTGCCACCACAAATTGACAAGAACGGAGCAAAGGAAAGTCGCGGTGCTGATAGACCTGGCTATATCCCTACTCGACCTTTTTCAATTCTTGCTCTTGACGAGATGGGAAAGCCTTTAGTAAACGCGGCAGTAACGATAAAGACAACTTTCACTTCTAAAACTGGTGGTCATGGACATGTAAACGGCAAGGTCGACCTACCTCAGTCTTCCCAAGGAGAGTTTTGGGGCCAAAGAGATCATGACAATCCGCTCATAGATCTTATTACTGATGAAAATGGTACCGTTCAAATAGACTCGTTCACTAATCATCAAGTTTCGGGCAGCTACATTGTCACTGCCTTTCTACAGGCAGATTCGACCGTAAAAGATACAGTTCAACTAACGGTTCAAGTGCCAAACCTGGTCGACTTTAGCTTGATTAATACGAGCATCTGGTCTCTGACAGGCACAATAACTGATATGGGGAAGAACCATCTGAGCAACCATTGGTGCAGCCAAAAAACGTTCGATAGTCTAACGGCTGCGATGGTTCAATTCCATTCATGGGTCAACTCCGAACAGGGTGAAAATAGGAATGTCGTCCTCGGCATTAATGATATGAGTCTTAAATGGGGAGGAGTGTTTGACATCAAAGGGGATTGGAATGTCCCGGGCTCGTCGTCCCATTCTTTTCATCGAGTGGGATTGAGCGTGGATATAGATAACGCGGACCTCAAAACGCAAAACCCAAGGAAGCCTAAAGATGACAAGGCTAAAATATTGACATTGCGGGGAACGAATCTACAGAGAATAATGCTCCAATATGGCGGGAAACTATATAATGAACCACAAATTCATTTTGGATTTGACGGAGGATATTAAATGAAAACCAAGATAATAATGCTATCGCTGTTGGTCAATATGTTACGGCTGAACATGCTGCCCGCACAAGATACCCTAAGCACAGATTACCCCTATTTGAGGAAAGTAACGGTATCAGTGAAAACGGGCCATGATCAATCCTCTGGGATGTTCACTTATTCCTATGACCTTTACAACGACAAAGATAATTCTGGAAGTATATCAGATTTCATTGTCGATATCTCGAGATCCAAGAATTCCCTGGCTCTCGATACAATTGGTCTCAAGTTCGCTGGAACTTTCTCGGAGAGCAACTTTAGACAACGCTATCAGGAGATTGGTAACTCTATCGTGCCTGTAAGTTGTCCGAGTCTTCCTCATTATTGGATTAACTTGTTGGGTAATGACTTGACCCTAACTATCGGGAAGGACACGCTTTTCATCGAACCTGGCCAGCATGCAACCGAGATAGTCATGATGAGCAAAGGACTACCCGCCGTAAGAAAATTTTTAATTAAGCCCGACTTCAATATATATGAATTTTTTCCTGATCAGGAAGATACCACTTCTAGCATGACCGGATATCAAGAAGACTCAATCTTGGCTGCTGTAAACTATCGCAGCTTAACCGTTGCACCTGCATCTCCTCCTTTTCCCTTCATTCCCTCGGAATTTCTCGATACTCTTTCATCATACGTGTCCCAAGCGCAAGCCCTGAATTGGATCAAAGACGAAGCAATAGCCAATAGATATTTAGGTTACTTCAGTTCAGCGAAGTCTAACTTACAACAAATGAATTTCGCAGGCGCGCGCGCAACACTTCAAACTGCGTTAAGTGATGCAAATATGGATAGCACGAGTAATCTTACAAGCGAAGCCTATGCACTCATTCGATTCAATACAGAATATTTACTGGCTCAACTACCTCTTTCTCCGTCCGGTTTCAACATTAAGCTAGTCAATAGTGCAGGCGCCAAACTCACAGGTGGTTCGCTCCAGTACTACGATGGAGGCTGGAAGCCAGCAGTGAACAACAATGACGGAACATTTGTTATCACCACTACGCTCAAGACAGTAAGCTTGCAAATGACGTATGCCTACGGCGTTCAAACAAAATCAAACGTAGCTGTAGGTAGCGATACAGTAGTGTTTCAAACCGTCAATGCCCAGGTCAAACTCCAGAACAGTCAAGGACGTTTGATGGATACAGGAACTGTCCAATATTATGCCGGAGCCTGGAGAAATTTCGGGACCACCGTCAATGGCGTCGCAACGATGGAACTGCTGCCGATCAACTACTCCTTTAGAATGACTTACGCGTTCGGTAGTAACGATAAAGCGCAGGATTTGAGTGCCAATTCTACAGTAACGTTCCAAACGACCAACGCTTCTGTCCAATTAAAAAATAGTCAGGGAAACTTGATGGACACCGGCGCAGTGCAATACTATTCCGGTGCATGGCGGATGTTCGGCACGACGGTAAACGGTGTAGCCTCGATGGAGCTTCTGCCGAACAATTACTCATTCCGGATGACCTACGCGTATGGAAGCAATGACAAGGCGCAGAACATTGGAGCGAATTCTACGGTCATATTCCAAACAGTTAATGCGGCAGTTCAGTTGAAGAACAGTCAAGGAAGCCTTATTGATCAGGGAACTGTGCAATATTACTCCGGTGCATGGCGAAGTTTCGGAACAACATCGGGTGGGATCGCCATGAGAGAGCTTCTGCCCAACAGCTATCCATTCAGGATGACATACGCATTTGGAAGTAACGACAAGACGCAGGATGTGGGGAGCAATAACACTGTCACTTTTTCAACCGTTCTGGCTACGGTAAACGTCATAAATCCTCAGAACAATCCGGTAAACAATGCCGTCGTTACCTATTATTCCGGTGCGTGGAGATCGTTTGGCAGCACCGTGAACGGGAATGTAACAAAAGAACTTCTTCCTGCAAACCTGCAATTCCGGGCACAGTCTGGTTCTGTTCAGCAAAATAAGACGCAAGATCTATCCACGAATCCGGTAGTCGTGATCACGTTGAATGTTGGACAGTGATCAATGATCGATGAACAATGAACAGGAAAGCAAAGACTTTGCAATATGGATCACGAACCCAAAAGAGGGGATTATGAAAGCATTTATTGTCATTATGTTTTCACTTTTAACTTTTAACTTTTCACTCTCCCAGCATCAGCTCCCGTTTGAGTCGAAGGACAATAGCATACAATTGTCCG
>Ga0265336_10000223_pt1 | contig 40169 bp, 42 predicted proteins | sample 42119metaG_FD_193583 | JGI IMG/M metagenome (GOLD analysis project Ga0265336, IMG submission 193583) | Rhizosphere microbial communities from Carex aquatilis grown in University of Washington, Seatle, WA, United States - 4-21-19 metaG | ecosystem: Host-associated > Plants > Roots > Rhizosphere...
GATCGCCCGTTTATCGATGAGCCGATATTTTGGGTATCCAGCGGCACCCTTATTTATTCGGCCGGTGTTGCGCTTATCATTGGCTTCGTTAACGATTTCATAAAAATGGGGCTATCGTATTACATTTCCGCTTGGTACATTAATTGATCGCTGGAAATTCTATGCAACTTTATGTTCACGAAAGGATTCTTCTGCGAAGCCAAAGAACAAATGCAATTCGTGCCATAGACTTTATCACATCGATGTCGGGTACTATTAGAGAAGAGAAGTATTAAAAGATATTAATGACAAGCTGTGCATATCTCTTGCATATCTCATAACATCGCTATGTCATTATTCAACATTAGTTTTTTATACAGTGAAAATTTTGCCGCTCTAAATTAGTTTGCCTCTATCACATTATTTATTTCCCTCTGTGTCTTTTTCTTTTTATATTAAGCCGGTTATATGTGATGGGGATGATGTGAAGGCAGTCATTCGTCATTCTTTTGGACAACATGTCTGTTTCCTCTTGTTAATGCGATCACGATGTTTGCAGTATAAGCGAAAATGATTAATCCGCAATGATTATTACAAGTCAAAACGAACACGTTCCGAATCTTCTTCTCAATAGTCAGCCGCTGTGAATTCGATAGTTTCGGTCCGGCAGCGGCATTGAACTGACCGCTTTCACCTTCCCTCCGCTAAGAACGCAGCATGCGTTTTTAATTTGGAGAGTCAAATGTTCGAGTCTTCCGTTGAGGAGAGAGAAAATTCTCTTTCCGATCTTCTCCTTCGCACTTCGGGTGTATCGGTACAACGTTGCTACCAATGCGGCAAGTGCTCTGCGGGATGTCCCGCCGCGAGCGAGATGGATATTGCACCGAGCGTCGTCCTGCGATTGCTCCAAACGAAAAGTGAAGAAGCAGAACGAAGAGTACTGAGCAGCTATGCTGTCTGGCTGTGCCTCGCGTGCCAAACCTGTGTTGCCCGCTGCCCAATGGAAGTTGACCTTCCGAAAGCGATGGACCTGCTTCGTGCCGAATCTCTCCGCCGCCATCTCGTTCATCCTAACGCAAAAGATATTGTTGCCTTTCACACCTCGTTTATTCATACCATCAAGCGATTCGGACGATTGTGGGAAATCGGATTGATCGCTGAATACAAACTGCGGACCCGGCATTTTTGGCAGGATGTGGTTGTCGCTCCGGTGATGCTGCAGAAGGGGAAGCTGTCGCTCATCCCGTCATTCCATAAGAGCTTCGTCAGCCGTATTTTCTCCCGGATACAAAAGCAAAAGGAGTATTCAGCATGAAGATCGGCTTATACCCCGGATGTTCGTTCGAAGGTTCCTCGCGTGAATATGCCGAGTCGCTCCGTGCTATTGCCCCGGCACTTGGTGTTGAGCTTGAAGAAGTTGAAGGATGGAATTGCTGCGGTGCGAGTTCCGCGCATTCGCTCGACCATACGCTCTCGCTTGCCTTGCCCGCAAAGATCCTCGCGCAGGCGGAAGCACAGAAGATGGAAGAATTGGCGGTTCCGTGTGCTGCATGCTTTAATAGGCTTGCCTCGACGAGAACTGAGCTTGCTGCAGATTCGTCCGTGCGCGCAACCGTTGCCGGCATGATTAATATGCCGTATGCTGGAACGACAGCAGTGCGGAATATCTTAGAAGTACTCAACCGGGTTCTTACGCCGGATGCCGGCAAATCTCTTCCTAAATCTTTTCCCCACAAGGTCGCCTGTTATTACGGATGTTTGCTCGTTCGTCCAAAGAGCGTCGTCCATCATGAACGGATGGAAGATCCGATGGAAATGGATGACCTCATGAAACGCATCGGCGCAACCCCCATCGACTGGGCGATGAAGACGGAATGCTGCGGTGCAAGTTTTTCGATCACGCGAACTGATATTGTCGGACGACTTGGCGGCAGGATTTTGGAGGATGCTGCCGCACGCGGAGCGGAGGCAATCATCGTCGCATGCCCGATGTGCCATTCCAATCTCGACATGCGGCGAAAAGAAATTGAGCGTGTTGTTGGAAAGAAATTCAACATTCCCGTCCTCTATGTTACACAGGCAATAGGTATTGCACTTGGTATCGAACCCAAGGCGTTGGGATTGCAGCGGCATTTTGTTGCGGTTGCACTTGAAGGCAAGAACAAAGTTCCGCAAAACGCGCCGGCCCGCAGATCGGCGGCGGTATCTTAAGAGAATTGAGCTAAACGATGTCACGAATCGGAGTCTTTATCTGCCATTGCGGCGAGAACATCAGCGCGACGGTGGATTGTGAAAAAGTAGCGAAGACGGTCGCAGGCGTACCAGGTGTTGCACACAGCGTCGATTACAAATACATGTGTTCCGACCCCGGGCAAAATCTCATCCGCCAGGCGATCAAAGAAAAAGAACTTACCGGCGTTGTTGTTGCCGCCTGTTCGCCCCGCATGCATGAACCGACATTCCGCAGAACGTGTGCGGAATCAGGCTTGAACCCGTTCCTTTGCGAAATGGCAAACCTGCGAGAGCACTGCTCGTGGGTGCATGCCAAAGGCGATGCCACGACGAAAAAAGCCGCCGACCTCGTTTCGATGATGGTCGAAAAAGTAAAAAGGAATAAGCCGCTTTTTCCGATCAAAGTCCCCGTCACCAAAACGGCCCTTGTGATCGGCGGAGGCATTGCCGGCATCCAGGCCGCTCTCGACATTGCTAACGCCGGACAAAAAGTCATCATGGTAGAACACGATCCCTCTATCGGCGGACATATGTCCCAGCTGTCTGAGACCTTTCCAACGCTCGACTGCTCCCAATGTATTCTCACGCCCCGAATGGTGGAAATTGCGCAGCATCAGAACATCACGCTCTACACGTATGCCGAAGTGGAAAGTCTGACCGGCTTCATCGGCAACTTTACTGCGCGCATCCGAAAGAAAGCGAAGAGCATCGACGAAAAAGCGTGCACCGGCTGCGGCGAATGTGCGACGGCATGCCCGATCAAAAAAATTCCAAGCGAGTTCAACGCCAGACTCGGCTTGCGCAGCGCGATCTATATTCCGTTTCCGCAGGCTGTTCCCAATAAGCCAGTCATCGACCGTACACGCTGTTCGTATTTTAAAACGGGCAAGTGTAAATTCTGCCAGACCAAATGTCCCGCAAATGCAATTCACTTCGACCAGCAGGATGAATTGATCGATATCGAGGTCGGATCGGTTGTCGTTGCGACCGGCTTCAACATTAAGGAAACTTCCTTCTTCCCGGAATACGGGTACGGAAAATACAAGGATGTCCTGACCGGGTTGCAGTTCGAGCGTCTTCTCTCCGCATCCGGTCCGACCTTGGGTGAACCGCGGCGTCCGTCCGATGGAACCGTTCCGAAAAAAATTGTCTTCATCGCATGCGCAGGTTCGCGCGACCCGGCAAAAGGAATAGAGTATTGCTCGAAGATCTGCTGCATGTATACCGCCAAGCATGCGATGCTCTATAAACACAAGGTGCACGACGGCGACGCATACGTTTTTTATATGGATATTCGCGCAGGTGGAAAAGGATACGACGAATTCGTGCGCCGGGCGATCGAGGAAGACCAGGTCAATTACATCCGCGGCCGCGTTTCGCGCGTCTATGAACGCGGCGAAAAATTGATCGTGCGCGGTGCAGATACGCTCCTCGGCGCGCAGCCGGTGGAAATCGAGGCCGATATGGTCGTGCTCGCGACCGCGGGCATTGCCAACGATGGAGCGGAAGAACTCGCGCAGAAATTGCACGTCAGCTACGACGCGCATCATTTCTTCTCCGAAGCCCATCCGAAATTGCGTCCGGTGGAAACGAATACGGCCGGTATATTTCTCGCCGGAGCATGCCAGGCGCCGAAAGATATACCCGATTCTGTCGGCCAGGCATCGGCCGCCGCGAGTAAAGTGCTCGGATTATTCTCCGCCGACGAATTGACGCGCGAGCCGCTGATCGCCGTCGTGAACCGATCAGCTCCTCCGGTCTTTTCAACGTGTGTAGGATGTTTCACCTGCCAAACCGCGTGCCCGTACAACGCGATCGAGCGGGAGGAAATAAAAACGCGCGACGGCATGCTCATTAAAACTGTTGCGAAGGTCAATTCCGGATTGTGTCAGGGATGCGGAACATGTGTGGCATTCTGTCGGTCCAAGTCGATCGACCTGCAGGGATACAGCAACGAACAAGTTTACGCCGAAGTGATGGAGGTGCTGGCATAATGGACTCACAATTTGAACCGAAGATTCTCGCATTCGTATGCAACTGGTGCACGTATGCCGGTGCAGACCTGACGGGAACGAGCCGTATAAAATACGCCACGAACGTCCGAATCGTGCGCTTTCCATGCACGGGGCGCATCGATTACAATCTCCTGCTCAGAGCGTTCGCGCAGGGAGCGGACGGAATTATCGTCTCGGGCTGCCATCCGAACGATTGCCACTACACGTCGGGTAATTTTCATGCCCGGCGTCGATGGATGGTGTTCCGGCAAATGATGGAATATATGGGCATCGATATGCGCCGTGTGAAATTCTCATGGGTCTCCGCTGCGGAAGGAGCGAAGTGGGCCGAGGTCGTGAATTCCGCCGTTGCGGATGTTCGAGAACTCGGCCCGTCCAAAGCCTTCCAGGCAATGGCCCGGGAAGTTGCTTAATCAGTTTCGCTGTTAGAACACTTTTCTGTCAGCTGAAGAAAGAAGAACTATGCAAGCGCTGCATCAAAAGGCACAAGAGCTGTTAGAATCCGGCAGGGCGAAGGTTATCATCGGCTACGGCAGCGGGAGCGGTGAGAAAGTCCGCCCGGTATTTGTTCGGAACATTGCTGATGCACCTAAGCTGGTATGGGATCAACGATGCCGGCAAAATCTTGCCGTCTATCTTGCGAAGCCGGAAATCAAGAAGATGGGTATGCCGGCAATGGTCGCAACACCAGTTGTGGTCCGTTCGATCGTGCAATTGATCGCGGAACGACAGCTGAAATGTTTCGAGCTGATAACGCTGGTGATTGAGAACGCAGTTGTTTCCGAATTAACTGATAATGCCGCGCTTGAAGCGTATGTCGCAAACCACCCGGTAGTTTTTCCACCGCCGGTGAAAAAAGAGATCGAGACGCTGGCAGCGATGTCGGTAGAAGAGCGGTTCAAGTTTTGGCAGGACGAGTTATCCCGTTGTTTCAAATGCTATGCATGCCGATCGTCCTGTCCTCTCTGCTATTGCGAACGCTGCATCACGGAGTGTAACCAGCCGCAATGGGTGGATGTCGCACCGCACGCGCTCGGTAATTTTGAATGGCACATCAATCGCGCGATGCACATGGCCGGCCGCTGTGTGCAGTGCGGCTCGTGCAACATCGCATGTCCGGTTGGAATTCCGATCGCCCTTCTGACGATAGAAGCAACTCGCTTCGTCGAGCGGGAATTCGGCCAACACGCAGGCACTCAGTGCAATTCACCGGCGGCGCTATCGTCGTTCCGGGTAGAAGACAAAGAGACGTTTATCCTATAATTATAATCTTGTGGCATGACCTCCTACTCTCTTACGCATGAAAATTTATTGAAGCTTATCGTTGCAATCGCCGTGCCGGGAAGGGAGGTATACGCTCCTCAACGCAGGGGTGAAAAGACATTCTTCGCTCCGGTGGCGGACGTGAAGGCAATCGGTTTTGATTATGTGAAAACCGCCGAGTCGCCAAAGGACCTGCTCTTCCCGAAATATCAAAAGCTAATCTCGTTTGAATACAAAGGTGCCGAGTTGGAGGTGAACGATCACGCCGAGACGCCGCCCCCCGAACGTGTGCTGTTTGGTTCGCATCCGTGCGATGCCGTTGCCCTACAGCGCCTTACAGATTTCTTCAGCCGCGATATCGCCGATACATTTGTTGCTCAGCGACGAGATGCATTGACGGTCATCAGCATGAGTTGCACGAAAGCGGATGCCGACTGCTTTTGTACTTCGACAGGTTCCTCGCCCGGTGACACGACAGGAAGCGACATCCTTTTGACGCCGTCAGGAGAGGGCCGCTACTACGTAGAATCTCTTACGGAAAAAGGGGAAGCTTTGGTCGCATCACAAAGAAGTTTGTTCGGGCCGAGTGCGCCGATCGATAAAGAAGCATGTTTGTCAAAGGTCGAAAAAAAGTTTTCGCCCGAAGAGATCGCGGAGAAACTTGCCGGAGCCTTTGGTGATCAAATATGGAATGACGCATCGCTTCGGTGCATCGGGTGCGGTGCATGCGCTTTTGTGTGCCCGATGTGTTCCTGTTTCGACATTCAGGATGAAGGTTCCTATAAAAAGGGGGCGCGCGTGCGCTGCTGGGATTCATGCGGGTTTTCGCTGTTTACACAGCATACATCCGGACATAATCCTCGCCCCGCTCAAAGCGATCGCTGGCGTCAGCGGGTGATGCACAAATTTTCTTACCAACCGCAGCAGTATGAATTGCTTGGCTGTGTCGGCTGCGGCCGCTGCTCGCGTGCTTGTCCGGCGGATATGAACCTGAAGGAACAGTTGATCGACATTGCTGCAAAAGTTAATCCAGTATGAGCCCGTTACTTCTTTGCGACGTAGCGGCTTTGCGTGAGACACGATCTTGTTGAGTCAATGATAGAAAGAAAGATGATGCTGTCAGCCAACACATATAATCCGTATTTGATGCGGATTCAGAAAATAACCGACGAAGCCCCGGGTGTCAAAACATTTCGGTTGAATTTTGTCGATAACGCCGACAGGGAACACTTTACGTTCAGCGCCGGACAGTTCGGCGAGTATTCTGTTTTCGGAGAAGGGGAATCAACATTCTGCATCGCCTCTTCGCCGACACGCAAAGAGTACATTGAATGTACGTTTCGTCAGGCGGGTCGCGTGACCTCCGCTTTGGCACGGAAGGAAGAGGGTGATGTGATAGGTTTCCGCGGCCCGTATGGAAATATTTTTCCGCTGGAAGCATGGAAGGGAAAAAATCTCCTGTTTATTGCCGGAGGTATTGCGCTTCCACCAATGCGCAGCGTCATCTGGAATGCGCTCGATTTGCGTGATTGGTTCAACAATGTCACGGTCGTCTATGGCGCTCGTTCTGTTGCGGACTTGGTGTACAAAAAGGAATTGGACGAATGGAGCCAACGATCGGATATGCAGTTAGTGACGACCGTCGACCCCGGCGGGGAAAGCTCTGACTGGAAAGGCAAAATCGGTTTCGTACCAAAAGTTCTGGAAGACCTGGCTCCGTCTTGCGAAAACACAATTGCCATCGTTTGCGGCCCGCCTGTCATGATAAAGTTCACTTTTCCCGTGTTGGAAAAACTCGGCTTTTCGCCTCAGACAATGTTTACCACGTTGGAAAACAGAATGAAGTGTGGAGTCGGAAAATGCGGCCATTGCACTGTCGGATCGGTCTATGTTTGCAAAGACGGGCCGGTCTTCACGTATGAGCAGCTTCAGCATCTGCCGCCAGAATACTGAAAGATGAAACCGCTCGAGACGTAGCATTTAAACGATTATAGAGAGTCATTTAAGGATGACGGGGGCGCGTCCTGAAGAAGTATCAAACCCTTCGACGAAGATCAGAAGGGTTTTTTGTTTGATTATCATGAAAGTAGAGTGATCTTTTGACTCATCTGGCGGCAATAGTCGAGATTCCTCGCTACAATTGCTTCAAATTCCTGTGGCGTAAAGGGTAAAAATTTAATATATTTATAGATAATTTGACCTCACGTAGGGTAGACCCCTTCAGATGATCGAAGGGCTCTTTTATTGAAGCGTTGAATGTTTTATGACAAAGAAGTCCCGGCCACCGGTGCTCTATGAAGGTGTAAAGCATTTTGTAACGATGCACGGCCTCTTTGGACGGGGGAGCAGGGTATTGACAGCGGTGAGCGGGGGAATCGATTCGCTCGTCTTGCTGGACTTGCTGGTTTCGCTTTCTTCAGAATGGGAACTGAAGGTGGTAATCCTCCATGTGAATCATCAGTTGCGCGGGCGCGAGTCGAACGGCGACGAAAAATTTGTAGGATCCCTGGCGAAGCATTACGGTCTCCCAATTTTTACGGCGCGCGTCGAGACAAAGAATGAAGCCGCTGGAACAAAGCTTTCAATTCAGGAGGCGGCGAGGAATCTCCGCTATGCTTTCTTCCTTGCAATGATGACTGAGCTCGACGGGGACGTTGTCGCAACAGCGCACAATGCGAACGATAATGCAGAGACGATGCTGCTGAATTTTGTACGGGGGACCGGAATTGACGGCATTGCAGGTATTCCGATCCAGCGAAACGGCGCAACTATCGTCCGTCCGCTCCTTTTTGCGACGCGGCAGGAAATTTCTGCATATGCGCGCGAACGAACGCTGAAATACCGTGAAGATTCTTCGAATCTCAGCGACAAGTACAGCCGGAATTTCGTACGGAGGAAGGTAATTCCGCTGCTCGAGAAGCGCGTGAACGCATCACTCGTAAGGTCTCTCTCGCACTCTTCGGCTATCTTCAAAGAGTGTGCTGAGTATTTGAGAGAACAGGTGAAGGCCGCATGGCCGACCATAGTGTCCGACGAAGACGGCGAAATTCTTCTTCGTAAGGAAGGCTTGCGGAAACAGCATCCGTTCATTCGGCAATTGATTGTGCATGACGTGTTTCTTGGAAAGGACATCGAACCTTCTGCGGACCGGATCGGCGCAGTGGTATCGCTCCTCGGCAGTGAAAAAGGGATTTGGGTTGATTGCGGAAACGGATGGAGGGCGGAAAATGAATCGGAATGCATTCGTTTCAGCCAGCCAACCGTTGCTGCGGATTTTTCCTATGTCTTGCACGAAGAAGGAAGGATCACGAACGACCTTTTTTCGCTTTCGGTGAAGAAAAGCAAGAATGTTCCCAATAAGTTGGGCTCTCATTCGTCTATAGAGTATGTTGATGCCGGCAAGCTGAGGTTTCCCCTGTACGTCCGGTCGTGGAAAGCGGGGGATTCTTTTGTCCCCCTCGGCATGAAGCATAGGAAGAAAGTGAGCGACTTCTTTGTCGACCTCAAGATTTCCCGGACGAAGAAGATGAAAATCCCGATCGTCGAGTCGGGTGGAAACATCGTCTGGGTGGCAGGCTGCAGAATCGATGACCGGTTCAAAATTACTCCTGCTTCCACTGAAGCGTATAAACTTTCGATTCGCAGTACATGAAAAAGAAAATTTCCGTCAACAACGAGCCGTTTGAGCTGTACCTCAGCGAGAAACAAATACACGATCGCGTCAAGCAGCTCGGGAAGAAACTGAACGCCGACTATCGGGACAAGACGCCCATCTTTATCGGCGTACTGAACGGTTCGTTCATCTTCTTTGCAGACCTGATCCGCGAGATCACGATCGACTGCGAGGTGGATTTTTTCAAGCTCTCGAGTTACGGCGATGCTAAGATTTCGTCCGGCGAGGTACGGTTGCTGAAAGACCTGAATTGTGAGGTCACCGGCCGCAACATCGTCATCGTCGAGGACATCGTCGATTCGGGATTGTCGATCGATTTTATCAAGAAGCTCATCCTTCAGCAGCATCCAAAGTCCTTTGCGGTTGTTACATTGTTGTATAAAAAGGATGCCGTGAAAATTCCGTTTCCAATCGAATATATCGGCTTCAAGATACCGAGCGATTTCGTGATCGGGTACGGTTTAGATTATGCGCAAAAGGTCCGAAACTTGCGCGGCGTCTACAGACTTGGAAAATAATGCAGTCATTCTTAGAGAGGAGTACGTTGGCCATGGCTGACGAGAAACACCAACAGGAAGAAAAAAATGAAGGCGAGAATCAAAAGCCGAACGGAGCGCCAAAGCGCCGCCAGTTCCTGCCGCCGAAGGGGTTGAAAGGAAGAAGCCAGAAGCCTATGATGCGCGGCGAGGACGATTTCAACTGGGGGAAAGTGCTCCGCGTTGTGCTTACCTGGTCGGCGATCATCATGGCTGTTTTTCTGATCATGACGATCTTCAAGGGCCAGGAAGCGACGGAATATGACGTGACCTACACTCAATACCAGGAATTTCTTAGCGCCAACAAGATCGCACGGGCTGTCGTCAAGAAATCGGGCCTCAACGATTTCGATTTTCACGGGACGCTCGCCGAGCCGGAAGATATCACGTTGACCACCGGAAAGAAAGTCAGAGTCGAGAAGTTCACGCTGACGCTGCCGTACACGAATATCGACGATGCGGTCATCAATAACTGGACCGCGCATCATGTAAATTTCAACATTACAAAAGAAGACAATGTCTGGATCAACGCGCTGATCGGCGCGCTCCCGTGGATTCTGCTGCTGGGTGTTTGGCTGATCATTTTCCGCAGGATGCAAGGAGGGGGAACGAAAGGAATCTTCTCATTCGGGAAGAGCCGTGCGAAAATGCTCAGCGAGGGTTCCATCCGCGTCACGTTCGCCGATGTTGCGGGCGCTGACGAGGCGAAAGCGGAACTGCAGGAAATTATAGAATTCCTCAAAGAGCCGGGGAAGTTCCAAAAATTAGGCGGGAAGATCCCCCGCGGCGTGCTGCTTCTCGGACCTCCCGGGACCGGTAAGACACTGCTTGCACGGGCAGTCGCCGGTGAAGCCGGGGTCCCGTTCTTCTCGATCAGCGGTGCGGACTTTGTGGAGATGTTTGTCGGCGTCGGCGCGAGCCGCGTGCGCGACCTCTTCGAGCAGGGGAAGAAAAGCGCTCCGTGTATTATCTTCATCGACGAGATCGATGCCGTCGGGCGGCATCGCGGTGCCGGGCTGGGAGGCGGTCATGACGAACGGGAACAGACGTTGAACCAGTTGCTTGTTGAAATGGACGGCTTCGAACAGAATATCGGTGTCATCCTGATCGCTGCGACGAACAGGCCGGACGTCCTCGATCCGGCGCTATTGCGCCCCGGAAGATTCGACCGGCAGGTCGTCGTCGACCGACCTGACGTGCGCGGGCGCGAAGGAATTCTGAAGGTGCATACGCGCAATATTCCGCTGGCTGAAGATGTAAAGCTCGACGTCCTCGCAAAGGGCACGCCGGGACTCTCCGGTGCGGACCTCGCGAACCTGGTGAACGAAGCAGCGCTCCTTGCAGCGCGACAGAATCAAAAAGAAGTTTCGATGCATCATTTTGAGGAATCGAAAGACAAAGTGATGATGGGAATGGAGCGGAAAAGTCTCATTATTTCCGACCGCGAAAAGCGCGTCACCTCGTACCACGAATCGGGACACGTGCTCGTTGCGAAAATGCTCCCTGAAGCCGATCCGGTGCATAAGGTGACCATTATCCCGCGCGGCCGTGCTCTCGGCGTTACAACATACCTTCCGATGGATGAGAAGCACACGTATTCCAAACAATACCTCGAAGCGATGATCACGTACGCATTCGGGGGACGGGCTGCGGAGAAATTGATCTTTAATGAGTTGACCACCGGAGCGGGGAACGATATCGAACGGGCTTCCCAGCTTGCTCGCAAAATGGTGTGCGAGTGGGGGATGAGCGAGAAACTTGGTCCGTTGACCTACGGGGCGAAGGAAGAAGAGATCTTTCTTGGCAGGGAAGTGACGAAGCACCGCGACTTCAGCGAAGACACGGCGAACGTCATCGACGACGAGGTGAAGAAGATCGTTAGCTCATGCATGAAGAGGGCGGAAAAAATTCTTTCGGATAACATCGATAAGCTCCACCTCCTTTCCAACGCGCTGCTGGAACGTGAAATTCTTGACGGCGAAGAGATCGACAAAGTGCTTCGCGGTGAAACTCTTCCTCCGGTTGAGCGGAAGAACGGAAACGGCGAGAGCATACCTATGCCCGGCGTAACCATCTCCGGCGTCGATTCTTCTACGATCGGGCAGCCATCGAACGGCGCCCGAACGGATACGAAGGGCATCAAGCTAAAACCGCGGTCTAAGAAATAACGATGATCGATCAGAGGAATATTGATTACCGGGCAGAAGTCATCAGAAAAAGCATTCACCTCTGTTCCCTCAGTATTCCGATCATCTATTACTTCATTTCGCGCGAGCAGGCATTGTTGCTGCTCGTGCCGATCACTGCAGCATTTCTGACCGTCGACCTCCTCCGGCATTACAACGAATCGGCGGCAAAGGTTTTTTACGGCGTCTTTGGATGGCTTCTGCGCTCTCATGAACATGACGGGAAGAGCAAACGCCTGAACGGCGCAACCCACGTCCTGATTTCGGCGACGCTGTGCGTTCTCGTCTTTCCAAAACTCATCACGATCACGGCGTTTGCCGTTCTTATTATTTCGGATTCTGCCGCCGCGCTGGTCGGGCGGAGATTCGGAAGAAAGAAATTCCTCAACAAGAGTGTCGAGGGGAGCGCCGCTTTTTTCGTGTCCGCTCTCATCGTCATCGCTGCGACGCCGAAAATTTCCGCCGGTGCCGGCGAATATTGCATCGCTATCATCGCCGCGGCGATCGGTACGGTCGTCGAAGCATCGTCTGTCGGCATCGATGACAATCTGTCGATCCCGATTTCCATCGGAACCGTCATGTGGGTCCTGTACGACCTTTTCTATCCTTCACTCAATCTTCATGCACAACACCTTGCTGGACTATAGGCCGCAATGAAACTTAAACTTGGTGTCCCGAAAGGAAGCCTTCAAGAGTCGACGTTCTCTTTGCTTTCGAAAGCAGGCTTCCATTTTTCCGTCAGCAGCCGTTCATATTTTCCTTCCGTCGACGACGAAGAACTGGAGGCGATGCTGATTCGCGCGCAAGAACTTCCGCGGTATGTCGAAGACGGTGTTTTCGATGCAGCGCTCACGGGGTATGATTGGATCGTCGAGAGCGGTGCAACAGTCGTGAGCGTTTCTGACCTCGTCTATTCGAAACAGAGCATGCGGAAGGTGAAGTGGGTGCTCGCCGTTCATGAAAGCTCTGCCGTCAAATCCGTCAAGGACCTTGAGGGGAAACGGATCGCGACGGAAGTCGTCAGCATCACAAAGAATTATCTTGCGAAGAACAAGGTCAACGCAACGGTGGAGTTTTCATGGGGTGCGACCGAAGTGAAAACGCCCGACCTCGTCGACGCGATCGTCGAAGTAACCGAAACCGGAAGCTCGCTCCGCGCAAACAAGCTGCGGATCGTCGATGTGGTTCTCGAATCGAATACAAAGCTGATCGCGAACAAGAAAAGCTGGGAGGATGCCTGGAAACGGGAGAAGATCGAAAACCTTGCGATGCTTCTGCAGGGGGCGATCAATGCCGGGAGCAAGGTAGGTCTAAAGATGAACCTGCGCAAAAGCGACGTCGACAACGTGCTGCGACTCATCCCCGCGCTCCGCAAGCCCACGATTTCCCAGCTCGCGGACGACCAGTGGATCGCGCTCGAGACGATTATGGATGAAGACATTGTCCGGAAAATTATCCCGCAGCTGAAACGTGCCGGCGCCGAAGGCATCATCGAGTACCCTTTGAACAAAGTGATATACTAGTGCCGCTTCCGATATTAAATCTTGTATTATAACCGCAAAGAACGCTAAGATCGCAAAGATGTTTTTGTAAAACAATCTAAGAAATCCTCGGGTAGAGGGTTACTTTGAGATAAATAACAGGCGATATTATCCTTCCCGACGGGTCGACGGTCCATCGGGTCGTAGACGATGCGTTCGCTCCGCTCACTTACTCAGAATGAACATGGCCTGTTCACCCTGAGCAAGTCCCGATGTTTTTTATCGGGACGCGTCGAAGGGTCGATCAAGCAAAGTAGCCCACTACCAATCCTCGCGTCCTTAGCGACCTTTGCGGTGAATTAGCCATCAGAAAAACATAATATTTGTTTTGAGAAATAGCATTAGATAGAATCCATTGGGCGAAAGTTCATCGTTCGGCGCTCGACACGTCAGGGTTTGCATTTGCCTTCCGCAACCAGTACATTTCTAAAAATTTTCTAAGGGATCCTTTGACTCAGCTTGCTGTCCGTATTTCCCGAATTTCATCAACGACTGCGGATATTCCGCTTCCACAATATACAACTGAAGGCGCCGCCGGGATGGATCTATGTGCTGCGGTTGCAGGCGACGTTGCGATCCAGCCCGGAGAAACCGTTCTCATCCCCACGGGTTTTGCTATCGAACTTCCCGCTGGTTATGAAGCGCAGATCCGTCCGCGGAGCGGGCTCGCTGCCAAACATCAAGTCGGCATTCTGAACTCACCCGGTACCATCGATTCCGATTACCGCGGCGAGGTAAAGATCATCCTCACCAATTTCGGCAAGAATGTCTTCACGGTCAAAAAGGGAGACCGGATCGCCCAAATGGTCATCGGAAGCTACACGAAAATTTTCTGGAATGAAGTCGAGTCGCTCAGCGAAACGGCGCGCGGTGCCGGCGGTTTCGGGCACACCGGTACAAAATGAAGCGCTGCCCATAATCGTCCATCTTTATGCCACGACAGAAGAAAAGTAAATCCCCGGCAAACGATCCTGCACCGCACCCGCCGGTTGGAGTGAACACGGTAGAAGCGATCATTTTTTCTGCGGGCATCGTCCTCTTGTTATTCCTGATCTATACGATCCGGGATATCGCTTCGCCCTTTCTCGTCCTCGGTGCTATTCTTTTTCTCCTCTATCCGCTCCGCGCAAACGTCATGGCGCGGAAGATCATGTGGCTCTCCGTCCTCCTTTTCTTCTTCTGGTTTGTCCATTCGATTGTAGGAGTTCTTGCCCCGTTTGTGGCTGCAATGCTTTTTGCGTATCTCCTTCACCCGCTTGTTGCAAAGGCCGAGTCGTGGGGTATTCCGCGGTGGGTGACCTCGCTTGTGATCATCCTCTGCGGTATTACCGTTCTCACAGCCGTCGCCCTCCTCGTGCTGCCGATCGCGTTCGCGCAATTCTCCGGAATTCTGGAAGCTGCGTCGACGATCGCCAATGACTTTACGAATTGGATGTTTTCGAACCGGATGGAAGTGGCTCTCCGGAGGTACGGGATATCAACCCAGCAGCTGCGAGACATGCTCACCACCAGTTTTGCACCCCGCCTGGAAATGATCATGAAAGGGCTGCTGGAAGGGGCGTTTGGGCTGGTGAGCGGACTCTCGACGGTTGTCAGCCGTATCGTGAATATGGTGATCATACCATTTCTTTCATTTTATGTTCTGAAAGATTTTCCAATCATCAGGCATCGGGTCAAAATGCTCTTTCCCCGTTCAAAACGACAGCGCGCAAGCGAATACTACGCCCGTGTCGATGAGCTGCTCGGAAGATACATCCGCGGGGCAATCACCGTTGCGGCGATCAATGCGGTGCTCGTGACGTCCTTTTTTTCTCTTTTCGGCATTCCCTATCCTCTCGTTCTTGGGATCGTCGCAGGGGTTCTGGACTTGATACCGTATTTCGGACTCATCATCATGTTGGTACTCTCGGTTATCGTTGCATCATTCAGCGTGTCTTTTGTTGCGGGGCACATGATCCTCGCCGCGTCGACGATCGGTGCGCTCCATATATTTGAAGCTGCAGTCCTCTCACCGAAGATCATCGGTTCAAAGGTCGGGATCCACCCCGTCCTCCTCATACTCTCGCTGCTCGTTTTCTCATTCTTCCTTGGATTCATCGGATTACTTATCGCAGTGCCGACAACCGCGATCATTATCATGTTCATAAGGGAATGGGAGCAGAGGAAGAAAAATTTGGCACAATTCGCTCCGATTCTCGGAGACGGCGCATCACGTGAAAGCTCCTGATGAACGGAACACTGTATCTTGTCGCTACGCCGATCGGCAATTTTGCCGATATGACATACCGCGCCATAGAAGTACTCAAGCTCGTTGATATTGTTGTGTATGAGGAACGGAAGGAGGGGGGACGGCTGCTTCGTCATTTCGGAATCGAGAAGCCGGTAGAGAGCTTGAACGAACATAACGAGGCAGCGGCAACATTCATCATTCTCGATCATCTCGCCAAAGGAAAAAGCATCGCCGTTGTTTCTGACTGTGGAACACCGGTGTTTTCCGACCCCGGCCAGCTTCTGGTACGAAAAGCGATCGATGCCGGGATCAAAGTCGTACCAATTCCCGGAGCATCGTCTCTCATGCCTGCATTAACTGTCTCGGGGTTTTCCATTGATCAGTTTGTTTTTTATGGATGGCTGTCCCCCAAGCGGCCGAGGCGCATTGCGGAACTACAGCAGTTAAAGCGCGAACGACGCACGATCGTGCTGATGGACACGCCGTACCGGCTGATCGCCCTTCTCAAAGACATCAGCGACACCTTTGGCTCCTCACGCCGCCTTTGTATCGCGTTCGACCTTACTCTCCCCGATGAAGAGATCTTCCACGGAACCGGACCGTCATTGCTCGAGAAACTGACGAAACTCGACAAGAAGGGGGAGTTTGTGGTTGTTATCGAGAGCAGTAATCAGTTGTAGGCGTCGTGCTATACGTTGTAAGTTTTAAGTTATGAGTTATAAGTTGTAAGTTAGCTAGGGACAAGAAGTTCGACGATTGTAGTCTATTTTCTTTCACCATATTCCCCAAAGGACCTGAGACGTTTAACTCAGAACCTAAAACTTAGAACTTACAACTTACAACTGCCTTTGCTCTTCCCTCCGGAATTACCTATATTGACAGCAGAATGAAACAAATTCCAACACAAAAAGTACGAGCGCCCGAAATTTACGGCGATTATTGGTTCAATTCCGACCCTCTCACGATCCACGCGATGCAAGGGGAGGTGATTCTGCTTTGTTTTTGGGATTACACTTCAGAAAGCGCACTCCATACGATGGCTTTTGTGGAAGAGTGGGCTCGTAGGTATAGAGAAATGGGTTTGGTCGTCATCGGCATTCACTCTCCCGAATTTTCTTTTGCGCGGAATCCGAAGTTTGTTGAAAACGCTCTGCAGCGGTTTGGGTTCCATTTTCCTATCACAACCGACAACACTTCCATGATGCGTGATGCATACCGAGTGCAGGAGATGCCGACGATATTTCTTCTTGAACGCGACGGCAGCATTTACCTGACCCATTCGGGCGAGGGAGGCTACGAAAGGACCGAGCGTTCGGTCCAGACTCTGCTGCGCGAGGCGGGATTTCACGGCGAACTCCCGATGCTTACGGGGTTTTCGAACGTCAATGAAATCGTGCGTTCAACGTTCGAACGGGCGACCCCTGCAATCCGTACCGGCTATCTGCACGGCTCGCTCGGCAATGTGGAAGGATACAGCCCGGAACTTCCCGCCGATTATACCGATGGGAAGGTGTACATAGAAGGGAAATTCTATGCGCAGGGGAATTGGTTTGCGAAGAACGACGCGATCGAGTTCGAGGGGGACGCGAACGAAGGTTACATCGCATTCCGTTACACGGGCTACAATGTCGGTGTTGTCATGTCCGCAAAAAAAGAAGGAGCGGTTGTTTTCGTGCTTCAGGACGGCAAAGCATTGACGTCGGACAATTACGGCGATGATATCACGACCGATGAAATGGGCAATACTTTCATCGTCGTCAACGAGCCGAAATTATTCCATATCGTTAAGAACACCGTGTTCGGAGATCGTACGATCAAGCTGATCCCGAAAGATGAAGGGACGACGTTTTACTCGTTTACGTTTGACACGAGTCCGGCCTCAATTCTTCACGATGTAGGCGACAATTCCTACCGCAACAACTGAACCCGCCTTACGCGTTATGAAAACGCGAATCACAGAACTCTTTCACATTGAAAATCCGATCGTTCAGGCCGGGATGGTCTGGGTGTCCGGCTGGAAGCTGGCGGCAGCGGTATCGAACGCCGGAGCGCTGGGTCTCATCGGATCTGGTTCGATGTCCTCCGACCTTTTGCGCGAGCATATTCGGAAGGCGATCGAGGCCACCAGAAGGCCGTTCGGTGTGAACATCCCTCTGCTGCGCGGCGATGCAAACGAGCTGATCCAAACGGCCATTGAGGAGGGAATCAAGATCGTCTTCACGTCGGCCGGACATCCCTTAAAACATATCGACAGATTAAAATATGCCGGCTGTACAGTTGTCCACGTCGTGGCATCTGTTAAACACGCGCTGAAAGCCCAAGATGCCGGGGTCGATGCCGTTGTTGCTGAGGGGTTTGAAGCCGGCGGGCATAACGGCATCGACGAGATCGCAACGTTCACCCTCGTGCCGCAAATCGCCGATGCTCTTTCGATTCCGGTGATCGCCGCCGGTGGAATCGCCGACGGACGCCAGGTGCTTGCAGCGATGGCTCTCGGCGCTGAGGGTGTTCAAATGGGAACTCGCTTTGCTGCCACCATCGAATCTTCCGCTCACGACCGATACAAACAGGCGATCGTCGAAGCGAAAGACCGCGACACGATCCTCACATTAAAAAAGATCGCCCCCGTTCGCCTGATTAAGAACCCTTTCGCACTTCATGCCCAGCACGAGGAATCGTCGGGGAAATCGAAGGAAGAATTACTCGGTCTCCTCGGCAACGGCCGGGAACGGAAGGGAATATTCGAGGGGGATTGGAAGGAGGGGGAATTCGAAATGGGACAAAGCTCCGGGCTTGTCAACGATATCCTTCCTGCAGCAGAAATTGTGCGCAGGACGATGAAGGAATTTGAGGAAGCAAGGAGTAAAATGCTAAAAGCTTGATTTATCAGGGGTATTGGCTGTTTGCGTTTAGATGGTGGGGTTTGCGATTCGAGGATTTCTTTTGTACATTATTGCTGTGGCGATTTGAATCGACAGCTTGCAGCCACGCAGTTTGAATAGCTAAAGCGTCGGTCAATAAGTTTATTCCTATTGTACCCCGACGCTGCCGTGTTGGGGTTTTTTGTTTGGGGGGGAATTGAATGTTCTAAGTTTTAAGTTATAAGTTGTAAGTAAACAGAAGGGGGGAGAGATGCAGGATTTCAAGAAATTTCTTGTTTGGCAAAAATCGCATTCGTTGACTTTGAAAATTTACTCGGTCTCAAAGATTTTTCCTAAAGAAGAATTGTTCGGGTTAACAACTCAACTTAGAAGAGCGTCATCTTCGGTTGCGGCCAATATTGCTGAGGGGAAGTGGTAGAAAATCAAAAAATGAATTTGCGCATTTCCTGGCAATCGCCGTTGGTTCTCTCAGTGAAGTAGAATACTTTCTAATCCTCGCAAGGGATTTGAGCTATTTGGCCAAGAATTACTTCCAACGAATAAATTCGTTGGCAAATGAGACAAAAAGAATGCTCATTTCGTTCATCCATAAAGTGGATAAGCAGTAACCTAGAACTTACAACTTATAACTTATTACTTAACACTCACAACGTTCCCCCCACAATTCTAAACAATGAAATCCTTCACACAGCTGCTTCAGGAAAAAATCATCGTCTTTGATGGCGCGATGGGAACGAATATTCAGACGCAAAACCTGAACGCGGACGATTTCGGCGGCGAGCAGTTCAACGGCTGCAACGAGTACCTGGTCGTTTCGAAACCACCGGCAGTAGAAAGAGTGCATGCAGATTTCCTTTCCGTCGGCGTCGACGTCATTGAAACCGACTCCTTCGGTTCCGCCTCGGTGGTCCTCGCAGAATATGATCTCCAGGCGCGCGCGCACGAGCTGAATTTCAAAGCTGCGGCCCTTGCGAAGAGCGTCGCACAGCAGTTTTCGACGCCCTCACATCCTCGGTTCGTTGCAGGCTCGATGGGTCCGACGACGAAGCTCCCTTCTCTCGGCCACATCACTTTCAGCGATCTGAGCAGGGCGTACTATGAGCAAACGTCGGGCCTGGTCGAAGGAGGTGCTGATCTACTAATCGTTGAAACTTGTCAGGACCTGCTCCAGACAAAATCTGCTCTTGCGGCGATCTACAAGTATTTTTCAGACAAAAAGATCCGCGTTCCGGTGATCGCTTCGATCACGATCGAAACAATGGGGACGATGTTGATGGGAACGGAAATCAGTGCTGCGCTTACGGCGCTCGCACCGTTCGACATCGATGTTGTCGGATTGAATTGCGCGACTGGCCCAAAAGAGATGTCGGACAACGTTCGCTATCTCTGTTCTGCATCGCCGTTTCCGGTGTCCTGCATCCCGAATGCCGGCCTGCCCGAGAACATTGGCGGGCATGCCCACTATCATCTGACGCCCGAAGAATTTGTCCAGTATCTCGGGCGCTTCGTGAAGGATCTCGGCGTCAGCGTTGTTGGCGGATGCTGCGGAACCCGCCCCGATCACCTTAAACAACTTGTCGCCGCGGTCGGCGGCCTATCACCGAAGAAACGGTCGCCGGATTTTGTTGCCTCGGCTTCAAGCCTGTATATCAGCGCCCCCCTTCATATCGACCCGCCCCCAGTCATCGTCGGCGAACGGACGAACGCGAACGGATCGAAGAAATTCAAAGAGCTCCTTCAGTCCGAAGATTATGATTCGATGGTCAACATGGCGAAGGAGCAGACCAAGGAAGGTGCGCATGTGCTCGACCTGTGCGTTGCGTACGTCGGACGCGATGAAGTGAGGGATATGAAAGAAGCGGCATTCCGCTTCAACACGCAGGTGACGCTGCCGATCATGATTGATTCCACCGAAGCGCCCGTTATCGAACAGGCGCTGCAGCTTTTTGCCGGGAAATGCATTGTCAACTCGATCAACATGGAGGACGGCGAAGAACGGATCAACAAGATCGTGCCGATGTGCAAGAAATACGGCGCGGCGGTGGTTGCTCTCACGATCGATGAAAAAGGGATGGCGAAAACCGCCGCCGCAAAACTCGACGTAGCAAAGAGGATGCACGACCTCTCGGTGAAGAAATTCGGGATGAAGCCGGGCGACATTATTTTTGACACGCTCACATTCACACTCGGCAGCGGCGATGAGGAATTCCGCAAAGCCGGCATCGAAACGATCGAAGGAATCCGCCTGATCAAACGGGAATTTCCGGAAGCGAAAACCCTGCTTGGCGTCAGCAATATCTCATTTGGATTGGCTCCGCATATCCGTCATGCGCTCAATTCCGTGTTTCTCCATTATGCAATTGAAGCGGGACTCGACATGGCCATCGTGAATGCGCAAAAGATCATGCCCCTTTTCAAGATCGATGAACGCGGCCGCGAATTGTGCCGCCAGCTGGTTTTTGACGAACGCAAATGGGACGGCGAGAGGTGCCTTTTCGACCCGCTCACGGAGTTGATGGCCTATTATGCGGACAAAAAGGGAGAGGCAAAAAAGGAGAAAAGAACTCTCGGTTCGACGGTCGAGGAAGTCCTGAAGAACAGAATCATAGAGGGGGATAAGCAGAATCTTCAGGCAGATCTGGACGAGGCCCTGAAGAGTCACTCTGCACTGGAGATCATTAATAATATTCTCCTCGATGGGATGAAGGTCGTCGGCGATCTCTTCGGCAGCGGCGAGATGCAGCTGCCGTTCGTTCTGCAGTCCGCCGAGGTCATGAAATCAGCCGTTTCCTATCTCGAGCAATTCATGGAGAAGTCGGAAAACACGAGCAAGGGATCGATGGTGCTCGCGACGGTGAAGGGCGATGTCCACGACATTGGAAAAAATCTCGTTGATATTATTCTTACCAACAACGGCTACAAAGTATACAATTTGGGGATCAAGCAGCCGGTTGAAAATATCATGCGCGCTTACGAGGACTACAAAGCCGATGCAATCGGCATGAGCGGTCTCCTCGTGAAATCGACGCTTGTGATGAAAGAAAACCTTGAGGTGCTGAACGAGCGGGGTTTGACTCCTCCCATCGTCCTAGGAGGCGCTGCGCTGACGAGGCGCTACGTTGAACAGGATCTGCGCGGATTGTACCGCGGCCTTGTCGTGTACGCCAACGACGCGTTCGACGGGCTTCATTTCATGGAACAGTTGAAGTCGAAAGGAATTTCGAGCTTCACATCAAAGGAAGCTTTGCCGGCGTCCCCCGACGAGGAATCGGAAGAAATGCTGACTGGCTCTGAAGCAAAAATCGCTTTGATACTGAAGAAAGAGACGGATGCGGGGAGAACGATCTGGGCGACAGCAAACGGTGCTGAAGGCCAGCCCGCCGGCCGGTCGAAAGTCTCCCCGGATGCAGCAATTCCAGTTCCTCCGTTCTGGGGAACGCGCGTGATTGAAAATATCAAACTCGACGACGTGTTCCCGTACGTCAATGAAACAGCGCTCATCAAGGGGCAATGGCAGGTTAGGAAAGGGAAGAAATCAGAGTTGGATTACAAGCAGTTTCTCGCAGACAATATTAATCCTGAATTGGACCGGCTGAAGCGTCAGTGCAAGACGGAGAAATTACTGGACCCGAAAGTAGTGTACGGATACTTCCCCTGCCAATCCAACGGCAACGATCTGATCATCTATCATGATGACCGAAAAACAGAACGCCTCCGCTTTACGTTCCCGCGGCAAAACGGCGACCGTTATTTATGTCTGTCGGATTATTTTGCATCGGTTGATTCCGGGCGGATGGACGTGGTCGCGTTTCACCTCGTGACGATGGGAGCGTGCGCTTCGAAACATTCGGCCCAGCTCTTTGCGTCCAATAATTATAAAGAATATCTTTATTTCCACGGGCTGAGTGTAGAATCGGCGGAAGCGCTGGCAGAATTATGGCATAAAAGGATCCGTGAAGAACTGGGCATTGCCGGGAGTGATTCACCAGACATCAAGCGGCTGTTCAGCCAGGGGTATCAGGGCTCCCGTTATAGTTTCGGTTACCCTGCGTGCCCGAACCTTGAAGATTCGACCAAGCTTTTCGATCTTCTGAAGCCGGAACGGATCGGCGTGAAACTTTCGGAGGAATTCATGATCGAGCCCGAGCAATCGACGGACGCGATCATTGTTCATCACCCGGAAGCAAAGTACTTTAACATCAAATAAATGAACCGCCAAGGCGCCAAGACGCAGAGAGAATAAATCTAGGCGCCATTGCGTCTTTGCGGTTACAATCTACCACTAAAGGAAAACCACGACAATGGCAAATCTCATTCTCATACGACACGGCGAATCGCAGTGGAATCTCGAAAACCGGTTCACGGGCTGGGTTGACGTCCCCCTTTCACCAAAAGGAGAGCAGGAGGCTCGCGCGGCAGGTGAAAAATTGAAGGCATACAATTTCGACGAGGCATTTTGTTCCGTCCTCCAGCGTGCGAAGAAGACTTTGTCGATCATCATGGAAGTCGGCGGCCATCCTGCCGTTCCGACGCAGTTCAGCCAGGCGCTCAATGAGCGGCATTATGGCGCGCTCCAGGGACTCAACAAGGAAGAGACCGCGAAGAAATATGGGAAGGAACAGGTTCACATCTGGAGGCGGAGTTACGATGTCCCTCCGCCGAAAGACAAAACCGATCTGAACCCGGAAGGAATCAGCGAAAGTCTCAAAGATACCGCCGCCCGGACACTGCCGTATTGGAAAGAAAAAATTTTCCCCGAGGTCGTTAAAGGAAAGAACATCATTGTGGCGGCGCATGGGAACAGCCTGCGCTCGATCGTGATGCATCTCGACAATCTGACGAAAGAACAGGTTCTTGAGCTGAACATCCCGACTGGTGCGCCGCTTTTGTACATCTTCGATAAAGGCGGAAAAATTCTGGAACACCGGTATCTATAACACTTTTATGCCAGGGACGGTATTTTTTAGTTGAAATTTCAGCCGGAATTCAGTATACTTTCTGAAAGAGAAAGATTCAAAAAGGGTGTTGAGTTGTTCAACAGCCGCCGCTTTTTTGAATGTCACGACGTTATCGAAGACATATGGATGGAGTGGAGAGGAAGCGATAGAACCTTCTTTCAAGGCATCATCCATGTTGCCGTCGGTTTTTACCATCTTGACAACGAGAATTTTAGAGGCTCGCGCAGCCAGTTTTTGAAAGGGATCGCGAAGCTCGAGCGGTTTCAGCCAGCGTATTACGGCATCGAACTGACAGCTTTCTTGACACAAACGTCGCGATGCCTTCAATGGGTGATGCAGCGTGAGCAGGGCCTGGAGACGGGGCCGTTCGACGCGGGGTTGATCCCGACCATACAGTTTGTGATTTAACAATCAATGTGAATACTTTACGATAAGAAGGAGATAGTTTTATGGCCACAATGATCACCGAGGAGTGTATTAACTGCGGCGCGTGCGAGCCGGAATGTCCGAACACGGCAATTTACGCCGGAGGCGCTCAGTGGGAATTTAAGGGGACGATGCACGATGCGTTGTCGAACGATTTTTATTATATCGTACCCGAAAAATGCACCGAGTGCGTGGGGCATTTCGACCAGGAACAGTGCGCTGCAGTGTGCCCGGTTGATTGCTGCGTACCGGACCCGAACCACGTTGAGAGCGAAGATGTATTATTCCAGCGGGCGAAGGAGATCCATCCGGAGCGGGCGTTTACCGACCTTGCCGCCGCAACATCGCATTTCAGAAAATAACAGCTGTCGATAATCAGAGAGGTCGGTTCATCCTTTGGAAGAGCCGACCTTTTTTGTTTCGTGACCACCGTGGAGCTTTGAATCTATGAACGTTGGCGGCTATGAAATTCATTCGATCGAGACCGGGCGCTTTGCGCTCGACGGCGGCGCAATGTTCGGCGTCGTGCCGTGGGTATTTTGGTCGAAGACAAATCCTCCCGATTCGCGCAATCGCATCACCCTTGCTGCCCGATGTCTCCTTCTCATCGGCAACGGCAAAGTGATCCTTGTCGACAACGGCAACGGGACGAAATGGCCGGACAAGCTGAAAGATATTTACCGCCTCGACACCTCGCGGTTTACTCTGGAACAATCTCTTTCGGAGCGGGGCGTCGCTCCGGATGACGTCACCGATGTTATTCTCACTCATCTCCACTTCGACCACTCCGGCGGAAGTACGAAGGTGAGCAGCGGAAAAGTTGTGCCGACCTTCCGAAAAGCTGTCCATTATGTCCAGCGCGAACACTGGAACTTATCCCAGCATCCGAGCGAGAAAGACCGGGGGAGCTTTATGAAAGAGGATTTCATGGCGCTTCATGAAAGCGGAATGCTGACGTTTGTGGAGGGGGAGAAAGAACTGTTTCCCGACATCCGCATGATCGTCTGCAACGGGCACACGACCGCGCAACAGCTGCCGTTGATCTCAGACGGTTCTGAGAAGATCCTTTTCTGCTGCGACCTGGTGCCGACCGTCTCCCATATCCCATTTCCGTACATTATGGGATATGACGTTCGTCCGCTCGTTACGCTTGAAGAGAAGAAAAGTATTCTGCCGAAAGCTGAAAAAGAGGGATGGATTCTTTTTCTGGAACATGACCCCGATACGGAAGCCATAACGCTGAAACAGAGTGAAAAAGGGTTCGTGGTCGATAAGAAATTAATGTTGGATTGAGGGCCCATTGCAGGAACACAGAGTTGGACGAGTACAGGAGCTAAAGGACAATAAAGGATTTCTCATAAGAGTCCACGGAGAAGAGATTTCAGTTTTCAAAGTAGCGGGGGAAATATTCGCTATCGGCAACGTTTGCCCGCATCAGCATTTTTCGAGATTGCACGACGGAGAAGTGATAGGATATACCGTTACCTGCCCGATGCACGGGTGGAGGTACGACCTGCGCACCGGGGTCTCGACAAATGCGAGCGGGAGAGTCAAAACATATGATGTGGAGATACGAAGGGATGAAGTTTTTATTTTGAGCCATGGCGACACTGACTGAACAAATAAAAACGAAAGCGCTGGAGATCGGTTTCAGCAAGGTTGGCGTAGCAAAGGCTGAAACGTTGACGCAGGATGGCGTGCGGCTCGAAGAATGGCTGCAGCGCGGATACCATGCTTCAATGGGGTGGATGAAAAAGAATGTCGAGAGGCGAGTCGACCCGCGGGAGATCATGCGGGGTGCAAAATCTGTCATTTCCGTCGCGGCAAATTACTACACCGGCAGCGAACATCACTCGAAACCGGACGAAGGAAAAATCTCGAGGTACGCCTGGGGGGATGATTATCATATTCTTATCACCGAGCGAATCAAGACGCTGTTCGAGAGTATCAAACAAATAGCGCCGGAGTCGGAGGGGCGGTATTACGTGGACACAGGGCCGGTGATGGACAAAGTGTGGGCTGAACGCGCCGGGATCGGATGGAGGGGAAAACATACGAATCTGATCACAAAAGATTTCGGTTCGTGGGTATTTCTCGGCGAAATAATTTCTACGCTGGATCTCGAGTACGATACACCGATGGAGGACTTTTGCGGCACTTGCACGGCCTGTCTCGATGCGTGTCCGACAAAAGCGATCGTTGAGCCGTATGTCGTCGACTCGAACAAGTGCATTTCGTATCTGACCATTGAACACCGGGGCGATATCAACAAAGCGCTGGAACCAATGTTCGACCAGTGGGTGTACGGATGCGATGTATGCCAGGATGTCTGCCCGTGGAATAAATATCAGAGACCTACGAATGACAAGGAGTTCTTTCCGCGCGACGGGAACGTTTCCCCATCACTTGATGGTTTACTATCTCTGACGCAGGAAGAGTTCTCGAAAAAGTTCAGCAAGAGCCCAATCAAACGGACTAAGAGAGACGGGCTGGTCCGGAATGCGACGATCGTGAAGAATGCAAAAAATAATCAAAAGTTATAAGTGTAAAGTTAAAATGATAAACGTACTTGGTTCCCTTTTTCACTTTCAATTTTTTACTGTTCACTGAAGGAAAGAACATGACCGACAATCTTCATAAAGTTATCATCATCGGTTCAGGCCCGGCGGGACTTACAGCGGCGGTGTACGCCGGAAGAGCAAATTTGCGGCCGCTTGTTTTCGAAGGATTTCAGCCCGGCGGACAGTTAACGATCACGACCGAAGTTGAAAATTATCCGGGTTTTCCGAAGGGGATCATGGGGCCGGAAATGATGGAATTATTCCGCGAGCAAGCGCAGCGATTTGGCGCTGATACGCAATTCAAGGAAGTTACCGGGGTCGATTTCACGAAACGCCCGTTCAAAGTCGTTGTGGATGACAAAGAATGTTTTGGCGAGACGGTGATCGTTGCAACGGGGGCTTCTGCGAAGCTCCTCAATATACCTTCCGAGGCGGCATATATGGGATACGGCGTCTCGGCATGCGCGACGTGTGACGGGTTCTTTTTTAAGAACCAGGAGGTTTTTGTTGTCGGCGGAGGCGATACGGCGATGGAGGAGGCGAGTTTTCTCACAAAGTTTGCTTCGAAAGTGACGATCGTTCACCGTCGCGACCAATTCCGCGCGTCGAAGATCATGCAGGATCGTGTATTGAAGAATCCTAAAGTTTCCGTCGTTTGGAACTCGATCGTCGATGAAGTAGTAGGCGAACAGCTCAACGGCAAGAAAACAGTCACCGGCCTAAAGCTGAAGAACGTCATGACCGGAGCGGTCACGCCAGTGAAAGCCGACGGATTATTTATGGCGATCGGCCATCAGCCGAACACAGGGATATTCAAAGGTATCCTCGACATGGATCAAAAAGAATATTTAAAAGTGCAGCCGGGTTCGACGAAGACAAATATTCCCGGTGTGTTTGCGGCGGGTGACGTCGCAGATTCGTACTACCGGCAGGCGATCACCGCTGCAGGAAGCGGATGCATGGCCGCTCTCGATGCTGAAAGATTTCTAGATTCTGAGGGGATCCACTGAATATCCCTCATCCTCTATCCCTCTCCCACAGAGAGAGGGATGAGGCGGCATCCTTCCTCTTTTTTCTTCTCCGAACTTTTTGTCACGCCTCCTGCCCTTTCTTCATGGAATAGAAGCTGAAATGTCAGGGTGTTTGACAGGTTGTCTGCCCTATCAACGCATGAATTTCCGATCTCTCTAAAATTGCTTCAAATTTCAACTATTATCGATTGGCATGTCGTTTGAAAGATATAACGACATACGGATACACCTAACACACTAAACAAAAAAACAGGAGGTAGATATGTTGTTCCGATATGAGCCAATCGTGTTCGATGAAATCTTTTCACGCACATCGGCGGCAGAATGGGCGCTGCCCGAAATCTTCAGTCAGTTCAACTTCGTTGACCGCGCGAATACGTACCCCACGATAAACGTTGCAGAAGACAAGGATGGAGTACAGGTCGTTGCAGAGATCCCCGGTATTCCAAAGGAAGATGTGAAATTGCAGCTGCACGGCGGGACGCTCACGATCAGCGGCGAGCGGAAATCGCCCGAAGATGCGAAAGATTCGGATGTACTGCGTCGGGAGATCCGGTATGGGTCGTTCTCCAGGACAATTCAATTGCCGGAGAACATCGACACCGAAAAAGTGACGGCCGATTATGCGAACGGCGTGCTGCGAATTGCGCTGCCGAAGCAAGAGGCTGCAAAACCAAAAGAGATTTCCATTCGTTAAACGAAAAAGGAGAATTGTGGTATGACAAAAGAAATTGAAAAGCCAAAGGTCGACGGAACTGAAACAAACGCTACAGAAACAGTCCGAGTCATTCGTCCGGCGGTGGATATCCAAGAGTTGGCAGATTCGTATGTCGTCCGGGTAGATATTCCCGGCGCTGAAAAGGAGAGCATCGCAGCCCATATCAGCGAATCGACGCTGACAGTTTCCGCGAAAGTTCAAGACCATCTTCAACGAGATTGGGCAATTGCTTCTGAGACCCAGCTGCCGGCCGAATACCGAAGGGAATTTTCTCTCGCGGATAACGTGGAAACTCAATCGGTGGATGCGGCGTACGAGTTAGGAGTTCTGAAAATTACGCTCAGGAAGAAACAGCAATTTCTTCCGAAAGAAATAAAGATAGCTTAATTCTTAAAATATGATGCACGTGAAGAAAGGAGAATTACGATGTCACTGATGAAGAGAAACCCCGGCAACAATATCGAACTTTGGAACCGGGAGTTCCCGATCCCCCAGGCTCTCGACAGACTGCACACCGAAATGAGCCGAGTTTTCAGCGATCTCTTTCGCGGCGACCTGGCAGCCGATGGTTCCTTCTTTTCCGGTAACTGGGTTCCGGCGGCTGATGTATCCGAGACGGATGATTCCTATATCATCCGGGTGGAGCTTCCTGGGATGAAGAAAGAAGACGTGAAGATCACGGTCAATGATACGCTCCTTACCATCCGCGGCGAAAGGAAAGACGAAACCGAGGAGAAGAAACGGACCTATCACCGGATCGAACGAAGCTACGGCTCTTTCGAACGCTCGTTCAACCTTCCCGGTGCCGTGATGAGCGGCAGCGTTGAAGCCCGGTATGGCAACGGGATTTTGACGGTCACCCTTCAAAGGACCGAAGAGTCGAAGAAAAAAGTGCACACGATCATGATAAAATAATCGCGCGGATTTCATAGACTGACCTAAGCTGTGTCAAGGATGAGTACATAAAAGAAAAGCCCGGCATTAACGCCGGGCTTTTCTTTTTCTCTCCACAGATGCTTATCACTTGATCGATAACAACTCTACTTCAAATATGAGCGTAGCGTTCGGCCCGATCGTCTGTCCGGCGCCCTGCTCACCGTATGCAAGGTTTGACGGCACATACAAAAGCCACTTTGCGCCGACCTTCATGTGCTGCAGCGCCTCGGTCCATCCGGGGATTACGCCTCTTACAGGAAAGGTTGCCGGTTCACCGCGCTTGTAGGAATTGTCGAACTCTGTTCCATCGATGAGCGTACCGCGGTAATTTGTTGTGACCGTGTCGCTGATAGTGGGCGTTTTGCCGCTCCCTTCCACGAGCACTTTGTACTGAAGTCCGCTCGGCAGGGTAATAACGCTGTCCTTCTTTTTGTTTGCCGCCAGAAAGTCCGCGCCTTCTTTCTGGTTCTTCTCCGCGGCCTCCCCGGCCTGTTTGGACTGCTTCGCCATCATTTCCTGCTGGAATGCCAGCATCACCTGTTGAATTTCTGAGTCACTCAAGACGAGCTTCTGGTCGGTGAACTCGTCTTTGAGTCCTTTAAACAGCATGTCGGGTTCGATGTCGATTCCCTGTTTCTTCAGGTTCTTGGCGATGTCGGTGCCGATGATGTAGCTGACCTTGTCCTTCTCTGTTTTCAGCGTTGTTTTCTTCTGTGCGCTGAGCTGGATTGTCATAACGACAAGGCACAACAGCACGATGCACAATTGTTTCATCTCTTTCTCCTTCTGGAATTAATTTATGTATGCAGGTTTTTCCTGCACACAATCCCGGGGATAGCGGCCCAATCCGGGGCTGTCAGGCAGGCAGTGGAATCAAAATACGGTTTTTTCTCAACGATTCCAAGCTATCCTCCTTGTCCGACAAGCATGTCGTTCGAATTGGTTTACGGCGCCCATTTTTTTAGGAACGCCAGGACTTTGTCATGATCGTGTCCCTGGCCTTTTTCCAGTTCGCTGGTGTCTTGAGACCAGAGCAGCGTGCCGTCGGTATTGAGCACAAAGAAATGTGGATAGCCGGGGATCTTTGGGTAATGGGAGAGAAAGTCTTTGTTCTCGTTCCCCTTGCTGAAATTGACCTTCACATAAATGAATTTTTCGTGAAGGAAATCGGCAAGGTCCTTATTGCTCGCCCACAAGCTGTCCAGATAGTGACACCACTTGCACCAGTTCCCTCCAACATCGAGCAGGATCCTTCTTCCAGTCCTCTTTGCCTCCACGACGGCATCTTGAACATCCTTCGCCGGATCGCGGGTTGAATCAAACTCTGCGACCGCGACATACGGCAGCGCTGTGGAATCTTTTCCCCCGGCCCCAAGAGCAGAACTTCCCATAGTAAAGAGTGAAATCACTACACCTGCCGCCACGCTGATTTTGCCCATCGCTCCTCCATGATTATTGTACTTACAGAATTTCATCGGCGGTTCACTTCGCCGCTTGCATTGATCATCATTTAAAAAGGTAAAGGGTTTACGGCACTTTAGCAACATTGAGGTATCGCTGAAGTTACAAAAAAATAATGTCGGAGTATGGAACAAAACAACATCTCATTCCGTATAAACTAGTGTGGGTATTTTTGCCGTTTTTCAATTCGATAGATATCTGTTCTACCTGGAGCCAACTCAGGAATGGTCGGGCAAAGCCGGGAAGTGCGCAAACGCCGTAGGTCAATAGTTTTTGCGGGCTTCGCGGTTTCGCAGAGGAGGGTGAATCCTTTCGACAAAATTTCGCGAGGGAATCCAGTCATTCTCATCACATAATAACAACCGGAGGAACACATGAAACAAATCCTTTTGGCCGCAATGCTTGTCATCGCGGTTACCTTTGGCGGCGCATTGCTCGCGGATACGCCGAACGACACTCCATACGAGCCGAGCCTCGATAAACTTATCGGAAGCAGCGGCTGGACGGTCGTCAACCGCAATGTCCAGCTTCTCAATGAAGAGGGGACAAAGGTCGCTCATTTTGAAGGGAATGCAGGGGCAGGGATAGCATGGCTGGATAATTATCAATTTTCCGAGGGCACTATCGATTTCGACGTGCGGGGCAAGAATGTCTTCCAGAAGAGCTTCGTGGGTCTTGCGTTCCATGGCGTGGGGGATGATCAGTATGAGGCGATCTATTTCCGCCCTTTCAATTTTACGGCCGGTGATTCACTTAAAAAAATCCACTCTATCCAGTACATCGCCTCACCCACATACGGTTGGGCGAAGATACGCGCCGAACATCCGGGCGTTTATGAGCAGCCGCTTGATCCGGCGCCGGACCCGAACGCATGGTTTCATGTTCGTGTTGTGGTCAGTGGATCTATGGTAAGCGTTTTCGTGAACAACTCATCGAAACCGAGCTTAGCGGTTCCGCGGCTGAGCGATGTGAAGGATGGAAAGATCGGCATGTGGGTTGGCGACGATTCAGGGGGCGATTTTGCGCATTTGAAGATCACACCGGCAAAATAGGAGCGGAATGGAACACCCGCAGGAATTCAACGCTGAAATGAATCCTGCGGTTCTGGAGACGACGATGCCCGGTGAATTATTGCCGGGCATTGCCGTTTGAGGGAAATGATCCGCCTACGACCAGGATTGAAGTTCGATGACATTCCCTTCCGGGTCTGTAACATAGCACCATGTGACCTTCGCTCCGCTAGAAACCGTGAGCGTCACGATCTCGCCGACGCTTTTTCCCCCGGCATTGAGGACGGTATCCCGAGCTTCTTCGACGTTGTCAACTTCGAATGCGATATGTCCGTATCCGGGACGATTCACGGCAGTCGTTGAGCGAGGCTCGAGCAGATTGTAGCGGAATATTTCGAGTGTCGGTCCGTGATCATCGTATCCCGGGAGACGGAGATGAACGCCGTCCAGCTCGGCGCCGTGAATGCCGGTTCCCCGGTCGAGGTCCGTGCCTTTGAAATGCCGTTCCGGCGGGACCGGCTTGCAGCCGAAGACGTTTTGGTAGAAACGTGCGACAGCTTGCCAGTCTTCAACGATGAGGTTTGTGTGAGAGTATTTCGCATTCAAAACAGTTGTCCTTATGCGGTAATTGTTCAGGTGAAATGACGTTCAGGATGTCAACGTGAAACGGGGAAGGGAAGAAGCTCACAAAACTGAGCTGAGAGGGATAATGAGAACAATGTTTATGTGACTTGCTGCCCCGCTAGGGTTCGAACCTAGACTCTTCTGATCCAGAGTCAGACGTGTTGCCAATTACACTACGGGGCAAGTTGAAACTAACTGCAGTTTCACTTTGGGATATTTAATATACGGAAGCCTTTTTGAATTCGCAATACGCAGTTGAGGGGATTCTTCTCCGCTTACACCGTCGAAGCGAAAGGTCAAATCTCAGTAAATTCTTTTGATTTTGCGCCTATAAAAATGGAGTATGTGGTCGACGGCCCGGATTCGACCCTGCGCTTCCCGCTTTGATACCAGAGAAAGAATATCAGAGATAAGATGGCAGGACTATCGCGGTGAAAACCGCTGGACCCAATCGGCAAAAGCAGCCATAAATTTCTTCAGGAAGTCTCTGGTTGAGTCGCTCACAAGATTCCCGCTTTCGTCGAATATCTTTGCCGCGCCCCCGACATACGCTTCGGGCTGGGCCATGGTCGGAACGTTGAGGAACACGAGCGATTGCCTCAGGTGATGATTTGCGCCGAATGCACCGAGTGCTCCCGGCGAAACGCTGACGATGGCGCCCGGTTTTCCGTCCCAGACATTTTTTCCGTACGGGCGCGAAGCAACGTCGATCGCATTCTTGAGCACCGCCGGAACCGAGCGATTGTACTCCGGCGTCACGAACAGCAGGCCTTCATAGCCTTTCAGCCGCTCGCGAAATTCAGTCCATGCAGAGGGCGGCGCTTCCTCCAGGTCCTGGTTATAGATCGGGAGTCTGCCGATGTCGACGATCTCAAGCGCAAGGGAATCGGGGGCAAGGGCGATGAGTGCTTTTGCCGTTTTCCGGCTGAACGATTCCTTGCGGAGGCTTCCTACAAGAACAGCGATGCTATATGTCTTCAATGAATCTCCTTTTATTCTCTTAAAACTGTGTGAGTGATAAAATATTTCCGTCGGGGTCAGTGAACCAGGCTATCTTCGCGCCGCTCGGAGAGATCCATATCCCCTGTGCGTCCTGATTCATGCCATCGTAGCGCGCAAATGTGACACCCCGTTTACGAAGGTCGCTGACTTCTTTTTTGATGTCGGCGACACTCCAGCCGAGTGCAGTATACCCATGTGGGGCGACATTGTCGACTTTCTGAATCCGGAGCATAGTCCCGTTTATCTCAAAGACCAATGCGAATTGATCGCCGCCGACACATGGTAGTCCGAGAGTCTTTTCGTAGAACTCTCTCGCTTTTTCAGAATCGCTCGTCGCGATAAAATTAACGGTGTGAGATGTACTCAGCATTCTGCGCTCTCCATGCTTGTCCGGCAGCTGGAGCTGCCCGAAGTAATACTGTTGAAAATCTTACTTTCATTTTTCCGAAATTGAGGTGAGCGATCGAAGCCCCTCCTCAAAATGCATCCCCATGACCCTGTCCATGTCGACAAATACGCTCATTGCTTTTGCCATGAAAGGGTTTGTGCCGCGCATCGTCCATGTTACTTTTGTCTCCGTTAGTCTTGGCTCGAGTTTGAATTCGTTGGTGTTATGGGCCTCGAACGGTTTTGTAAAATCGACCTTCACGGTGATGGCCAACGGCGGGTTCGATTCGGTGATTTCCATGCGCCCGGAACCGGCCTTTCCTTTGCCCACCCATTCCGACGAGGCACCTTTGCCGCTGACGGCCCCGCCGAACATTCTTTTCATCGTTGGGTCGGAATTATCAATGGGCGCCCAGGAAGGCCAGTGATGGAAATCATTGATGAGTGCAAATATTTTTTCCGGCTGCGCTTTGATGGCCGCCGTGCGCTGAATAGTTATCGTGCCGGGCTTTGTTGATGCGAAGATCAAGATGCCGAACACGATCAGTATCGACAAGATTGCGATCGTCATGAGTTCATTCGTTCATTACAACAACGGGGCAGTCCTTCAGACCGAGGTCGATCTCCAGCGACCTATTCCTTGCCTTCTTCTTTATTCACCGGTTTCCAGTGCACTTTGTATTCTCTGTCGAGCATGAGCTTCGTAAGAAATGAGATCTGACCGGTATGCAGCTCCAGGTGGGTCAACGCCGCGATCAATGCGGACATCACGGTTTCATCAAATCCTTGAATGCGGCGGTGTGAGAGCAGCGAATCCGGTGCAAGGCTCGAAAGAGTCTCCTGGACCTTTTTGTCTAAAACGTTTATCCGGATAAGAAGTTCCGATTTTGGAACGATGTTCAGTTCGAGAAATTCTGCAGGCCTGTTGCGTTCAAAGGCATGCCCGCCGATACCGGAATAGATCCATTGGTGGAGGTTACCCCAGAGATGCTGGAGAATGATTCCGACACTGTTCGAGCTGCCGGACGGACGATGCCAGATCTGCTCGTCACTCAATTGACTGACCGCATGACCGATCCGTTCAAACGCAGCGGAAAAGCGCGCAGCAACGATCTTTAAGAACTCGACTTCAATCTGCATGGTCCACCTGATTATTGGGAGCCGTATCTGACAAACTACTTTCCCAGTTTCGCCGCAATATAGATATACCGCAGCGGTGTTTTGCCGGTATTCACGACATCGTGTTCCGTATTCGGAGGGCAGTAGGTTACGACGTTCTTTTTCAGGACGAGGGATGTCCCCCCAGTGATATTCAATTTCCCCGTCCCGGAGAGGATCACGAGCATTTCTTCAAAATTCTTCGTGGAATGTTTCCCGACTGATTTTGACGGCGCGAGAACGATCACGCCGGCTTCCATACCGGCGGTCTGCGGCGGCCCGCCGAGGAGAGACTGATAATCAGTTGTGGCGGTATTGAACTGAAGAACACATGCCTCCGGTTTTTGTTTTTTCGATTGAGCCGGCGATGAAACGGAGATACCTAATACCAGGATGACGAGTGAGAATAGCCATCTACCATGATATACTATTGATCGAGATTGCACGCTTCCTCCATCTGATGATTTATTTGGTTGTCATGAACAAGTGCGTTCAAGGGACGACGCATTCGTAGTTTGGATAAATCCTCAGGGACAGCTTTTACCGATGATGGAATTTTAATGTCAATAATCATCGGTAATACACTTGGGGGAAGATCGGAAGGTGGTGAAAACCTCCGCACGGTTGCCGTTGATGCAAAACTACAGCAATTCAACGCTAAATGCAACATCATCGCGACGGCGTCATCTAGTGCAGCCGGCTCGGAACCTGCGTTGTGCTTGTGACGGCCATGTCGTAGGCTGGAAATGTTCCATCGGGGAGCGCGATCTTTCCGACTCCATGAAAAACGATACGGTATGCGTTACTGGCCGTCTTGATCGTGTACGTGCCGTTCGCGTTGTTTGTAGATCGGGCCGATGCAAGCAGCGCGAGACCGGAGGCATCTGAGGGAGCGATAATCTTGTCAACAAAAGCCCGCGTTCAAATTTGTCTCTCAGTACTTGTTTCTCATTTTTTGCGATCTCGGATTGAATCTTTCTCGTCTCGAGGTCTTTCGTTTGGTCGTTCTCGTTGTGACGGGCATTTTTCATAGTCATTTCCTGATGGTTAGTGGCAAGCGTGCGGCATTGAATGAGTTTTGTTAAAGTGGAATTTGACGCCCAGCACTTTTCGATCAGTTCCTTGTCGTATTGAGATGTTCATCGACGTTCCGTAGAGGACATCCGTTAATGTTTATTCGATTATTGATTACTGAAGTAATTGAATGGCCCGTTCCAATTGTTTGTCTTTTCCACGATTGATGTCATCTTCCGTCTGCGGTACGAGAACATCGGGTGCGACGCCGTTCCATTCGATCATGGCACCGTCGAATCGTTTGAAATACATCGTGGCGAGTCGAATGCGTTTCTTGCTCGGCAATTGGAAGATATCTGCCGAACCCCCGCCGCCGGCAGTTGTATCGCCGATCGTTGTGACGGTCGGGATATTTTTCATGAGGCTCGGAAAAAGTTCAGCGGCACTGACGCTTGCTCCATTAATAAGTATTGCGACCGGTTTTATGTATTGATAAGAGCCTCTCGGTTTGATGACACTTGATTCGACGATCGTACCACCGGGCGAATAGAGGATATCGTCGATGGGCGAGAGGGTAAATCTGCTGACGATGAACTCCCACGTGAAGGAGTCGCCGCCTCCGTTATTCCTTACGTCGATGATGATTCCCTTCGTGTTTTTCAAATACTCCAGGACATTATCGAAATCGTTGATCCAGTTTCCCCCGCCGAAGGTGGAAATATAGATGTATCCGATATTTCCCGGTAGTATTTCATACTCCATCTTCCTGTTCCCGGCCAATCGGAGCTCTTTAGTAAAGTATTTTCTCACAACAAGGGGGCTGTATCCCTTTTCCCCCTGGCGTCGGGGCCAATCATACGTGACAACCGGATATCCTCCTTCAGTGATAATCTCCACATGCGCATCTTTTAATTCGGCGAGGAGTCGGAAGAACACCGGATAGATGTCGTCTCCTGCGGCTGCCGATGCTTGCGGGCGGTAGACGGAAAGGAGACTGTCCCAATTGATATGTTTGTACTGGAGGAAGGCATAGTGAGCCTGAACAAGTTTTCCGATCGAAGTGAAATCGTCGATATTGTGATTCGTTTCCGAAGGGGGGACGATAAGGTCGGCACATCCGGAAAAAATCAACCCGAGCAGGAAAAGAAGCGTTGCTTTTCGAATTGTCATAGTGCTCTTTATCTACATGTGATACGAAACGACAAGGATCACATTGTCACTTGCTGATAGAAGATAGTCCCATGAATTTGATTGACATATCTCGAACCGATACCCGGCTTTGAGCGTAAAGTCCTGGCTGACGCTGTATCGGAGAAGAACACTTGTTGAACCCTGGATCCCTGATATGATCGTTACAGGCTTGAAGAACTTATCGTTGCTGTTGTTCTGTAAATTTACCAGCCGGCCGCCGAAGCCGGCGAGGTTTACTCTTGCCGACCATTCCGCGGAAAAGGATGACCCGATGGGGAGGATAAGTTCCGAATTCATTCCCAGCGAGAAAAAAGTCGCGAACGAATATGCGTTGAAAAGAGCTTTTCCGCCCCCGGCAATGTTCTGATTCCTGAAATAAAGATACATTTCCGCAGACGGCCCGAGAAAAGCGAAAGCATCGTGCGTCAAAAAAGAAATTGTGCCGGCGGGATAGAGGTAATCCAGGTTCGAAACGGTCTGAATGACGTCGGCCGAGACATTGTTATTCTTCACGTTCGACGAGCTGCGAAATTCCATGCTGAAGCGGGAAGCGGATGAATCGCGGCTTCTAAGCCAGCCTATTTCAAAGTACGAAAGTGAACCCGAGTATTTTTCGTCCGAGATATAGACGTCGCGCAATGCGAGGCGGCCGAGGCCGGCTTGAGCTGATATTCCATCGCCGAGCAGGCTTTTCAATGTCTGTGGAGTTTGGGCGGAGAGGACGGCGGTGAGGAATGAGATACAGAGAACAATCGAATGAATTCGTTTCATCGGTAGTGCCTTGGCTGGATTTGCTGGTCATGCATCAGGAATTCCCCTGCTCCTTCTGACTGATATTATCAGCAGAACCGCCCAGCATAAGATGATGGGAATGAACCACAAGCCTATCGTAGCGTCAAAAAGTATTTTACTTTGCGGTTCTTTGATCTTGTCCTTGGGCGTAAAAAATGCCGTTCCCGGATCTCCCATTAGCGGGACCGGCCCCAGGTTCGAATATTTAAAAATTCTGACGGTATACACAACGTCTTCCCCAAAATATTGTTCAATAATCGAAGATATTCTTTTCGACAATTCAGAGAAGATGTTCTGCATTTCTTCAGCAAGACTTAATCGTTCATATTCCTGCTGAAATGTCACCCAAGGGTTGTACCGGAACTCTATTGTGCGATTGAAAAGATGAGCCATGAAGTGATTGTTCTGAAGAATATCCACAACATGGATGAAGAAGTCGTAGCTGCATTTTTTGGGGAGATGTAATATCAGGTCTCGTTTTGAAACTACTCTGTATTGTTCACAGAAAGCGCGGAAATTGTCGAGTTGTGACGCTTCAGTGCTCCCGACAAACATATACGTTGAATCGGGGGTTGATTTTGCAACAGGGTCATAGAAGCCGCCGGAAATCATATCGATTTGAATCGACCCGGAATACCTTGCTTTTTGCATGATTCCAGTTAAGGAAACAAAAAGCAATGCGGGGAGGAGTATCAGGCTTGCGAGGCCGCCCACGTAGCGGATCTTAGGATGTTTGCGGTGCATGAGCAATTGCTAACGATGATTGCCGGTATGTCGGCGGTTCGCCATGGCTTGTGATTTGAGTGGTCTGCTCCGCCGGAGAATATTTTGGCGGAGAAAAAGTCCCGTAATTTTTTGGAAGCCCCAACGAAGTCGATTTCGGAGCAAAACTACCGCTATTCGGGGAAAAATGCAATATTACCGGAAGTTATTTCAGGAAAAGTTTCTATGCGGAATGACAATGACGGTGGTGAGTCGCGATAAAAAGAATGGTCAGTCCAAACAACCACATGTCACCCTGAGCGAAGGGTCTCTACTGCTAGATAGATTCTCCCGAAGGGACTCCATTTAGGGCACTCCCCAGTGTTATTCAAGAAAGCTCATATCTTCTTCGCTCAATGTTATCCCGGCAGCCTTCAGGTTCTCTTCAAAATGTTTCAATGAAGAGGTCCCCGGTATCGGCAATATCCACGGCGAACGATGCAATAACCATGCTAAGTGTATCTGAGCATCGGTAGCGTTATGTTTCTTTGCAATAATTGAGATCTTCTTATCCTTCTTTGGCATCGACTGCACCAGAGAGAAGTACGGAATCAATGGTATTTTACTTTTCTCACATAGAGCAAGTATTTCTTCTCCACCCCTGTTTTCTCCCCCCCACTGCATTTTTAATGAGGCGCGCTGGCCATGGCCGTACATATTTTCGACCGTGGCAATATGTCCCAGCGTCATTGCTGCATGCAATTCATCCGGACTGACGTTGCTCACGCCTACATGCAATATCTTCCCTTCGTTCTGCAGTTCGAACATGGCCTGCATTGATTCTTTAAACGGCACCCCGCCCTCGTCTATGATCCTGAAATGAACAAGCTTTATCTGTTCCAGTTTCAGGGTGCGTAAATTATTATCGATGCTGCTGCGCAAATTCTCAGGCCGGTTAAAATGGATCCAGCTTTTATCGGGCTTTCTTCCCCCGCCGACCTTGGTGCATATCACCAGGTCATCAGGATACGGATAGAGAGCTTCTTTTATCAACCTGTTTGTAACGTCTTCTCCATAATAATCGGCAGTATCGATAAAGTTGACGCCGTTCCTGATGCATTGTTTTAATATTTGCAGCGCTTCGTGGCGGTTTGGCGGTTCACCCCAAATGCCCTCACCTGTGAGGCGCATCGTGCCGTACCCGAAACGCTTAACTTCTAATGGATGTTTGCTTTCTCCTGCAATTACAATTTCCTGGTTATTCATCAGTAAAATTCCTTATTACTATTGTTAACATTCACTGACCGATATACCGGCCGCCTCACTTTTTATTGTAAAATGCGTATTTCTCAACTCATTCGCCAGCATTACGGTAAAAAGTATCGGAGGAGCGGTAGACAGTAATCAGTAAACAGTAAATAGTAAACGGTTGGCAGGAAGGGAGGGGTGCATTGAGAAAAGTTAGTCGACAATTTTGTTACGCGAGTTCGGCGACGGGTAGTTCGGGAAGCTTGTGCGAAAGGGCACTTCGGTGAGCGGCTGGGTTAGGGGGCCGCGCGAGCGTTGTTATTTTCTGATTATTCTATACCGTGCAAAGAACGACCATTGACCATTACTCTTTTCCGATTCGATGAGAAGGCTCCACTGATCTTTCGTTGGAT
>Ga0265336_10000225_pt1 | contig 40039 bp, 65 predicted proteins | sample 42119metaG_FD_193583 | JGI IMG/M metagenome (GOLD analysis project Ga0265336, IMG submission 193583) | Rhizosphere microbial communities from Carex aquatilis grown in University of Washington, Seatle, WA, United States - 4-21-19 metaG | ecosystem: Host-associated > Plants > Roots > Rhizosphere...
ATGGCATTAGAGATTTTTAGAAGGAACTTGTTTACTGGAACTATGTAGACACGAGCAGTGCTTCTACCACACAAAACTATCCCAATACCGTTCTTGTTTTCAACTATCGCAATAATACCTGGGCTAAATTTAGAGATACCATTACATGCTTTGGAACCTCTCAATTTCAATTTGGTATCACATGGGATAGCTTAACAACTTTTTGGGAAAGCAATGTCAGCTGGGATAATGTTGACGACCAACAATATGTCGACTATGTAACCTTGGGAACGCAGCAAGGGTTTATTAATATTTATCAAAATCCCGATGCTGAAACTCCTCAAGCTGCACTGACTCTATATGCGAACACTATGGCAATAACCGCCGTGAACTTTTCAACAAATCCCACGCAGATTACAATTCCTAATCATAACTTAGAAAATGGCGAGATCATTTACATTCAAGGGACTATATGGGATGGTGCCGATCCCGGCCTGAACAATGTAATATATAGCGTTTCCATTCCTAATACAGGAACCCCGGCAGTTGCCGATCGTAATGTTGTAACATTAAGCATTTGGGATCAGGCCTCTCAAAATTATAATGCCGTTAACATTTCATCGTCTTCCACCTATATTGGAGGGGGCCGCGTTACATTATTTCCTAAGATGAATATTAGAGGAAAAGACTTTAACCCATTCCAGAGCCAAGGTAAACAATTCAAGCTTTCATATATTGACTTCCAAATGGATGCAAATATTGCTTCTCCAGCCATTGCCGCGACGACAATACAGCTTTTTGTAAATTCTTATCTTGGTGAGCAAGCAAATCTTATCAGTAGTAATCAAGAACTTATCAATTCTTCACAAAATTGTGGTTTTATCACGGGTGCTACGAAGGCCAATCCTTGTCAAATTACAAGCCCCGATCATAGTTTAATCACTAGCACATTAATCTATATTGGCAATGTTAAGGGTATGACGCAGCTAAATGCGGCGATATATTCCATAACAGTGGTTGATTCAAATAACTTCACTTTAGATAATACGAACTCAACAGGATTTAGCACCTATACCTCTGGAGGCATTTGGAATACATCAGCTGTCAATGGACAAACCTATATTCCTGGTTCGGAATATGCCTGGTACCGTTTCTATAGTACACAATTTGGTCAATATCTGCGCATAGGGCTAACCTATGATGATAACTTAATGAATCAATTAGCTACCCATCAAACGCCCATGGAGCTCAATGCAATGAACATTTGGTTTAGAGAGGGTGGGCGTCTAATCAATTAACAAAAATAGATACCTATGACTTTTTCTAGCGACAGCTCTTTAAACACTAATCAGCTTCCAATTTCTTTAGATGTCAATCCTGACGACAAGGACTTTCAGAATATTCTTTTGCTTTACCTTCGTAGGGTAGCAAATGCAGTAAATACAAAGGAAAGTGGTCTTTTTCTCCTACAAGAAAACGCTTCTTTTGAGCAGTGGTTTCAATTGGGCAATCCCCAACAAAACAGAAATGGCTATAGAATTACCGCCGATTTGGTTTCCTTGCATGGTGGAAATATACCTATAGGAAGCACAAGCATAGTGCTTTCCTCTTCAACGCAGCCAACAAAAATTAATGGCTATCTCTATCCTGTTCAAGGCTTTGGAGGGGCTATAGATACAAGTGGTCTCTCTTATTTTCTAAATGATCCTTCTATTTATGTTAGATATAACAACTCGACAAATACTATAATTATACAAAACAATTCAGGTAACGCCCTGACCTGGTGTGTATGGGTTTTAGAATATTTAAAAAACTAGGTGCATTATGCCAAAATTCAGCGAGTGGCTCTTTGGAAGCAAAGACAAGTTAAAAAAAGTTGCGACCGGCACAGAAGCACAAACGCAGTTTGGCGGTCAGGATCTTATTCAATGGCTTCAAGGTATGCTCCAAGAAGGAGGAGGTTTTGATTTAGCCAATCAATTTGACCAAAACATTCTTGGCAATGGCCCTGAAGCTTTCAATCAATTCTCTGCTCCTTATCTACAGGAATTTGAAGAGCAAATTTTGCCTATGATTGCGGAAAGATATGCCGGTGGTGGTGCTTTGTCATCCAGTGGTTTTGGGCAAGCTATCGGCGGGGCTACGGCCGGCCTACAGGCAAATCTTGCTAAGCTCTTTACTGATCTGCAAAACCAATCTGCTAATCGTCAATCTGGAAACTTTTCAAATCTTTCTCAGCTTGGACTTAATTACCAACCATTTGCCTATAATAAGCAAGAAGGCAATGGAGGGTTTTTGAATAATCTTCTTTCAGGTGTTATGAATCCTGTCAGTTCAGTATTAGGCAATAACATAGCTTCTGGTATCAACAGCCTCTTTAAAAGTCCTAAGGGTGGAGGAATATCCTAATGGTTCAAATCATTGAAACAGGAAATCCTCAAGGTAGATTATCAGATATGCTTGGCATGAGCTTAGGACAAGGCATTGGCAATGGATTAAACACCTTCTTTGCTAATAGAAGCTTGGAAAGCGTCATGCATGACAAAGCTCTTGAAGGGGCTCCGCAATCTAAAAAGCTAGAAGCTATTAGAGAAGCACTTAGTCCCTATGGAGAAAAAGGCCAGGAAATCTTTAAACAGCGCATGGAAATTGAACAGCTGGAAAAGAATGAAGCGGAACAAGAAGTTCTTAGTCGCGTCGTTAATGGTGAAAAAGTTTCGCCCAAAGACCTTAAACATCTTACTCCTCAAAATCAGTTAAAAGTCTTGGAACTGTTAAAAAAAAGAGAAGCGGGAAAAAGTGTATATGATTCATTAATCAAGGCAAAATACCCTGAAGAAACGGCGAAAATCTGGCAAAATCAAATGGAAAATGCTCCTGTAGGTGGTCAAAGTGATGTAATCAAGAATGTCAATGATTTAATCAGACGATCAAAATCCGGTAAGGGGATTGGCGGAGAAGGCCAGACCAGGGAGCAAGTTAAACCAAATATTGATATTCCTGGGACAAACTTAGGAGCTCTTAACCTGGACTTTCCCGATCTGCCGGAGCCTGAAGGCATGACGCCAGCCGATATTGTTAAGCAAAATGAATACCGTGAAAAAACAAATACTCCGCTTTATAACGAAACTGTTGACCGTCTGAATGCTTTAGATGATGAATATCGCGAAGTTAAGCACTTGCAAGAATTAAATGAAATTCCTGGTGCATTGCCAACTGGCGTCCAAAAATGGAATGTTGATTGGGATACTGGTGATTTACGTGTTAGGGCTTTAGCAACGCCCGAAACTCAAGATTATGTAAAAACAATTGCGCGTATGGCAAGACGAGCAAAAGACTTTTTCCCCGGCCGTGTTACAAACTTTGACTTAGATCAATTTAAGCAGGGTTTTCCTACGCTGGCCAACAGCCCTGAAGGTCGACGCCTTATTGCTCAGCAACTTGCTTTAGGAAATCGAATTGCGTATCTAAAAGATGAGACCTACAAAGCTGCCGTCGAGCATTATGGATCTGGAGCTGATCCGGTTTTAATTAAAAAGTATGCGACGGAAAATTATCGTAGACTGAAAGATCAACTAGAAAATCAATTGCAGCAAGTCAACATGCACGCAAGATCAATGATTCAACAGGAATCTAGTAAAAACGAAAGACCGTCCTTAGATGAGATTTTTCAATGAGCGATCAAGAGAAATATCAAAGGGCAAAACAAGCTGGATATTCCGATCAAGAAATCATGGATCATCTTGCTGCTAAAGACCCTGAATTTGAACAAAAGATGATGAAGGCTCAAGAAGCTGGATATTCTCCTGAAGAAGTCTTAGGATATTTCAATTCTCCCCAAAAAGACGAAGAATTAGGATTCGGTGACTATGCTACAGATTTCGCACAGCAAGGTGCCCAGGGCGTAGGAATTGGGGCTCTTGGCAGTTACGGCGATATCTTTGATTTGCTTGGCCTACAAGGCAAAGAAATGCTTCCTATGGATAAAGCTAAATATGATCGCGAAGCTGATATATTAGGAAAGGTTAACAAAGGGGAAAAATTATCCCTGAATGACATAAAGCAATTATCCGATACCGATGAATCCTCATTTCTACGATTACCATCATCTCAAGATGTAGAGGAGTTTGGTAAGCAAACAGGTCTTGTTTCAGAGCCAAAGACGGCAGCCGGTAGGTATGCAAAAAGGATAGGTAGATTTGGAGGAGCAAGCTTAAGCTTTGGAGGCGGAAGCATAAATTCGCCAATTGCAGCTGGGCTTGCCGGTCAAACGTTGGAAGAACTCGGTGCTCCCCCGTGGATGCAAGCTGCAGCTGAAATTATTGCTGCTGTAAAAGCATCTCCTAAAACCAATGTGCCAATTACTTCAAAAAGTAAAGAAATTCAAAAAACAATAGAAAATCTTACTAAATCTGGATTTTCTCAACAAGATATTACGTTAGCAAAAAATGCTCTGGAAGAAAAAAACATCTTAAAAAAAGTTTCTAAACAAACAGAAGCTTCAAAAAAAGCTTTTTTAAATGCTGAACAAAATGTTCAAAAAAACTTTGATAAAATTTTAGAATCTTCTTTTAAAGGTATTACTACTGAAGGGCCCGATGCATTTAAAAATATTTCTTCTGAAATATTTGATAACTTAGAAAAAACAGCAAAAACTATACCAGTATCTATTACTGCGGATTTTGCTTCCGATTTAAATACGGTGGTCAAAGGACTAGAAAAAACTTTAGCTCAAACTCCTCAAGAAAAGTCTGTTATTTCATTTTTAAAAACAGCAATAGAATCAGCAAGACCTAAATTTAAGGGTGGTAGGGCTGCTATTCCCCCTTCAAAATCTAACATTTTAGATGAATTTGGTAAGCCCCTTACACATCCTGGAACCCCTTCAGTCAAAGCTAAAAAAGTGGCGCCTGCAACAGGAGATTATTATTTAAAATTCTATAAAGGTTTGAATGCGATTGGACAATGGGATAATCCAAAACAAAGAGAATTTGTTTTTTCAAAGGTTAAAGATTCTGTCAAAAAGGCTCTTCAAAAACAAGGCAGCGATGGAATAAAATTGGCAAATCAACTTGAAGAAGCTAATAAGTCATGGATGAAATATCTCAAAGCTGAAGAAGTTTCTAATTTAATAAAAAAATCCTCCACTGAAGAAGGATTAAATTTCACTAAACTTTCTAAATCTCTTGAAAACAATAAGAATTTTGAAGTTTTAGTTAATGGTTTAGGTAAAGACAAGGCTTCCAATCTAAAGTTGATATCTGATACCGGAAAAAACATTAAGAATTTAGATAAAAAGATATCAGGAGATCAGGCAAAACAAATTTTTGGTTCAATGAAATTATGGGAATTGGGAAAAGCTGTTGGAACATTGAATTTTAAATCACTAGGATTAATTTTAGGTAGTGAAGTAGCCGGAAAATTTGCAACAAAATTACTTACAGATCCTTGGTATCAAAATATCACTTTAAATATTTTGAAGAACGCTTCTCAAGAAAAATGGATTCCAATGAGTTTGTTAATTAGTAATCTCGAAAATAGACTCACCAAGGAAGAAGATCAAGCTGAGCCAGAATAAACATTCCAAAAAATCCTAAACCAATAAATGCTAAAAACATAATCATTTTATTTTCATTCTCTCTATAATAAATTTATCTAAAAGTCTTTTTGCTTTTTGGTAATCTGAGTCTTTTAATCTCTGAAAAGCATCTTCTCTCATTTCAGAGAAAACTACAGCTCTTTTTACCATTCTTTCTAAAAATTCTGCTTCTTCATTCGTAAGTTCGATAATCATTTGTTTTTCTTTTGCCAGGGATAAATACCATGCTTTTTGTAATATTCTCGATGCCTCAGTCTCTCACCATCCAAGCAGCTCTGACATCGAGTTTCATCAATCTTTCCGGTTATCTTGCGAAGAGTCTTTGTCCTTCGAACTTCATAGGCTCCGCATGAACATCTAAGAACCCATTTGTCATATTTGAACCCTTTGAGCAATCCCATCACGGTAAAATTACCAAATGTAGCTCCTGTCAAATCCTCAAATAGAGGATCGTTTCTAACCTTCAAGGGAAGGTCTTTTGTTTTCCAAAATGGTAATGGTAGCGTGCTATAGCAATGGGTGTTTGATTTGATTTTAGGATCATAATGATCGCCTTCATCAAATACCACTTTTTTTGCTACAATATCTCTCGGTATTGTATTCAGGGGATTAAATCCTAATCGCGCCATGGATCGTATTCCCTTTCATCTGCCATGCAAACACCAATCGGCTTTAATGTATGCAATATTTTTATCGTTCCACAATGTGCTTCCAACACTTGTTCAATTCTTTTATAGGCGAAGGGACTCTCATCGAGGTCCCCCCCTCGTAACTCAACTCCAATATGTTTGATCCAGGCATCATGATCTTCTCGTTTGACAAGTCCTTCGGTAAGTTGCTTTCCTGTTTTTCGGCATCTTTTTCCTTTGGCTTGTATTCTTCCCATTGAACGTCCTGCTCCATGGACTGTCGAATATAAAGTCGTTGCGCTATCAGCCGATTCGATTCCCTCAAGTATGACGGAAATATCTCCCATAGAACCCCCAACAAAGCCTCTTTGGCCAGGAAATGCAGGGGTAGCCCCTTTTCGAATGACCCAGAGATCCTTACCAAAATGGTTTTCTCGCCATGCAAAGTTATGGTGATTGTGAATTGACTGTACCACGTTTGCTCGTAGTATTTTAGCGACGCGGTCGCAAACCCAATCTCTGCCAGCGTAAGCATATCGACCAGCGAGTTCCATGCATTTAATATACTGGGCTCCGAGGTCTGAATTTTCATCAAGAATGACTGGCATTGCGTGGATTCCATCTTTTCCCCCTGCTGCTTTTATGAAGTGAGTTGCAATGCTATGGCCGAGACCACGGCTCCCAAAATGAACGCCAATCCAAACGCGATCAAGCTCATCCGTAAAGATATCCACGTAGTGGTTCCCTGAACCAACGGTACCCAATTGCTCACATGCTTTACCCTTAAGATCTCTGAGGATGGGAATTTGGTTCCACAATTCATCGTAAAATAAACTATGTTCGACCTTCTCGTTATTTTTTCTACCAACTCCAAAAGAGATAAGTTTTTGTACTTCATTCATCGTCCGATAGATGTTATTTTTAAGTTCGTCAGCAGGACAGTCCACCAAAACAGCTTTATTGCCGCAAGCAATATCAAATCCCACCCCATTAACGCAAATTTTCCCTTCGTAAGCAATAACACCTCCGACAGGAACAGAATAGCCAAGGTGATGATCGGCCATAAGGGCACCGTAAATCGCATCATATTTCACTGCCTCCTTCATTTGTGCTACAGCTTCAGGGAGAGGATCACCCCAGACTGGGATTCCATCAATTACTTGCATATTCTCTTTTCCATCTTTCTAAAGTTTTTTTAGCCTTTTTCTTTTTCCAAGATTCTTCAATAAATTCACAAATTTCAGTTTTTTCTTCCTGTGGTTGATCATGTATGGCTAATTTTCCTAAAGATGGTTTTAACCCTAAAGAATGCAGTTCACATTTTCCTTTTTTCCAAAAAGTGCATCCCATTAAACTGGAAACCTCCCATGGCGCTCTTTCGCCTCCATATCCTTTTAAAGCTGGTTTTAACATCGTTTCTCCATCAGGCCAATCATCATACATAAGCCTATCTCCATAGCCAGCATCCATAAGTTTGTCCATATCTTCAGGAGTCCCACAACAAGGAGAATGACACATGCTTGAGCATTTTTCACAATCACATTCCGAGGGCTGAATTTTCAACTTCATTGATTATTTTTCCTTCTCACACATACCTTGTAAATGTAATCTTTCCAGTTCCGATTCCGCAATTCTGTAGGGCCCTTTTTTACCCATGCTCGGCCTTGTAGCAAAGATTTTTCCTTGCTTTATAGATCTTCTAACGCTTCCAGGATGCATTTTAATACGCTGAGCAAACTCTTCTACGGTTAAAAAATTCATATTAACCCCCTTTTAATTAAGAACACATAAGACATCATTGTTTCATAGTGTGCTTTATAAGTCAACGTTACATTTATCTGTAAACATAAATATTGACTCTCGTGAATTTTATACATCAAATTTCGTTTTAAACAACAACAGGAGTATTCACATGTCTAAGATGTTTCAGGTCTATGGTATCGGTCAGGCACTCATCCCTGTATTACCTCCTCCACTGCCTTTTGAAACCGCACCAACATCCAATCAAACAAATTATGAAATTGGTCAGCTGGTTTTTACCCCTCCAAAGGCTCCAACAGCTTTTTATCTCTATGGTGGTGGTGGCAATTGGGTGCAATTTGCAACAAATTCTGGAAACGTATTATCCGTTACTGGTACTGCTAATCAAATCCTTGCTACTCCAACGACCGGGAACGTCGTCCTTTCCTTAATCGGCCCTTATACTCCAGCAACCTATACAGCGCATGGTGTCTTGATCGGAGAAGGAACTAGTTCCATTGTAGCAACGGCTGCGGGCTCGGCCGGACAAGTGCTTACATCAGGAGGCGCTTCTGCCGATCCTACCTGGACAACGGCAACTTACCCAGCAACCGTAACAGCCGGTTCTTTAATTGCTGCTACAGCAAGTAACGTTATTGGTCAAATTGCCGACGTCGCTGTAGGCCAGCTTCTTGCAAGTGGTGGCGTTGGTGTCATCCCAGCTTATACAGCTTCGCCTTCCGTTACTGGTAACATGACAGCCGCTACAGGCTTTGTGGCTACCACAGCAGGAGCCGGTATTACACTTAACTCCGGATCTACCTCTGGAACAACAACAGCAACGTTAAACGGTCGTTCAGGACAGATAACAATAACAACCCCAACAATTAACGCTGGGGCAACTTTCACCATGACAATAAGCAACAGCTCCATCAGTGGCTCTGGCACTCAGGTTCTTTACGGATTGACAGGCGGCACCACAGGATCAGCTATTACTATACAAAGCGTAACAAACTCAGCAAATCAGTCCGTTGTAGTTGTTCAGAATGCTTCAGCAGTGACTAATAGCACAGCATCTTTAGTATTAACATTCTTGGTGCTGAACTAATCGGAGGCCCTATGAGTTTTACCACACAAGCAAAGGTTGACGCTATTAGAAGTGTAGCCTATAGCAGTATCACAGGGTCATATGTGGCTCTGGGAACTCCTTTAGGCTTTCCAGCAAGGATTATATGCTTCACTAATACTTCCGATGAGGACGTTTTTTTAAGTACTAATGGGACTACCGATCAGATTTTGGTGCCTGCAGGTAGCTTTAAGCTTTTCGACATAACTACTAACCATAGACCTGTAAACCATGACGATTTCTGTTTCGCCATTGGCACACAGTTTTATGTCAAATATGCCTCTGCACCATCGAAAGGAGCCGTTTACATTGAAGTCATGTATGCACAACCAACGAATGCCCCAACAACCGGTTACTAGGGCAGATAAAAGACTTGATCTTCTTATGAAGAAACAGGAAGGAGAGCATCAGCATCTCATTTCTTCTCATCAAAAGGAAATGCAAGCATTGAGAGATGATTTGCGTCTTGCCATGCAAAAATTCGAAGCCATATGTCAAAGGAATGACGAGGAGATAAAAACCTTTCAAACATTCTTCTTAGCCGAAATCGGATTTTTGAAAGTAAAGATAGAAACTAATGAATTCATTATTGCCTCGCAAGGAAAGGCGATAGAGGAGCTGCATAGGCTTTTGCAAGAGAGCCAAGTGAATTTATCTAGTAAGGAAGATGTTGAAAAGCATAAGAAAAGCATAGAAGAAAATATTTCACAAGTTACTAATAATCATTTACTTGCTTTCCAAGATTGTCAGAGACAATGCAAGGATTTATTCATTTCTCTAAAAGATGAATTTTCAAAAATGCGTAACGATATGCAAAAAGCCCTCGATGATATACAGGTCAAGGGTGAACAAAATTATGCTCTCGCAAAGTTAGATAAAGAGGGCATTGAAAGAGAAATTCTGCGCTATAAAAAAGCGGCCTTCTATATCGAAAAGAAGATTGAGAATATTTACACGTTAATTGAAAGACTCAATAAAAGAGGTGCAGCATGTCCCAAGCCGGAATAATTGATTTTATTGGCACCCACCCTGAGATTCCTACGTTATTTGTAGCAAATGTAGGAGAAGCCGTTCCCATTGCAAATACTATCGAAATCCTTGGAGAGGGGGTTGCTGCGCATAGCATTCCTGTTGAAACTGTAGGTTCAGGAAATACGATAACAATCGAGGTACAATATAGTTCGGCAAACGCTTCCTCATCAGCTTCACATGCCGGATTAGCTTCTTTTGATGCTACTTTTTTCACCGTAGATGCCAATGGTTTTGTAACTTTAAATGGCAGTGGATTTGGTCAGACGATCACCGGCAACAGCGGGGGGGCCATAGCCCCTGTGGCAGGAAATTGGAACCTATTAACAGCGAATGCAACCGTTACTTTTGTAGGAACTGCCGGAACAGAAACACTTGATTTTGGCCTCTCCAACTTGATTTTAGGGAGCGCTCCCACAGTTTCAGGTATTGCTAATGTAGGATTAGGTCAACTAGCTCTTAATGCACTAACAGCTGGATCTGCATGTGTAGCTATTGGACAGCAAGCACTAAAATCCTTTACATCGGGTGCGGGAGGTGCAGGTAATAATATAGCTATAGGGCAAGCATGTGCAGCAAACCTACTAACTGGCGTAAGAAATATTATTTTAGGTGCTGTCGCTGGAAATGCATATATAGGCGCAGAAAGTTCAAATATATTAATAAATAATATAGGAAGTGCTTCGGAATCTAATACTATACGTATTGGAACGCAAGGTTCTAGTGCTGGACAACAGAATCGCGCCTTTTTTGCTGGTATTGTAGGAACAACCGTTAGTGGTAATTTCGTCAATGTTTCTAGTTCAGGACAATTAGGCGAAGTTTCTTCGGCTTCAATTGGTCAGACGATCACCGGCAACAGCGGGGGGGGCATAGCCCCTGTGGCAGGAAATTGGAACCTTCTTACTGCCCATGCTACAGTACAATTCGTGGGAACCACTGGAACGCAAACACTTGATTTTGGTTTATCGAATCTTTCTTTAGGTTCTTCACTTTCCTCTTTATCGAGCGGCGTATCAAATGTCGTTTATGGAACTAATGCCCTTCTTAATGCCGTTAGCACGTCCTCCAATACCGTAGTTGGTAATAGCGCAATGGGAAGCTATACTGGTTCCTCTTCACAAGGTTCAAACATTGCTATAGGTTCAGGTTGTTTGGGTTCGTTACTAACCGGCACAAACAATATTTGTCTAGGCTCCCCCGCAGGAACCGGCTACACGGGGTCAGAAAGCTCCAATATTGTTATTGGTACAAATGGAACCGCTGGCGAAAATAATACAATTAGAATCGGTAAGCCAGGGTCATCCTCTGGTCAACAAAATAGAGCCTTTTTAGCTGGTGTAACAGGCGTTACCGTTTCAGCGTCGGCTCCTGTCGCAGTAGATACAAACGGGCAGTTAAGCTCTTTGGGTTTTGGAACGTCTACTTTCGTCTTAACTAGTAATGGAGCCGGAAGCTCACCTACCTGGCAGGCTCCCCCTGCTAGTGGAGTGACTGCTATAGTTGGTACAGCTAACCAAGTTCTTGCTAACGGCACTTCAGGATCATCTCAAACTGGATCTGTTACTTTAACAACACCTCAAGATATAGCGACAACATCATCGGTAACGTTTGGTAACGTAACCCTAGGAAATGGAGGTGCTTTAAGATCTACAACAACGTCAGGAAACACTGCACTCATACAAGGATATAACGGATCGGCATATGTAAGTTTTTTAACAATTACAAATGCAGCCACCCCAACGGCACAGGCTACATTATCGGATGGTTCTAATACCTCACCATCCTATAGCTTTGCTGCTCAAAACACCTTCGGCATTTATCGTTCTGGCACGTCAACGATGAAGGTTGGTGATAATGGTACAGATATCTTTACCTGGGGGTCAGTCGCAATTGCCGTTACTAACCGTAACTTCAATACTGCCGCATCAAAAACTCAAGGACTTTTAGGAACTCTACAATTTTCGAGAACGGCTACCGCAACGAATTATTCCACGGTCACTGGAGATTATTTAGTCGCGGTAACCTCTACAGCCGCCGCAAGAACAATTACGTTGGCCACGCCAAGCTCAGGTAATAGTTTTCTTGTTGTAAAAGACGAATCTGGAGCCGCAGGTACTAATAACATTACAATGCAAGCTCAGTCAGCTAAAACAATCGATGGACTTGCTTCTTATGCTATAAGTACAAACGAGGGAGCAAGCGCATTTTATTATGATGGCACTAATTGGCAATCCATAGGATGGACACCAGGGCAGCCAACGAATGGTAAAGTTCTCATTGGTTCTACAGGGGCACAGCCTGTCTGGTCGACGCTAAATGCTGGAGCTGGCGTAAGCATCACGAATGCTGCTGGAAGCATCACAATTGCAGATTCATTAAATAACTACACGTTTTTTGCCTATCTTTCCACCAATACTTCATCCCAGACTGGTGATGGTACAAAATATATTGTGCCTTTCGATACTGTTACAAGCCCTGGATGGGATGCAAATAGCAATTTCACTACAGGTACAGGGGCATTATATACAACTCCTGTACAGGGGGAATACGAATTTGAGGCAGCAATCAGATTCCAGGCTACCACAGGCAATATGGCAGCACATACGCGCATTGTCATGTGGATATGGGCCACAGACGGATCTAACGTGGATTATAACATTTTGGAATTTGGTAACCTTCAAGGTTCTACCGCTTCACGTTTAACTGATGCACCAAATGACGATGGCGTTACAATCTCTGGAGCTAGTCGCATGAGATTACCTGCTGGGTATAAAGTCAATGTCCATGTCAGCGTCGATGGTGTAACTAAAAACGTTTATATCGGTGGATTAAATGGAACGACCAAGGTTTCCTTTTTTTCTGGCCGTTGCGTTGCGACTTATTAAAAAGATATAAAATGAATGAAATTCTTGAACTGTTAAGGAAAAATATGCACTATTTTTTATTGTTATTACCTTTTATGGTAGCTTGTCAATATCTTCCGCAAGTGGCACAGGATATTGAAGATATAGCTACGGATACAGCAATTAAAATAGAGGTTTCAAAGGAAACTTTTCAGAAGGAAACAGACCTTGAGATTTCTATTAACGTCCAAAATAAGGACGAACCATAACAAAAACAGCAAAATGAAAAAAAGGAAAACCTATGCTAGATAAAATCAAAGCACTCTTCAGAGAAGGGCTGGAATACACACATACCGCTGGCCTCCTGCAACAAATTGCTAACATTAATAACATTGTACAAGCACAGTACATGCGTGATGCCGATGGGAAAAATGCGGCCATTGATGCTATCTGTGAGATCCTGCAAAGCCATAAAGATGTACCTGCGCCGGCAGTAGCAGCTCCTTGCTCAGCCCCATGCTCAGAGCCTGCAGCTGCCCAAGAGGAAGTTCCAAATGCCGCTAATTAAAAGTGCGTCTAAAAAAGCTATCGGTGAGAACATAAAGGCTGAAGAAGCGGCAGGAAAAAAGCCTAAGCAAGCTGTTGCTATAGCCCTGACTGTTGCTCGCAAAGCTGGCGCAAAAATACCGAGGAAAGGAAAAAAACATGGATAAAGCCATTAAAAAAGAAAAGAAAGCCATGGACAAGGGCATGGATAAGCTCATGAAGATGGATAAGAAAAATGATAAGAAGCATGAAAGCATGGGCATGAAAAAAACCATGAAGAAAAAAGGATGCTAAGATAATCCCTATAGCCATCTAGGGTGCTATAGGGATTACTTTTTCATTCAACGAGAATTTTCCAGGTCGTCGTTGTCGGCTTGCGATACTTATCTAAGTCGATCCCTTTGATCTCTGGAATTTCATCATAGGCAACGCGACCGCGCATAATGTTTTTAACAACCTTTATGCCTCCTCCTATGCAGCTTTGATCGCCACACAATTTCAGGAGTTCCGCACGGTAACTGTCTTTGAGCTCTTCTAGTCCTTTAATTTGCTCGCTAAGCTTGCGATATTGTTCGGCATATCCTTTCCAAGATGGAGTATTTGACATGTCCTTGTAATCGCTATCTTGCAAGGGAGGCGGCTCATTGAAGGCGACGCATTTCCAAAAAGCTCTAGCCTGTAAAAGATAGGCTTTTTCAAAATCGGGGTCAGGATAGACTTCAAGGACTATATCTTTAGATTCATCCTCGCCACCAACGAAATAATAGCACTTTTCCGCCCTCGTTACCAAAAGCTGGTGTTGAATCTGATGCATATAATAATCAGGAATAGAACCTTCAAAAGCCATTTTGTAAAGCTGATTGCCGCCAGTCTTAATCTCTAGAATATATTTACTACATCCGGACAATCCGTCGAGTGAGGCTCCTAAAAAATCATATTCTGTACTTTCGACGACAGTAGGCCTCATCATGAGGACATGTTTCTCTATAAAACGAGCCCTAAGCTTGGGCTCTAGGCGCTTGCCTCGCTCCATAGCCTCATTGCTCGGCTGCTCGTCTATAAGACCAAGCTTTCTTTGCCAGGACTTATATGCCGTTGACCAGGGAGAAGAGCCCAGGATCGCTGGGCAGTCTGTTGCAGTGATGACCGTCTTTCGCCAAGATAGCCATGCTTCCGATCCCTGTTCCAATTCAATGACTTTCATTATGCTACCGCCATGGTTTTTTCCTGATCTTTTAAATATTTAATCTTAGCATTGAGAGAGACCATGCACTTATCAAAACAGTTTTTAGGGATATCCTGGATAGAAGAGGCATTAAAGTCCTTTTTAATCCAATCCAGAAAAGATTTCCTGCTTCCTTCATCTAAACTTTGAATTTGACTTGTCAGCGCTACAATCTCAGGCTGCCCTAAACGCTCTACCGGAGCAACTTTTTCTTGTGTCATAGGCTGGCTGTGTTGAGCCTTTCCTCTTCCTACTGCTGTCTCTCCATCATCATCTTCATCACAAACGACACCAACAATAGCGGAAAGGGAATATCTCCTTAAATATGTAATCGCCGCCCCCATGCCCTGACTGTCGTTTTTACTCGGATTCAACGGCAAAAATGATTTCATCCACTGACCGGAAGTATGCGCTAAAGTCGTTACCATAATAACCTGATTTCTATCAGCTGCAAGTTCGGTTGTTTGCATCACGCAAAGACCATACTTGCTGAGCACGGGACGAGCTGCATCCCATACGCTACCCAAGTCGGCATAGGAACTTTTGAAAAACGGGTTTATTTTATCTTTAATAGCTGCCTGCATTTCTCCCTGAGCTTTCGATAAAGCGGCCGCTAATTCGTTAATTAATTCTGATTGAGACATAATATTTTCCTTTCCTTAAATTTACTTTTTGATGATATTGGCGTTGTTAGCACTCCCAGGTGTTTTCTCATCGGAGAGGATTAAAATTCCTCTCCGAACTTTCCTAAAAACCATAGTCGCACTTGAATTCTCTTAGCAGATTTGCCTGCTTATGCAATTCCCAAGACATTTGCTCTAAAATCTGTGAACCAAAAGAATTGTAATTCTTGGGATCATTACAAAACCTGTCTAAAGCCTCAGATGTCGAAACGATATTGGCGATCGCTTCCTCAATTACTTGGTTTTCCATTCTAATCTCTTTTTGTTTAATCTTTTCTAAAAAAAATCCGCATCGCAGAAACCCAGGCACCTCATGCAACCTCGGCCACCACAGCATCGATCTTCATATTCATCCTGCAAAACTTCTCTAATGTCCCTGAAGTTTCCGTCCCAGTAAATCTCTGCCATCTCTTGAGGAGTTCCACCTAATAGAAGAATAGGAGAGCCATGCAGCCAGGGACAGCCCCATGGCATAGGACTTCTGTCGTCCGGTTCATATGGAAGATTCCAGCATTCATTGTAAAAATGATCGCAAAAATCTTCTTTCTGCTCATCTGTCAATTCACTCGCTAACATTTTTTGCCTCTAAATTATAACAATTTTTAAACAAGGTTTATTACAATCGTATCTGTTATATAAAACAAAAATATCATCTTCAACCTCTTCAATAAAAAATCTGTCATTATCTATATCCCAATGACAATTTTGACACATTAAACACAATTTCATTATGTAAACGATTTCAAAATCTTGAATGAGATTTATGCACCCAGCATATTCTTGATCGTCAATTTCCCATGTTCCAGTTTCATCACCAGAAATAACAATCAAATTATAAATATTAACAATCATCATTTTCATCCCCTATTGTGTTATGAAAGATCATATTGTTGCATGAAAATCAATATAAGTTAACAGAAATTCTTTCTTTTAGCAAAAAAGTTGTCTTCAACGTCGCAACTTGATAAATTTTTATTAAGGTAAATAAACACAAAAAGAGGAAAAAATGAATCGGTTTGCCCTGTGGATGAAAGATAACGATAAAAAACAACGTCGAGTAGCAGAAAAGCTCGGCATCAGCGCTTCGACACTGCATGATATTCTTAGAAAGGGTCAAATGCCAAATTTGAAACTTGCCTACAGAATAGAAAAATACACTCGCGGGGCCATTACTCTCTATGATTGGATAGATGAGTCCCAAGCAGAAAAAGAGACAATCCAGACAGTCGCTATTGCACAGGAAAGTTAGGGTTTCAGAATATAATGTCAGAGACATAAAACATGTTCGCTTCCAATCTCTATTCAAGAAATTCCTATAAAAATAACTCGGCCAACTTCTCATTTTCTCAATAAAAATGTATGGGAAAACTGAAAGAAGTTGCAAATTATTTTTAAAAAATTAAGCATAGACGATGCAGCTGACGCCAATCAGCTGCATCAAGAGAGTAGAATATCACCAAAAAGTTTAGTCCAGGAGAAATAACCCAGTTTAGACAGAAATGGCTTAAAACATCGAGGAAACAAACTTTTCTGCGGATGAGCATAAAGTCTCCTCGATAAAAAAAACAATCTTTTTTACGAGGATCATGAACGATTATAACGAATTCCCCCCCCTGAAATATTTCCTGCGCGTCCTAAAAAGCTGCCCTCGCTCGGCCTTTCTATACGTACAAATATTCCAAAAAAAGAAAAAGAACTTCGGTCTTAAAGTACAAAAAAACCACATACGAAGAGAGTTTCTCATCTCTCCCACTATGTTCAGAAACCTTTTATCGCCCTTAATGTTTCTAAATCTGATCAATTTCGTCGAAAGCGACGAATGGTTTCAGATAGACATTCTAGGGCCTAATTCTAATGGATAATGTATTAGAACTTTATTGCATTGCGTTCGGGAGATATGCTAACGTGCTAAAAGAAAATGCCCCGATTTGCCGTCGGGGCATTTCCACGAGCATTGGGAGATGCTAAATGATAGATCGCTATATTTCTATCTTAGCATCCCATGCGAAATTACGCAATCTATTTATGGGGTGCCACCATGACTGAAATTCCTTACTACTTTGAAACGCCAATTCCAAAATATTTCCGCGAAACCGGATGGTTCAATAAACCTAATACTATTCTTTTTGTCACATGGGCTTTTTCAAAATGCTCTTGTGAAGTCAGAACTATAGTTCACGATGGTCGAGAAATTACCCTCCAGCCTTATGAATTTATTACCGGACGAGGCACAAGTTCGACCGAATGCTTGTTATCCGAAAGTGCAATGAGGCACCAACTGAAAATGCTACTTTGTGCCGGTTTGTTAAAAAAGACGACCAACTCAATGACCAACCGATATACATGCTACATATGGGTGACAGAGCGTTTTTTAAAACCTAACAACCAACTGAACAACCAACTGAGCGCCGACTGCGCGCCGACTGAGCGACCACAATCTAGAAGAAAGAAGATCAGATCTAAAGAAAGTCATCCCTCTATCCCTTCAAAAAATTCGGAGGCTGAAAATCGGGATGATGGACGGACTGATGACTTTTCTTTCGAAAACGAGTTGGTTGAAGTCATACCCGGCGTTTCGATGACGAAGCGGGAGCTTGCGGCCTGCATAGTCATCAAGGGCGATATCAACAAGGTAAAATATGCTGTAGAATACATACAGAAGAGCAAAAAGCGTAAACATGCCATTTCTGACTGGTTCAATGCACTTGCTCGCTGGAAGATCGAAGACAAGGTTCAGGTTAATGCTCAGGATAATCTGGCCTATGCAGAAAAGATTTGCAAACAATTCCCAGAATACGAAAATGGCCAAGGATGGCGTTGCTATCTTTACAACAATAAGAAAAAAGACCAGCGAGGAATACTCTTCGAGCCACAAAGCGTTTATCAAGAAGCTTTTTTTATCGCTCTGGTAGACCCTGAGATGCGAAATAAATGCGAGAACTTCATCAAAACAAAAAAAATGGATCCCAAAACTCCATGAGAACCTATGAAATTTACACCCTCTCAGGCATTTTCACCATTAAATGCGATGAGTTAGCACTCAAAGATGACTTTCTTACAAACACTACCAATGAAACTCTTTGCCTATTCACAGGAAAACGTCTCATGGCTATGTTTAGAGAATGGAACAACATCGTAGATATCACAGAAACAAAGAATTAGATTGAAAAAAGTGCTTTTATCCGTTAAAACATGTTCAACAAAAGGAAAATCATGACCGCCTTTGACTTCATTAGCCACGACACATACCCTGAAGATGAATACATCAGCGAATCCGCAACGCTCTGCTTTGACCAAAAGTACCGCGTCACATACGTCAGAAAGAAAACGCAGAATGGCGGTCTCTTCTGGTCGGAAATTAGCGCTGCCGTCAAGAAAAACGGTGAAAAGAAATACCTCAAGGCATTTTCGCAGGATAGCAACTTCCTCGCCGAGGACATCAAAGCCTTCCTCGAAGGCCGCCAATGGGAACGATCCGCATCAGGGGGTGCAGTTGTTAAAAGCGACGACCTGCCGTTTTGATGCTATGAACAGAAATTTAAATGGCCTAAATTCGCAAAGTAATGGGGTGCCAAGCTCGCAAAAGGGGTCGGGTAATACCAAGGTACCAGTTAAGAAAAAAAAACGAACAGCGGCCAAAATAAAGGCCAAATCTGAAGTTTCACTGGGAAAGGTACTATTAGAGCTTCCATTGCAGACTAAAAGCGAGGCCAACTGTTTCGAGCCTTGGCGTCTAAAGCACGCCAGGCATAAAGCGCAGCAAAAATGCGTAGCCCTAGCACTCAACCCGCTTCGCGAGCACCTCAAGTTGCCCTGCAGAATTACGTTGACCCGCTTCGCCCCCCATGAGCTCGACGCCTTTGACAATCTCCCCATGAGCTTCAAATATATCGCCGATGCCATATGCGCAATCATCACCGGCGAATTTAGACCTGGAAAAGCAGATAGCGACAAGCGCATCTTCATAGCCTGTGACCAAATCAAAAGCAAAGAGTACGGAATCAGAATCGAAATAACATTTTAGGAGTAAACATGCTCACACCAATCGGAAAACGTATCCTCGTCAAACCCGTCGAAGAAACTCACGGCAACCTCATCGTCTCCGGGCAAAAGCCGACCCGCTTCATAGTCATCGCCAATGGGGACGAAGTTACAAAAGTCAACGTAAACGATATAATTTACCTCGACAAATACTCAGGCGCAGGCATCGAGCACGAAAAAGAACAATACCTCGTCATCGACGAAAGTAGCATCCTCGCTAAAGTTTCCCCTTGACGGTTAAAATCTTTATTCAAAAGGCTTAGCTCATGAACGAATTAACCGTGATACTAAAAGATTCCGACCGCACCTATAGGCAGAAATTTATCGTCTATGAGCCCTACCATGTCATCGACAATGATCCCACCATCCTCAAATGCATAGAAGAAGCTAAAAAAAGCTTCGAAGGCGAGCCGGAAAACGTCCAGATCAAAATTCACCTGGAGATTCAATAATGCCTGCCGGACGCCCACGATCAGCAATACCCGAAAAAGAAGAGTTAATTAAACTCGGTGAAAAGCTAGTCGCATGGGCTTCTGCAAAACAAAAAAAAGGCGAACCCATCAGAGCACGCTTCTGCGACTGGTATACCGAAGAAGGCTTCATCAGAAAGCAGTGGGAGCATATGCGTGAGAAGCCAGAATTTCAGTGGTATTACGAGAAAGCACGTAGCCTTATGGCTTTACGTTACATAGATGGCACCGTTAACCCTTCAATTGCCCATCGATATTTGAGGATTTATGACCCAGAAGTCAGAGACGAAGAAGATAAAGACGCCCAAGCTGCTGAGCTTCGCAAAGCTTCCGCCCTTAAAAGCGACGCAAGAGCCGCTGAAGAAGAAAGACAGAAAGTCCTAGCCGAAGTGCAAAGACACAAAAGGAAGCCGCAATAATGTCAAAAGAAACCACTGTTTCCGAAGAATTTAGATTTTTACCCTATTTGCAGGCTAGATGTGAATGAATACATCCCCACTCAGGACGAGCTCAATGACAAGCTCTGGCGCTTAAACAATCTCTATTACATTACAGACAAAGACGGTTACGCCGTCAAATTTACTCTGAACGCCACCCAAAAAGAGCTTTATGACCGCGAGTGGCATCAAATGCTAGTACTCAAGGCACGGGCTTGTGCCCTCTGCTGAAAAGTGGAGGGCACAAGCCTAAATCGGCAACTTGGCGTGACTACATACTTCTCAATCAGTTTTCTTGATGATTGTTTCTGGCATGCAAATACCCATGCTGGTATCATCGCCCATCGAAAAGAAGATGCTGAAGACATTTTCAAAAAAAAGGTTAAATATGCTTATGACAGAATGCCCAAATGGACAAGAACTTTTAACTCCGCTACAAACGATCGAAGCGGAGAGCTTGCTTTTGAAAATGGATCGAGCTATCGAGTTTCTACAGGTTTTAGGTCAGGGACTTACCAGCGATTGCTTGTTAGTGAATTTGGAAAAATTTGCGCAAAGTCTCCCGATGTTGCGAAAGAAATTGTTACAGGATCTCTTAACACCGTCTCTGCAGATCAAATTATTGCAATCGAATCTACAGCCGAAGGAAGAGAAGGATATTTTTATGAGTTCAGCAAATCAGCAGAAACGCTCGCATTGCAAGGAACCGATTTGTCACCCATGCAAATGCGCTTCTTCTTTTTTCCTTGGTTCGACGACCCCAACTATAGAGCATCAAGCGAGTCAATAGTGATCAGCAAAGAGACAAACGAATATTTAGATGGCATTGAAATTGAGCGCCAGCGCAAAATTGACGAGGAACAGCGCCGCTGGTATGAGATGAAACATAAAATGCTCGGCGATGCGATGAAGCAAGAGTATCCGTCGACGCCAAAGGAGGCTTTTGAAAGTGCGAATGAAGGTCTTTATTACGGTCGACAGCTGTCTAAACTGCGTGCTAATGGGGCTGTGTGTCGGGTTCCCTACGACGATTCAAGCGTGGTGCATACGGCTTGGGACATTGGTCTCGATGATTTTAGTGCAATCTGGTGCTTCCAGGTAGGCCGTGGCGGACATATATCCATTATCAACTATTACGAAAATTGGGACGAGGGAGCTGCGCATTATTGTGACTGGCTTAACAAACAAAAATACAGATTTGGACGTCATATCTTCCCTCATGACGCAAGAAAACGAGACATTGGAGCTAAGACGCAATATATTGACTACGTTGCACCACTCCTTGACGGCAAGATTATCATACTGGACATCAAAGAGTGTGACAAGCTTGAGGGAATACAAACGGTCAGGGCGATGCTCTCCAGGTGTATGTTCGATAAGGAGAAAACCGCTGAAGGCCTTAAGCATCTTGAGGCCTATAAAAAACTCTGGGACGACAGACTGGGTTGCTATAAAAATACCCCCCTACATGATGAACACAGCCATGCCGCCGACGCTTTTAGGTATTTAGCAGTGGGATTAAAGGCCATTGAAAAAAGAGATTCAGGAAATATTGACAACGACATTAAAGCTATCAATAAATACTATGGATATTGATCAGTCGGCATATTGGGAGAAGCTGTTCACAAAAAAGCACAAGTGTGATTATTGCGGGAAAAGGAGAGCAATATATAATGCCCTTGTTCGTCCCGCTTATAAAGTAAAAGACTTGAGAGACTTTAATATTTGCATTAGTGGCATTGTTATCGCCGCTAAATGCAAAAATTGCCATGAAAAAGAATATAAGGAGGAAGTTAAATGTCAATGACAACACCACAAGGGCAGTTATATGCTTTAGAACGCCAAATTAGAGAGCTTGTAAATCTATTTAAGGCCGAAGACGACGAGGCTTCAATTTTTGAAAGGATCGATCAGATTGAACATTTTCTCAGCGACGTCTCCAAGAGTCAGGAAAATATCGTCAGCCTTTTAGAATTAATCATTAAACTGTTGGTGTCAAAAAAATGATGAATGAGCATGAAGACGTTATTATGTGCGCTGCTGTTGAAGAAATAAAAGCATGGAGACACTATTTTATAGAAAGAAAATTTAGCACCAACTTAAAACATATCTCCGAAAAACACAAAAACCTGCTAAGAGATTATTTTTTAAACATCTGTGCAGGAGCGTTTTGCGATCCAGAAGAAGCTTGGGACGCCTGCATAAGTTGTTTATTACAAACCATAGAAAACAAAAACATATAAAAAAAGATTATTTGATGAAATATACAAATGAAGAAGTTGATGAAATCTTTAAAGACACAATGGAACTAGCTTACCTTTTATGGAAAACCATCCCCAATAAAACGAAAAGTTTTGTGTCTTTAGCAGCCGCTCAACACTTGTTTGCCATGATGGCTGTGCAAATGTGCGTAACAAAACAAGGCTTTCAAGAGGGAGCTGGCTACGCCTTTGAAGTATGCAAAGCAATAAAAGAGAGGGCAGAATAAACCATGGAAACAAATGACAATCTCTTCAAGGAATTGTTTGAAAAATCAACCCTCCTGGCCAGTGAGCTTACCGATGCCGTCCCAGAAGGGACACAGACTGTCGTAGTTGGTCTTGCGACTAGCCAAATGTCCGCTGTTTGCGCAATAGAGGTCGACATGCCTTTAGAGATATACCTTTTATCATGCAAGTATGCCTACGAATGGATGAAAGAGAAGTAAGGCGCTTTAAAGGAGAAGGAATAAATCATGGAAATAGATGAAAAACAAATAAAAGACTTATTTGAAAAATCGATTCTTTTGGCCATAAAACTTAGCGACGCCATACCAGATGAAACAGAACCCGTTATTTCTGGTCTAGCTGCCAGCCATATGTCATCTCTTTTCGCAATAGCGGTGGGGATGTCTTTAGAAAGGTACCTTTCATCTTGCACATTTGTTTATGAATATAACAAAAGTAAGATGCTTTAAAGGAGAAGGAATGAAGCCTTGGAAAGGGAAGCAATGGATTCGCACGGAATCAATTATTAATGAAAAACAAATGAGACCTAAATGTGATCATATGCAAGAAGCTTTAAATCTTCTGAAAGGTGCTTTAAAAGCTGATTGGGAAGAACAACAAAAGGAGCAAACGTGTGCGCAGAATGCGGAAAAAAAGATGAATGGCCACCAAGAATCATTTAACATGTCCAAAAAATATGAAAAAATTAACATGTTTCAAACACATGCACAATGGATAAACGTTTCTGATAGGTTACCAAAAGATTTAGAGGAATGTTTAGTAGCTCTTAAAATTGAACCTAATTTTGGATATTTCTTATGCACATATAGTGAAAAAAGATTCCATACTTTCGAACTATTTAAAGTAATTAAAGGCGTCAGTCACTGGATGCCACTGCCGAAACCACCGGAGAGTGAGGATTAAATGGATATACTGTGGCTTATGACAATGATAACAATCGTGGTTAACGGTCTTACAGGCTTGCCGGATTGGTATGGAAATGTCATGCGGTTACTAAATGCTTTTATACTATGTTGCATGTCCGTATGGATTATAAATTTAGGACTAAATAAATTAAAGAAGATGAATATATTATTGAAGTAAACAATGACTTTGTCACTATTAAAGGCTGGGTAGATGTTGATTTTTTACTATTGATAATGAGCCACTTTGAAAATAAGAGATATACAAAGATAGTGCCTTGTGAGCAACGGGGCATAAGATTGTCAAAGCCTAAAGGTCTGAGGTAAAAATGCAAAAATACAAACCTTGTTGTTCTACTGTTTGTCTTGTGCTTGGTTGCGAAACCAGAAGTGCGGGAGGCTGTTATTGCGTTTGTCGACTAAAAGACCATGAAAGCACTTGTTTAAGACTATTAGATGGTACAGAATTTAGGAAAAATGGAGCCAGAATTTACGATCCGGGAAGAACGCCGATTCCTTTAGAGGGAGACGAAAAAGAGGACTTAGAAAAGGAGCTTGCTGAGGTTAGACGAAGGCTAAAAGAATATGAGTTGTTGGAGGGAGCTTGGTAATTGAGCATTTGCAATATATTAACTTGAAAGAAAGGAAATATTACTTAGCTGATGGGGTAGAAGTCCCATTTGAATGGATACGAAATAGATTTGTAGTTAGGTTTACAATTTGGATGGAAGCATGATGATAGTTAATGCTGACTGCCTTGATTGGATGCGAGAACAACAGGACAATAGCATTGATTTCATTGTGACTGACCCCCCTTATGGCCTAAAGTTCATGGGTAAAAAATGGGATAATGGCATTCCTGGGGTTGGTTTTTGGTCGGAGATGCTTCGTGTATGCAAGCCAGGTTCAATGTTGGCAGCTTTTGGAGGTACTAGGACTTTTCATAGGCTTACTTGCGCTATCGAGGATGCTGGATGGGAAATAAGAGACTGCATTTGTTGGTTATATGGGAGCGGGTTTCCTAAATCGCATAATAAGTTCGGCCTTGAGGGTTATGGTACGGCTTTAAAGCCTGCATGGGAGCCTATCATATTAGCAATGAAGCCATTAGATGGTACATATGCACAGAATGCTGAAAAGTGGGATGTTGCGGGGATCAACATAGACGCAACGCGAATTCCTATGGAGGATAAATGGACTCATCGATGTCACGATATTACATCTGGTGGGCTGATGGATAAAAAAGGGAGATCTGATCGAGTCTCTGAATCTAATTCACTTGGCCGCTGGCCAGCAAATCTTATTTTGGATAGGGAGGCGGCCGCGTTGCTTGATGAGCAGACGGGAATTTTAAAAAGTGGAGCACACAAGCCCTCATATTTTTCAAAAATGCAAAAATGTTTAACTCATAATAAATATAATCCTATAGGCGGTTATGACATTCATGCAAATTCCGGTGGCGCATCCCGCTTCTTTTATTGTGCAAAAGCCTCATCATCCGAACGTAATGCAGGGCTTGAAAAACATTGCATCCATCCCACAGTCAAACCATTAGCCCTCATGCGCTACATAATCAAGCTTCTTGCGCCTCCTGGCGACCCTATATTGCTTGACCCATTTGCAGGCAGCGAAAGCACGTTAGTCGCTGCAAAGCAGCTAAGAATCCGTGCAATAGGCATAGAAAAAGAAGACGAATATGCAGAGATCGCTAAAAGACGTATTAAAAATACCCAACTACTCCCAGAACAATTTAACTTTGAGTATTAATATCATGATAATATTTGATTTAGACGGCACATTGGCCGACTGCGATCATCGCAGGCATTATATTGATGCTCGCAGATCTTTAGAAGGAATTATTCAGGGAAAGAGATTTAAGCCTGATTGGAAAGGGTTTTTTGAGGCTTGCGATAAGGATAATGTTATTCAACCTGTCGCAGATGCATTTATTCATTTAACTCAAGGTGAACCATTTAATCATGATGTGCGCATATGGTCAGGGCGTTGCGAATCTGTCCGCGAGAAAACCTTAAAATGGCTCATGAATTTATATGGAACGTTAGAAGATTATCAATACTGGGATAGACGTCTAAAAATGCGTCCTATTGGCGACAATACACCTGACGATGTCCTTAAAGAAAGATGGCTTGATGAAGCTATTTCTGAAGGAAAACAGATCGAATTCGTATTCGATGACAGGCCGAAAGTCGTCAGGATGTGGCGTCGACGAGGCATATTCGTCTTCGACTGCAACCAAACAGGAGAGGAGTTTTAAATGGAACTATACTGGCTGCTTAGGTTGCAGCATTTGCATGATTTTTTTGAGATTTGCGCTTATTTATCTATCATGGGTTTTATTCTCTGTGTTTTTTTATATATTGGTTTGGTTTTTGACGAAGATGATGAAGAAAAAACAAAAATCGTTTACCTGCCTGGTCGTTGTTTATTTTTCTCTGCATTAATTTGCGGTTTGTTAACATGTCTAATCCCCACAAAATCGGATTTAGCAATCATGCTTGGCTGGGATGCGCTTAGGAGCGATAAAGTCGTTGAAGTTGTTGATGTGCTGCAAAAACATTTGATTGAGAAGGTGAAATGAAGTGCCAAAATGCCGATTAACATATTGTCAAGATGCCGAATTTACTAAGGGCATGTGGTTTTTTTCACCTATAGATTTGAGAAAGAAGTATTATTTTTGCCATCACTGCCAAAAAAAACACTTAACAAAAGCAGGTATCAATGAAAACAATCGCACTAATGTTGGCACTGACCATACTGGGAGTCTGCCAACCTGATAATTATCCACCGGAACCAGCAAAAGGAGCTAATGGGCCTAATCAACCAAAAGGGGGTTTTTAATGCCTTGTATGTGTTGGTATGATCCACCTGAGGTGCATAAGAATTTTATTAAAAAAAAATGTCAACAGTTGGTGGATGAGATCAAGAGTTTAGAAAAAGAAGGTGATCCTTTAGGATGTACCCTCAGTGATGTTAAAAAGCTATTAGATCATCTTTATAGTCCTGAGTCATGTGAGGAGGCCAAGAGAGATGGATGAAAGCGAAAGATTGCAAAGATGGCAACTTGGATTTGAGCCCGACTGGGCGGTAGATAAAGACAAGCAGATTAGCAGTCGAATACTTGCTTTGCTAAATCACCCCAAAATTAACAAGTATTGCATGGTGGATGCCTATTATTACGATTTTTCCGTCATTCCGCATGCTATACAAGAGAAGCTTCAACTATGGAGAGACGCATATCTTATATTCGGCATAACAACGGACGGAGAAATTGTCTCCAAGTGGGTTGATCGCTGGGATTTAGATTCGGACGATCCTATTGTTGATGGAAAAGTAATACATGAAGATAAACCTTGTAATCCAATAACGAACGTTGCCATCCCGACTATTGCCTATACGATTAACCCACTATTACTTTCTACACCGACTTTTAATTTTTTCGAATCATGTCAAGACGTCCCTCTTCCTAATGATAATATCATTGATGTTGATTGCATGGATTTATGCGATACATGTAAGGGAAAACTTCTTTTAGAACTTGATAGAAATTTTAGAAGAAGCCAGGGCTTGAAGTAAATTTTAGACATGTATAAGATCAACTTAAAAATCACAAAGGAAAAAAAATGTCCGAAGAAAATAACGTAATGCTTGAAGAAATTCCAGTAGAGTCAACGCCTTCAGATTCCATGCCTATAGCGCCTAAGAAAAAAAGAGGGTTCTTTCGCTTTAATGGCGAAACATCTACTGTAGTCAATCTCGCTCATGTTACCAATATGACACTCGAAGGAAAAAAGATCACTTTTAACTTTTACTCTACATCCATCTTCGTGGAGCTCGTGGACGAAGCAGCCGCCACATCAGTTTATGACGTTATACTTAACGAATGGACGGCGGAATAATCATGTTTTGGGATGACATTAGAGATATCAAAGACTGGATGAACCGTCTGACCGATCGCTTGATGAGAATTGATCATTCCATCGCCTACATAGTGAAAAAAATGGATGAGCTCGAATATAGCGAGCATGAAAACATTATGAACCTTCTTGAAAAGATTGAGGTTTTGATTGAGGATGCAAATCGTAAAGAAGCGGTTTATCTAGCCGAGGCCACGTTGGACAAGTTTGAAGAGTACATGAAGAACGTTGATAAACTGAACTCCATGATTAATGAGTTCAAGGGATGCGTTGCAATGGCGAGAGCTTCTTTAACCACTGGGAAACTTACAGAGGCAAAGAAAAAGCCAAGGAAGCGGTCGGTCAAGAAAAAGATAGAGGTTATGCCTTCTCCTTGAATTCTTTTTTTTTAATTATCTCATCAAAGAAATCCATTAATAGATTTCTATAAAACAAAACCTCTTCAAAAGAATCGCATTGTGAAATTATTGTATTTATTAAAGCACTGAAAATTGCTGACATACATAAATTAACTTCATTACCTTCAAGATTTTCAGAGATAAAATCTTCAATCTTTTCTGCCATTTCCATTACGTCGTCTACATCATCCCTAGAAATACGTCGATGTTCAGTCATTTGATTCCTTGCGTATAATAAAAATTATCCTACACGATTAAGTTGATAATCATCAACGGTGAAAGATGCGCAATAATGATCCGATTTTTTGGCCCGAAGATTCCTTAAATGTTTCTCTTCGGCAAGGGATGGAAAAAAATTATTCGGACTGCATTAATATATTACAAACTCAATGGTATCAGGCAGATCTTAATCAACGCTTTACCATAAATGATCAAGAAGTGTGGGGTCTTATCTTCCCTGGCGTTGCGACATATCGCAGGAAGATATGGAACTTCAATATCATGAACCCTATCAGCGAGGCCATTAGCGGTCAGCAAAGACAAACAAGAAAGAGTTCTGCCGTAATTCCAGTGCGCAATGGCCTGCAAAAGACGGCAGACCAACTGACCAAATGTCTTTATCATAATCACAAAGAAGGTTTTCACCAGACATTTAGCGATGCCTTTCAGCTCGGCGCCGTCATCCAGGGCTTAGGCTTCATGTATATGTATAGTGACAGCACTAAAGATCCCATTAGCCCAGACCCTCGCTGGCGCTATATTGATATGAAAAGCTGCCTCTTTGACTCATATTTCCGTAAAAAAGACATGTCAGATGCAAGATTCTGGTGGGTAAGGACTTTCTTCGATGCTCAGGAAGCCGCCCTCATGTATCCGCAGTTTGGCGATCAAATTCTATCACTTCCTAAAGGCACTTTCCGCGATGACAAATTCTTTTACATGCCAGAAGTTTATCAAATTCAATTTCCTAATCTAATTGCTTTTGATGAATACTGGTATGCAACTAGCCGAGAAGCGACTTTCCTCGTAGACAAAAAGACCGAAGAGTGCCAGGAATTTCAAGGGACTAAAGAGCAGCTCAAAGAGATTATGCAAGCCTTCAATGGTAAGCTTGCCACGCTTAACAAACAGGTTCCCACGGTACGGAGAAGCATTATTTTAAACGACAGGGTCATTGTCGATGAACCCAACCCTTACGGCATGGATCGATATCCAGTGGTGCCGATGCTCGCTTTCTTCACAGCAGACACCCCATACTATGCCTATAAGTTTAACAGTCCGATGACAATGCTTCGTGATTGTCAATACCTCCTAAACCGTCTCAAAGTCAGCAATCTAGAAATATTAGACGCTCAACAGCAAGGCCTTAAAGTTAAAAAAGGCGCTCTTGTTACTCCCGATGATGCTTTAAATTCTGGTCACGGCCGCGTGCTTTCCATTGATCCAGAGTTTCAAATGGATGACGTTCAAGCAATGCCTATTGTGCCACCGTCTCCTGTGATGCTTCAAATGGAAGAGATGCTTAAAGGTATCTTCTTCAACATTGCAGGCATTGATCCTAACGCCATGGGTATGGACATTGACGACAAGGCGGGTATCATAACGATGATGAGGCAAGCAGCAACGGCGAGAAACTTGCAGAGGCTCTTTGACCAAGCTGATGAGTCTCAAAGGCTTTGCGCAGACATAGAAATTGAATATATCCAGAGAAACTGGACATATGGAAAGGTTAAGCAAGTCATTGGGGAAGAGCCTACAGCAGAATTTGATAGCAAAATCTTCTTCAAATATGGTTGCAAAGTTGTTCAGGCAGCATTAACAGAAACACAGCAACAGCTTGAACTAGCCCAGATTTTACATGCTCAGCAGCTTTATCCTGACCTTATACCTCCTGATGAAGTTCTGGAGTGCATGACGCTGCAAAATAAAGACAGGATTGTCGAAAAGGTCATGACTAAACAGAAAGCTATGATGGAGCAGCAACAGAAAATGGAAGAGCTACAAATGCAGCAAATCCAGATTGACAATATGACAAAAGTTGCTTATGCGCATAGCCAGGAAGGTCTTGCCAAAGAGCGTGTGGCAAAAATTCAAACTGATGCTGCCGTGGCGCAAGACAAACTCCGTCGCGCCCATCAAGAGGATACTGCCAGCTTATTGAATGTCGTCAAAGCACTTAAGGAATTAAAGGGCCTAGATCTTGACCATCTTATGCAACAAGTAGAAATATTAAACGCTTTGAGTCCAGCGGCAAACCCTGAAAAGGATGTTGTTGCAAATAAACAAAATGTTGCATGACAGTTAGGTTAAACAAACGCGTTTAAAAAAGGTGTTATTATGAAAGAAAAAATGTCAAAAAGAGGCTACGAACAGGGGAATATGAACCCGACTGTTGAAAGCTATCAAAAGCCTGAAAAAGATTTTGCTGAACGTGGGTTCAACAAAACGACTGAATATATCGAAAGACAAGACTCCAGACAATCTGGTATGTCAAAGGACATCAATAAGCAGTCATACAAGGGCCGCTATTCTTAAGGAGAGGAAGCTATGGCTAAACGAGATAATATTAAGCCCTATGCGGTAGAAGTACAAAAGGGCCCAATTCGTATGGATGAGCAATATTCTGAGCAACTACGAAGAGAGCCTGAGCATACCATGCGCGACATGGAAAATCTTAGGATGCGTCAGGAGAAGATGACGCTTTCTTTGCATACTCCAAAGAAGTAAAGCAGCTTGAATAGGGATAAGAAAACATATTCTTATCCCTTTTTTAACTAACTAGTATTTTAGTTTGTTTCTGACCGTCGGGCGAGCCTAATAACATATCTCCTCTATAGAGTTTGTTTTCAATCCAGTTACCCTCGGCATCTTTGGTAAACCCAAAATATTCTAATTGAAGATTTTCCCAGCGTTTAATTAGCTGAACCTGTTCGGGGGGATAAAGGTCTGGACTAGAGACGATGTTTATCATCTGCGATCTATGGGGCAATTCCCAACAAAAATAAACCTCATCATTTGGGAACACGTGGAACACCATCGTATCCTGCTCAGGATAAGGCCTGTATTTAGTTATTTTAGGTATCCTAACCAGGCCTTTTTTTAGCATCAGATCATATTTTTCGTAAAAAGCCAAATAAAAGGGCTTACCCACAAAGTCAGGATGCTCTCTACCCTTTTGAATGGCCTCGTTGATGTCCTTGACTAGGTCTTTCTTAATTTCATGATTGACATCTCCAATGACAACGCCGCGCTCGCCATTTATTTGAGCGTCTCTATAGATAGATCCGACGGTATTTCTTGAAGGATCTATGCTTGATTTGTGTTCCATGTTTCCCCTTATTTATTCTAGGTAACGAACTTTCCTAGTCCAGTGATTGTTAAGTAAGTTTTTATGTCCTTTTTTAGCACATTCGCCAGAACAAAAGACAGTCCTTTGACGTTTTCCTAAGTTTTTCTTATGCGGAATTTCCTTGCCACAGGTGCGACATAGCGAAGGCTTCGGTGTTTGCCTTTTCGGTGATTTTGTTAGCTTTATCTGAAATTCGCAGTGATAACAAAATTTCTGATTATTTATAAAATCATTAACTAATCTATCAATATTACAATTAGCACAAATCATATTACTCACTTTTTATTAGACTTATAATATTTTTATTACTCAAAGTCAATGTAAGGGCGTATATAAGGTGATGATAAGCCCCATCACTGCGGCGCATATAAATGTGGGCCTAGCCGACCACCAAACAAAAAGGAAATTCATGACGGACGAAGTTCAAAATAGCGAAGGCCAAGAGGTAGCAACTCACGAACAAGCTCAAGTCAATGAAGTAAAAGAGACGCAACAACAACAAGAGCCGGTGACGAACCAGCACTTGAAAGCGATGCGACTCAAGAATGCCGAGCTCGAAAGAGAATTAAAGCAATTACGAGAAGCTCAGATGCAGATTATGCAAGCCCAGCTTGCCAATCAACAGCCTGTGCGTCAAGAAGTTGATGAATTTGACAAGATCGGTGATGAAGAGTTTATTCCTTTGGGTAAGGTGAAAAAGCTAGCTGAGAAAAATACTCAGAAGGTGCTTAAAAACACCGAAGAACTCGTGCGCCAAGAAGTGCAAAAAGCTCTTCAAAAGCAACATCAAGATCAATTCATGGATCGCTTGAATCGTCAATATGCTGATTTCTCCGAGATCGTCAATCCAGAAACTTTATCAATTTTGGAAGAAAAAGAACCGGAATTGGCGGCGACGATTGCGGATTTGAAAGATCCATATAAGATCGGCGTCCAAAGCTACAAATACATCAAGGCGATGGGCCTTTCACAAAAGGCAACGGAAAGTAGGCGAGAAAAGCAATTGGATAAGGCGCTTGAAAAGGCAGAGAAGGCGGTAACGTCTCCCCTGGCTTATGATAAGCGACCAATTGCACAAGCTTTCCAACTGACCGATGCTATGAAGAAAGACCTATACCGTGAAATGCATGGATATGCAGCCCTTGCCAGTTCGGTTCCCGAAATGACCTAGTAGGTCAAAGGGAAAAACCATGTCAGTATCAATTGCTTCGTTGCCACCGCAAATTCAACAGCGGTACAACGCAAAATTAATGTCGACTCCAGAGCACAACTTGATCCACCAGTTGTTTGCTACACCAGTGGAGCTGCCAGATAATCAAGGCTTTATTGATCGTCAGTCACGCTATGACAGGCTTGACCTGTTTGAAGTGCCTCTCGATGATGGCCAAAACAACCCACCACCTCAGCAGCTTAATCGCGTTGATGTGGATTGCCGTGTCCGCGTTTATGCCACTTACATAGTGCTCACAAGGCAGGTCACGATCACTAATGAAGATCCTGTGTTAAATTCCGCCGCGGCTAGACTTGGACAGAGTCTCCGTGAGACCCAGGATGCCCTCCAGAGGGACAATTTAGAAAGTTCTGCAAGCATTATAAATTGCGTCGGTAAACAAAAACCTGCTGACGTTAAATCTTCTCTGATGGACTTGGAACTCCTCGTTGCTTAAGCAGACGGACAACAAGGGGCAAGGTAATGAAAAAAGAAATGATAAAATACTTGGAAACATTAGACAAAGACGGTTTTCCTTTATGGATGGAACCACGACGTCAATGGATAGAAGAATTTATTGATGATTTCTTTGATCAATATCAGCCTGAACGACTAAGTGAGAAGACCTCGAAAGAGGAAGCGATAGTCTGAACTCTATGGAAACATAGAGAGGGAGATCCGAAGAGGTTTCCCCGCCTAATTGAATGAAGCGCATATTGGTGACGACCAGCGCAAGTCGGTAGACAAAGCGTAGAAAGTACGACAAATACCCGACACTTAGGTCATAAAAGTAACAGAAAATATGGGGTCTAATGGAGACATCCCTACTGAGATGACAATCTCAGATGTAGATGATGTCTTTACTGTGCTTCAGAATAACTCTGGAGAGTACATTACAAACATCGTGGAAGCGGAATTGCGCTTTGGAACATCACCAATTGGGGACGCATACGGTTGTATGTTAACCACTAGGATGATTCCAGTTCTGTATAACATGACTGGTTTTATCAAGAAATTCCAATATCCAAACATCTCTCAAACGTTAAGCGTTGAGATAGGTGGGGCAAATAACGTGCGCTTCTTTGCTTCTGAGCAAGGGTCTGTCACTCCAAATGCTTCTATGCTTGGAAATGACATTGCTAATTGCTTCGTTTCCGCAAAAGAAGCCTACAAGGTTGTATGGCAAGCAGGTGGTAAAGCTCGCTTTATCTATCTGCCTCCAGGATATAACAACGACCCATGTATGCTAAGACATACGGCAGGATGCTCGTTCTACCAAGGGCAGTGTATCACCAATGACCTCTGGATTCAAAATTTACGCTCAAGCGGTATTTAAGGAGGTCGATTATGTTGCCATATTCTTTTATTGGGTCTTGGACTTATACAAATGCTGCCACACCAGTAGCTCAGAATATCCCTATGACTGCAAAGCCTGACTGGGTTTTCGTTAAAGATATTACCAACTGGGGTGCGCAATCAACAGCTGCAAATCCTGTCTATGCCGAATGGTTTAGCTCGATGGCGGCTGGCTCTTACCTGGCCATGGGTCAACCTAGCTCTACAGGAGCAGGAGTTGCTCTTTATGCCTCTCAGGGTACATCCGGTGGCTTTACATTCATTGATCAGGCTAACCCTCCGACTTTTTCTAAGGTTGCGGTTACTACTGTCAATGGAACGACATTTGTCGTTGCTACAGGAACGACAACAGGTATTAACGTTGGCGACTTTGTTCGCTTAATTAATATCGTTGGTGGTCAGCAAATCAGCGGCCCAAACCTTTATCAGGTTACAGCCGTTTCAGCTGGTGTAAGCATTACCCTTGGGTATGCCGCTTCAGCTGCAAGTGCTGGTCTGACTGTTGCCAACGCAACAACTGGATACTATCAAAAGGTATATCCAGGTCAGTTCCTACCAAACACACTGCCAGTTGCCTATATTACCCAGGCTTCTCAAGCAGTAGTTTACTTCTTCAGACAAAACCCATACCAACCTGGGGAATTAGTCGATTTCCAAATCCCAACTCCTTATGGCATGACTCAATTGAGCAACCTGACAGGAAAATCGGGAAGCGGGCCATTTACTAATAACCCAGCGGGGGCAGCTAGGATCTTGAGTGTAACAAACTCTGCAACTGTTTCTTCGATCACAATCGATGTAGACACAACAGGGTTTACAGCATTCCAGTTCCCAACATCGGCAGCTTTTGCCGGTGGAGCATCTCCAGCGGTTTGTATGCCTGCAGGTTCTGGCGTTGTACCTCTTAACGGAAGTGCAACAATTCCAGCTTCTCCTCCAGGGACTGTTCTTGCTGATGCATTCGACAACAAGTCGCAATACATCATGAACATCGGTACCTCTGCGGTAGGTGTTGCCAATGCCAACATGCAAGTGTTTGCATTCAAGGCTGATTTCGTTAACGGAATCACCAATGCATAATCATGTGGAGGAGGGGAAATTCTCCTCCTCCTTTAACTAAAGGAAAAGCAATGGAAGTTAGAGAATTAAACAAAAAGCAAAGAAACACACTCCCACAAGCTGAAAGGGATGAGCTTGTCAAAAAGATGCGCAAGGAAGACGACAAGCTGATTACTGGCATGTTCGAGTTTCTTGATGCTCAAGGTGGCTGGCTAGAATTTGCCTATCGTAAATATCCTGGAGAGCCTATTCAAATGATTAAAATGATCCATGGTGAGGTATGCGATCTACCTATGGGCATTGTTAAGCATTTAAACAATACCAAGAAGAAGATAAGACGATATTCCCAGGAATTACCTCAAAGTGGCCAAAAGACTCCTAGAAGCTTTGAAACTGTTTCAAGGGTGAGATTTACCCCTACGGCGGTATTGTGAGTGCCCCATATAATTCAAATTATGGGCCTCCTTTTGGGTCGGACTTTATTCCGAATTTGCAATATATAACAAATATTACTCAGTCGGCTCCTGCTATTGTTACATTCTCCGGTAATCATAATTTTACTGTGGCGGAATGGATAAGCTTTCGCATCCCTCCACCAAATGGGATGATACAGCTTAATAACCAAAAAGCTAAAATATTATCCATAACGTCAACGACTGTGACAATAGCAGTAGACACAACGAATTTTTATCCTTTTATATATGTTCAAGATCCTCAGATTCCCTGCGTAGCCGTCCCCGCAGGTTCAGGGATCATTGAGGGGACTACGACGGTTACTCTAGAAGATGCATTTGATAACCAGCCGGTATTATGACGACATTTGTACCTACCTATCCATTATATCCTGCGTTAGCAGACTCTATCTCTAAGACAAGGCAACTGACAGGTTCTAGCAATGCTTTTCAGATAACGGATGAATATATCGTTCGTCAGATGCATAGCTTCTATTCTTATGATCTGCCAGCAAAGTTTAGGTCTTTAAAGCTTAAGGATATATATACCTTTACCACCAATGTGGGCCAAGATGTCTATCCCTTCAATAGCGAGCTTTATATCACCGTAGATCAGCCTTGCTATTGCGCTAAGAGGGAGTTGAAGTTTTTTCATAATCCGTGGGAATTTTATGCGGCCAATTATAACTGGCAGCAGTTTACAAACTTCTCTTCAGGAGATGGGACGACAGGGTCGCAGACGGGCCTCATTACCAATATTACGCAGGCGACAAATGCCGTCATAACAGCCCCCAATCATGGCCTTGTTTCAGGGATAAGCGTTATTATCAATAACGTTGGAGGCATGATTGAAGTTAATGAAAACACTTATATCATCACTGTTATTGATGCAAACAGTTTCTATTTAAACGTCAATTCTACTTCATACACGGCATATACATCGGGGGGAGATTGGTATTCTTCTCCTTACAATGGATTTACTAATGCATCTCCTCTTATTGCCAGTGTAAATAATGATCCTGGCCCACAGTCAGCGCGAAACCTTTATTTTCCTCAAGGAAGAGTTCAAAATATACTAATTACCGCCAATGTTATTGGCACTAATGGTGTTGGTCAAACTCAAAATGTGACAGATGATGGTCAGGGAAATCTTATTCAGATTTTTCAGACTAGCAATAATGGCAATCAAGAATATGGATGGACGTACTATCGTCAGTATGCTTCAGCGACTCCAACCGTTCCTGGTAACGCCACAATTAACTATCAGACGGGAGAAATTGTAGGATTAACCTTTGCCTCTCCGATTCCTGCGGGCACTCCAATACAGATTCAATATAATCCCAAGCAGTTTTCTATTCCTCTTGCGATCATGTTTTTTCAGAATCAGTTTACCCTTATTCCTGTGCCAGATGCCGGCTACACTATCGAGTTGACATGCTATCGTCAACCTATCCAAGCGCTACTTGCTGCAGACATGGCTGGTAATCCAGAGCTTTCTGAATGGTGGGAAATATTAGCTGTCGGAGCGGCTAAGAAGATCTTTGAAAATAGAATAGATTCCGATGGCGTCATATTTATCGATAAAATGCTGAAAGAGCGCTACGACATCATTGAAACCAGAACTTATGCACAGATAGGTCAGGAGCGCATAAAAACAATATATACCGATCAGCTGACAGAAAACTATGGCTCTGGTGGTGGCTTAACTAACTTTGGGTCAATTTAATGGAAGAAGTTGAAATACGAAATGATTTTGTTATTGAAATCTGCGAATTCAGTGATGGTGAAATTATTTGCCTAAATACAAATTTTGAAGATGAATATAAACAAATTTTAATGACCAGAGAAAATGCAATAAATGTTGCCTTATTAATTTTAGATTTAGCTGGTTATGAGAAAGAGTAAGCCAGTTAAAAAACCTATTATTGATAAGAAAAAGAAAGTTAAATCGCTACCAAATAAGGCCATTCCCATGGGTGGAGGGCCTTTTGTGGGTCGTCATACAACAGGATAGTCCTATGGTCGTCATCAAGAATAAAGAAAAGAAACTGAAGAAGCCTCTCTCTGCTTTAAAAGACAAGATGAGCGCTAAAGCTAAGAAGAAGTTGCGCAGTCCCCAAAATGTGCAACCGATACCAACTGTTTGCGTCAGTTAAAGGAAGAATAAAATGTCTATTCCTACATTTACTCTCGGATATCCACCGGACGGTTCTTCTTTAGGACAAACAAAAGTTACCATACGAAATAACCTCGATGGAACCTTTCTCACTCTTGCTGTTGATCATATAAATAATAATGGACAGCCAGGATCACAACCGGCTGGTTACCATACGATTATACACCAAGTTTCGCAAACAGATGTTTCAACGGTCTCAGGATATAATCAGGTGTTCTCAGGTGTTCCTGGCACTCTTGTTGTTAATGGCACAACGACACCAGCGATTCCGCCTGATGGACATACTCAGCTTTTTTCTCTGAACGGTTCAGGGGGCCTCCATCAGCTGACAGGAGCGCAGCCAACTAGCAACGGCTATGCCTGGATGGGCGGCATCTTAGTCCAATGGGGCACTATTTCTGCCACTAATGGCAACCCAACTGTTAACCTCGCTTCTTCTCCGAATGTTGTATTTCCTAACAATATTTTCAATGTCCAGGTGACTAGATTACATAGCAGTTCCAGTCCTGGCAGTTCATACAGCTATTGGGTAAACACATCAGGACTTGGGCCATCTGGTTTTCAAATCATCAATAATGACGGGCATACCTGGGCTTATCACTGGCTCGCTATAGGTAATTAAATGACTGGATTTCATCAGGTATTAATTGGCGGTTATCCCAGTGGTGGTCTTACCCAAGACAAAAAGCCTGCTCTTTTATCTGAAGAAGCTTTTTCTGAATTACAAAATGCTTATGTTTTTAGAGATAGAGTAAAAAAGCGAGATGGAGAAGTTCCTATAGGGCGACTTTCTCGTTTTTTTAATGCCCAATCTCTGGGTAACAGTTCCGCATCACCTTGGACTTTTAATCTTTATACGCTTGCAGGAATTACCCCAGAGCCTAATGCAGAAATACAAGCAGGTTCGGTGCAGATATATTTTAATACTGTTACACATACAGGAAATATTGTTGCTGGGCCTTTTTCGCCAGGTGTTAAAGGCTATACGATAGCTTCGGACTGCGAGGTTTTTTCTGATACCTTAACAGGCCTATACAATGGAGCCATTGTCACAATAGCTGGAGTCGTCATAGTCCCCAATTCGGGTGTAAACGAAATAAATGCAACGTGGGGAGATGAAATTGGAACCGTTGAGGTTATTCCAGCGAATACAAGCTTTAAATTAGGCGTTCCTTCTTATGGCTGGGGACTTTGGTCATCAGGAGGCACTTGGTCGTCAACTTCTGGAAGTACAAATATTTTTATAGATGATGGTCAGGGTAATTTAGTTGCGCAGACAAATCCTCTTACCAATCATGGAACCATAAATTACATGACTGGTGAAATAACACTCACGCATACTGCTGGAGCCGGTGTCTCGGTTAGTGCAAGCTTTGTATATTATCCGGCATTGCCCGTCATGGGAATTATCAAACGAGATGTTGTTACCCTTGGCATAGATTCTACCGTCTTCTTTGATACAAAATACGCCTATCAATATGTCAATGGATTTGCAGAATTAGTTCCTGGTACTACTTGGACAGGAACGGATAAAGATTTTTTCTGGGGAGCAAATTATCGAGGCTCAACGCCGAATTTGAGATATTTCTTTGTTACAAATAATAACATTGACATTGCCGCATCCTCATATGATCCCATAAGGTATTACAACAATTCGACATGGACAGACTTACAGCCTCTCGTCACAGATACACTGACATTATGGCAGGCATTAATATTGATCCCTTATTACGGTCGTCTTATTGCTTTGAATACCTGGGAAGGAGCGACAGCTGATACCTACACGGGAGCTGATAATTTCTTTGCGCGCTGCCGTTTTAGCCAAATTGGCGATCCGACAGATCAGACTAATGGGTGGCGTCAAGATATTTTTGGTCGTGGAGGTTTTATTGATGCTCCTACTAACGAGGCAATTGTCAGCGCAGCCTTTTTTAGAAATACTTTAATAGTATTTTTTGAGTATTCTACTTGGCAATTACGTTACATTGGAGAGTATGGCCTTCCTTTTATTTTCGAACGAATTTCTTCAGATTTTGGCGCCATTAGTCCTTTTAGTGCTATTGTATTCGATCAGGGAGTGATGGCTGTCAGCGACAGAGGGATAATCCAAGCGGCCGCCAATGGTGTCACTCGTCTTGACGAGCAAATTCCTGAGCAAGTCTTTGGCTTTGAAATACAAAATAGCGCTCCCAACTTTGTGCATGGCATTAGAGATTTTGAGAAGGAACTTGTTTACTGGAACTATGTAGACACGAGCAGTGCTTCTACCACACAAAACTATCCCAATACCGTTCTTGTTTTCAACTATCGCAATAATACCTGGGCTAAATTTAGAGATACCATTA
>Ga0265336_10000227_pt1 | contig 39888 bp, 61 predicted proteins | sample 42119metaG_FD_193583 | JGI IMG/M metagenome (GOLD analysis project Ga0265336, IMG submission 193583) | Rhizosphere microbial communities from Carex aquatilis grown in University of Washington, Seatle, WA, United States - 4-21-19 metaG | ecosystem: Host-associated > Plants > Roots > Rhizosphere...
TCTTCGATGACGTATCGAATCATATTTATATCTGTGATGGGGATAGGTAACTTATCTTTAATGGCTTGTTCCCAGATAGGGATAACTGATCCAGAAGATGCAAGAAGATTCCCACACCTACCGACTGACCCCCCGTAATATAAAGCTAGTTCCTCACCGATAGCCTTAGTAAAACCATAGAAGTTAATAGGTTTAACTGCTTTGTCTGTTGAGATGAATAAGAATGGTGTTCGTAGTCTATGTAGTTCCTTAAAAAGTTTCATTGTCTTTATGATATTGTTGCTAACGAAAGACTCCTGATTGTTCTGTCCAAGGTCAACGTGCTTATAGGCAGCACAATGAATCACATAGTCGTAAGGTTCTAACTCCACGTCTGTGAAGTCACCCAAGATAAATTCCACGTCTGGGAATAGCTTTTGACACTCGGCAACAGCCCACTCATTGCTATCTACAACCGTCACAGAGACGTTGTGTAGGGTTTTTATGAAGGCTCTGCCCAATGAACCCGCACCACCTGTAATTAATACTTTCATAGATAATCCTCCTTACGTTCTAATGTCCAGTTGACTGTCTTTTCGAGACTATCTTGAAAGGTCTTTGGATAGTGATAGCCACTCGAAATAAGTTTGCTTGAGTCAAGGGCGTAGCGCAGATCATGTCCTGGTCTTGAAGAGTGGAAGTCCACGATTCGATATCTAAGTGGTTTCCCGATAATCTTAGCAACCCGTTGAGCAAGTTCCAGATTAGATAACTCTTCCAGTCCTGCGATGTTCCACTCATCGTATCCGTGATACCCCAATGTAATAATATGAAGAAGGGCATCACTAAGATTTCTGGCATGAATATAATATCGTGTACCTGACTTAGTTCCGTCTTTGTTGCCATGGATTGTTAGTTCCTCTCCCCTTAAGACTGCGTTGATTATCTTACCCATAAACTTCTCAGGGTGTTGACGCTCTCCGATTATGTTCATAGTATGAGTTGTTATTACCGGTACTTTGTAAGTGTTCGAGTAAGCAATACCGATAGCTTCTTGTGCTGACTTACTGGCAGCGTATGGGTTACTAGGATGATGGTATTCAAACTCTTTAAAGTCTTTACCCTCTGGTGCTGGGCCGTATACTTCATCAGTTGAGAAATTTACAAACATCTTTAAGTTCTTTTGGTCTCTAGCGTACTCAAGTATGTTAAGAGTACAGATAACGTTGTTGATTACGAATGGTACTGGGTCGTCTATGCTTCTATCAACATGACTCTCTGCTGCTAGATGTAGGATATAGTCTACTTCCCCTATCTCTGCCTTAATCCCGAAAGGTACAGGTAGGTTAAGGTCAATGTCGTAGAACTTAAGTCTATGCTTATACTGTTCATAGGTATCTATGTCTCGTATATCTAGTGAGGCATAGCCCATCTTATCAAAGCCGATGATATCCCAATCGGTATTCTTGAGTAGGTGCTCAATTAGATGAGTAGCTACAAACCCCTTGGCCCCTGTGATAATACATTTCATAGTGTAAACCCCCCTGTACTTCCTGCTCCTCCGAACAACTCTACACTTGGAATGTAGTATGTTTCATTCAGCTTCTCAGGCTTGTTAATTGCAAAATACTCTGTCATTGTTCTTGGATGTGATGTCCAGTCATGGATAGGGTTGACATTGGCAGATGTTGCCTGTGAACCCTCTTGTCTCTTTGGATAACGAGCACTACGCATAGCCTCTAAGTACATTCTATTACGAGGAGTGTCATTTACTTCTATCCCCTCTTGTAGCATTAACTTAGTTGCTGTCTTACGAGACTCCAGATCATTGGACTTCGTGTTTGTTTGAACGTATATACCATACTTCTGTAATGCTTCTCTAGTAGACATCATGTCTGCTCTCTGATACGAACGCTTACTAACGTCTGGATCTCCATAGTGAACAGCCTTTTTAAAGTCCTTAGTGGCATTAATAGCGTTAAGGTCTTCCTCTAAGTATTCAAAGGACGACTCTATTGGCTTACCAAATAACGGCATGAAAAACTGTATAGGTTTATCTGTCTTAATGAATGAATCAGCTAATCTTATCTTCCCATTCTCTGGATTAACTTGCCACATACCAATGGCCGTACCATCAAGCCCAAAGTCCCATGAGTCATACAATGGCCAGTCTGGGTTATATGGGTAGTCCCCTAACTTAGCGTGTTCTATCTCTGGATATACGAGACCAGTAAGTGAACCTTCCCAGTTGATGTCTAACTCTCTTGCAACTTCATCATTGGTACGTCTTGCCTTCTGTTCTTGATACCACTTGTCATCCTTTAGCGGATGCTTATCCCAATGAAGAGTAATAACTTTTACTAGCCCCGAGTTGCGTAAAGCCTTAGCATAAGATGGTTGGTCTGATGGTGTAGTAACTGCTATACGACAAGGTGTGGCGTCACCAGCAGCCTCCCATGAGCTCTGTTGGAAAGGCCAGAAGGCCATCTCGTCAAAGAATATAACATTATATCTACCAGCACGTGAGAAGTTAGCGTTAGCCGACTCTCCCTGTATAACTGAACCAGTCTTTGAGTCTAATAACTTCATGTACAGCCTGTCCTTCTTAGCATCCCAGTCTGGTATAGGGAATGGATCAAACCTAATAAAGTATTCTATCTTAGGGAATAGTGACTTGAGAGTTCTGTCATCTACATAGTCCTCCTTACGAGAACCGAGTAATGCTTGGAAACCCTCGTGATATTTAAAGAACCAATAGATAACACCTAGCGTTACCCATGACACACCCATATCACGAGACTTCTCAACGAATAAATCATAACCACCACTAATAGCTGCCGCCAACTCTCTGGCGTATTCTTCTTGAAATGGATATAACTCAAAGTTTAAGTCCTTCCCCTTAGTACGGGGGTCAAAGGTCTTTAGTGATTTAATAAAGGCAACTACATCCTCCTTGTAGACTGTCTCAAGGCGCTCTCTACGTCTTTGTGCTAGAGCTTGGCCCATTTCTTTATATCCTCCACACTCTTGCCACTAGACACACTTAAAACGTCTAATGCCTCCTCTAGTTCTTGCTCAGGCGTTATCTCATAGTAATTGTTCTGTGTGTTCTGTACTACTAATGGACTGTCTTGGTATAGGTTAAGCATCTTTAAGAGTGTTTGCTGATGTATCGCAGAACCATCTTTTGCTTGTTCCACCATCTTAGATACTATCTTAGGAATAGCTGAATAAATCAGAGCCTGTGAACCATTGAATAAAGCCCCTACAAAGTCTTTACTCTTTAGGGCATCGTAATAGACGCTACGATCTACCTTAGCAGCCTCACATAAAGCTGTTACAGTTTCATATTGTCCACTCTCCATACATTCTAATAGACTTTGACGTTGTGGTGTAATGTTGGCAATTGTTGGTGTTATATCAGTAGTTATATCTATTCCCTCCTACTATCATACCTATTCCTATTTTAGAACAATGTCAACTCTTTTTGTACACCTCATTTAGTACACCATAAAACAAGTAGCTCTCTGCCAGTCCTCTTATATCACTCTCTGGCAATTCAGGGTACTTAACATGACACAATTCATGGACAATATCTAACTCAGTCAATCGTCTATCGTGATATATTATATTGTTTGATATTCCTACTAATCTATATGGTCTATTATACGCACAGACTACTTGATCCTTTGATATGTATTCAAAGGTTATCTTGTCTTTGATGTTTAGTTTCTTACACCATTTTTTTAGATAATAATGTTTCATATCAACTTCTTGATTAGTTCTAATCTCTTCTTGGCGCACCATGCAATAGCGTTGGTGTAAATCTCACGCATTTCCTCATCACTGGATTCTTTGGCGTACTTTCGGAATAGGGTGTCAAACTCCTCAAGTATCTCCAACCTGTCAGATAAATGGCATTTAGAACTCCGAGATATCAGTGTGTCCATATGGTTCCTCCTTTAGGTAATTATTTTCATCTAACCTATACTGACAGCCTGTTAGAATACCTCTACGCCTGTTCTTTCTAATACGGACTTTCATTACCTTCTGTTCTTCCTCGTTGGGGGTGTCCATGTTCCTCCAAATCATCAGTACCATGTCGGCGTCTTGTGAGATTCCAGAAGAGTCTTTTAGATCCTCAAGGGTTGGTATCTTACTCGGTGCTCCTGTCTTTCTGATATGTGAGATTAAAACTATCGGCATATCGTATTTTCTGGCCATTAGTTTTATCTCTCTAACTATGTGTCCTATCTCGTTTGCTTGATTATCGCTTCCCTTAGCAAAGAAGTGTAAGTGGTCCACAAAGACAGCAGCATAATGCTGCTCCTTGGCTTTTTTTATTGAGTAGTCGAGTGTCGGTAGGGTTACGTTCGTTCCGTGATAGTAGTAGATCGGTAGTTCACTAACAACAAGTTCTCCACCAAACGCTTGTGACATTCTAAGAAACCTACTTGTAGTGTCAACCTCAGGCATTTCAAGGGTAAAGAATAAGCATTTCTTGTTATCAAGCGCCATGTTCAGCATAATCGAGGCAGCGAACAGAGATTTGCCTTGACCAGTACCACCAGCTAGGATAATGAGTTCCCCGTTAGCAAACCCACCAGTGGCTTTATCAAGGTCAGGATAGCCGGTAGAGATACCTTCGTTCCAGTCTGGGTGCTCCTCTCGCTTAACCGCTTCGGCTACTGTTTCCCCTATGTGAACAAAATCAAACTCGGGCTGCTCGTTTTTAAGTGAGGTTAAGTCTAAGTCACTCACTAACTGTTTAAGTAACTCGACCTTGGCTTCTTCTGTTAGGTTGTTAAGGTTCATTCCTCCCCCATTCTTTTAACCTTGCCTTCGTTTACGTTCTTTCTAATCCAGCGCATCCATTTAAGTATAGTTACTGGCTGACCTTTAGCCGTGTACCATTCAACACACTCTAGCGTATCAGCTTTTAATGAGTAGTCTCGATATATTTCATCGGCATAGGTTGCTAGTCCATCGGTTGGTTCTACTCCCAACGTTTTCGCAATCAATTTCGTTCTTTCTGAAAAATCACTACTAGTATTGTTTACATGTATATCATTCTTAGTTATAGTGTCGTTTCTGTGTCGTTTTTGTTTCGTTTTCTGTGTCGTTTCTTGGTCTGCCTTATAGGTATCCCAGTCCTGATATTTGGCGTAGTTAAGCACTTTTACAACAAAGCCACGTGTCGTTTTTCGTGTCGTCAACATTTGCTCTTTTTTTGACCACCTTATAAAACCATCGACTTGACTACGAGTCGTGTTGGTTGATTCTTCTATCTCTCTATATGTCATAAGGTTCTCTCCACGAGAAAATAGTTTGTTGTCTGTATGGTTTGCACGATTAACAACATAAAACCATATCTTAAACCACTCGGCTGGTTTTAGGCAGAATACCTCACTCTCGGTTGTCTGGCGAGCCCAGACTGTTGCCCCCCGATGAGTCATTATTTACCTTCTTGATCGTAGGTGATGTCTGGATGACTTAGACTGTAATATAGGATCTCACCATCCCATTTGGTGAAAGCTATCTTGTGCGGTACAAGTGCTATACACAATTCTTTATGTATTTTGGCAATGTCCTCTTCTGCTATCGAAGAGGAAACACATTTATGTTCCCAGACCATTTTTACTCCCTTCTTTTATTAACTTATTACAGCCGGCGAGTTGAAGGGAGTACCAACATCCTCGCCAACTATAATAAATCAATAACTGTTACTTTATATATACGCAAAAGCCTCAGCTTTTCAGCTGCGGTCAGTCCCCTCTCGATGTGATTGTTCCCTCTCCATACCAATATTTTACTCCACTTAAAAACAAAATCAACAAGAAAGTTATCCACCGATATAAAATACTTGACATATATATTATATCCATGATACAATCTTGGTAACGAGGAAAAACACAGTCCGGTTTTAAGGGAAGCCAGACACTAAAAGCTAAAAACCCTTCCTCTACCTAATAAAAGGAGAAAAAATGTTAAGCAAACACACCAAAGAAGTAATCCGCAAAAGGCAAGTTTCCCGTTCGTGGAAGCAAGTTAAGGCAGCTATGATAACGGCGCTGGTGATGGTTATCGTCTTTATCGGATACTTTGTAATATTAGATCAGTTACTTAAAGCGAAAGGATTATAATGGACGCCGGAGATATGTACGACCAAATCGAGTATTACTATGACGACATTCTTGAGGACTATCTATTCCCCAAAAATGCTAAAGACAACCCAGAAATCGAGGATACCGATTATATGACCGATTATATGGAAGACCCAGAGTTTCAAAAGTATGCCGAGGAGTGGGTAAGTAATCATTCAGCAGACCTAGGAGACATAGCCTATGACGCATGGAAGGAAGACGGAGATGGAAAATAAACTGAACGGAATGTCCTTTGGGGTCAGAAATATTGACCCAGACGAATGGAACGTCTTTAAATTTTACGCCGGTAGAGAGGGTAAGTTCGCCAACGAGAAAATGCTGGAACTAATTGAAGAATATAATAACCAAGAGAGGGCAAAGTAATGCTAATAACAGTTAAAAGAACCAAACAAGTGGCACAGTTTGAACCACTAACAATCGAGCAGACAGTCGAGCTAGACGAATATGACCAGTCCAGGGTCAACACAGAGTCCATGCTTGCCGAGATAGACTACCAAATGGACGAGTACCTCCGAAGGCACTCAGAAGACGCAGGAGTAGGCCTTAGAAGGCTTGCAGAGCTATCGGTCTTGGTGGCTACGCAGAAGCCAATGTTAGTAGAGGACTTAGAGAACTTATCAGCTAAGGAGAGTATGTTCATCAATGAGGTTAAAAAGGCGTTGTATCGTACAGATGATTATAAGAATAGAAAAGTAACAGGCTCGGTTGAAAACCAGCAGAACAGGACAAAATAATGGAATTTGTAAAACTATCACAATTAGTAGGATCAACATTCACAGTAACCAAGGTTTGGGGTTTAAAGTATAAGTGTTGGGATGACCTCAATAAGAAAATGCTCGTATCAGAGACCTTTGAAAAAGGATTTAAGAAGGAATACGAAGTTGACACCGACAAAGGTAAACTAGGGCTTTCAAAAGGTCAAATGGGTCAACTACTAGAAGTGGTTTCAGTTGATGGGTTAGCTTCGCTAGTAGGAAACTCTATCAAGGTAGGTTCAAACGGTAAGACTGGAATAGACAGCAGATATTATTTTGATCTAGTAGAACCCGTAAATTATAAGGATGATGAGATGGGTAAAGATGCTCAAGACGACATCGACATCTCAGATATACCTTTTTAAGGAGGAGTTATGAAAGAACCATCCGTAGAGACAAAGGAGATGAAATGAGATTAGATTTATACGCAAATGTTGATACCGAGCAGATACTCAATGCTATCGGTTTGAAAGAGGAGTTTATTCCACGACTTAGGGGTGTCGGTATTGAGGACGGTAAAATACTGATTCATACCAGAACTGGTGGCGGGAACCGAGACAGTTATGACAGCCCTGCTGATGCGATAGAGGGCGAGTATGGGATAGACCAATCCATTAAGGATTATGAAAAACCGACAAGCGATTATATCGTAAAGATGTCACAAAAAGAGCGTGATGAAGCTATTGCGGAGATGAAAGAAAGTAAAGAAAAAATGCTACAAGAGGCATTGTGGACTAACGAGTATATGACAAGAAACCCGTTCTACCTTTCTGACGAAGATGACGACTGGGACAGCACCTACGCTAACTTCTGGTTCAAAATACCAGAAAAACTGACCAAGAAACTTTTAAAGCTGGAGAATAAAGAAGCTAAAGCGGTCTATGGCAATGCCAAAGATGCCATCGGGTTAATATTTGGTGACAAAGAAGCCGTTAAAAATGTTAAGAAAAGACTTTCAAAACTGGAGCAAAAATGAGCACAGAACCATCCGTAGAGACAAAAGGGTTTTTGAAAGTAAAGCCTATGTCAGAGTCAGAAGCAAAGGTATTTGAACAGAAAATGAATAGTGAACCATCCGTAGAGACAAAGGAAGAGGGAGGAAAGAATGAAGTGTATTTTATCAAAACTAGGATATGAAGATAACTTCTATGTCGGCTTATGGGGAACTGGTGGCAAAGAGATATTATGGCAGAAGGAATTAACAGTCAAAGACGAAGATTTGTTTCTGAAACTGGGCCTTAATAGGAGTAGTTTTATTGTTTCATTTAGGCTTGCCAAAGAGATCTTTTATGTAAAGGACTTGAAAAGTGATAAATAAAGGGATGATGACTAGCAGTACCCCAGAATGGGAAACACCACAGGATTTGTTCGATAAACTGAATGATGAGTTTCACTTTACACTTGATGTTTGTGCTCAGCCACACAACGCTAAATGTGCAAGGTATATCACACCAGAAGCGGATGGACTACAAGTTGGTTGGGATAACGAGATGGTTTGGATGAACCCTCCCTATGGTCGGGGGATCGTCAAATGGGTAGAGAAGATAAGCAAACACAATGGTGTCGCTCTACTTCCAGCGAGAACAGATACACGATGGTTTCACGACTACATATACGGTAAAGCCGAGATCAGGTTTGTTAAAGGTAGAATACAGTTCTTAAATGGTAAGAAGTTAGATAACGCACCGTTCCCAAGTATGATTGTAATTTTTAGCAAGGAGGAAAAATGCCAGTAGAGAGAATTGACTATTATTCAGAAGAAGATTACAGAAACGCCCAAGAGGAAGAAGAACGAGCAAGAGAACAGTATGAATACGAGCAGGAAATAGCCGCAAGAGAACAGGTAGAGTTTGAGGCGGCTTATGAAGCCGATATGGAGCAACAAAAATGAGCATAGAACCATCCGTAGAGACAAAGATGCGTTTAGCAATAAATGAGTGGACTCACAGAATTGTCAGAGAGTATGGTTATAAACCAAAACCAGGAGACCCTCCAGTAGCGTTTATTTGTTACCAAGCAGAGGATATTTTATCTCAAGCCCTCTCCACCCAACAAGCCCAGATGAGGGATAAGTTGAAGGGACTAAAACACGATATTGAAAATGATGAAATCCAAGACTTAAAAACAATTGGCTACAACCAAGCAATCACAGATGTATTGGAGTTGCTGTGAAATGGCTTGTACGATATAACGTAAAAGGGAAATGGCTCTCTCGGTACGAATGGGGTAGTTGGGAAGAAGTTACTATTAAATACATGGGTAAATCAGCGAGGTTATATGCAGCGTAGTTTAAAACAAAATGCAAGTCTTCACGTGCTGTTCTCTGAATTAGCAGATGCCCTTAACAATGCTGGACTTGACCAACGGGTAGTCCTAAAGCCTTCGGTTGAGATACCCTGGAACCTTGAGTCTGTTAAAAGCAACCTCTGGAAACCGATTCAAAAAGCAGTTACTCACAAGGACTCAACCACCGAACTTGACTCGGTAGAAATCGACAAGGTCTACGATATTCTTATGCGTCATTTAGGAACGAAATTTGGAATATTTGTTGACTTTCCGGCAGATAAGGAATAGTTTTATCGTATATACCAAGTAGTACATAAACAATTTTGGAGACAGCAGGTGGCATAGTAGATCACCGACTATCAACATAAAGGAAGGTAAGAGACGAGTAGAGGGAAAAAGATTGCTCTGCTAATCATAGTTCTAGCAATACTACTGATTGCAAGCAAAGTATTCGCTAAACAAGTAACTAACCAAACAAAAACAGACCCAACACAAATACAAAAAATAGTAGAACCTTACCAAAACAAACCCGTAGGGGAAATGCCACAAGGAAACAAACTACCACAGTTTGTATCTATTCCCGAAAAGATGTATACAAACTATACAGTTCCTCAGATAACTGTACAAAATCAGCCCGAATCTATACAGTCCGACAACGAAAACGCAGTATGGAACTACCTAATACAGAGATTCACAAGAAACCAGACCGCAGGGATTATGGGAAATCTCCAACAAGAACATGGCTTCCAAACCTCTGGAGATGGTTTAGCACAGTGGACAGGCGGAAGAAAATCACGCTTACTAGGAATGGATAATCCGTATAGCCTAGAAACACAGTTGAACTTCTTGATAGTTGAGCTCAACGAAAGTGGTCTAGTCTTACCAGATGACCTAGTGGGAGCTACAAGAACCTTTCAAAATCAATTCGAGAGATGCGGACAATGTAACGAAGTAGGCCGTATAAACTACGCCTACGAAATACTGGCAAGGCATTAAATGGTAGGAGTAGCAGCTTACATAATAGGATTCGCAATAGTATGGGTAACGATAGGAGGAGAACATGGCCTGGGCACATCCAGAGATAATAGGACAAATGCCACACGAAAGTAACAAAGACTACTGGGAACGGTGGAGAGCGAACGAAAACAGGTTCTCTGAAGAGTTTAATAAAAGTTGGTTAAACCGCTTAGCAGGTAACCAGATACCAACTGTTCCTAGTTACGACGATCTAATAGCACATTAACATAAGTATTGGTATAGCGTAGTAGCTCAGTCATAATTAGAGCGTAGCAGGAAACTGCCTAGGTCGTTGGTGTGAGACCAACCTACTTTCTACTAAGTAGCACTATAACTTTAATCCGTTATAGGTAAGTCTGTGCCAATACTAAGTATAAGTTATGTCTCGATTATATGCCCCGTGGGTAGTGACGGCTCTCTGCCCCCAATACTAAGTATAAAGATATATCTAGGTACGAGTGGTGTCGTATAACGGTAGTACAAAGGTGTGGGTTCGAGTCCCACCACCGCTCTTATCTGGGTATATCTAAATATCGTATCTTGCGTCCCTCAGTAAACATGAAATATAGGCTGCCTGCAGCGAGTCTGGGCCACAGAGCCTTTTACTGAGGAGCATAGAATATGAACTAAAGGAGGGATAGTGGCAAAGAAGAAGACTGATAAGGGCAAGGCCGTGGACGAAGCAAAACTAATTGCTAAGTTGAGGGCTGGGTACAAGTGCGAGAAGTGTCCTAAGACCAAAGAAGACGGATGGCAGATGCACGGAGCACACATCATACCAGTAGGATATAACGGTACTGCTGCCGACCCCGATAATATCTTATGCTTATGTGCTACTTGTCACTCTATGGGTAAAGACTCTTCACATCAGAACCCTATCCCATTCTCGAACTGGTTTAATGAGAAGTTCCCTGGTAGATACGATGAACTATGGCAGATAGCTTGGGGGTACACCCAAAACCCTAGACCCAAGAAGGATTGGATACAGATAAGAAAAGACCTAAAAGAACTCACAAAACTGTTGACACAAGGGTAGAATAAGCCTATACTAAGGATAAATTAAGTTATTGGAGGGGCAATGACCGAGAACGAAGAGAGTAGATTGGAAGCCAGCGATATAGTTGGCTGTTTTTGTTTTGTCGCTTTACTGGCGATGATTATTTTTGTTTACCTATTTTTTAGATAAGCACCTAGACAACTTGGAGGTGAGCAGCTATGCTCGTAAAACAGACGGACTATGACCACGATGCTCATGTCCTGATGCAACTGGCGAAGTACCTTGTCGCCCTGATGCACTATTGCCAACGCAACGCCGTTTCATACCCGTTGGCGATGCTCGTATTTACCCGTCTTCTGAACGGTTCTGAGATACAAGACATCTCGGTTCCCTGCAAGAAGGCTAAGGGTGGAGTCTGCCACATCGGAGTCGAAGACCACATCGGGGGTATCGACTCTACCCTGGCGGACATCGACATCGCCCTAGAAGCACTTGGGTTTGAACTGGACTACAAAGAGGACATTGAGGAACCGAACCCTGGCCCTGCTACCTACGAGATATGAGACATCATGGAACTCTGGATTCAGATTCGCGTTAAGCCAGGCGATGACACATCTCGTCTGGTGGAAGGACTTATCAACCTACTCACGATAAGGGGATTTCTCGGAGAAGGCAAGACGCTCTCTTACGAGAGAATCGGGGACACACTACTCATCTTTCGGAGGTAGCCATGAGTCGGGGGAAGCGTAAGGCAAACCGTTCGATGAAGCCTCGCCGCTCCCCTCGTGGGAGTAAGAAGCATCAGCACATCAAACTGACGCAGGACACCCACCATCACTTCTGGCCCAAGAACCTCTATGGGGGGTGGGAGAATGTCGTACACGAACTCAGCTACGACTTCCACCACTCGTACCACTGTTTCTTCATGCGGTACTGCAAGTCGGGGCACGGTAGGGACTGTCATCACGGTTTCTGCCAGTTCCAAGCGGTTTGCTGCTATGTCGGTCTCACTGTCGAATGGGGGAGGCGAGTCAAGTAATGCCTGATGACATCGTACCGGACGAGAACCCCAACGAGTCTCCGTGCATCAAGTGTGGCTCTATGCAGTTCGGCTGTGAGTGTTCCTCGTACCGCTTCTGGCGGGCTGAGGTTGCAGGGCGCAACTTCCGCAGGGACACTGCCGCTGCCGCAAGGCATATCCGCGAACGCGACCACCTCCACCATCACGACGGCTAGAACAGCCGCCACACCTTCCCAGTCCGATAAACACAAGCCCCAAAAGGGCAAGTGCGGGCTGGGGAGACCAGCCTTTATCGGAGGGTACATGGGGAGTTTCTCGGTTGGTTATCGAGATATCCCCTCCAATTAATAACTAAGGAGGGTAAGTGAAGACAGGAACAGTAACAATAAACGAAGACCATGCCTACTTACTAGTAGTAGGCGACCTTCATGTTGGCGACAAGGCCTTTGGGAAAGAGTCGCGGAAGAAGCTAGATGGGTTGGTGGACTGGGTAGAGCAGCACTCTAACGCTAGGGTCATCCTTAACGGAGACCTCTTAAATACTGCCACTAGAGTCTCAAAAACAAGCCCCTTTGAACAGGACATGACCCTAGAGGAGCAGATTAACACCGTCGCTAGAATCCTCTTACCAATTAAAGACCGTATTATCGGAGCAGTCATGGGGAACCATGAACGGAGAGTACTGGACTTTGCAGGTTTCGACCCCACTATCTCCGTTTTAACCATGTTGGGATTGTCGGTGGCAGACTTATACTTTAAACATTGTGGAGTTCTAAAAATAAAGGTCGGTAAGCGCAACAGAGGTATGGGAAAACAAGGTACTGGCGTTTCATATACAGTAGTCTTCCATCATACTACAGGAGGCGGAAAGTTAATTGGTTCTAAGTTAAACCGAATCGACCACATGAGGCACTCGACTGTCGGTAACGCCGATGTATATTTCGGCTCGCACAATCACGCCTTAGCTAACGCAGTTGTAGTTTGTAATGAATATAACCCCTTCTCTGAGACTATTGAACAACGTAAGCAGGTTCTGGTAGACTGTGGAGGATACTTAGAGTGGGACGGGAGTTACGCCGAGGCGATGCAGCTTGAACCTATGGAACTAGGAAGTCCTCGTGTAAGGTTGGATGGGAAGAAAAAAGACATCAGGGTAAGTTTATGGGGAGGCGATTGGGTATGAACAGTAAAGACCGTTATTTCCCTGGAGGTGCTTATAGGGATGTATCAGAGGACAAACTAGACTTCGAGGGGTTCCTGAGCCCCGTTGTACTAGAAGAATTTGCCAAATATATGCACTTTCACCGTAAGCAGTCAGATGGGGTTATGAGGGACTCGGATAATTGGCAGGCTGGAATACCTAAAGATGTTTATATGAAATCGTTATTAAGACACACGCACGATGTCTGGATGGAGCATAGGGGCTATGACAGCCGAGAGGGAATGATAGACGCGTTATGCGGTGTAATGTTCAACTCAATGGGCATGCTACTGGAGGTGCTAAAAGATGAAAGTTAAGAGCGTTAAAGGATTCAATAAAACCGCAGAACCGATGTGGTGTGTGACAGACATATCCGTAGACAAACAAAACAAGCAACATCAAACACAAACTTGGTATAGCTCTGAGAGTGAAGCATACCAACATGAGAAGGAGGAGAAATGAAGACATTATATCAATATTTAGAAGGTTGTAAAGGACAAACCAAATACCTTCTCACAGAAGACGAATACCAAGAATACCGAAGTCTTAAAATAGACGCAGATAATGGAATTTTTGTTTCAGATGACGAATACGTTGAGTACCTTTCCCTAAAACAGTTCAAGAAAGACTATGACAAAGATATAGAGGAGTGGGATAAGGGGATAGACATTAGGCAAACACTCAGAGATGCTGGATATAAAGAGTCTACCAAGGACTGTTTCTACAAAGGCACTGTCGGAATAACAACTAACATCAAGCTAGACCCCGAAACTACCGAAGACATCCTACAAGACGAACTAGGAGGGATAAGAACCTTTATAAAGGATCAGAAACTATTTAATAAAGTAATCGTGAAACTGATAAAGTAGGATATATGGAGGGCAAACTTAAAACAGAATTTAGCTGTATATCCTTCTTCAGGTCTGGTAAATGCCCTAGATCCCACACTTCAAATTGTCCCTTCGTGATTAAAGGGCATGATTTCAGCCGAGAATGCTGCTACGAAAAAAGATTTGACAAGGCCATTACAAGGGTATAAAGTTTAATTATTCAGATAGCAAAGGCCGGCGTGAGGGAGGGTTCTCAGCCGGCTTTGTCCTATCACTAGGACTTCTCATTGTACACCCCGTTACAACATATGTCAAGTAAACAAAGGCGACCCCATAAAGAGGTCGCTCTTTTGCTTCGGTGGGAGGAACACCTAAGCTATGTAATGCCTTTCGGCAGATTACACGAAATTACTTACATCCACCCTTTTTGCCGCCCTTTTTCTTGGCCATGACTGTCTCCTTATTTAATTGCTAAACGATAAGATACACCTGTCCACGTAGCAATGACTGTCCATACCATGTTATCTGATGGAACTACTTTCGTAGTAATCAGAATCGAGTATAATGCTCCGGCAAGTATTCCGATGATAGTTTTTTTACCTTCTAGGTAATTCCAAATCTTTATCATGATTTCTCCTTATTTCTCAAGTAGTAGTAATATTGCGCCAACTACCATCAATAGACCACCTAGTAATACTACTAGGGCTGAAGGTAGGTTAAGTGCTGATAGAATCGGGGGTAGTCCAACTACCAATGTAAGTCCTGACCATAAAAGTTTTCCACTCATTTTATTTCTCCTTTCCAAAGAATCTTAATAATCCAATACCAGAGGTTAGACCAAAAGCTAACTTTAATAGGTTGTATAACCTGCGTAGAGGTCACTGGTGGGGCTTTTACCTCTTCGGGGGTACTAGGCGTCGTTTCTAGAGGAACTTCCACAGGAACGACCTCTATGGGGGTTTCTACAACTGGAGTAGGTTCAACCACTGGCACTTCCACGGGTGGAGTGACAACTGGAGCGGGAGTAGGGGGATTCAACCAAGGTCTGTTTTTAGCACGTAGCCACCCTCTAACATTACCAAAGTCGTGTGCTTGACGATGTACTGTTGAGCCTAGAGGCCAGTTCTGGTCATAAGAGGTAAAGTTCATTCCATTAGTAGTCCAAGAACAAACTGCTGTATGTCCCCACTGGTTACCTGGCCAAGAGTGCCAGATAAGAATATCGCCTTCTTCAGGGTGCTGGTTAGCGTCTGTTGGGTCGTTCTCTATTTTGTCAAAGAACCCATCAGGTGCGTGGTCGAACATCTCTGCAGCAGCAGCCACATTACCGATGTCTACGGGTACGTTTAGAAAGTTCCTTGAATAGAAGCTAGACCAAGCGACACACTGCCCTCCGTCTACACTCTGTCCGATGTATTGGTTCATCCATTGTTCTGGACTCATAAATCCTCCTTTTTTGTTACAAATTCTACTATTGCTATTATAACGATGACTATTAGAAGTCCGTTGAGAAAACTCATTTTAACCCTTTCCTGTTATTAGTCTTACTAAAGTGAATATAATCCCAATCACTAAGGCTACAAATCCTAGAATAGCCATTGACCATTTAGACATCTTCTGCATGGTTTTCTTATCGTCTACTAAATCCTGTATAGAAGGTGCTAGATCTACCAAAATCTTTAACTTACTTAACTCTTCATTGTTTTTGAGTACCATCTCTTTGTGGTCTGTAAGGGCAGTCAGAACCTTTTTATCGAGGACTCGTTTAACTTCAGCAATATCATCTTTAACACCACATAAATCCTTATTAAGGGAGTCTACTTTAATCTCAAGTGCAGACATACCAGCCTTTCTATCCTTTATGGACATATCAAGTTTGTTGTCCACAGATGTTATTTGTTGTTGGAGTTCTTCGTTAGTACACATTATTGCACTCCCATCATTAGTAACCCAGCACCACCAGCAGAGACATTACCATTGGCAAGGAAGGTCGAGACTGTGGTTACGTTGGCATCTGAAAGTTGTGAGTTGTAAATAACGACTCTGGAAATTTCTGCATTATGAGCACGGCTACCCGAACTTCTGTTGCCTACATAAGCAGCAGCAGACATATTAGCTAAGTTGGCGGCCATATTGGAAGCTGACGAGTTACCTTTAGTTCCGTTTACATACTGAATGACCTTAGCCCCGTTCGCATAACTAATCGTAAGTACATCATACGCTCCTGCTGTTGTACTATTGGTGGACGGGGAGTACGAGACTGCATTTGCCATTACAGTATTGGCACCCCAAGCGTTAGAAACGGGGTTTGTTAGGACTACCGAGTTAGAGGCATCTCCAGCCCAGTCAATTACACGTTCAGCCGCCCCCCCAGTAGAGTCAGAACAGACCATAAATATTGTTAAAGCAGATAGACTCCACCCCGAAGAAGGAACGGACAGTGAGTCCATGTTTCTAACTACCGTACCAGTGGTTGTAGGAATATATGATTGTAAAACACCAGAAAGGTTCGTAGTAACCTGCAAAGCATCTACCGTAACAGATTTACCTGCCTTGACACATACTCCGCCAGTCCAAGTAGCGGCTGTTCCCGTAAAAGTAGCAGTAGCCCGATACCAGTTTCCACCTACTGCGGTGAAAGTAGTTGTAAGCAGTGAAGCGACTGGGGTAAGCGACCCGACTAGGGAGCATAGTTGCATATCTGCCGAAGTAACTGCCGAACCAGTATAAACATAACAAGAGATACTATTTAGGGCGGCAGTTGCAGTGAATGTTCTCCAAAACGCTACATTAGCAACACCGGCTGAAAGGGCAGCACCCTGCGAGTTCTGATATATGTGATACGAACCAAGAACAGCAGTACCTGTTGCGTCCATTGTCCAGGTCTGTACATCTGACAACTGAGTGAAGTACGAGCGAATAAATGCGTTGGTAGTGCCATCCTCAAGGAAAGCACCAAAACCTGGTTTACCATCAAGACGCGGCTTAACAGCCAGTTTGTTGGCTAAGACATCGGTAATAGTACCATTGAGGTTATCAATAGTTTTTATACCAGTCCTAGCAAAGGTTGGAGTCGCTCCAGCCACAAGGTCAGTAATAGTGCCATCTGAGTTTACTACCCAATCGGCATAAGGTGATAGCGGAGCCATGATGTACATTTAGACCTGCCAGTAAGTGATTGAAACTACCGTAGCCTGAGCTGAACCGAAGTTAAGAGTTAGTTTGTGTCCAGCCGCTACTGAGAACAGATATGAAGGATAAGGAACAGCTAGGTTCACACCTGAAATAGAGCCTGTCAAAGCTTGTAGCGGAACAGTCCAGACCGCAGTAGAGGCGTTGTCCTGAAAGGTTAAAGTGTTAGCAGTAGCAGAAGAAGTGACTAAAGATATGGCACAAACATAGATTAAGGTAGAGCCAGAAGCAGCTACAAGGTCAGTCGTAGCACTTAGAGAACCTGTGTAGGTTTTAAGTACGGGAGTAGTAGGAGTAACGGGAACATTCTGGTCAGAAGCAATAACTACTGGAGTAGAGTTAGCGGAGGTAGCTGAACCCCTAGATGGTATCTTGTCTACATCGGTTTTAATTGCAGCTAGGTTACCACCTGTCTCGTTTGCGAAGTTTGTAATAGCAGCAGGGGGTGTCAGTGTTGAGACAGTAGCGGATGGTAGGCTAACTGGTAGTACGTCATAAGTTGGGTCGTTAGTCTGGCAGTCGTAAATAACCATCAACGAGTCAGATGTTGCTGCCGTACCTACCGTACTTAGGGTTATGGTTTTGTTTCCCGCCCCACCGATAGTGGCCGTTGCCAGTGTACTGTCGGCAAAGTTATACAAAATCTTGTTAAGAGTTGTATCGACAATCAGTGATAGCCGCTCAAGTACAAGACCGTTTGACGTAAAGTCAGTTAAGACTATCGTCTTGGCGGTGGCATTGAATGTGTAAGTTTTAATAAGTTGCTTCATTTTTCTCCTATCCCAAAGCTATTGCCATGGCTATCGCAAAAGCTGCGGTAGGGCCAGTGTTAGTTATTATTGGTGCCGATGGTGTTGAACTATCTATTGATATACCAGTCCCAGCAACTACTGAGTTTACTGCCCCAGCAGGACCCGTCGCACCCGTGGCTCCAGTTGCTCCCATATCACCCTTTTCAGCGAGAACTTGCCAGTAGGTAGTATTAGTAGGGATGTTTCCCGTGGAGGCAAGAATACAAACATACGAGTTTCCATCAGTATAAGAAACCGAATCTCCTAGTACGTAAGCGTGAGCATTGTCATAAGCACCACGAGGAACTAGTCCACCCGTAACTATAGTGGGGTTTAATTTATCTAAAAGTTTTACTATTTGAACGCCCATTGTTCTCCTAACTGTAACTAAGTGAAGTTAAATTATCAGCGATATTGTCAAAATTAGAGTTTCCATCAGCCCAAGTGATATTCCCATTGGTGTCTACTTTCATGGCTTGCCAAGAAGCTGAGGAAGTTGCTGTCCCGATAGGGGCAAAACCAACAAAAGTATCAGTTCCAGAGGTTTTGATTTGTAAAGCTGATTGATCAGATTGTTTAACTTTGACATTTATACCATCTGTCTCGTAAGGAATATGACCGTAAAGTTGGAAGGTATCATTAAAAGACGCATTGTCTAACGCCTGTGAACTTCTCTTAAAATCATCTCTATTGGTTGCCACGGATTACCTTCTTTAATTCTGCGACTGTCATTTCTTCTACCGGCTTCTTTAAAAACTCTTCTTTATCTTTGGCAACTTGGATTAACTTAGATTGAATCCTTGCCCATTCGATTAACCTATCTACTTGCATATATACGCTATCACCCTTAATATTCTTCATCAGATCGTCTAAAACTGTCTTATAGGAATCCTTAGTATCTCCCAGTCCTCTACGTGAAACCTCTGAGTTGATAAACCTGTCTAACTCTGAAACTGAGTACTTATAATCAAATTGTTTAAAGATTTGTGGTGCTTCTAAAACATCTAAAACGTAAGGAACCTTTTTAGCCTCTTGGTAAAGTGAAGGTGGCATCTCACTAGGATTAGTAACAGTAAAAGTCTTATCTACAGGGGTTTCGACTCTTGGTTCGACAGTTACAGGTGATTCAGTTACAGGAGTTCTAGTTAGTTCCATCTAAGTCTTTCGTTAGTGAATACCTACCTATCGGGCATTTGGTACATTTCCACTCATACTTTCCTTCAGGGTCTTGTCCAATAAGAACGAAATCATGAATACAATTTGGATCGTTTATTTGTGTTGGCTGTAAGTCTTGGAAGTTTGGCTTTTGCGAGTTTAAGGGTTGTTGGTATTCCTGTGTTTCCACTTTTGATTCCTCCTTGTACGGTTAGTTTAATTGTTTTTACTTTAGGCAACTTGGTTGATACTTTACCTGATTTAATCTTTAGCCTGGACGCTGCTCCAAAGTTCTTTTTTCCACCTCCATAACCGTATCCGCTTGAACTATTGGTTAGTCCTTGCATCCAACCAGCTGGAACTACTAAGTATGTACCGTCAGTGTTCTGATAAATGTCCTGAGATAAACTAGACATCTGCTTTAGTTCTTTAGAAGTAGTATCGGGGTTCCCTTGTAATTGTGATTGTGCCGCTTGATTTCCGATTCCATATAAGTCCGTTGAGTCAAAGTAAGAAATCATGTTCTGATACATCTGTGGATTGGTGTTTCTCAAACTTGCCCTAGTCGCTTTGTCTGCTGCTAAGTAGTTATCCGTGAACGACTGAACCTGTGGGGTTGCTACTGGATAGGTCTTTTGCGCCGCTTGACCCTTAGCTACCAAAACATCATTAGCGTACTTAACCTGTTTATCCATCTGGTCTTGGAGTTGAGGATTAACTTTCATGAACTGAGCCTTTTGTGTTGGGTCAGTCATAGAGTAATACTTATCCATCACACTTTGTACTTGTGGAGTAGGCTGTGGATATTCAATAGGTTGTGCTAGTTTGTTTGGATCAGAAGGTGGCAAAGAACTAAAGAACTTGTTTCGATTATCTGCAACTGGTTGATACCACTGTTTATTATCTGCATACCAGTTAGTTTTTTGAGGACCTGTATCCATAGCTTGATATTGTAAGGTCTTCACAAGTTGGTCTTTAGATAGTAACCACATCGGATCAACTTTCTCACCCTGAGAGTTGAGACCTTTATTCATGGTAATAAGTTTGTCTATTACCCCTGGATTCTGAAGTAAAGACCTAGCCTTGGTTGTAGAATCCCAAACACTAGGTTGGACCACATATTTACCAGAAACAGGGTCTTTTTTACTACCAGAATAAGCATCTAAAACATCCGCTTCTTGATTGTTGAGACCTTGTTTAGCGGTATCTAGGGCATCATAATATCTAGTTGTACTAAGTCCTTTGCCAACTGTTTTGTCTGTTGTCGGAGTAACACCGATAGAGCTTAACCCTGATTTAAGCATAGGGTTAACTCCGCCTTGAGTATTTGTGAGGATGTCTTGAGACGCTTGTGGAAGATGGTCTTTTATAATAGGAAGGTAAGGTGCTCCCTGTAGAGGAATCGGTAAGTCGCCTTTAAGTAATGTTGTAGCAACCTGAATCGCTTTGTCTTGGTTGCTGACACTATCAAGCGTACTGTAAAGGGACTTTCCTGAGTAGTCAGTATTGGTTGAGATCTTGACAGCATCAGAGGGGACAATAGCTAGTCTCGACCTGAAGTAGTCCATCGTGGGACCATCAGAAGCAATTAAATTACCAGGTTGCCACTCAACTCCTAAATGTCCGTCTTGACCACGAACTAGTTTAACTCCAATTAGTTTGGCAATATCGGAGGTGTTTGTTCCTGGCATTCTTAGTTGGATAGTATTTCCTTCATCGTCCTTGAATGGTGTTGGAATTGCTGGGTCAATTAAGGCTCTTAGTAAAATATCTCTAATATCATCAGATTTTTGCTTTAGTAAATACCCCACACCAGTAGCGATAGCGGCTGTTGCTAGAATATTGGCGGCAAGTGCCCTTCTTCCGAGACTACCAGCATATCCACCCTGTGCAGCGTCTTTGAATAACATCGCTTTTGCTGGTGTGAACTGACCTGACAGGAAAACATCAGAAATCCCCCTCATTACTTTAGGATCGATATTCTGAACCTCTCTATTTACATATCCCATTAAGTGGTTGCCAGCAGTCCCTGTGGCTTGGGCATCAGTACTTCCGAGACCGATACCCTTCTTTTCTAGGTCTCCAAGAATGGAACGGGTAAACCCATCTTGAAGAGAGGGCATTTCTCTGCCGAATACCATATTTTCCCCAAGTGCCCTGTGAAGGGTAGTTACCCCTTCACTCCTGAAGTCAGAACTTCCATACGGCATTCCTATACGGGCAGACTTTTCAACAATACCATCATCTAGCGCCCTTTTTAGAACCCTATCGGCGTAAGATTTATCCAAGGCAGCCCTGAACATACCACCAACGGCTTTTATTGCTTGTATAGGATGTCCTTCAGAAATCATAGTAGGAGCAACTCTTAAGACGCCAATGTTGACTGGATGAAATTGGGAAAGTCCTAAAGTAACCGCTTTAGCATTTCTGTTAACTGCCCTGTACCCCTTTATCAAAGGATTTGAAGACGGACTTTCATGAGTAAAGCCTTTTAGTTCATCTAGCCCCTTTTGGGATACCTGAATTACTTTTCCGTTATGTAGGTCGAAAGATCTATTTTTAACTGCTTCTCCAGCATCGGCTTGAACAATACTCTTTATAAGTGTTTGTTTTTTTAGAGCACTAGCTGAACCTTCTCCATAATCTATAATGTCTTTTACGGGGTCTTTAGTATAGACAACACCTGCAGATTCACCTGCTTTTCGTGTATCAAATAAACGCTTTTGTCTATCAAGACCCTTGAAGTCTCCAGGTAACACTGATCCACCATTACTATTGATGGCATCAGCTATTTTGGTTGCCTTAGCCTCTGTTGAGACATCTAATACATGACGAGCGTAGTTCAGAGTGTATGGAGTTATCCCACCCAGTTCTTGATTGCCAGTGCCATGAACAGTGTCTGCAAGGTTTCTCCACCTTGCGATAGCCTCTTCCATCTGTGGGCTTCGTGAGATAGTTGGGTCTTCAACTGAGTACCAAAAATTAGCTTTCTCTTCTTTAGAAAGATTACGCATTGCATTTACAGTTGACTGTGTTCTGGCACGAATTACCGACTCTACTGTTACGGCGTTGTTTATCGCGGTCTGGTAGTCTCCTGGTTGTACATCTGGTACGGCTATCTTAGTTGGTGATCCATTGATACTCTTAAACGATAATGGAGATTCTGTTTTCACTGGTTTATCTTTGCCAACTAGTTTAATGGTATCATTCCCAGTTGCTTGTACTGCCTTGTCTGCTATTGCTTGCTGTTCGGCGGATACTGGTTTACCAAAAGCGTTTATGTCTCCACCATTCTTGACGAACGCTTCTTTCTTTGCAGCTAGATTAAGGTCACTCTTACTCAACCCCAAACTAGAGGCAACTGCGTCTGATTTCTGAGTAACACCGTTGGATTTAGTAAGAGGCGTGTATAGGGGCTTATCTACCCCACCCTTAACTCCACTAGGTTTGTATCCGATGTAGTCGTATAGTTGTTGTCCGCCATTTGGTTTTTCTTTTAAGTAACTTGTGATGACATTCTTATCTTTACTTATATATGGCGTTCCACCATCCCACACTACAGCTAGACCATTCTTTTTTGCTAAGTCTGCCATCTCTACATTTAATCCACCATTTTCAGGCCAGTATAGTTTTTTATTACCATCAACAACATCTTGGAGCATTTTTGCATCAGCACTGTCCTTAAAGTATGGAGATGTTACGTCAGATAATCCATTAAACTCTGCTTGAGAACGAGCATTATATAAACTGCTCCCAGGAGGGTCTTGATACCTTGAATTATAGTCAAGCCACGCACTACCATCCTTGCCGTATATGTTCTGCCCACCCTTAACTGGTATATTATCTACTGAGGGAGAAACCATAGACGCACCAACAGATTCGGGAACAACCGGAGTAGTTGGTGTTGGTGGGGGCGTAGTTGTGAGTGAAGTACCCACTGGTGCTTGTCCTGAGTTTTCAGTTATCTGTAGTGGGACTGTATTAGTTTGTACTGGTGAACTTCCACCCATTGCTTCGAGGTTAGAAATGGCTTTACTTAAAGCGGTTGGGTTGCCATCAAACTTACCTGTTACAATATCGTTAGCTAGGTTTATTCTTGACATAGCCTCTGGAGAACCGCCAGTAACGTCTGGATGGAACTGTTTAGCTAAGTCTGTGTATGCTTGTTTTATTTCTTGTGGGGTCGAGTTTTCCGTGACTCCGAGTATCTGTCTAGCACCTTCGGTCATCTTAGTAGCATCTTCTAGTGCTGCCTGAGAAGCTAAAGAGTCCTTAAAGGCACCATAACCCTCGAATATAGCTCCTAATCCACCAGTAATTAAACCACTACCCAGTCTGCTAGAGGCGAAATCAAGTCCCTTATTTATAGCATTGTTAGTATTCTGGTCTTTGAATAGTTTTGTGTTAGATTTACCAGAAGGGTCTTTATACATAGCTTGTTGTGCACCAACTAGACCAGCTACTCGGCCAGCTCTTGTAAGGTAGTTCAGCGCATCTCCAGTTACTCCAAGTGCTTTTGCACCTGCACTGACTGCTTCTCCACCAGCACCAGCTCCAGCACCCAAAGTCATAACCCCTGGTGCTGCGATACCACCCGAACGAATAGCTTTATCTTGAGTCGTGTTGCTAACTAAGTTATTGCCTTGGTTTATAATAGGACTGAGTTGCGCTGGTTTAGTATTTTTTAGTTGCATCCCAAATGGTTTTAGTCCAGCATTTGTAACTGCGTTTAACCCTATTTGTCCGTACTTCGCAATAGGGTCAGTGATTGCCGCTGAGCCTTGTGCTAGACCCAACCCCGTTTGTGCCGCAAAATTAGGTATTTGACCCACAGCGTTTTGTAAGTGCTGCATATTAACTTGTGGAGTATTGTTGAAACCCAATGCCTGTCTCCGTGCATTCTGAAAGTTTTGTTGGTTCTGTTGAAATGGTTGAACGACTTTGTTCTGCACAAATCTTTGGACATTCTGCTGATTAGATGGCATCCGAGCTGATTGTGCGCCTGCCCTACCATTAGCAACCATCCCGTTAAGTACATTACCTACGGGTCGTTCTATATTATTCTGGAGAAAATCAAGAAGTCCAGCCATTAAAGTTCCTAACTATTTGGGTTAAGGTATTGATCTAGTGGGTTAGCAGCAGCTTTAGAAGTCGTACTAGCCTGTTGTCCAGTTGTTCCGTTTGGAGAGTAAGGAGAAAGTGAAGCACCCACGTTAGCCATTGTAATAGGAGTTAAGGTTGGAGCGACAGTAGAGGCACCACCACTATACATTGGAGTCAGTGAATCATTAACCTGTGAGGTATAAGGTGAATACTGTGCGTTGTAGTTAGCGTTTTCATTAGCCATAGCATTCTGTTCAGTGTTGTTGAATCCTGCCTTTGCTTGATCTAACGTTGTCTGCTGGTCGGTCAGATTATTATTTGACGTATTGTAGGCATCAAGGATCTTCTGGTTATAGTTACCTATTTGAGATTGATAAGCGTCAGGTGAAACATTTGAGAAGTAGGCTTGGTTAGCATTTTGTTGAGTATTCATTGAACCCATAATGTCTTGTCTGTTTTGGTTGAGGGCTTTCTGTTGCTGTTCGTAACTTAAAAGACCTGCGCCATAGGCAGCGTTGATGTTTTTGACATTTGCATTGTGAGTCTGTAAGACTGCTGCAAGTTGGTCTGCGGTCGGAGCAGAAGAACCGGAGGTAGAAGCAGAACTTGTGTCTGTTCCCGCGTTGTCCCAAGGCATCATTTGACCACCTTCTTTGGAGTAGTCAGATTGAGCTATTGCTTGAACGTCTGTATTACCACCATTGTTAGCGGCTTTGTAGAAGTTGTAACCACCATCTGCCGAGGGCATGTAGAAGTAGTAGTACCCGTTACTAAATGTTCCACCCGAAGGAAGGTTAGAGTTTGCGCTTGCTGTGTCTACGCCTTGACCGAAATCATAGGCCTTGTTGTATGCTGGTGCTGCCATTTTATTGCCTTTCTTGACAAGTTATGTTATAATGTTTATATGAAAAAGTTATTGATTATTATTGCTGTTTTAAGCGTTGTTTTAGCGGGGGGTATCTACTGGTACCAGACTCGACCTAAAAGCGTCACACAGACGCTCTCTGTAGTCCACAAGACCACTTCTGTGGTGGTTACACCGACTCCAGACTGTTCGGTTACCGATGTTGGAGTTATTACCGCCATAAACAAGTATCGTTCTGAAAATGGTGTTCCTCCGCTCACATTGGACACATCTCTTGATAGTTATGCTGTTCAGCGTGTGATTAGTATGAATGGTGTTATGGACGATCACGTTGGTTTGAAAGGTGCGGCTGATTTACTTGGTTATAAGACAATCGGGGAGGATCAGAACTTTGCTCCTATTTGTACGAACTCTGAAGCGAGAGTTAAGGGGTTTATACCCTCTCCTGAACACTGGGATAGCCTTATGAATCCTAACTTTACTCGTGTAGGCATCGGTTATTTTAAAAATGTTCTTGATATTGTTTTAGGGTAGCAAGAGCCCTATCTTATAGACCTATAGAAGGGTACTTGTAGCTCTAATAATGGTAGGTGACTGTGAACCCTTGAATGCTATGAAGTCGTGGGTACCTCCTACACAAGTAGCATTTAGGTAATAAGAAGATTTAGCGGCCATTGATTTGTTAATCTTCGCCGTTACTGTCGATGCGATTGTGCCTACTCCAGTACCAACCCAGTTAGACTGAAGATAGGTAGTCAACCTAAACTCGCTCTGGCTGTTATTGGCCGTTGATAGTGTTGCTACAACCTGAGCCGTGGTGCTGTTTCTGTTACCGAAAAGAGGAGCAAAGTACTCTAGCGACCATAAACCAATAGGAACGGATATTGAGCCACCTATGTTGTACCAAGTTCCCGCTAACGCAGTGGCTTGGTTAGTATCAAGTGACGATGATACTTCCACCTTCCACTTATCAGGATTCAATGGAAACCCATAAGGTGCTTTCTGTGTTGAGTAGTAGGCATTACTTACTGTAGCGTTCATCATTGTATAGTCAGTACCTGAGTAGATAGTGACTGTAGTATTTGGGTTAGAGTAAGATGAAGCAGTTACTAGGGCGTATTTAGTTAGTGTTAGGTCGCCTGTACCTTGTGCGGTAGCAGCAGCGTATTTAGCAGCGATAGTTTGTTCGTCTAGGGCATAGGCAGCGATGAATAGGTCGTCTATTTGACCGTTGAACCAAGATGAGTTGGCTCCAGAACTAGACTTACATCCGATTCTTAGCAAGTTCGATGCACCGTAAGCTGGTGCTGGGGTGTATCCAGACACCTCTAGTTTCCCGTCCAGGTAAACTTGTGTGTAGTTGTTTCTAAAAGACCAAACAGCGTAGTGCCAGTTGCCATCAGTTACGGTGGTTGTTCCCGTAACTCCAACATAACTAGAGGCCGATGTATTTTGACCCGTTTGTGCGAACAATACATTACCTGCCGTAATACCTATTTTTATACCAGCTTCATTGGTGGGGTTTACTGAATATGATTGGAATAGGTACTTTTCAGCACCAGTATTACTCGTCTTAAACCATACTCCTATTGTGAAGTTGTCAGTCGGCTTTAGAGTAGCTGCATCTGTTATTGAGAGTGCTTGCGTAGAACCGTCTAAAGTAAGAGCGTTAGAGAACTTACCTGCTGTATAGGTAGGAGTTCCGATATTTGCCATAGTAGCAGAACCCTTAGAGTCGGCAGAGTTAGTATCAAATGACCAGTAGTTCTGGATAGCTTGTACTTGGTCGAACTTCATTCTGACACCAGGATAGAGAGAAGCTGTTGAGTCACCAGTAATGGTAGCAGTTTGAGTTGGACCGTCTACGGTAGCGTAAGTTAGAGTACCAGCAGCATTCCAAGTATCATATCTAGGAGACTGGGCAAGGTAAACAGCAGACATACCACTCATTACATGAGCTGTGTTAATATGGGCCACGCCTACTCCTAGGGTTCCATTTGAAGTATTAGCTAGACCTCTAGTAAGACCTGTGAGAGCGCCTGTTCCTGTTACATAAGTGGCGTATCCGATAGTTTCTGGTCCGTTGTCTGATCCAACTGCGGTAGATGAATCGTAATCTATTTGTAGAATACCATTAGTTGCAGGTAAATTAAGTCCTGCCGCTACCGTTGCCGATGTTGCGACACCCGTAATTGCTCCCGATAAGGTTGTTGTTAAGTAGTCTGAAGTTGGTACTGAGTAAGCCATAGTATCTCCTAGTTTATTTTGTAAGTTGAATTAAACTTATAATGTGTAAATGGTATGAATGTTTGGGTAATTGTATCTAGTCTCCATATACCCGATGAAGTGATCTTATATTGGATAGCAAACTTCTGCCCCTTTGCCCTCATTCTTAAAGGTTGTCCGACATAGTTTGTAATCGTTAAAGTATTAGTCGCATCTCCTAGTGGCAAAAGACCGAACTTATCTCTACCAAATCCTCCTTGAGGACGACCCTGTGAGATAGACTTAGGTGCAGTTACCTGTGAATCATTGAATATTGCATAAACATTGACCGTCCCACTTAAAGTTCCGAACACAAAGGTTGAGTCCATAAAAAGTTTGACAATATCGGGAAGTGTTTGGTCGAAAGATTTAGAGTACCAATAAGAGGAAATTGTCGCGCCGTCATCCGTTGATCCAGAGTACATTGTATAAACTGATGAGGAAGTTGGATGTCCAAAAACTATTGATTGAGTATTATCTGAAGAAATATAAACCATCGCTTCGCTTGCAGACATATTTGTCCAGTTTAACCAACCTTTATATCTAGTATCATAAGTGAAACACGAATCATTAACCGTACCACCGACTGAGTAGAATAAATGGTACTTGAATCTGTAAAACTCACCAACAAGTTTAGCTTTATTCGCTGCGGTCATCCCTACAAAGAGTTGTTGAATCTTACCTGAAATAGCAGTTGACCTTACGACCCCGACAAAGTTAGCCACATCTCCTAGTGAGTAAACCCCATCATCAGCAGCAAAGTATAAATCTTCCCCTACTTGAGCGATTGATCTTGCTGAAACACAACCGATAGCATTAGTTACGAGTGAAATCGTGAACGTATTTGCCGAAGTAGCTGGTACGACTGAGTAGATTGAATCTCTGAGAAATACATATAAAGCATTTTTAAATACTCTTAGTCCAGTTATTTCAGCACCCGAACCAAACTTAAACGAAACCCAGCCTGAGGAAGCATCTGAAAAATCTCCCAGTTTAGAAGTCGGAGAAGTCCCTGAACCACCTGCGGTAGATTCCATATATTGACCGCTAAAGTTTAAACGATCAGGGTAAACATCATCTATCAACCATATTCTATTATTATAATAAACAGGTAAATATCCTATTGTTCCATTTGTAGTTACATTCCAGGCAGCACCATCCCAGTGTTGCATTGTATCAGCGCCATTGCCGATGTAAAAGTTATTAGCGGCCTCAACACCATTGATACTTTTGTTTTGAAATGTGGTTCCGGTAACATTAGTCCAACTTCCTCCATCAGTTGAGTACGAAAGTACTACGGATGCGCCGTTAGATTTAAAGGCTAACAACTGATGCAAAGAAGCAGTATGTAGTTCGCCCATTCCTGCCACACCCGATGTATAAGTTGCAGGTGTCCCTATCTGAGTATAACCTTGACGATTTCCTATACCACCTTTACCTAAAAAGTCACAGTTAGAAGCATCTGGAGACTCATTATCCTGGATTTGACGAACACCGATAAAACTATTCTGACCTCCTGAAAAGTCAGCATAGTAAGTCTTTTGCAGTTGTCCTTCAGTAGTTTTCATTGTACCCAATTAACCTGACTAGAACCGAGTCCATCAAGGGTGTAGTCGGGACCGTTCATTAAATCAGCAATAAATAGTGCCTTAATTCCCTGTTCGTACTTCTGTTCGTAAAGTTGCTGTAATTGAGTGTTACGTTCATCAGAAATCCAGTTCTTAGCAGCCGCACCGTAGGCTACCAGTTCAGGGTCAATTACTACACAGATATCAGTAGGATTAACCATATCTGCTACGTTGTAATGGTAAAAAATAGTGACTGTTCCAGTTTGAATGTTAGAGTTAAATATGTAGGAGTCCGTGATTGGTCCACTATAGGTAATCCAATAAACGGGGGTAGAAGTATCGTAAGAGTCTCTATCTGCAACATTTATGCATTGAAAAACTTGGTCAGGGTTGCCTGTACCGATAATCCTAGCGTCATCAATTCCCCAACCAGGGTAATAGTCAGTTGGAAGGGCTGCCGTACCACCAGATAGAGTGATAGAACCCGATTCAAGGTTCCATGAGAACTTATAGTCACCTAAAATGTCCTGAATAACTGAATTGATGTGTCTCTGTAAAACAGCAGATGCGGTTGAGGTTGAGGTTTCTCCGATAAGGTCGTTTGCCCTTTGCTGGACCTGTGCGAACGTACTATTTGCCATGATATTCCTTGCTTATACCTTATATATACGACAAACTAAATATCTTTTCGTAGCAAATTGTCCATCCATTTTATTAGAGGTTTGGTGAGTTTCTTCATATCATATTTTTTACTCACGAAGTGGTAGGCTTTTTCTCTTTGAGAACGCCTTAGTTTTTCATCTAAAATTAACTTCTCTATCTGTTCATACCAGTCATAATTAGTTGAAGCATACAAGACCGGCATGTCCTTTTGGTTTTCTACGGGTGAGGCCACGACAGGAATCTTTAACATCGAGAACTCCTGTACTGCAATATTACTCTTACAACGATTATAGGGTTTGTCAATTAAAGGTACTAAGCCAATATCTAGTTTCAGAGAGGCTAAAGTCTTGGGAAAGTCCATCGTACTAACCCATCCGTGATGTTCGGTTTTAAACGGTGGTTCTACTCCCAAAGTCACAAACTCGATATCGTACTTCTTCTTGAGTTCTTCAAGGGCAGGTCTTACTAGGGCGACATCAGCGTTATGACCTGAAGCGCCACGCCAACCAATACGAATCTTTTTGTTCTTATACTTAGTCCTTAGTTTATCCCAGTCCTCAACACTCTGACCATTATAATTAACATAGATATTCGGATTAAGGTGTTTATAAGTATCTACTAACAATGGAACTGATACGGTAATTCCGTCTGCTAACTTTAAACAAGTTTCCATGTTGTGCTTTAGTGCGTCTACGTTCTTACGGGCAGGATTATCTGAGGATACATTATATAAGTCATCATCGATATCTACGACCCACTTTGCCCCAGACCATCTTCTTAGGTCTAATATCTTTAGTATCTCATCGAAGTCATAGATCATGGTCGTCCAAATAACATCAGCCCCTTTGGCAATTTTCATTAAAGTTCCATCTTCGAGAAATGGTCCACTATCCTTTTGGGAAAAGGTAGCGACTTCGTTCTGTCCAGAGAATCTATTAGTAGCGTACTTAACCCCAGTCTTACCAATGAAAATAATCGGGTTGATAATACGATACCAACCAACAGCAGTATCTTGTCTGGTAAGTCCTGCTATTTTTTCCATGACTCGTATTCCTTATCCATAATCTTCTGGGTTTTAGCGATTTCTACTTGTCTAGTCCTTGAAGTGTTACCTGCATGACCACGTTGGATCGCTAGGGGCGCTTCAATAAACTTTGCTTTATATCCACGTTTAAACCATTGCCATACAAGCCAAGCATCATCATTTACCTTAAAGTCATCTCTATAACCATCTTTGAAACATTCTTTACGAGCCATCAAAGTAAGATGAGGCCAACTACCATTACGTTTCACGTCTTCAAAAGTAACAGGATCTGGTGGTTTGACCCAATTATCAACCATTAACTTATCGTTTCCTAGTCCGTAGATTCCGTAAACAAAATCATGACCTTTAATTCCTTTGAGGGATAGTTTCATTCTGTCTGGAGAGGAAAGGTCGTCAGAGTCAGCCACCATAATGTATTCACCTTTGGCTTCTTTAATCCCTGCGTTCCTTGCTGCTGATATGCCTGAGTTTTTAGATAACTTAATATATTTAACTCGTTTATCCCCCAGAAAGTAGTCCATCAAGATATCAGTGTCGTCAGTGCCACCATCGTTAACAATGATTAACTCGAAGTCTTTATAAGTTTGACCCAAGATACCATTGATCGCTTCTGCTAAATATTCTTGGCGGTTATATGTTGGCATGACTACAGAGATCATTTTAACTCCTCAATTGACTTCTTATACTTATCAACACTCATTTCTTTAGTCCAGTAGTCAGAGGTACTCTTGTTTAAAGGTGTCTTCTGAGCTTTTCTGATACCCTCTACGATGTTTTTACGTGTTGGGTGGACGTGGATAGCACCCTTGACTGGTACGTTCGTTACAACGTTTCTACCAGCCTGCATAAATTGAACACTTGATAGTGGAAGTCCATCATGAACTGTAAGTCTCAGTTCACAAGAAAAGTTAGGCATCCATTCATCAAAGTTAATATATCCTAGGTGTTCCCAGTTGTTTCCCTTTTCACCTTTACGATTTTCATTACCAAAGAAGTAGAACTGAATGTCAGGCATCGCCCTAGTTATTTCCATAACAAAATCTTCACTATAAGTCCCTTGCTGATTTGGTGGTAGATAGACCCCGATCGTAAACTTATCAGGTAAAGGCATCGGCTTGAACTGTTTAGAGGGTGGAATCGGCACTATTTGAGCGTCGATACCAACTTCTTTTAGTTCCTTCTGAGTGAAGTCAGCCTCACATAAATGGACTACCTTATTATCCTTGAACCATTCACGTAGTTCTTTGAGTTTAGCGAACGAATCAGAGTGAAATAGGTCGTAAATATCCGTTCCTATCCAGTGAATGATGTTTTTACCTTTGTTTCCTTTGAATACATCCATATGAGAACGGGTCACAAAACCTGGATTTGAGGGGTCTTCACGAGTGTAAAACCCTAGTAAATAGACCATTTTATAGTGGTGTTTCTTAAATGAAGGCATTGTAAGGAGTTCTGCACCGAGCATTTTAGCTACTGGTAGGGCGTGATTGATCGCTCCAAGCGAGGTTACGCATATATCTGACTCAGGGATGCCATTCTTTTCCATAATGTAGTGCTTGCGTTCTTCCCAATTAGAGTGAGAGTCGTTCGACAGTCCACCGGCACGTGGTGCTTCTGCTGCAAAGAAGTGATGAGGAATATATAACCAATCTTCGCCTTTAAAATTATCCCTCTTAAGCATTCTGACTGAAAGTTCCCAGTCATTTAAGGACTTACAATCAGGATCCCATGGAATATAAGATTCCTTACGAATAGGCATAGCTGCATCACAGTAAGGAGAATACTTAAATGCTTCATAAGCGACCTTACCACCAACCATTGGGACTTGCCCAACTGAACTTAAAACTGTTCCGTCTTCATTTACAATATCGTAGAGTCCCCAGACACGATTTACCTTAGGGTCTTCAAAAGCATTAGCCCACATTCTAAGTGTTTCGGGATAGTACATATAGTCCGAACCTGAGAAGGAATAGTAATCACCTGTAAATAGATCTACACAAGCGTTACGAGCTACTGTGCAACCACCGTGTTCGATAGTCTGGTACTTTACTTCAACATCGGGATATTTCTTGATTTCTTTTTGAAGTGCCTTGACGCCTTTAGGGTTTTCACCATCAAAGGTAACGACTACTTCAAAATTTTTATAATCTGATTCGTTGATTGCCTTGAAGAACTTAGCAAAGTCCTCTGTATGGTCGCCGTAAAAAGGTACACCGATTGAGAATCTTTTTTCTATTTGTGAGAATGGATTATCCATGTTCCTCCTTATAAATAAAACCCCTCTAGGAAAGCGTGCGCAAAACTAAAGGGGTTATATTTGCACGCTTTATTGTGACAGTTAAACTGTGTCAGCAGTAACGACGATCAAACCACCAGATACGTTAAGTATCTTAGGCACGAAATTCGCCTTCCACCCGAGAGTACCGAACTGACCCAGTGGATCAGCCTTGTCAGCAGTCGGAGGAGTAGTCATAACTTTAATACCACCATCTAGTTCAGTTGCTCCAAGAGCGCCTGATCCAAGAAGGATGCTGTAGTAAAGAGTACAACCGTTTGATCCATTGGCTGAAGTGGTAATGTTGTTATCAACAATAACCTTTACACCTTCGTAAGCACTAGCGACACCCATTCGGACGTCATCAGCGTTAGTATAGATGTAAGCGTTCTGCCATTCCGTATCGCCACGTAGACGAGCTGAAGTATCTGAGTGTGTTACTAAAGCGAACATGCCGTCTTCCATAGGAGGAACGTTACGTGCTCGTAGTTTAGCAGCGGCAGCTCTGATAGTTGCAGCTTTCATGCGGTATTCAACGATTCCTGCGTATGTACCGAAAGCAGATGTAGAGATTCCAAGGTCAGTAGCGCCAACCGTGTTGTATGCGAAGCAAGAAAAACCTGCTCCAGTTGGTGTAGCCGAGGTGTCGTATGCAGCCTGCATAATACGTGCGTCAAGAATGTTAGCAGCCTGGTTAGCTAGTGTGCGTGAGACTTCTGCAGCCGTATCGCTAATAGCGGTAAGGAAGGTTAGGTCAGTTACGCCAACAGCGTTACCAAATTGTTCAATAACAGCAGAGACTTGTGCGTCTGCAAACTTAGCAGGAGTAACGATAGTACCCTGTGCTAGTTTGTAAGCCGAAACCGTTGTAGAGAAGTTAGTTACTCTTGGGAAGTAAATCGTAGTACCGGAACCACCTTCAAGAGGGGTCTGAATACAAAGAGGCATCATCTTAGGGCCTGGATTGTATCTCTCCAAGAATACTTTACTGTAATACGCTGGTAAGGTTGTGACATCTGTAGTTGCTGTATATGCCATGTTAATTCTCCATCCCTTCTACTCTTCGACCTTGGGAGAATCCAGAGTTATAGTGCTATCTGCGTAAGCGGTCAGCACCTGGGATATTATATTTCTTTGCGTACTCCACAGGAGATAAGTCATCATCAGAGGTTTCTGGAATCTTTCCAGGAACTCCGACAGCGCCTAACTGCTGTTTTGTCTTCGCAATATCTTGACCTTCTTTGACACCCTCTTGTTTAGCCTGTTCAACTTTAGGGTTTACCCTAGTGTCGATTAGGTTCTTGGCTGCTTCGAATACCGAGTCTCGATCAATGTAACGACCGTTTGCCTGCTTGATAGCTTCCTGAGAGGCTACTAGATACTGTGCCCTTAAAAGAGGATCAGCATCGAATGCTTTGGCGTGCTTGGCTTCGAACTCAACCTCTTTCTGTTGCTCATAAATCTGTTTAACAGCTAGAGCAGCATCGGGGTCTAGTTCGGTTGGTTGATATTGCGGTGTCTGTACCTGTGGTTGGCTGGAGATAATCTGAGATACTTGCTCACGAAGAGTTTTGACCTCATCATTCACCTCTTTAAACCTCTCATAAGGTACTGACGGACTAACTTGTGTCTCAGTACCGTTCGACTCAACGGCTGGAGTTTCCTGGGTCTCGTTAGTGGTTTGTTCTTCGACTGACGGGGTCGCAGTAGTTTCCTCTACTGGAGTTTGTACGTCATCCATCTGGATTCCTTTCACATTTTTACGTCTTCTGTGACGATTGAAGGGTACTTTTTGTGATGGACTTTCACCAGTTTCCTAGTGGGAGTCCACCACGCCTCCAAGTTTTTAATGTTCTATTCTTGTGGTAGTAATTTCTTTAAGCCTTCTAACTCAGCTTTGTCACCTTCTGTGACTGCGTTCTCTTCGTAGAATTTAATCTTGTTCTTGATCTCTGTGATAACGTCTGCCTGTAGAACGGGTACTGGACCTTCTGCGACATCTTGAGCAATCTCGTTAAGAGTCCTTACTTCTTCTACTTCGGGTTCATCCTCTACGACTGCCTCTGCTATCTCTGGGGTAACTTCAGGAACTGGGGTAATTTCAGGTGTTGCAATATCTGCAACGGTTGGTTCTACTTCTGCCATAATGTTCTCCTTCATTTTATATATACGCTATTTTTCTGACTTCTTGATTTCTTCTGCTTGACGAAACTCGTCAAAGAACTGTTTGATCTTTGCCTCATAGAAAAGGAGTCCTCGAAGTGTTCCTTCGTCTGCGGATAATGCACTCATCTTTGCTGCATTAATCTCAGCATTAAACCAAGCTTCTTTTTCAAGCCTCCAAGCACGAAACTCAGGAATACTATCGAGATGGATAATCTCTTTGTAACCTTGTTCTAATTGGTCTAACTGCTCTTTGTCCATTAGATGTTCTTTCCTACGTAAGCTCTTAGGTCGTTCTTCTGTGCTAGAGGAAGATCAGTCTTGCTGATGTAGTCAATCTTCTTATCGTTTGATAACGAATCAAGAACTGCTTTATGCGCAACGACTGCTGCGGCTGTGTTACTTGAATCTGCCATTACTTTCCTTTCTTTACTCTTTTACGACCGGCAACGGCCATTGCTTGAAACTTTGCTGCGCCATACTTCTTACGACCTTCGATAGCAGCGATTGCTTTGGCTTCTTTAATCCCACCCTTAGGTTTTGACTTCATAATGGCGTTAGTTGTTTGTTTAAACTGTCCACCACCACCCGGTTTGTTTGACTTTCCGCCTGTTTTTCCTGTAGTTCTAAGCATTATTTCTTCCTTTTCTTTACTGATCCTATTGGTACGATTGGTACTGGATTGTTTGGCATACCCTGCATAGTAGGGTCTCCCTGAGGCATCTGAGGGGTCTGTGGCGGCATTTGCGGTGCGTTCTGCATAGATTGTGTACCACCTGTCATTCCTGCACTTGCGAATCTAGGGTCTTGCTGCAATCTCTGTATTTCTTGTGGACTTAGATTAACGCCGTCCTGTTGTAAAGGATTCTGTTGTGGTTGTCCTTGTCCCTGTTGCTGTACATCTTGAGGATTTAACTGAATACCAGCGTTAGCAGCCATTTGCATCTTGCCATCTGGTGGAAGATCAGCAAAGTTCATATTCTCTGTCATCTTCCTAGCAGCTGGTGGCATACCCGATTGAGAAGCGTCTTGACCTTGTAAGATATACTGGTCAGGTTCTTTAATCCCTGAGTCTAAAGCGATATCAAGCCACATCTTCTCACGATCAATCGGAACGTAGAGTTGAGATGCTAGGTTAACTAACATTGTTTTGTTTTCAATTGATTCTTTTAAGTCAACTGAAGCATTAGAACCTGTTTCAACGTGGATAATCCAGTCAACATCAAACAAGATATCTTTCTTAGGGTCTTTACCTTCTTGTAACATTACATTAACGATTGCTTGGATCTCTTCGTCTTTAGCCACGTTTGCTTGCATTAAGTCAATAAGTTTAATTTTGCCTGTTAGAAATCCTTTAGTAACCTTGACCCACTTAGAGTCTTCACCACCGACTAGAATCCATTTAAAGTCAGAATCAGACATAGTGGCACCTACCATCTTTAAGGCTTTGTTCATAAATGGTTCGATTAAAGATTCTTCGATATTGTTCTGTCTATCTTGGATAGGTGCTTGTCCTGCTGACATCAAAGTTTGAATACCTGCAGCTGTGCCTTGTGTTTTATCGGAAGGTTGATTTGAAACTCCTGCAGTATATGCGCCCACACCGGAGATTGATTCAGCACGTTGCTCGATGTAGTTCATCATATCGAGTCCAGCGGCTTGAGGTGCGTTTGAGATAGGTTCTTGGTGTATCTGTGAAGGATTAGCAAGAACAATTCCACCCAGTTTGTACATATTGGCAACGGTCTTTAGATTAATTGGACCTACGGTTGGGTCAACTATCGTAGGTGGGTTAAGAACCTTAGCACCATAGTCTACCGTTTGTGATAGGATTAAGTCTTTGGCTTTGAATAGACCTGCCTGTGGGTCAATGATCGACATAGCATAAGGTTCTTTAACTACCTCAATGTCCATCGCAAAGTCTAGTGGGTCGTCATCAAGGATTGAATCAAATTCTTGGACGAATATAGGATTGCTAGAATCCAAATCAACAACGAATCTACAACAATGCTTTCCTTCCCAGCGTGATATTAGAAGGTGCTGATCTACCTGACGACCAATAGTTGTTCCCGTACGGTTCATTAGTACTGGTGAAGGGTCAGGCTTCTCAGCGTTCTTTAATGAATCTCTTTTTAACTGTTTGATTCCTGCTGAGTTAAATATCCCTGTGATAACTTCACCATCTTTTTTAATCTCGACGTTGTCTTCTAGGTAATCAAGTGAGACAAACTGTTCGATATAATAAACTGGACTTGTCTTTAAGGATTTAGAAGGATCAAAGATAACATCTTCAACTGCGATAGGCCTCATGTCAGGTGCATCTGCCTTAGGATTCCAGTAAGTTTCACAACCTACATTACCAGTAACACTGAACTCTCTACCCAAGACTTTTAGTTTAGACTTCATTGGTCCAGTTGCGGAGATGACGTCAGGATTAGTCCAGATAAACTCTGCTACTGAAGTGATAATACGTTTAACCTCACGAGGTAGGTTAAATCCAGTTGATTCAGCATTAAACTTAGGTTCGTTCTCGAATAAACGAAGTACCATTCTCTCTACAAGTTCAAAGGCAACGGGGTCAGCGATCTTTACATTAGTTCCTGACTGGTCAAAGTAACCCGAATAACGTTTATAGTTCTCTTTAAACCTCAATTGGTAGTTGGAAAGTAAAGGTTTCCACCTTGCGTATTCTTCTTTGTAGGACTGAACGTCTGGTTTATTCATAGTAATTCCTTGTTATACTCTGTATATACGACAAAGTTACAAGATATCTTCAAGTCTGATGTTATTTTCTTCACAAAAGTCAATTAAGTAGTCTAAATCATCAGCGATTGACTCTAAATAGTCTGGTAAACTCACAACGGGTAGCCCATTACTGCGTTTCTTGCGGTTCTCTTGCTTTAGTAGATCACGTAAGTGGTTTATAATCACTGGTTTAGCCCAAGTAATCACAGTTCCCTGCTCTGGGTCAAACTTATCTAGTTTCTTCCATAGGTGTAACCTTGATTCTTGTCGTAAATCTTCGAAGTCATATCCCGGAATCCAATATCTACGACACCAGTAGTGGATTGAGGGTTCACATAATGCTAGTTCGTGTTCTTTATTCATGAAATATCACCTTATAACTTTGTTTACCACATCTACCAAATTGCATCACATCTAACATTGGACCCTTATAGTCTTTTATTTCTTCTATCACTCGTTCAAGTTGCTTAACCATTAAATCTTTATTCATTTGAACACCTTGAAGGTTGAGAGGTCAGCGTAACCCTTCTCTACTGGCAACGGTTTATTATGCCTAGGTAGGAAATACAGCCTAGTCAGGGCATCAGCTGCATCTCTAGGGGACATTGGACAATGCCTACCGATAAAGGTTATCTCGTCATCCTTAGGCAATACACCAGCAGTACGACCATCCCATCTAGCCTTCTTGAAGTACTCTTGTGCCTCTGGGTCGTCATGTATAATAACGCCACCCTGACCTAGGTTGAATGTCTTGCCCCAATGAAGCGATAAGCATTCAAAGAAACCCTTGTGATGCATATTAGATGTACACAGCCTAGCAGAGTCAATGACAGGGTAGGGTACAAGCATATATCTGCCGAACTTTTGCCAGTTGTCATCGTCCATGAACGATACCGTACCACCAGCATGGATGATTGATTGGGGTACAGAGACGTATGTGTGTCTTGGTATAGAGACCTTACCTAGATCGCCCTTCTTGTATCTCTGGTAGTCTAGACACAACGTAAGGGCGTTAGTGCAACTATCCACCGCTACTGCGTACTTACTCCCACAATACTCAGCGATTGCTTCTTCAAAATCTTCTACTACTTTGAATGGGTTTATCATAATCCTCCTTTGGTAATGGCAGTATTAGGTGACTGCCGGCACCTTGTTGTGTTTGAGGTGTTCGATGAATGTTGTGCCGCAATGGCACTTGATAACTTGCCCAGAAAACATTACTCCCCTGAGCAGATGAAGAACCTTGCATTTCGGACATTGGATGTAATCATGACCCATCCGTCGTGCGTAGGCAAAGCCTTCTTCCATGATCATTCCGAACACCTCCTCGACTATGTAATTAACTTACATCCTAATCTGTCCACTCCATTTCCTCTCGTAACTTCTCTCCTGGTCTGATACCGATGATCTCCACCCCTGGGGTATATTCTTCTGCGGAGTTATACCCATGTCTCTTAAGTACATCTGATAACATATCTAGTAAACGGACTTCTTTACACAAAGGAATGATGACTTTGTTACCTTCAAGAAACTCATTCCACAAGACTGTAGCCGCTTGGATATCTTCGATGACGTATCGAATCATATTTATATCTGTGATGGGGATAGGTAACTTATCTTTAATGGCTTGTTCCCAGATAGGGATAACTGATCCAGAAGATGCAAGAAGATTCCCACACCTACCGACTTACCCCCCGTAATATAAAGCTAGTTCCTCACCGATAGCCTTAGTAAAACCATAGAAGTTAATAGGTTTAACTGCTTTGTCTGTTGAGATGAATAAGAATGGTGTTCGTAGTCTATGTAGT
>Ga0265336_10000230_pt1 | contig 39816 bp, 84 predicted proteins | sample 42119metaG_FD_193583 | JGI IMG/M metagenome (GOLD analysis project Ga0265336, IMG submission 193583) | Rhizosphere microbial communities from Carex aquatilis grown in University of Washington, Seatle, WA, United States - 4-21-19 metaG | ecosystem: Host-associated > Plants > Roots > Rhizosphere...
CTCCTTTTTTGATGTTGTTTGTAGTACCATTTTTCTGATTTGAATAATCCTCTTCACTTATAGCAGTAATAATGTTATTGCAAGTTTCTCTTTACCATAGATTCGTTTGTTATCGAGTTGTGGAATGCGTTTATCATTGATATAGTATTCAGTTGTTCCATCAGAACACTCAATAGCGGGACCATCTTCTCGATGACGTTTGCTATTGAGACACCATTCTTTGTATCCATTAGCATACTCAATAGCAGGACATGTCAATCCCGTTTCGGGATTGATGTCTTCTCGATGAAGATTGCCATTGAGATACCAAGATTTGCCTCCATCAGCATACTCAATAGCAGGTCCGTCTTCTCGATGAAGATAGCCATTGAGATACCAAGATTTATTTCCATTAGCATACTCAATAGCAGGTCCATCTTCACGATGAAACCTGTCATTGATATACCAATATATGTCTCCGTTTTTGTAGAGTTTGTAATACGGCTTGCCAAGTAGTTTGTTTAGCCAATTCATATGAGTATCAGATACTTTTGCAAGTTTTCTTTTCCATAGATGTGTTTGTTATCAAGTTGTGTAATGTGTTTATCATTGATCCAATATCGAGTTTCTCCATTAGCAAACTCAGTAGCAGGTCCGTCTTCCCGATGACGTTTGTCATTGACATACCAAAATTTGCTTCCATTAGCATACTCAATAGCAGGCATCGTCAATCCAGTTTCTGGATTGATTTCTTCTCGATGCCATTTGCCATTGAGAAACCAGCGTTTGTTTCCATTAGCATCAATTTTACATTTAGACTTATTCATATCAGTATCAGATACTTTCGTAAGTTTTCTTTTCCATAGATTCGTTTGTTATCAAGCTGACAGATATGATTACCATTGATCCAATATCGAGTTCTTCTATCAATGTATTCAACTGCTGGACCATCATCATTATGAAGTTTGCCATCTAAGAACCATCGTTTGGTTCCGGTATTATACTCAACAATCAATCCATCTTCTCGATTAAGTTTACCATTGAGATACCATTCTTTTGTTCCATCTCCAAGCTCGATAGCTGGACCATCGTCTCTATGAAGCTCGTTATGTTGATACCAATATTTATCTCCATTAGCAACAACAACAACAGCGGGTCCATTTCTGCGATGAATCTTATTATTCATATACCAGATTTTAGTTCCGTTAGGAAACTCAATAGCCGGACCATCTTCTCGATGACGCTTATCATCAACGCACCAATGTTTGACTCCGTAAAAATCAATTCTGAATTGATGAACCCCCGTCTCCATGACGCTACATACCTTTGTTTGTATTATATGACATCGAAGCCTCTATCATCATACAAGTATTCACAGCAAGGATACTTACGCCCCAAGTCATCAACATCTTCCTCACCAGAATCTGGGTTAATATTACAATTACAGCCTCTTTTTATACAAGCATCGCAATAATAACGATCTTTTTCTTTCCTACCACTCGGGGCATACATCCATATTGCAAGTTCAGAACATTCGCAACAAGTATGCTTTGGGATGTAATCAACTACCTTCATTTTATTCTCTTAGCGATTATAGTATCGCGTCTATTTGTGTAGTGCATAATCATACTATTACAATAATCGATTGCTGCATCGCTTGCTGCAATGTATGTTTCATATAATGCATTCTCATAATGACCGCCATCATCATCTGAATCTACATCATACCAAAAATGCGGATCTCTGGTATAACCATTGTCAAGTGTGGCTTCTTTTACTTCGCCATCTTTGATGTAGAACCAATGTTTTTTCATTGCGTTTTCCTACGAACAATCTAAGCACGCCAACGCGTCGTGTCAAGTGCCAGGCGGACTACAATAACAACAAGGCGGCTGCAAGATTCTCTTTACCATAGATAGTTCTGTTGTCTAATTTCTGAATGTATTTACCATCAATCCAGTATTGCTTTATACCATTCGGATTCTCAATGGCTGGACCATCATCTCTATGCCTTAGATTATTCTTATACCAATATCCAGAACCATCAGGATATGTCATAGCAGGAAGACTCAATCCAGTTTCAGGATCAATTTCATCTCGATGAGTTTTGCCATGCATATACCAATCTTTTGATCCGTCATTCCATTCAATAGCTGGAAGCAATAGACCAGTTTTTAGATCTACTTCAAAACGATGACATTGATTATTGATATACCAGCATTTTGTTCCATCCACGAACTCAATGGCTGGACCATGTTCATTATGAAGCTTGCCATCCAACTTCCAGCGCTTATCACCATACTCATCAATTACACAAACAGGTCGTTTAATACCCATATCTTTCCAGTAAAATACCCAGCTAAGGGCGTGATATTATTATACTAAATTAGGAGCAATGCTGCTGCGAGTTTATTTTTACCGTAGATATACTTGTTATCTAACTGCTGGATACGATTATCGTTGATCCAGTATTGAGTTTTTATTCCACCACCAGCGAACTCAACGGCTGGCCCATCAATTCGATGCCGCCGATTATTGATGAACCATGACTTGAATCCGTAGTTATCAACATATGCTGGAAGAGATAGACCAGTTTCAGGATCAATTTCATCACGATGGAAGTGTCGATCTCTTCCTTCCAGTTGCCAATATGTTGAAGTTGGAGTGGTTATTTTGATTGATTTCATAGCTTGGATTGAGATTATATCCCTTGTTTAATTAGTTGAGAAAACTATACGCGGAATTAGTAAAAAACTCCTGAAAATTTGGATCCAAAACTGATTTTGTAAAAAACTCTTTTGCTTCTTGAAACTTACCAGTGTCAAAACGATCACCAACTTCGCTTTGAATGATGAGCATTTCTTCATCAATAGTTTTGAGTAGCAGTTCTTTCGTCAATACCGTGTCATCAATTATACAGTTATGATATAGCCAACTCCAAGTAAGCCCAAAATTAATCTGATATGTCGCTGCATCTTCCATCAAGTTATAAATTGCTACTGCTCCAATACCACGCAACCATGATTCAAGATACTGCACTGCTACACGGATATTAGTACGAAGCCCAGCCATTGTTTTTGTGCCCTGATGGGGCTCCAATAACTCTGCTTCGGTAATAACATAATCGGATTGCTTTGTAATCTGGTTATTTTGAGGCATCATCCAATCGAATACTTGACGAGCAACACTAACCATCGCTGGCGAAGCCACCCATGTGCCATCTGCTCCAAGTCTAACTTCACGCATCTTATCTTGCCGAACTTTTTCCATTGCTTTTTCATTAGCAATGTTATCATTTTTGATAGGTATCAAGGCTGACATTCCTCCCATTGCATGGATGCCACGCTTATGACATGTCTGAATGAGCAATTTGCAATAAGCATTTAGAAACGCTTTGTCCATTGTGATCTGAGATCTGTCTGGCAAAATCATATCGGGACGATTGGTAAATTTCTTTATGAAAGAAAAGATCAAGTCCCATCTGCCCATATTCATACCGACGATATAATCTTTCAATGCCCATACCACTTCGTCCATCTCAAACGCTAATGTAATCGTCTCAACTAAAACGGTAGCCTTGATCGTTCCAGTCTTCAATTTGAACTTTTCCTCAGCAAACCAAAATATATCAGACCACAAGCGAGCTTCTTCCCAATTCTCCATCTTCGGAAGATAGAAGTATGCACTCGTTCCATTATCCATCAACTCTTTGATGTTATGGTAAAAATACAATCCAAAATCCATCAATGCAGCAGGAATAGGTTCACCGTCAATCGTGAAGTGTTTCTCAATCATATGCCAGCCGCGAGGACGAACCATCAACACGGCAGTCTTGTCATTCAACTTGTATTCCTTGGCATCCGTCTTGAATGTAATTGTCTTTCTAACCGCATCCATCAAGTTGATCTGACCCTGAACAATGTTATCCCATGTAGGAGAATTACTGTCTTCAAGATCTGCCATGAATACATTAGCACCAGAGTTCAACGCATTGATGATCATCTTCCTATCAGTCGGACCAGTGATCTCTACTCGTCTATCTTTCAAGTCTGCTGGAATAGGCGCTGCAATGTATCTCGAATTACGAACCCATTCCGTATCCTTTCGGAAGTGTGGAAGCAATCCGACATCGAAGAGACTTTGTTTCACATGTCGAGCGGTAAGTAGTTCTTTTACTCTTGGAGAGAATTGCTGAACCAATGATGCAATGAACTCTATTGCACCGTTTGTGAATACTCGATTGTGTTTTTCTAAGTCTTTGATGTCGATTTTCATAATTGCCTTCATATCAGTAGTAGTAATTTTTGCAGGTTTTCTTTTCCATAGATACGTTTGTTATCAAGTTGTGGAATGTGATTACCATTGATATAGTAGTAAGTTCTACCATCAGCAAGCTCAACAGCAGGTCCGTCTTCTCGATGACATTTGCCATTGAGACACCATTCTTTGTATCCATTAGCATACTCAATAGCAGGACATGTCAATCCCGTTTCGGGATTGATGTCTTCTCGATGAAGTTTGCCATTGAGATACCAAGATTTGGCTCCATTAGCACTGACTTTATATTCAGGCTTACTCATATTAGTATCAGATACTTTTGCAGGTTTTCTTTTCCATAAATTCGTTTGTTATCAAGTTGTGGAATGTGTTTATCATTCATCCAGTAGTAAGTTCTACCATCAGCACACTCAACGGCAGGACCATCTTCTCGATGGAGCCTGTCATTGACATACCAATATTTGGTTCCATTAGCATGTTCAATGGCAGGTCCATCTTCTCGATGACGTTTGTCATTGAGATACCAGCATTTGGTTCCATCAGCATTCTCACCAGCAGGTCCGTCTTCCCGATGAAGTTTGCCATTGAGATACCAATGTAAGCTTACGTTTTTGTAGCGTTCGTAATATGGCTTACCAAGTAGTTTGTTTAGCCAATTCGTAAGCATTATGGCTTGGTTGTAATCCCGAGGTCGCGTGCAGCCTTGACTGATAGCATATCAATCAACCCATTATTGAGACCAGTGGTAGACGAGCCTCCACCCATAACAACATCTGGCGTCTGTCGTTGTGCACCATAAGCTGATGCCCACGCTTTTTGCGATTCAAGCCAAGCATTCAATCGATCTTGGAAGTTGTTATTAGCACGCAACGCAAGACGTTTAGCATCTGCATCTGCCTTTGCTTCTGCAATCGTTTGTTGAGCAGCAAGCTTTGCAGTGTCAAGCGACAGTTGTGCAACTTCCTTGTTCTTTTCTGCTTGCGTAACCGCAACTGCTTTCTCTTGTTCTGCTGCCGTGACTGCCGTTGCTTTCTGAACCTCTTGATCCCACTTCGCTTTTGCAGCGGCAGCCTTACCTTGTTGTTCAACCGTCAATGTATCTTGCTCTGCACGCTTTGCATTTACAATGCTTTGTTGCACAGCACTGATGGATTCCTGCTGTTGTTTGATTTGTTGTTCAACAACCGGATCATAATCAATTCCGTTGATTGTAATGTTGCTCGCGCCCAATGAATACTTCTGAATAGGGCTCTCTTCCTCTCGTTCAACACCATTTGGTGAGCGATCATTAGCCTTTGGCTTGACAATATCAACAACCTTCTCTTGACCGGTGATAGGATCAGTAGTTTTGACTTGATCGTGTTCCGTTCGATACACGCCATAGACAATCTGATCCGTAATGTAGTTGATTAGATCGGCACGCTTCTCTGCATAACTCTCCCGGGAAGACATAAGTGGACCGGACATATAGACCGACTTGTTTACAACCTGACGAACGAGTTCATGATCGATTGCTGCCATTGAATGGTAGGTTCGATGAAGTTCAAGCATTTTGTTTGAATCGTTTGGAAGAGAATAACGAAGTGAACCAGAGATGTTTCCATGTCCTCCATCATTGAAACGAACTTTGATTGAATCGTCTTCTTCATTGCCCTCGTCTTTCTTTGCGGAGAACCAGAGTTGAGCAGAGCGTTTGTATCGTGTAATGGTTCCGAAGTTCTGCCAGTGCACGCCCGGAGTATCCCATACATGTAGTTGCCCGCCGATGATGTCTTGCTTGACAACAATCTCATCTGCATTGACAGTCGTCATTGTATTACCAATGAACAATCCACCAATAACAAGCACGCCAATGCCAAGACCAACTTTGATCCCAAGACCCACGAGATTTGTATCGTTCTTCATTTGTTTTTCCCTTTATGTTGTTCGTTTTCATCTTCGAGAGCCTCTTTATAGAGAGTCTCGTATAGTTTTTCTGCTTCTTTTTCAAGTCTTGCTGCTTCTAAATCTGCCTTTGCAGTTTCAAGACGAATCTTTGCTTCTTCAATCCTACTGCGAGCAGTATGTTTGGAAGACTTAGCGAATCGTAGTATTGTATGACCAACACCAGCGATTACTCCAAGCGATACCAATAGGAAAATGACGTCTTCAATTAGCATAGTATTTACCCAATCATTACTTACATCAAGAGTAGAGCAATGGCAAGTTTTTCTTTGCCATATATACGTTTGTTGTAGAGTTGCGGAATGAATTCACCATTGATATGATAGTAAGTTTCGCCATACATAGTCTCACGAGCAGGTCCGTCGTCCCGATGCAGTATATCGTTTTGCCACCATTCTTTATTGCCACCGGGATATTCAACCGCATGCAATGTCAGTCCAGTTTCAGGATCAATCTCATCCCTATGAAGACCCCCAAGACCATTATTGAGACGCCAATACTTGGCTCCAATAAAATGACCAGTAGTTTCAACTATACATGTAGATTGCATGAACTCTCTTATTGCGAAACGCTGACATCGAAAGTCTAATTGATATACCAAGCGTGAATAAAATACCCAATAACCAATGCTCCACAGCATGCAATAACTTCACGAAGAAGATTTCTTAGGGTTGATTCAAGGAATGAACTACTACTATCATTACTTCTTGATGTAAGACCCCATGTGAATAACATGACAAGTAGCATCAGTCCGAATGCTATCGCCAACGGAATACGATTAACATTCGCTGCAACAACAACGAACCAGTTCCATAACTGCATTACAGCGAATGCTCGTACGAATAACACACCGAAAAACAATGCAAGTCCAATGTTGAACCTGTAAAACTTATCAATAAATGAGCTTAGTTTACCATATAACATTTGCTTATTCCTTATTGCGAAACACTGACATCGAATGCATCATTGACATTGCCAAAATTGACAAGCCACAACTTATAAGTATCATTGCTTGTGGCATAAAATCCGAACGAACATTTGTTCGCATTGTCCTCTTGAAGATACTTGACAACATATCCCTGACCGTTTGGATTCTTTTGTAGCAGAGCGCAATCAATATCTCCACCAGCAGATAGACCACGAACATTGATGCTGTAATAATAACCAGCCTTTGCTTGTGGAAGAACAATGATCTTATCACGATTAGCAGGAATGTTTCCTGCAACGAATGCAACACGCGAAGGTGAATACATTGAACCGAGAGCAAGAGCGACAATGAATGCGTTGAACATTTGAGTTTATCCTTTGATTTGTGCTTTTAGTTCTTCAATTTGTTTCAGTAAATCATCAATGACTTTGATAGCAGACTTACCGCAACCAAGACAATCGCCAGTATGGCGATTCATACATTCCATCCGAGCGTGCTTGCAATAAGTTGCCATTTTCTTCACGTATATAACATAAGCACGATCGCGTCGCTTGTCAAGATGTAGGTAGATGTCGCATAATCATCCACACCACTGGCAACAAGCAGGTGATATGTGAGATCTGATCTATTGCGATCATCAATATCTTGCCAAGAGGAGTAGATACGAATTGAATGAAACCACCAACTGGATCCTCATTCATTTCTGGCGGACGACGAATGTATTTCGCCCATAAAAATACCAAGTGGTATGTATCCAGATAGAAGTGAGAGAAGAATAGGATACTAATGCTTGCAAGAAACTCGAACGGACTTACTGTAAGAGCCAACAATGGAACGAAACCAAGTGTATAGATTGCACAATGCTTCGCTCTAATAGCACTGTGATTGTGTTTCACCATTGCTTCCGCATGAGATTGGAACAACCAATCAGTGAAGAAGTGTATGAAGATTAGGATTGTTAGAATGCCACCGAAGTTTGCGAGATATTGAATCATAATAACACCAAGAACTTTGCAAGCTTGTCTGCGTTCCAGTTTGATGATAGTGGAAGATTGAATTGACAATGGAGGAGAACTCCTCTTTTGGTATTGTAGCAGTAGCAGTGAATCGATTTGCGATCTATATTCCATTCAAGTATGTATAATTTATCCTCTATACGAATGGATAGATGCGCGCAATACCATTCCGGTGATGTAGCAGTATGTTGAAGGTAAAATACTAAACCGCAATCACATATCCTGATATCATCATCAGGAATAGTCTTGTTGCAGTTAGGGCAGATCATTATTTCCACCAATACGGAATCGATCTGTTTTTCCATGTTGCAAGTTTTCTCTTCTCGCCAATGTAGTAATTGCGATACGACTCAACAATATCATCAACCTTGTATTGATCTGGCATACACTTTGGAAAATCCGTTAGTCCAATGTTTCGGATTGATACTCTTCTATTGGAATGCTTTATGTTTTCGATTATTGATTGACACTTATGGATTTTGTTATAGCGGTATGTATATTCGGAACATAATGCGAGACCAAGTTCTGTTAGCCAATCAAAATTAGCATATGATTTACCAGCCCATATTGAACACGGATGATTTTGATGTGATGGCTTATAGACTGGCGTATATAATTTATCGTTTGCAATGAGAGCATTGTTGAGGAGTTGAGTTGTTTCAAGGATCATCTTGACACAATGACGATCGTTGTGATACGTGGCACAATGTTGAATGTTGTTAGTATCGAGAACGAAGATATTCATCATCTTATCACAAGGATACCGTCGCCTTTAGGCGACGGAGGAATTGTGCTCCGTTAAAATTGTTTTCGTTTTCTTTCACTTTTTTCTTGACATCTGGTAATAATGTGTTATATTAGTATTCAGTTATGATCCTCTTACGAACCGTCAAAATCTTTCTCACAAACGCAAAAGAGCAACTTTTGCCTACGGCTATTGCTTATACTAACGCTTATAACTACGCTTGTCAAGACGGTTATGACGGGAAAATAACATCAGGATACGATCTCCATAAACGAACTTATCAACATATGCGGGAAACACTTCCTTCTCAATTAGCCGTTTCTGCAAGAACGAAGGCAATAGAATCATTAGTTTCAATAGCAGGGCTAAAACGAAAAGGTAAAAAGACTTCGTGCCCGAAGAGCAAACTTTGCAGCATCCGTTATGATGCCCGTTCTTATTCGTTATGGTTAGAACGAAACGAAGTTTCCCTTCTTACATTGGAAGGAAGAAAACGCTTTGCGTTTTCTTTACCAGAATGTTATAGTCAATATAGAACTTGGAAAAATAAATCAGCAGAGTTGAAAATCTATGGTAAACAAGTAATACTAAACGTTGTATTCGAAAAAGAGATTACAGATACAGAACCAAACGGAAACATAATCGGTTGCGATAGAGGCGAAAACAATTTAGCCGTTTTGTCAAACGGTAAGTTTTTCGGTGGCAGAAAAATCAAACAGAAAGCGAGACAGTATAGGAAGTTGAGAACAGAGTTGCAAAAGAAAGGCACGCGTTCAGCAAAAAGACACCTTCGGAAAATACGATCGAAGGAGAGACGGTTCAGGGCTGACGTTAACCATTGCATATCAAAACAGATAGTTGCACTTTTGCAAACTGGTGATACGGTTGTATTAGAGAAACTAACGGATATTAGAAAGAATATGAAACGGAAAAAGAAACATATGGCAGACGCTCATTCGTGGTCTTTCTATCAGTTAGAACAGTTTCTCATATACAAGGCGATGGCAAAAGGTATAAACGTTGTTTTTATAGACGGAAGATATACCAGCCAATCGTGCAGTAAATGTGGCAATATAAGAAAAGCAAACAGAAAAGGAAGCAGATTTAATTGCAGAGAATGCGGTTATACTTGCGATGCCGATCTGAATGCGTCTTTCAACATTGCTCAAAAATATCAAGCGGGGCTTCGCCCCGCTGGATCGGGCTCAGTCAATAGTCCTAACGGAAGCAATTCCAATGTATCGTCAACGGCAACGTTGGCAGATACAAGCCCTTGCCTTTAGGCAAGGGTAGTTGATAAGCGCGCCATGGTGAAAAGAAACACAGAAGTGATCCTGATCATAATCTTCCTCCTAATCATTACACTAAATAGCATTCCCGTTAAGGAAAGCGACAGACGCCGAATGCAACTATTGATAGTCCGAGAATGGCTGTAATTAGTGTTGGAATGAGATGCATTTGCTTTTAGAATTGATGCGCTTCGGTGCTGTTGGCTAGGGCGGCAGTATTCCCGTGCCCATCAACAATCTGTTGAATGTCATCCCAGTATCCCGTTCCTACGAACGACTGATGTTTCACCGCAGTATAACCTTTGGTTGCTTGCCAGTCAAGCGCTTCTTGTTGAAGACGAACGAACGCTGTCATTCCTTCTGTTTGATATGCGTTAGCAAGTTTATACGATGATAGGTTGTTAGAATGAAAACTTGCAAGCGTTATGAAGTTAAAACGAAAACCTAACTCACCAAGTTTATCCTGAAACTCCGCAATCTCTTTATCAGATAGATGGCGTTTCCAGTTGAATGAAGGACTGCAATTATAAAATAGCAACTTGTCCTTAGCATGCTCATGAACACCATGAGCGAATGCTGCCGCTTCACCTAAATCTGGCTTATCCGTTTCCATCCAAACTGCGTCGGATACACTTGCAAAACTCAACGCACGAGCAACACTTCGCTCAACTGGATCACCTTTCAGTTCATAAAATCCATCATCCGTTCTCTTATCGAAGTTGATGAACCTATGATCTTGTGGGTCAGCGTCCGACATAACATATTTCGATCCATTGATGTCTGTTCTGGCTACAATTAGAACCGGAACATTACACACATCGCTTGCAAGTCTCGCGCTAATCAATCGTTTTACATGCGCGCTTGTTGGAACAACGCAGCGTCCGCTCATATGTCCGCACTTTTTTTCATGCAGATCTTCAATATGAAGGCACGATGCTCCGCTCTCAATCATGTTGCGCATAAGCAAGTAGGTATTCTTTATAGTCGAAAATCCATTATCCATATCTGCAATGATAGGAACAAGCCAATTCCTCTTTGCTCCACCAGATGAATGCTCATATCGATCGGCAGCAAGCAATGCTGAGTTGAGTTCTTTTACCAAGTTAGGAACGCTCTCAGAATTATATAAGCCCATATCTGGCAATAACTGACGAGCACTTGTCTGCCAACCACTACAATATAGTGTAGTGGCACCTGCTAACACCATCTCTATTGCTTGATTACCATCCATGCATCCTAATGATCGAAGCGGATTAGGATCAGTGTTAAAAAGATCCCATAGTCGATTGGATCCAAGGCGGGATATCGTATAGTCAATATCATAACTACCACGAAGACGCTTTACATCCTCTGGTGAATAAGCACGGAATGGATTTGGCTCATACTTTGGCATCTTACAACTCCCTTTATTCCTGAGGTTCTTCCTCATCATCTTCATGGACTTCTTTTACACAACAATCTTTACTACCACAACTATCACAATAATGATTAGTATAATCAGGGTGATTGTAATTCCAGATTATCTTTCCAATTACAATTGGAATAATACCAATCAACCACAGCATAACGATTGTCATTTCAAACAATCTTCCATATTCCGGCGCCTTGTAATACACCAATCCAGCCATCCAGAATACAATCAATGTCATCATCACTCTGTGTCTTACGAGGATATTCTTTCTAAGCCAGACATCAACTGGGTATTCTTGCCGCATATTTTGCCTATACTATTCTCGCCAATTTGGCTTTGTAGTCTTGTAATCTAATGTGAAGTATGGAACATAAACATCGTGATCCACAACAATTCCAGCCTTCTTCATTGCTTCACCAACACTCTTACCAAACTGAACGCCCAACATAGTGTCTATCTTTTTGGCTTTTTCTAAATCGCCCGGCTCTAACATCGTATGGAATAGAACACCGTAATCTGGTTGCAATGTCAATGACACTGTAATCTTAGTATTGTTATACACATTAGCACGACTGAATACTGGAACCACTAATGATGTCTTTACTGGAACCAATTTCATTCGTGTCATAGCAGCAATTATATCCGGCTCTTGCGCAATATGCTGTTGCTTTGGATCGCCCTTTGCTTTGACTTGTGGCGGTGCCATCTGTGCTTGTTTCTCGAACAATTTTGTTAGTGTGTATAAGTCTTTTGGATTCATTCTCTAATGCGAGAATATTACCGATGAAGCATGTGAAAAACATACCAGAGATGGCTGATATGCTCATGTTGTTGTGATGCACATTCCAGTATTGTCTTGGAGCAACAATGAGAACATCAATTATATTCGCAGCATTAGGTCTAATCTTTCTCGCATCAGCATGTGATGCAACACTTCGCACTCGTCCCGTTCGTGTTGAAGAACGCGTGGATGTAAATCATCGAGATCATTACGATAACGATCGTCATGACAATAATGATCATCACGAAGACCATCGGTGAATTACCAACGATTAAAATCGTTGGCTTCTGAAAATGTTTGACCATTCGCAAGGCTCATTCCGAGCACTGTCGGAATGGCTTGCTCTTGCAAGCCATTGATTATGAACGATATATTGCATTCTAATTCTCCTTTGGATTTGATGACCACATCCTAATAGCAAGGATGATGATTACTGAACTAACAATCATTGTGCTCGATGGAATCGTATATCCTAATTTGCCAATAATGTTCTGCATCGTGAACATACAAGCGATTGTAAATACAATTCTAACTGCAAACCATATGAGCCAACGAATCATATTAGCAACAGAACTTTTTGTAGTTTCTCTTTACCATAGATACGTTTGTTATCGAGTTGTGGAATGTGTTTATCATTGATATAGTATCGAGTTTCTCCATCAGCATACTCAACAGCAGGTCCGCCTTCTCGATGAAGTTCGCCATTGAGACACCAATATTTGTCTCCATTAGCATACTCAATAGCAGGTCCGTCTTCCCGATGAAACCTGTCATTGATATACCAATATTTATTTCCATTAGCATACTCAATAGCAGGACCATCTTTTCGATGCCATTTGCCATTGAGATACCAATATTTGGTTCCATTAGCATCAATTTTACATTCAGGCTTATTCATATCAGTAGTAGTAATTTTTGCAAGTTTTCTTTTCCATAAATGCGTTTGTTATCAAGTTGTGGAATGCATTTGCCATTGATCCAGTATTCAGTTCCTCCATTAGCAAACTCAATAGCAGGTCCGTCCTCTCGGTGAAGTTTGCCATTCAGATGCCACCATTTGTCTCCATTAATATGAATGTGGTATTCAGATTTACCGCTAATATGAATGTGGTATTCAGATTTACCGCTCATCCGATGAGCCTATAATAGCAATGAGCCATCATACTTCCAAGTAGAAAGAATGCAACCAACCACACTATCCAAACAGGCAGAGACCAACCGCGTGAATCCTGCTTTCTAATTGTTCGTTCGAAGCCAAAAGACTCATCACCAATCATCGGATGTAATGAAACCCGTATAGTAGTAGCGAGTAGCAAGAGACAATGAAAGACGACATTAGTGCAGTCTTTGCAATGAACTTAACGTCTGCTGCGGTTCCAACCTTGAAGCGCATGAAACCATAGAATGCAATGTGCATAGCAACAACCAGACCAATGAGACAACTGATTGTTATAAGAAACATGTGGAGGTTCATTTGAGTTTTCCTTTGTTTGAGTTCATCGTAGTAGCAACAATCTATCAATTTGATCTTCTGTGATTGTGTAGCGAATTGATTTCAATATGACTCTATCTTTCGACATATTAACGATCGAGAGCCGATTGAAGTATATCTCCGTTGTATTCTTTGACGCATTGAAAATGATAGAGTATTTTCCTAAACGGATGGTATGAGATTGACTATCACCTGATCTGATGGATGATTTGAGCGATAGTGATAGACCACAAAAACATACAGATCGATGCGATAGGGTACCATCGGTATGGTATGTATCACAACGAGGGCAGGTATAAGCATACTTCATATTAGTAGCAACAACTTATCTATGCGTTCAGATGTAATATCTAATGGTAATATACTATTCACTTCGGCTATTACGATTCCACTATGCGCGCCTATTTTTTTATAAATCCACGATATACTTTTTGCAAGAAAACATTCGATCATGTATCTATCAAGATAGAACACATAGCCTCTTGTATTGTAGTATAGATCGCAACCATCACAATGATGTTGATTGTATTGATTAGGAATAGGAGCATTGCTTTTCTGACAACGATAGCAGTTCATCGAAGCAACATGAACTTTTCAATATCGTTCATAACTAATGCTGTGTGGTATGCCATTGTTATTTACGTAAGTGGTAATTACTTTGTGGCGCGACCAATAAAAATACCAATGCCAATTAGAACTACTGCGAAGATCATTTGACTATTCCTTTGTTGTGAGTTATGTTGTCCGACACGCTACAATCAAGGCACCGACGAAGGAGGATATAACAATAGCGTGTCGAACGATCTCAATGTAAGGCGTCCGTCGCTGGCTGTCAAGCCCTTATCGAACTTCGATGTGCAAGCCGTTAGGATTCTGATGCTCTTGTGAGTGTTGCATATTCCGTTCTTCGTGCTGTCGTAATTCTTCCTGTCTTTGTTTCTCTGCTTGATCGCGTTGTTGTTTCAAACGCTCTGCCTGGTTCAACTGTTCTTGTCGTTGTAATTGTTGTTGAACTGCGTTTTGTCTTTGTTGTTCTTGTTGAATTTGGAATTGACGATCCCGTGCTGTGTTATCAACAACGACTGGTGCTGGCACAACCACTTGTTGTGGTGCAGGCGCAGGTGCGGGCGCTGGCTGTGTTGAACATCCGATTGCTAACGATGCTGCGAATAATGATATGATGATTGATTTGAATTGCATAGTATTCTCCAATGCAATACGAGATTGGGTATTATATCTTATCGCTTCCCGCCTTCTTCGCCGTTCTTCTCTAAGCGTTTCATCTGCTTCCAGTCGTCATTATTTACTGTGCCAATGTAAGCCTGTATGTCTTTCCCATCAATACTTTCTCTCGATAGGAACCTCGTGTGCCCGTCTAATAGAATGAGTTTCTTTTCACTTTGAATTAGAATGATTGGCTTACAGTATCCTAACTGCATTCCGCCAGCCATCTCTTCTATCTTGCCATGACGATCGATTGCTTCCCAATCAGCACGATCGGAAACATCAATGGATGACATTGGAACGAATATTGGACCGAACCAATCGGCTTTGTCAATCCATTTTAGTAGTTTAGGATTGTATCTTGCTAATAAGTCTGTCTTGATGATGAAGGCTAAGTCGGAACTCTTCTTGCCACGTAAGTGCATATCTTTCTTTGTTATCTTTTGCATAAGACAATACGAGATTGGGTGTATAGATTGGGCAGATCGGTTCCGTTCTAATTTTAGTTCTGTCTGTTCTTGACTTGCAGAATAATGGTTCTTGCCTGATTGCAAAAATCCATATACTGCTTCATCATTGCTTTCACCATATCGCCTTGTCTATTATACTCTGCCGTAATGTTCTCAATAAACACATCAAGGATTTTGACCGCCTTGTCTGCTGGGAATAGTTTGTCTTGCACGACAACAATAAGTTCGCTTATCTTTTCGACCATCATCTTGCCTGATTGTTCAAGACGCTGAAACTCTTGTGTTTGTGATAGTTGTGTATCGTTAGACATTTTGATTGTTCCTTTTAGGATAGGAGTAGGAGTTTTTCAATTCGTTCCGCTGTAAGAAAGACAAGTCCATCTAAATCCAAAAGAACAGAGATTGGCGCATATGATGCAACTATTGTGCAACCTTTATCTATATCCACTGAATAGATTACGTGATACTTATGATTAATAGTATGAACACATACACCGTGCTGTATAATACCATTGCAGATTGGGCAATTCATTTGAGTAATAAGAGTTTCTCAACCCTATCCATAGTCATATGAACGAAGCCATCAAGCGTTAGGATTGTTCTAATCTTTGTGCTGAGCATAGCATCACTATTGTATAGTGGTAGACGATCCCAAGTATATGTTATGTGCTTTACTTCCGTCTTACCATTCGCCGTGTAGCGGACATAGTATTGATCTTTACCTGAAAGATCTGAAAGACGGTGCGTATGGGAATCATACGTTCCACCCTGCTCGATGGAACCATTACATACTGGGCATTCAAGTGTTGTCATTCCATAGAACTTCCGCCAGCAGACTTCCAATCATCAAGACTAACAGCCTTCCAATAAGGATCACTGGTTAGGCAGGTTAGGCGCCATACATTACCGCAATGCTTGCAACGGTAGAGCGTGCCTATTGGCTTACCGAAGAATGGCATCTTGCAAGAATGTAATGCTGGTTGATGCTTTGGCTTTTGTGGCTTGATGATACCATAGAATCGTGAATGATCGGATCGAAGCGTTCTAACAAACCATAGACCGAATAGTATGAGCCCTATGGGGATAGCAATATTGATTAGCATTTAATTGTGATTCCTTTGTTATTTGAGGAGTAGGAGTTTATTGATTCGTTCCACTGTAAGAATGACCAGTCCTTGCACTTCTAATACAATAGAATACACTGGCTCGTATGATATGATCACTGTTCTTCCGTTTTCCAGATTATCAACATATGCAACACGCATATTGTGATTCAAACGATGGATGCACGAGCCCCATATCTTCTCATTACATTGGGGGCAATTCATTTGATTAGATATCAATCGGAGCGCCAATATCAAGCAACGCGCCATCAAGCAATTTGCCAAGGTTAGTTTGACTAAGTGCTCTTCGAAGTATTACCATTTCATGTGAATTGAGTTTGATTGTTAGATCATATGTAGGATAGTTATTACCCTTGCCAGTGTAGGATGGGTGCATCGTTAGACTGATTTTGTTTCCTTTGAAAGAAACGGGTTGTTCATTTGGCTTATTCATTTGTGATTGTTCCTTATTTTTGGACGTAGGGTGAAACGAATGCAGCAAGCGCGAGGATGGCGAAGAATGCCGTGATTAGAATGATTTGGGGCGTACGCATTAGATTGCTTTCCTTCCTTATTATTTTAGAGTCAAGAGTTTCTCAATGCGTTCAACTGTTAGAATGACGATAGAGTTGATCGTGAGAACTACTTCATTGTTCATTAGAACATACGTTTTACATTCTGGTAATTGATATTTAAGACCATAGGTTATGTCTTTTGACGTGGAGAAAATAGGTGCTTGATGAGTATGAGTGAATTGCATATCGTGAGAGGAAAAATCCCAGTCGCATAATGGACAATAGTATTGTGTCATTGTTGTTTTGTGTTTGTGTGGGAGTTTTGATATGCCCGCCGTTGTATTCCAAGAATTATTAATTAAGAATACTGCGAAAACTCGTCAACGATTTTTTCGTATTCAGGAATAACATAAGCAAAACATTTTATATACTCCCTTGACCATGTATGTTTGTACGCCCCTGGCATCAATTGAATAATCGTTACAAAAAGATTATTAATGTAAAGAGGAACATGCTGCACAAAATCATGTGTATGACGTATAAAATCATTTATATTGATATCATTTTCAGCCAAAAATTTTTCGAACAATAAACTAGATGACCCAATCATTACTGATGCGTTATATTTTTTATTATCTAATGCCGTTAGGCTTAACATAAGTTCATCGTTAATCATAATTGATGCATCAATCGCTTGTTCAACTTTATTTATATCTCCAACATGGCTACTAACCTGATTCCTAATAAAATTATAAACCATTTTATATTTACCGTCTCTAACCTCTTTATGTAAATCGCTTAGTTTTTCAAAAAACTCCAGATCTTTCACTGCATCTAGGGTATTTTTATTTTTACCAATCCAAGAAAAAATTGGGCGCAGTGAAGCATCATCATGATCACCAGCACATTCGAATATGGATTGAACTAGTTGATAGAATATAAACAGAGAACACTTTTCGTTATCAATCGGGTGCTGATCGATTACTTGAACCATACCGTATAATCTATAACAAATCATTATATTTTCAGCAGAGGTAATGGCTCTCATAAATAATGCTAATGGGTATTTACCAAACCTAGAAACAAACATCGATGCTTCTTTTATAAGAAACTCTTCAAGGAGAAGTTTTCTAAACTTATGCTCATTTATACATTCGTAAATAACGTGAACATATCTTTTGTCATTATTTATGGAAGCCTTGCATCCTAACATTTTTAATATATTAGATTTACATGTAGGACATGGCGAATTATTTTCCAATAATTTTTGGATACAATAACGCATATTGCCATAATCAAAATCGTGATTTTCTTTTACTTCTGTCACAATGATCCTAACATATCTTTCTCAGAACAACTCAGGTCTAACATCTTTTTATACGTCGACAATACTTTATCGTGCTTATTCTTTTCTTCATCAATAAACTTGGCTAACTTTTTCGTGTAAAAAAAGAACTCATGATCTTTATCTTCACGGATATCATCAAACATATCATGCAACATACTCTCGCTATATAGTGAAGACGGGAATGCGTGATTGAACGTTAGTCTTGTGTTGCCAGTTTTCAACTGCTTATTACGATCAATAGGATCATTTTTCGTCCTACCAATTTTTACCGTTTTAGCAAGCGGATCATCCATGACATAAGTCAACATGGCGCAATCATCTACCACGTATTCAATACCGACATCTGAACGATAGATCGACAGTCTTTTCCAATCAATACTTTCATGAACAATTTGATACAGAGCTTCTCGTACTGACTTCGACTCCTCAGTTTTTTCTTCTGGTAATATAGGAATGGTCGGCACATGACAACTACCATTGACCACTAATGAATCAATCAATTTGAATTTGGCAGGTGAACCAACGGAAACGAATAGCACCGTGCCCTTACTATTTTGCCGTTTCAGATCGTCTTTATCAATCTTAGAATCTTGCTGAAAAACACGAAGTTTTGTGTCTAACGTAGCAGCAGGAGTCTTACCAGTAGTCTGAACTAATTGTTGCTTACTAATTTCTTCCCAGATCTCAGTTGCAGACATAGGAGTATTATCGTTTTGTCGTAGGATTTGTATAGCCGCTTCAACGAATGTCATCATCTTTACCTTATATATCAACGTATTCTTATTTTACCCCATAACATAATAACCACTACCCCAGCCAATGTCAAGAGGTAATACCTCTACTTACATAGTAGATACGTAATAATCAAACATAGAACAAACAAAAGATACAATAGTATATCTCTTTTATCGTAATGTTTAATCAGATCATCATTTGATTTCTGATCAAAATCAGAAGAATCTGAATCGATAGGGTCAGAACTGCTTTGTTGTTTTGGCAGATCAGAATCATTATTTTCATCAATGGGTTCGCGTTCCCTGCAAAACCAAAACTGCACAACAGATTTGGCACGCAATGATTGCACATCAAACTCCTCACAAACCAGCGGGCAGGACGTATTAGTACAGCAAAACTCTCGTTCGCCAATCTTTCTCATATCAACTTTACATTGGTAACATTTCATTACGATTCTCCTTTTATTCGGTGCATAATTTGGCACCTTTATATGACAACTTTTGTTAGAGACAATTCACGTGGGTGGGAAACTCCTAGTGCCAAAATAACCAATACACTAATCGAAGGTGAAAATCTTGACGCGCTTTTACTATTAGAAAATACGTATACTAAAAAAATAGACTGTATATATTTAGACCCACCCTATAACACCCTTGGAAAAGAATTGTCTTATGGAGATAGTCGTTCAGATTGGGTTACTTTTATAAGAGAAAGATTAGCCATATCTAAAAAACTGTTATCAGCAAACGGAGTTATATTCATTTCCATAGACGATCATGAAGTAGCAAGACTTCGTATATTATGCGATGATATATTCGGTAAAAATAATCACTTAGCAACATTGGTAGTTATCAACCACCCTGGTGGTAGAAACTCTGGTGGTAACTATTCATTGTGTCATGACTACGTATTAGTGTACGCTAATAAAAAACGAGCCAATTTGATACAAGGAAGAAAACTAACTGAGGACGAAAAGAAAGAGTATAAATACGTAGATGATATTAGTAATTATAAGTTAGCAATGCTTAGAAAAACTGGCGAAACAGACAAGAGATCGGATAGACCAAACCTATTTTATCCTATCTACTGGGAGCAAACATCGAACACTTTATCAGTGACAAAAAAGAACGGATGGACTAAGATATTACCAATTAGAGCAGATGGAAGTGATGGAAGATGGCGATGGGGTAAAACCACTTTTGAGAAACGAATGAACACCGAGATCGTAATCAAACTAAGTAGCAGCAATTATCCAATACCATATCTAAAAATACGAAACACTAAGGAACGAACACGAAAATATAAATCCATTATGAACGATCCATCGTATACATCTAAGCGAGGCGCCGAAGATCTATCACGTATACTAGGATCTAAGGATCTTTTTCCATACGCAAAACCTATAGAGTTACTAAAAGATCTTATTCGGTCAGCCACTAACACCAACTCTATTGTGTTAGATTTTTTTGCTGGCAGTGGTACTACTGGTCAAGCGGTATATGAACTGAATAAGGAAGACAACGGACAACGTCAATTCATACTTATTACAAACAACGAGACATCTGAAAAATTACCTGACGGTATATGCCATCAGGTAACCTACCCGCGCTTAGAAAAAACAACTAAGGAAGGAACTAACTTATTGTATTTCACAATACAATAATATTATTTTTTTTCATGTGTTTTGAATATAGAGATGTATCATTCAATGGAACTTGAACTCGTCGCTCAGAGTCAGAAGAACGGCGAGGAATAGCCACAACATACTTACCTTCCCATTCGGGGCGTTCTTTAATCATTCGTTTCCATGATGAATCATACGTCGGCGAAGCGGCGTCAACGTAATGGATTAATCTTCCGTCACCAGCGTGCCCTAAATTACCTCCTAACATACGAGTAAGAATGTCAGAATCTTTTCCTTCATTCTTAGATACGGTACATGTACCGAATACGTCTTTCTCTTCATACTCTTTATGAGCCATCCAATCAATAAAATCAGGATGATTGCTTTTACTTTTTGCAAAAGACTGCGCTTCATTTTCAGAATGAAACGGAAACATATCAAGTCGATATTCTTTATCGCGAGCTTTTAATCCCTTCTTGCTTGGCTTAAGCTTGCCAGTCCACTGAATATGCTTATACTTTTCAACATAGTGCGAAAAATTTTTACCTTCTGCAATTCCAGCTTCCATATCAAGGTATGCATCTAGCCATGTTTTGTGTTCGAATGAGATATAAACCTTGATGTCATCAATACCTTTATAATTCGGAAGTCTTCCATTAGCTTGGAGAATGGTATTTGCTGGAGTGCTTTCGGTTCTAACATCATAATACCCATACAAAAATGGATGGATATTAGTTTCTGTCCCACGAGTGAAACACTGCTTAACAATGATTAATTGATTACCTTCACTTTTCCATGCATCAAGGTTATCTTGATATTCACCTTTTTCATCTTTATAAACTTTTTTCCAAAAAAGATTATCGTTAAGGTTCATGTCTACAAACTTAGATGTAACAGATCGGTCACCACGTTCTTTATTCCAGATATCACCTAACTGTTGATTGATATGGTTGATTGCAGATGATGAGACGCCGTTCTTAACGCGAACAATAAACTTCATTTTTTGAGTATTGTCTGTTTTTGCCCACTCTGTAATCACCTGCCTAAACGAATCCGTAAACGTGCCATCTGGCAAAATTGCTGTTTCGTCTTTTACGACGAATTGTAGTCTACCTAGACTAACGAATAACCCTGACGTTCTACCAATTACAATTGGGGCTTTTTCAAAACGCTTGTCCATATTATACAAAAACGTAAACGGAGTTGCCGATACGCCCATCAGTACAACGTTTTGACGATTACTAATAATGTCATACCACTCATCAAAACACTGCTTACTACCATCACCATAATCACATTCATCGAATGCAATAATATACGGTCTATGATCATTTTCATCGATCACGATACCTCTTTTACATTCACTTTTACATTCAACTATATTCCATCCGTAGTCGGCAAGTTCATCTTTTTGAGTTACCATCTCTCTACGATTCAAAGACAAAACATAATAGAGCTGAACCTCTCCTCTAAGCATCAGAGACAAACAATCCAACACTTCACGTTTCCCCCATTTCAATGGTCCCCACAAACAGATGAAACGATTAATCAGCTCTTGTAAATTATTACGTTTCCGTGCAAGTTCTACTATTTCGAGAGCCGCATTGTACTGCTCTCTTCTATTTTCCATGAACCATTGCAATGTTTTTACATCGGCAACTTCTTGCGTAGCAGAGGTTGCAACGATAGAGCTTCGCACATTGCGTACTAATTTGCTTTCTTCATTGTCCTTAATCAATAAGGATGACTCTTGAAGTTTTACCGCTATTCTAATTCCTTCTTCAGTTAAACGAAACTTCATAGGACGAACCGTATCATCCGCCTCAAACAACGGTATAGGAAACTGATGATTATCTCCACTACAACGACCAGCGGCTTCTCTAATACGAGAATCCATAGTTGCTTGTGGCGTATTTCCTCGCAGGAGATTCTTTTTCTCAAGACGAGGACGCGCTTCCTCAAACATCTCATTTGTAGTAGACCATGAATTAGATTCAACATTTATTGATTGTAATATCGATTCTATAAACAAACCGCCACAACCATTACCTTTTCGTGCCATTGTAGTTTCCTTTTGTATGAGGCTTCCGCCCGATATTTTTTTGATTTCGAACAACGTCAGCTAAATGTAAGCCCTATGGGGGCTGGCGTCAAGACCACGTGCGAATAATCACCTTGCCCTACATCTAGTCACGAATTTACCCCCGAATAAGCAACCATCATTCGGGTGGAATCGGTGTTAGCTCCTACTATAATAGCCATCTGAGCAGGTACGGCGATGTAGGTGAAGATGTTTTGTCGGTGCATTATCCCACACCCATCGCCACCCACTATCGAAGTTGAATATATCTTTCGATCTTTTCCACCGTCCAACCAAAACGGTATGGTAGCCTAATCTTTTCTTTCTTTTCTTGTGGCTGTGATGAATTTTTCCTCATACTATTAAACATATGACTACCATTACCATGGAACCAATTAATCACAATGCCTTTTGGCATTGAATTTAATAATGAATGCCAAATAGCAGTCTTACCGATTCTTCCATTCCAAGCCACTTGTCTATAACTTGTCCACTCATATTCGCCCCATCGACACTCACACGTTTCTTTCGGAAACCAATTTATTTGGTACTTACCAAACATCATCTCTGAGTAGAACCAAGTCTTCATATTTTCTGAATACTTACTAACCAACATACAATTAGTGCAACGAAGATTACAATCGTGTGTTGCCTTTATTGGTCGCATTGTATGCTTGTTGCAATTTGGGCAGATTTTTTTATTCATAGTAACCCTGTATCCCGCGTCCATCTAATAACCAATTTAGCAACGACCACAGCGCCCGTCAAGTCCTTCATATGTTGTATCATCAAACTTTTTTTTTCGTGGTTAGCTATACACAACAACAATTGAACGCCCGTGCAGGTAGCACATGTAGGTTGACTACCTACCAGTCGCCATCTTCTCCGAACAAACCCTACCCACCCATCTCGGAATCTTCCTACCATTGATCACACACCAATAACGAACCATCAACAGCAGTCCCCAAAATACATTACCTTATTACCCAATCCAGTATGCCTTAGCCAACTCAACCTTACCTTCATCAGTCAGTCGTATCTTATCAACACCAGCGCAAACCTCAATCAAGTCTCGTCGCTTCAATGCAACAGCAGTTCGAATTGGAATATCATCAAACGGGCAACCAGAATTATTACCAGGGAAGGCAATCTCCCACGAGTAGATATCATACAATACTTCGTACATCTTCGTTGAGATTTTCATCGCTTCACCTTCTCTCTGAGAAACCTATTCACAGTCTCTTCTCCATCAACCAAACACCCATTATAGTCAAGCGTCTCCTTATTCCCTATTGCAATAGGATCAAGCGTTCCGCCAATATCCAACACACACTTTGCCCACGCTGGCGTATGCACACCAAAATCAACAATCAGGTGCCCAGCCTCGTGCAACATCAACTTCTCATTGCCAACACTCTCATAGCAAACCATACAGATATGTCTTTCACCGTTTGCCATCAACATAGCGTGTGCGATACTATCACCCGCTTTCATTCCATATATGCTTCGTGCTTTTGGTTCAAAAACAAAACCTCCACAACCACATCCATTGATTGTTAGATGAGTGAGTTGCTTGATTGGCTTCAAACATTCTGGAAACTGATTCCTATTCGTGAATGTTCTCTTCGCTCTTTTATGAGCGATATTATGAAGTGTTCGGAATATGAAGTTCATCCTACTCCCCATCCAACAGTGTTATCAAACTCTTTGGGCGTAATGATCGCAACATACTTACCGTCATCATCACCTTCCCAAACCCACCAGTAGTCTTCACCAATAATATTACCATATACGGCATTGTCAACGATCGCTTCCACGACAACAAGATCGTATGAGTTTTCCCATATGTGTCCTTCGTTAGTCTCTACGATTTCAACCGCACGATCAAAACTACTACACACTCCAACGCACCTTGTGCTTGTGAAGTAATCTCCATAGCAGATCGTAGTAATGGTATAGAGCCTATCATCATTAGGATATTGGTTATCCATCTGCTTATGACCGTCAGTCTTTACAACTGCATTAGCAATAGCAGACTTGTATTGTTCTTTGTTCATATCTCAATCCCCACCCCTGAAAAACCATCCCATAGTAATAGAAAACCCTAACACTAACAAAACCACAAACACCGTACTAATAATTAGAAACATAGTCATTCTCCTTATCCTACTCCATTTATAGTTCAATCACACCGTTCTTCAATGCATTATAGCAACGCAATGCAAGTTGACCAGTAGTATTCGTGGTATACACATCAGTATAATACTCACTGTCATCGTCATCCTCACAAGGAATAACAACTTCACTTTCAGTAATCAAACCGCGCCGAACCAGATCATCTGCTGTATCCCATTCATAATCTTCTAACGGTCCGGTTAGTTCCGTTCCAATGCAACGAGATAGAATGCTTGCTTCATTATCTGATATGACCTTCATTGTATTGCTCCTATTATGTTCTCAGGCAAACCCACCAATGACGATAGGCTTGCCCAATCCTATAATTAGAGAATTGGATCCGTGCCCGGAATAAAATCATACTCGTCGTCAGCATTACTACGAGCATCCTGCTTATCTGCCACTCGATTGGGCTGATAGTTATCACGCGTCTTGTTGCTACCATTGCCAGCAGGCTTGACGTAAATCTTCACCGTCTCATCCTCATCCTGAGGAACGTTGATTATAAGAGCAAGTTTCACGATCCCAAGCGTTAGAATCGTGGTAATGATTTCACGATCAGGATTATTCCTGCACTTTTTAATTTCTCCAATAAGCACGATCTGATCTTCATTATTCTTCATAACCATTGTATCCACTTACCTTTTACCTATATGATATACATCCCAACAAGACGAAACCATTTTCGTCTTATTGATTACAATCTCCCAGTGAACTTGCTATTCTCATTCGCATTCTTGATTAGGCGATCCCTATCTGCCTTTGTGTATTGGAAGCCGGGGTAATTTTCAATACGGCTGTTCATACACATACCACACTTGACGCAGAAGCACAATCCGTTATGTGTCATATGGTAGTCGAACTCATTGTTAGTATTCTTATGACTACAAGTTGCTCGTTCAAGTTTCTTGCCAGTGAATGCCTTTACATTATTCATTAAGCTCTCCCAACTTCTTTGGTTGTAAGTCCTTTGAACTGAATGAACTCAATGAATTCCGCAGCAGTTGCAGGCTCACAGATATTCACGAGTTGTTCTCCATACATTTTCCTGCCAAGAGCAGATTGGCTTGTGAGTTTTCCAGCAGCATCGTAATGCTCCAAGAACTCCACAACAACACCAAGCGGTTGCATATCAGTCCAGATTGTTTCGTGTTCCGGTGAAGCCGAAACCATAGAGCATTTGATCACATAACCTTCGGGCGTTGTGTATGTGCTCCACCCTCCAATGAGGGCCATTTCATTCGACCACCAGCCGTATAGGGGACTAATTTTGTTAGACATTGTCTTATCCTTTCAATGATATTACAGCCAAAACAATGGTTGCGATTGCGATGATTGCGACGTTTTTGTATGGTGATGTTTTTGAGATTGTGTTATCAAGTTCTTCTTGTGCTGGCATCGCTACCATTGCTGATAGCATACCCATTCCTAATATGATGTATGTTTCCATATGGAACCTTTTGATGTGCGTATAGTATAGCAACTGGACGCCGGAAGTCAAGGGGGTGAAAAAGAAAAACCCATCCGAAGCGCGTGCTCTGGATGGGTTAAGTGTAAGCAACTTGAACACAAGTGTGGAAGATAGCGCCCTTATGAAGGGAATCCAATTACAACCGTCGAGGGGAGGATGTGCTATTGTAATTGGCAACGCTCAATTGAGTTTTGATTGCTTACCTAAGCTGTTGTGGATCTCCTCAGATTTGAACTGAGCCTAAAGGATTAAAAGTCCACTGTGCTAAGCCACTAACACTAGAGATCCATTCCCCGAATAAGCATCGATAGGACACGCTCTTCCGCCACCGCGACAACATTGTTGATACCAATGTTGATACAACCTAATACTTATCTTCCTTACGAACCCAAACAACTGTGGGCGGAAGAGGCAAACCAAACGCTTCCCTAAACCTAAACCACCTATAACTCCAACTATACCCTCGTTGCCACGTCTCTTTAAGACAACGATACCTTAGGATTAGATTCTTGATCATTGTTTCTTCTCTTCCTCTTTACGTTTTGCTTCCGCTTTCTTTGCACCGCGACAGGAATAACATTCGCAGAGACACAAGGATGCTCCGTATTCATAACAGCAACATCCATCTGCATTACAGCCGTAGTATAGTTGTGCTGGCATTACTCCGAAGCCTTTTCTTCCGTTGTTTCAACAACAACGCTATCGTCCTTCACGTGAATGCTCTTCAAGAACTTTGCTTTCTCCGCGCCTTCAAACGGCATCGGACGACCAAGCATCTTCCATGCATACTGGCGCGTGTGATAGTTCTTAGCATTCGCTTTTACACTCGGATTTTTAGGGTCGGGCATTCGATATGGGTCATCCATATTTAGAAACTGAGACGGATCTGCACCGTTCTTCATTGCCTTGATTGCCTGAGCCCGCGTATAAACCTTATCCGACTTGACTTTACCTTCGCTATGATTACCCATCTTGATTCTCCTGGTTGATTACCATTTCTGAATTGATTGACTAACGACCTGACTTACGATACTGCAAACCAAAAAACGCAAACAAAAATCCGAACCCAATAAACACACAAGCAATTACTATGCGCATTGATCCGTGTCCGTTAGTGAACATACTCCATACACCAAACAATACATAGAACAATGCGAGGACAAAACGCTTCGTTGAAGACTTCATGACTGCTTACAACTTTCTGCAACTACGCTAAGCATACTAAACTCAGCAACCACATCCGTATCATCCGAATGGTTCGCCAATGACTTAGCCGTCTGAACAATTTCCATCGGAGTGAAGTCGGCATACACGGATGCCAACGATTCAAGTGGCAATTCCGATTCCGCATTACCGTCATACCACGGTAGCAATGAATCTGGAATGTGCTTCCGCATTTTCACAACATCAAAATCTGGCAACTGCATATGATTATGCAACAGTGCCATGAATAAACAGTCCATAGTTTTACGAGTAGCAAACTTTTTGCTCATACAGATCTCCTATTTTCGTAAACGATTTTCATCGTCCAAGCAATACATGACAGCACGCCATAACAGACAAAAAACGCACCAACAATATACCATACCAGTGAGCGAGTTCCATGGAACATAATGCTAAGCCCACAAACAATATTCCAAACTGATATTACAAGCTCAAACCAATTGCTTTTCATTTTAACTCACTAGGTATTACAGTATATACCATATATGCACCAAGACCAATCAACCACACACCAAGACCAATCAATAATGCTGAATGCGGCGGGGAAATGATATCATATAAGCCAACACAGATATCTGCCAGTCCTATAACTAACCAAAAACTCTTCATATGAATTTTCCTATTGTGTGTTATGGCGCGCTCGGAATTGATACCGATCTCATCTCTATGGATTAACACGCGCTCATCAACTTACAATCTAACCACGCCCAGCAGACTTGTCAAGCCCAGCCAGCCCAGCGATATACCGTATACAAACCAACAATTAGCATCACGCCAATCATTTACTGACAGACAATGACAAGTCAGCAGCCATCGTGTAATGAACATCAACCGCAGACGCAGGCACACACGTGCTTAGATCAACAGTGATAGTAGCACTACCAGTAGTAAGAATACCAACAAGGGTTGCATTGTCAAGCAGAATCGGAAGCGGAACGACACCATTGACGGGAGTAAAATCCGTTTCAGACAACAGTTGTTGTGGTTGATTGTCATTGTTGATGAACACGCGTGCGTGCTTGAACGATGATAGATCACCAGACAACTGGTTCTCAGTGAAGACAACAGTAAGCGTACCATTCTTCTTCAACTGCGAAAGAGGATCATGAATATCAATTGTCGTGCTTTGAGTTGTAGTGAAGACGGTTGCATTGGAACAGATAGGAGGAGAGAAACCACCGAGTGATGGTAGAGCGAACTGCATATCTTCATTGACAACAATGGTATCTGAAAGAGTTCCAGATACACACGCACACACACTTGCACACGCGAGCATAGATAGTAGAGTTTTCATTGTTCGATTTCCTTTTATTAGATCGCTGTTAGCTTATACTTCTTGCCATCAATCTCAACTTCTTTACCATCGCAAGGATCGGATTGCTTGTTGAGTTTTGCAACTTCCAGTTTCCAATCAGCTTCGGAATATTGCTTGTCATTGAGATACCAGTATTTGGTTCCATTAGTAAACTCAACAGCAGGTCCATCTTCTCGATGATATTTGCCATTCAGATACCAACATTTGTTTCCCTTAGTATCCTCAATAGCAGGTCCATCTTTCCGATGGAGATTGCCATTGAGATACCATTCTTTGTTTCCATTAGCATACTCAACAGCAGGTCCATCTTCTCGATGACATTTGCCATTGAGAAACCATTCGCGAGTTCCGTTGTCGTAAACCTTTACAGTGTATTCAATCATTTGATTTTACCCTCTCAAAACAACCAATCAAAACCAAGTTTTCCCGCGGGACTAACAAGGCTAACATTCGGATTGCCAATCGAAACACCTGATGGCAACGTGAATGCATTACCAAAATGGCTTACATTCGCATCAATGTGCACGACACCACCACGCACGAAGAAACGAAAATGCCTACGAGAACCGAACTCAAAACCAAGCAGAGCATCCTCATATGTATATGCAATAACCGGACTGCTCTTGACATTAGGAACAGAGGACGGGAAGAAACCACCACCATCAAAAGTTAGAGTAAGACTAACAGGAGACTTGAATGGATCAAGAGTTGCGTGTCCTGAAAGACCTTCACCAACATAATTGTAGTTGCCGCCAACACCAACCTTCAACCACGGAAGGAACGGGCTAACGAGAAGACCAATCTCCGCTCCACCGGGAAAACCAACGCTTGAATACAAACCCGCATGGAGCTTATACGGACTTGAACTACTAATGTCAGGATGGTATTCCGTTCGATAGTTCGGCTGCGCGACCGGCTCAGACTGAATTGGCACAGCAGTAGGGACAGACACAGTCGAACTATTCCAACCGGGCGGAACAACAAGCTGATTCGGCACAACCAATTGAGATTCAATTGATGGAACGATCAACTCAGGTTGAGCAGCAGGAGGCGCAGTAATCTGATTGACGATATCATTCGCAATCTGCGTATCAGAGTGGACAGTTTTCGATGCATCATCAACAACAGTCTCGCTATTGTTCGACGGACTCTCTTGCGCCATTGCAGTGGTTGCAACGCTAACAACGCACAATGCAAACAGTGAGCTAATGATCTCTCTCGTATTCATGACTTCTGGTTCCTTTTGTTGACAAGCAGGTTGACAAACAATACCAACGACAGAACAAACAATCCGTAATACGCACCAGTCATAGCAATGATCCACCAAGCATTATTCAACTTGATGCTAATGAATGTCATTAGAATACTACCAGCAAACCAAGCTGTTAGCAGAATGCTTCTATCTATAATAGACATATGCTTTGTTATTTCTCTCATAAACAACTCTCTGTCTGAGCATCGTTATGCCCTTCTAATTCAAGTTCCTTATCCAACTCTTGTTCAATCTTCTGCAACTCAATGCGAAGTTTCTTTTGCTCAATCGATTTTTGAAGTCGAATCGTTTCCTTTTTTTCTCTACTAACCTTTTTGTAGGAAGAGATTCTTGCACCTATGTGTATGCAGAATAGAAACAGCTCTGTCATGTGAAGAACTTCCCATGTAAGAACTACTGGCCAGAACAAACCATAAACAAAAGAACGTTCCCCATCGTAATCATTATACTTTGCTTTTATATATCCAGCATAGCACGAACCAACAACAGCATAGGTAAATATGCTTGCTAAGACAATTGATATACTCATGCTATTTCCTCAAAATCAATATCGATACACGGCAACACGAACTCGCCAACAGAATCCAATTGACTATGATGAAAGATGGTTCCAACGAGTTTCTTTACTACCTTATTGCCGAGAGTTCCAGTCTCATATTCAGCATTGAATATTGCAGTCGTTGCTCTCCAATGATTGGAGTCAACTTCGAAGTGTGTGATTTTTACTTCGTATTTTACTGCACGATGAAGAGCAGAACGAAGCGCTTGTTTCACTCCGAAGTTCGGTGCAATGAAGATATGAACATTGTTGATACGCATTGGTTATACTGCCACCAACTTATACTTCTTGCCATCAATCTCAATCTCTTTACTATTACAAGAGACTGGTTGCTTGTTGAGTTTTGCAACTTCAAGTTTCCAATTGGCTTCGGAATAATATTTGTCATTGAGATACCAAGATTTGGTTCCATCAGCACATTCAACAGCAGGACCATCTTCCCGATGACGTTTGCCATTGAGATACCAACATTTGCTTCCATCAGCAAACTCAACAGCAGGTAGCGAAACTCCTGTTTCGCTTCTATCTTCTCGATGACATTTGCCATTGAGATGCCATTCACGAGTTCCGTTAGAGTAAACCTTTACAGTGTATTCAATCATTGACATTATCCTATACCGAGTATTTCAGTTGAACGATATTCTCTTTGCCATTAGTGTCAATAAGAATTAGCCTTGGCGTTTCCGTATGAAGAATTGCGGTCGGGCAAGTAAAACCTTTCTTGAACTCACCGATATCAATTAGGAGTTTCACATTTGAAAACACCCAGTGAGTTTCGCTAATGTCAGTAGGAGAACCAGAATTGTATGAGATGATATTGTTGATTGCTTTCATTGTTTTGTTCCTTGTATTTAGACTGCCGTTAGTTTATACTTCTTACCATCAATCTCAACTTCTTTACCATCGCAAGGATCGGGTCGCTTGTTGAGTTTTGCGACTTCCAGTTTCCAATCGGCTTCGGAATAATTCATATTATTGAGATACCAGTATTTGTCTCCATTAACATACTCAATAGCAGGTCCGTCTTCCCGATGACATTTGCCATTGAGATACCAATATTTGTCTCCATTAGCATACTCAACAGCAGGCATCGTCAATCCAGTTTCTGGATTGATATCTTCTCGATGAAGTTTGCCATTGAGATACCAAGATTTGGTTCCATTACCGTAAACTTTTACCTTATATTCAATCATTTTTGAGTGTCCTTCTTAGTTCCAAACTTTTCTCTGAGTTCATGAACAGCCCAACGAGCAAGTTCGTTTCCAATTGTTGTTAGAATTGCAGTTGCAGTCATAACAATGATGTAAGGGCGCCAACTATCTTTCCAGTCTTCTTGTGGATTGAACATCACTTATGTGATTCCATTGTCTCTTTTGCCAATTCAATCAATCTAACTGGAACGCTTCCGTCCTCGGCATATAACCCGAGAAAATCACAAACTGCATCGGCAAGCAACTCTACATTACCGTCAAAATTGTTGCAGTTAGCACGCAACCAACCCTTTGCTTTTCGTTCCTCAACTGGCTTCATTGATTACCTTTCTCAATTCTAAACTCAACATCCTTATCATAACTGGCTTTTATGATTTCTTTAAGAGTCTTCTCTGCTTGTTCAAGCACGAAGCGTTCGACTTCAAAAGTGGATTGAAACCGAGCCCGGCTGACGTCGATGGCGCGGTCGCTGCGCAAAATGTTTGCATCAAAATCAAACCAACCATGAGTAGTGAGAACTTCTTTTGCACCACCTAATGGGTTTTTCGTGATGATGTAATTTTTTGAAGATTCAGTCTTATCGCATGGACAATTTACATGCCAGACCTTCTTATCACAGACAGGAATGTCCTTTACCTTCTTTGCTGGCTTTGCTTTCTTCGTTCGCTTTGCGATATGAACTCGCCCATCGCTTGGAGGATTACGAAGACTCTTTACTACTTCGATTGCTTCATGACGATAGAACAATGTTGCATCACTCTTCTTGAATTGCCAAGCACCAAGATACTCGTTCCAGTATTCGAGTTGCATTATATTCTTGTCGTCCATAATCTCTTGACGGACAACATAATCGCAACCATCAACGTCCAACTTTTGAGTTGCAGAATTCTTCGCAGAATATTCACTGGTATCTTCCCACGTTTTAGCAGCAATGGACGGGATATCATAGGCATGATCTTGCACGGGCTTTGTAGATCGGGCAGTAGATCTATAACACTCTGATCTAATTGACTCAGAGTATTTACTCGTATCATACTTATAGTCTTCAAGACCAAGCAACAGATCATGAACGATGTTCATTTGCTCGTTGATATTTTTCTCATTGAACCACAACTCACAGAGATCAAAAACGCCAGCATCCGTATGCGCGAGAGCAATTACATCATCAACGAAGTCTTTATTTAGACCATCACCTAACATACCACACTGAACATAATATAGCATTTCATGCTGCTGATTTTTGTTAGTCTTGAATGGAAGAACATCATCAACCTTCTTGTATGTATAACCATTACAGATGATCGTATCATCAGTGGAATGAACCACTGGCGGTGGCAACAGTGTGATTTGTGGCATAGCCTTCTTATCACAAGGGATCACTAACTTGTATTCTAATTGAGCCATATCCTTATACCCTCTTTTCGTTGCTACCAACATAAGCACGCTCGCACGCACGCGCAAGTGTAGGTAAACACCCTACCTTACTATCGGTGATAACCTATCTTCTTGTATCCCTTGAAGAACAACCAGCTTTTGGCACGAAACAACCTATTGAGATCGGCAAGTTCAACTGGGAACAGAGTGTCAGTCCACCAACTTCTCTCAACTTTCTCTCTTGCTTGTCGCTGGTCATCCGACATTCGCTGCCATTGTTTGGCAGTAATGCCATGAGGCTTAGGACAAAAATCAATGTGTGCAGCCTCACCACATGTCTGACATAGACTTGAAGGGACCCACTTGACCGTGTGTCGACTAATCTCTTCGTTATACGTTGCCATTGTCATTCTCCATCTACTGATTGTGGCTCATCATGGTAAGTGCCATCATCCCATCGATATACACCAGTGTATATAACGAGCTGTCCTTTGTTGTCTGTATCCAACTCGCATGGTGCTACACCACTAACCAGATCGATGATGCCGTCTTGAACTTCTGCTATGGTATATGTAGCCATGTTAATTCAACTCTCCAACCATCACAACAACAGAAGTAATCGTAGTCGGAACAATTACATCACCAGCATCATATTGACCAAGCAATTGAACATCGTTCGTCCATACAATCAACACTGGTTGTCCGACAACAATCGGATTGCTGATCTCACGATACGTTTTCCAATTACCATCATTGCCAAGTCGTTCCGTGCCAGCACACAAACCTGACACTCGACGAACTTTCTTATTCGTTTCATCAACTTCGTAGATACTACCTGACTTTGTTTCGAAACGCATTTGATTTATTCCTGTGGATATGGGGTATTCTTGATTGGAACAACTTCGTGATGACCTACATCTTTCGAAGGAAAGACATACGTCTTTGGGTATGATTCTGTGTGTCCACACGTAGGACATGGGTGATGGGCGCCAATCAGAACATACGTAGCAGGCTTTTCTTCCAACTCTACATAGCCATCAATGCGATTACCATCGTCATCATGACTGCCATTCGTTTCATCTACTTGATTCCACCATACTGCACCATTGGAACACACGTGGCAGATGATGTCAGAGTAGTCGTATGCATCTCTGGTGAAGTAATGACCTTTGGCACATAGGTATTGTGTATATCCTTCATAACTCATTTGGCACCTCCATCAATACTGCAAGACATATTATTGCATTCGACATCAAGCTCGCACTTGCTATTGCAAGCAGAGCACAGCAGGAATAGCAGAACAATTTTCAATTGCTTAGACATAGTCTGGATACAACCCCAACTTATGAAGGGCAAACGAATATGAATCAAGAGCATGTCTTGCAGACTTAGCCATCTCACGGTTGCCACCAACAAGACTCTCTTTGAGATACATATCCCAATGACGCGAACACAGAATCTTGATTGTCTGACCAAGAATAGCTTTGGATTTGATCGAAGCGTCAATGTCTTTGGGCTTGTTTTCAATACTCATTGTGCAATTCCTTAGTTGATGTGATTGACAATCGCGAATACACTCATGAGAATGAGAATAAGAATCTCAATTGAGATGATCACCTGTATGATTCTGTATGCCATTGTTGCCTTTTTATTACTCCACGAGAATGACGCCAACGCTTTCCGCAACGATTGCATTGCGATACACGAGGATTGAGTTTTGACCAAGGATGATCAAGAGCTATACATACAGCACGCATTAGAGTGCGATAGTATGAGTTCATGGAATGCACTTAATGATTGCATTGCCCAAGTGCCACTCTGTCTTATTGACAACGGTATATCCTTTTGGGCATAGCTCTGGAACACAGGAAGTCCAATAACCAGCGTCACAATATCCCAGTGTTTTTGAACCATCAGAGGACAAGACAGTGGCACCTTCACCACAAGCACATATTGCCAGAGCGAACACAATAACAATAGACTTCATGGCGATACAACCTTTGCTCGTCTAATAGACCCTCGTGCCTTCTTCGGCAACTTGATTGCTGGATGACGTAGACGTGGACGACACGGATTGAATTCGTTCTTGATGATGAGTTTTGATTGTGCGATGATTGCTTTGGCAACTTTGACGACGCGATAGATTGTGTATATGTTTTGGAGCATTGTAGTATTCCTTATTAGTTGAGATCAGGATCAACAGTGGATGGTGTTCGATTCGACCTCTCAGGCAACCATCCAATTACGGAAACACTCTATGGTAATACCCCATAGCGCTATGGGACATAGAGTGTTTCTCGTAGAGCTCTACGATTGATATGTAATCTCACATAGAGCGTGCCGCCTATTATCCCGGGCGGCAGCGGGTTCTTATTGTATCTCGTCGTTTTTCAAAGTGTAGCTCAGTGGTAGCGCAACCGGTCGGTAGCCGGAAGGTCGCGGGTTCGATTAGAGAGAAACAACGTTCTTGCTTGCCTTGGGCTCATTGAGACCACGGAAGAACCAATACTGGCTTCCGTCGGCATTCGTGCGCAGAACCGGGGTAAGAATCTTACCACCAATTTGCACCTTCTTGCCCTCGCCAACTTCGCGGGCAATCTGCCCGATAAGCGCGCTCTTCTTAGCAGCAACTTCTGCAAGCTTGGCAGCAGTTTCCGCCTCGATCTGAGCGACCTCGGCAACGGTGGATTCAAAAGACGCGAAGAGATTCAAAACAGTTTGCTTGTTCATTGTTGTTTTCCTTTGTGAATCTGTATGCTTTCGGCATACAGTGTGTTGTTGTTTTTCGTTTCGTTGTTGTTTGCTTCGGAGCATCATTGCCCGTCAGCGATGGGTTCAATATAGCAACGGCTTGGGAACCGTCAAGGGACTAAGCAAGAAAAAAGACAGCATCGAAAAAATCAGACTGCTTTCGCTACCTTATGGACGCCCGACTTGTTGGAGCGGTAGCAGCAAGGGCACAAGGCATACGGGAACCACGTTGCCAGAGCGACGTCGCATCGGGCGCAAGCGTTCGTCTCTCCTCTATTGTCTGCCCGGACGCCATCGCCAACATCGCACACAGGGCAGTATAGTTCCTCACCAATTTCTAGTATAGGTGAACTACACGTGTCGCACAAACCACAGCGCTTATGATTGCGTGTGTGAATATATGATACAGTATTCATAGCACTTACTCTTTACAATGTCGCAGACAGGTATTGTATTGCTGCTGGACATATTCAACACACTGCTCAACCTCTTTACAGGCTTGCAGTTTCGGACTCCAAACAGTCTGACACTTCTCTTGACACGTCTGCTTACCTGCTTCAACAGGGGTCGAAGCACAAGCAAACGTTAGCACACAACCAATCAATGCGAACGATGCGATATTGTTTTGAGTATTAGTCATTGGTAATTCCTTTGCAGTGCCGTTAGTTTATACTTCTTGCCATCAATCTCAACCTCTTTACCATCACAAGAGACTGGTTGCTTGTTTAGTTTTGCAACTTCAAGTTTCCAATCGGCTTCGGAATAATTCATATTATTGAGATACCAGTATTTGTCTCCATTAGTAAGCTCAATAGCAGGTCCATCTTCTCGATGATATTTGCCATTCAGATACCAAGATTTGGTTCCATCAGCATACTCAATAGCAGGACCATCTTTTCGATGATATTTGCCATTCAGATACCAAGATTTGGTTCCATCAGCATACTCAATAGCAGGACCATCTTCTCGATGAGGATTGTTATTGAGATACCACCATTTGGTTCCATCAGCATACTCAACAGCAGGTCCATCTTCTCGATGACATTTGCCATTGAGAAACCATTCGCGAGTTCCGTTGTCGTAAACCTTTACAGTGTATTCAATCATTGAAGTTCCTTTCGATTATGCCAGCAACCAGCGGGACATCTTAGATATGTAGACTTTGTTGTTAGTATTGTATTTGGATTGAGTATGAGAACATATTCGCCACAGTTAGATATGTGTTGAAGAAGTTCGCTATAACCCATCAGACATCAAACTCCAACAAACAATCCAATGCAGCAGATGTCAACCGCTCCATCATCGGAACGGTAGGACGCTGATGAACCTCTTCAAGAATGCTATTATCAACAATCAGATCAAACGGAATGTTGTCATCATCAAACGAAACATCAGCACAATCTTCGTCAAGAATGATAGTTGGTTCGCTATCAACCTTGGCAGCAATAGCAATCTCTTGCGTCATTCGGGGGCGAGGGGGCGTTTTGACATTCAGTAGCGTGCTCATTGTGCTTCCTTTGCAATTTTCAACAGGCGCATATTTTCTTCCGCAGTGGTAATCTTACGTCTCTCATCCACAATCTCTTGCTCAATCTGCAAGACTTTGTGTTTTGCATATTCAAGTTCTTTTAGGAGAGAATTTTCGATATAGCGTTCCGCATCTTTCTTCACGTCAGACTGTTCTGCAATATACTTGTCTAGTAATTGACTGAGTGTCATTGTAAATCCTTTATTGAGGTTGTTTCATGATCTTATCACAAGGATATCTTCACGTCCGTCAATAACAATCGGCGCATCATACCAACCAGCGACGGACGTATCCTTTTGCAACTGATCAATCTTCTCTAAGAGCGTTTTCAATTGCTTCTCCATTTCCAAGTTGGCAATGCGTGCCAACAGGCACGATCAATCAGTGCCTGCCGTTGTTTCGTGTTCATTAGCATTGAATCATTGATCTTCGTGTCCGAATGTGGATGGCTCATCGTTCCAAGCACCCGAACACAATCATCGAGGATTGTTGCAGTCTTATACGCGTTCAGATGTATGTGAACGAATGTCTTGATTGCGTTGATGATGGCTTTCATATGTCGTCTCCCGTTCTCATTATATGCTATTTCTTATCGTCAAATGTTCGCATGATGTTTGTATACGAACACGTATTACATTTGAAGTGGAAGTGCTCTTTGTGGTATTCTTCGCACGAGCATATTGTCGGTTGTTTCTTGTTAGAATTAACATTTGAGCATTTAGGACAGTAAAAACCTTGATGGCAAAATTGATTATACCAAGCCCAGTTCATTGTGCCATCATCCTTCTTGACTGATGATAGTTTCTTGCGTGCCAGCGTCATTCCATGCAATACACCAGCACCAACAAGCGCGCCTTCAATTAATTGCATCAACATATGATTTATCCATTCAGCATCTTACTATTGCCAGCAGACAGACTGCTACCAAGATGCACACTTTTACCTTGTTCCTGACCCATAACAAACGCATTACCATTCAGTCTGGAATGCGAATTACTCTTCACAACACGAAGATTAGTATGCATCCGAAACAATGCATCCGTTGCTTCTTGCTCTCGCGCATTGATCTTCACGATAGCAGTGCTACTCGCTTGTTGCTGAACCTCTGCACGGCTTGCATTCAATTGCATATCAACACCGTACACGAAGCCAATGCAGTATGATTGCATGAACACACGTCCCTTACCCTTGGCTTCGATAGCAGAAAGACGAGTGCATTCGGCAGACAGGTATGCGAACATATAGCGAGTGATGCCAATGTCCGAACGGCGTCCAACAAGACGATAGCGAGACACCTTTCGTCCGCCATTAGTTTCTGATACACGATCATCACCGTTGTCAAGATCAAAAACAACCTTAGTCTTATGCTTGGAAACAGCCCAATCATTCCACACTGCACACCCATAGAAAGACGCAAGCGCGTTCATAAGAGAAAACTTCCAAGGAGTAATCTTACCACTCTCGTAGATATACCCTTCGTCTTCTTCAATGGGCTCGGATGTATTACCAGCAGTGCCTTCCAACTCTGCGGTTGAAAGACGATATTGATCCATCAACTTGTTCGCCATAGCCGCAGCCGTTGCTGCTTCATTGGCATTAGAACTCTGGCTCAACGCAAGTAGTTTTTTGACCTTCTCAATCACATTTTGGATATCAGACATTATCATTCTCCATATTGTTGTTTCGCTCTATGCAACACCGTAGTTGCCTACGATGTTGGAAGAACATTACAACCGGGTGCTCATTTTACTTCTTCCCTTTGATTGCACCGTGAAGCACAACGAACATTCCGCCGAGACCAATACCTACGATGAAAAAGATTGCGAATACCATTGATTACTCCCAAACAACGAGCACACTCGTGCCCGGATAGTAGAACTTAGAACGCGAATGAATGACACGAGCACGATCGATTTCGTCTTCCTTTGCAATGCTACGATCAATTGCATTGATCAGATTAGCATTATGAATTG
>Ga0265336_10000231_pt1 | contig 39803 bp, 59 predicted proteins | sample 42119metaG_FD_193583 | JGI IMG/M metagenome (GOLD analysis project Ga0265336, IMG submission 193583) | Rhizosphere microbial communities from Carex aquatilis grown in University of Washington, Seatle, WA, United States - 4-21-19 metaG | ecosystem: Host-associated > Plants > Roots > Rhizosphere...
GAAATACATTAGAAATCCTCGGGACGATAGTTGCAGCCCATAGTATTCCATTAGAGACAACTGGCTCAGGAAATACTGTCACTGTAGTCACTCAATACGCCTCCGCCATTGCCGCAACAGATGGTACAAAAGTTGGCCTAGCCTCTTTCAACAGCGCGCAATTTTCCGTCGATGCTAGCGGTTTTGTATCATTCACAGGAACCGGTGCTGGCGAAACTATCACGGGTGACACGGGAGGGCCTCTATCTCCAATCTCTGGCAATTGGAACATCTTTGGATCGAGTGCTCTGGCGGGAATAACTCCTGTAACAACTTCTGGATCAGGAAACACTCTTACAACCAAGGTGCAGATCTCTCAGGCAATCGCTTCCACGGATGCAACGAAAGTTGGTCTATCGGCTTTTGACAGCACTCAATTTACCGTCGATGCCAATGGATTCGTCAGTTTAGTCGGTGGTGGAACATCTGCTGTTTTAGGATTGGTTCCAGATGCACACACCGCACCTGGCACAACACCCGTCGTTCCCAACGGAAGTGGAAATATAATCTTCCAAGGCACGTCAACTGCCGCAGGAAGTATACCCGTACAAACAAACAGTTTGGCAGCGAATACTGTCGCAGTCCAGGTGCAAAAGACTCAAGCAATAGTCTCGACAGATGCAACAAAAGTAGGCCTTGCAGCTTTCGATAGCGCAAGATTTTCTGTCGATGCCAACGGTTTTGTAACCCTTGGTGGTACAGGTGTCGGGGAAACAATCACAGGTGACACTGGTGGTGCATTGTTACCCACTAGTGGTAACTGGAATATCTTTGGAGGGACATCACTCGCAGGAAGTACGCCTATTGCAACTGCAGGTTCTGGCTCAACCCTCAAGGTAAATGCCCAACTCTCTCAAGCAATTGCCTCTACAGATGCCACAAAGGTCGGTCTAGCTGCGTTCTCTAATGCGGAATTCGTAGTTGATGCAAACGGATTCGTAACTCTGAAAGGGGGAACGACAGCCGCAGTTCTCGGACTTGTTCCAGATGCACATACAGCTCCAGGTACTACCCCAGTTCTGCCAAATTCAAGTGGAAACATTGTGTTCCAAGGTACTTCTACAGCTGCAGGTGCTGTACCAGTACAAACAAACTCTCTAGCGGCCAACACGGTGGCCGTGCAGGTTCAAAAGTCCCAAGCAATAGCATCGACTAATGCCGCCAACGTGGGACTCTCTGCCTTTGACAGCGCAAGCTTTACAGTAGATGCCAACGGTTTCGTTCAGTTGGTGGGAGATTCCGCAGCAATCTTGAAAGTGAATGTTCAAACAGGAACATCTCCGATTGTCCCTTCAAGCGGTGCAATTACAATCAACGGTGCCAAAGTTGCTGCCGGCACAAACCCTGTACGGACAGATGGAACTGGAGCCAACACATTTGCTGTGGAAGTACAGACATCACAGGCAATAGCTTCTACGGACGCAACGAAAATAGGTTTGTCAAACTATAGCAGTGCGCAATTCGCCGTAGATGCTAACGGATTTGTAACCCTTGCAGGTGGTTCAACAGCTCCAGTTTTGGGAATCGTCCCCGATGCTCACACAGCACCAGGAACCAGTCCGGTAATTCCAAACGGAAGTGGGAATATCACATTCACGGGATCGACAGTTGCGGCAGGAATTATTCCTGTTCAAACAAACTCGCTCGCAGCTAATACAGTCGCAATACAAGTGCAGAAATCTCAGGCAATAGCTGCGGCAGATACGACAAAGATCGGCCTATCGAACTTTAACTCTACACAATTCAGTGTTGACTCCACAGGCTTTGTCACCTCGAACAACTTCACCATCACAGCTGGTACGGGTTTAACTGGCGGCGGAACAATAACTCTTGGCGGAACCGTATCACTTGCAGTCAGTGGAACTGGAGTTGGCGAAACCATTACAGGTAACTCTGGAGGGGCACTCTCCCCTACTGGAGGAAACTGGAACATTCTTGGTGCCACAGTAGCCTCGGGAACTTCCCCGTTAGTCACTGCAGGCTCAGGATCAACACTTACAATCAACGCACAGCGCAGTCAAGCCCTCGCATCTGCTGATAGCACAAAGGTTGGTCTTTCCAACTTCTCCAGCGCAAACTTTGCTGTAGATGCCAATGGTTTCGTAACACTGGTTGCGGGTGCATTCAACTACACTAACGTCAACCACGCAGCAAGCCCCTATACAGTCCTTGCAGCAGATTATTATATCTCCGTCGACTGTTCGGGTGGTGTGGTCACATTGAAGTTCCCTGACGCACCTACAGCGAATAGAGAATGGATCATCAAAGACCGAACAGGTAGCGCATCGACGAGCAATATTTCTATCACAACTGTCACAGGAACGGTTACATTCGATGGTCAAACGACTTACACTATGGATAGTAATTATTCAGCTATCAACCTTTTAGCCAACGCCACACCTACATATGAGGTTTACTAATGGCCTATAGGAACTACGCCCCTGCCAACGGATTCATTGTTGCTAAAGACGGAAATGGAGATTTTTCCACCATTGCAACAGCGTTGACGGCTGCCTCATCAGGAACCACGATTTTCATAAGACCAGGAACCTATACCGAGAACCTCACCTTAAAAGCTGGTGTGAATTTAACAGGATGGTCTTGCGATTCTTCTCTAAATCAGGCTGGAACAATCATCATTTCTGGTAAAGCAACCTTAACAACAGCTGGAACTGTGACAATTTCTGATATTCAATTGCAGACAAATAGCGATTTTCTTCTGGCCGTTACAGGTACAGTTGCTTCTGTTGTAAATCTTTTTAATTGCAACTTGAATTGCACAAACAATACGGGGATTTCTCATACATCATCATCGGCATCTTCTAAGATTTTAATATACAATTGCACGGGAGATTTAGGAACGACTGGTATAAAACTTTTTGCATCAACATCCGCAGGGACATTGTTTTTTAGAAATACATATATTACTAATTCCGGAGCCTCCACAACTGCAAGTACGGTCACGACAGGTGTTTTAAATTTCTATGGAAGCGATTTCGACTTTCCTATCACAATTTCCTCAAATGGAGGATGTGCAGGATACCATTCAATTTTAAATACACAGAGCATAAACACAACTTCATTTACAGCTGGAGGATCATCAGCAACAAACGGACTTACTTATTGCCAAATAGCGTCAGGAACGGCATCTGCTGTCTCAGCATCCGGAACATTTGCTTTATATGATTGCAATATAAACTCATCAAACACAAACGCTTTAACTGGATCTGGAACGATAATACAAAGCGGTTGTTCATTTTTTGGAACCTCGCATCAATGCAATGCAACTAATAGCGGAAGTGGCGCAGCGTGGGGTTTAACGCAGGGAACAGCACCAGCTGCGGGATGTATTGGTGAGCAAATATCGTCAGTTGTGACGGGCGTATCTGTAAGTAGTGGTGTAATTACGAATATAACCAGCATTTCTTTAACTGCTGGCATCTGGGACGTTGCTTGTTTAGTATATGGGGCATCTAGTGCACAATTTTTAGATAACCTTATAGGTGGCATTAGTACAGTCAACAATACTCTTCCAGGAAACTATGCAGATCAAAAAAATATTCAGCAACCAGGAACCAGCTTAACCTCATCGCTCTCGATAGCCGTTCCCGCCTATAGAGTTGTTTTATCTTCTACAACCACATATTACGTTAATGGATATGCAGGATTTACAGGAGGAACGTGCACTCTTAACGGGCGCATTTCAGGGACAAGAGTAGGTTAATTAAAGTAATTTAAAAATCTTCGTATCTTTTACATCACTAAACTCAGCATTTTTTTCTAAAGCAGACTCAAAACTTGCTCCCCATGCTTCATATCTAGCTTTTTTAATGGTATGAAAAAAAGATTCATCTCGAAAAGTGTAATGGTTAATTCTTATATATTTAGCATTGTGTCCTGTGTGAAATTCTTTACCGTCTCCTCCATAATACATTGCTTCGGCAGAAAGTATGCAAAAATGGGGATCTTGACAATCAACAACATATTCGGGACGAACAATACTTTTTCCTCCTCCATTCCAGGTATTTCCTTTTCTTGCGCAAAATATTAATTTCTTCAATATTTTATGATCCGGACAGGTGATTCCTCCGGTGCCAAACATAAGCCAGTTTACATGAATAGCTTTGTAGAACGCAAACTCTTGACTGAGCAGATGTGTCACCTTCTTGTGTGTCATAGGCACTAAAAACTCATCCGTATCTATTAAGGCTAGCCATTGGCATTTGCCTTTAGCTTTGGCCAAAGCATCGCGATAGGATGCAGGTTGTGTCGTGTATCCCCAAAATCCTGGCTCTGCAGAATTGGGCCATTTGAAAAGTTCCACCTCTCCAGTCTTGACATACTTATCTAAATACTGCTCAGGATTATCTGTGGACAGGTTATCATAGAGATAGAAATGTTCAACACCGACCTTTTTATGATACTCGATCCACTCTTCAAGATATGGGCCATCGTTTTGGAAGATGGCTGCAATGGCAAGTTTGTGATCGTAACCCTTCCACTGATCTTTGACACTTGCGTGGCAGTTGACTGTTGAGAGTAAGGCGATTAAGGTAAATAAAATCTGTAACACGATGTAACTCCTCGGTTTTTAGGTTCGTCGGGAGTATCTCCATCTACCCAAAAATTGTAAAGCTGCTTTACATAACTATATAAAGGAAATATTTTTTCGTGGTATACATGATCGTGAACCAGAAATACCAAAAACCTACTTACAGGTATGCTAAAATGGCAAAAGAGAAATGGATACAAGGAGCAATAAAGAAACCTGGAGCACTTCACAAGTCTCTAGGTGTTCCTAAAGGCAAGAAGATTCCAGAAGAAAAGTTAAAGAAAGCCGAACATAGCAAAAATCCGAAAACTCGGAAAAGAGCACAGTTGGCTGAGACCCTCAAACACATGAAGAAAGGAAAATAATCATGGACAAAGCGATCAAAAAAGAGAAGAAAGCCATGGACAAAGGCATGAACAAGCTGGCGAAGATGGATAAGAAGAACGACAAGAAGCATGAGAAAGTAGGCATGAAAAAAGCAATGAAGAAAAAAGGTTGCTAAAACGATTTTTTCTTGGGTTTTTTCGCAAATCCTCCTATAGTGATTTTTCATTATAGGAGGTTCAATGATTATCGACTGCATCGGCTGCCTTCATGGGCATTATCCTGAATTAGAAGGTGGTGACTTGCTTATCGTCACGGGTGATTTGACGGCGAGAGATAGACCAAGTGAATATGATGATTTTCTGAATTGGATGAAAGATCAGAAGTATGAAAAAAAGATACTTATAGCAGGAAATCACGATAACACTTTTTCTACTGCTGAATCATCCTTCTTTGAGATGATCAAACTTTTTGGAATAGACTATCTCTGCGACTCTGGCACTCAGTTCGAAGGTCTCAAGATTTGGGGTAGTCCGTGGTCTCTCTCGTTCCCTGGTATCAATCCTAAATGTACGGCCTTTACTGGCACTGAGGAAGAGATTGCTGTGCATTTCGCGAAGATTCCATCTGATACTGACATACTTGTGACTCACTCCCCTCCTTTTGGAATTCGGGATGGGATCTCTATAGAAGATGGTTCGCTCTTTCATGCTGGAAGTCATTCTCTACTTTCAAGACTAGAATACCTCCCCATCAGACTTCATGTTTTCAGTCATATACATGAAGGGTACGGAATCGAGACAAGAGATAGAGTTTTGATATCTGATAACAAAATTGAATCCCGAATAAACGTAAACTGTGCTCACATGGACGCGAAGTATAGGCCTATCAACGGGACGATAAGGGTGGTTTTGTGAATGGCTTGGATCTACTTAACGGACTCGATCTCTTCTCTGGAATCGGAGGAATCTCGTACGCCCTCAAAGACTATGTGCGAACAATCGCCTATTGCGAAATCGACCGTTACTGTCAAGGAGTCCTCTTATCTCGACAGGCGACAGGCGATTTACCCATTGCACCTATTTGGGATGACATTACTACACTCTCAGCAGGTCATTTTGACATCAGTACCGATATCATCTTCGGAGGGTTTCCATGTCAAGATATCAGCGTTGCAGGAAATGGAAAGGGCTTGGCAGGAGAGCGAAGCGGATTATTTTATGAGATCCTTAGACTCTGTCGCGAGATTAAGCCTAGATTCATCTTTCTGGAAAACGTTCCTGCCATTACTACAAGGGGAGGAACCGAAGTGGTTAGGGAAATTACCGCGTTGGGGTATGGTTGTCGGTGGTGTACTATTTCCGCTGCGTCCGTTGGAGCGTTACACCGTCGCGAGCGATGGTTCTTGTTGGCCTACTCCAACAGCGAGGGATGCGACAAGGAACAAGGGAGGCAGTCCAAGCGATTGCAGGGGACACACTCCGAATCTTCCGACAGAAATTCTAAAGATGGTGGCAACTCCGACAGCTTCGCAAGCAAACAAACCGATTAGTGCTCCTTCGCCAAGCAGACAGAAGCACGAGCACGGAGAAGATATTCAGGACAGTGTGGGGCGTTTGAATCCAGAAAGCATTGGCAAGAGGTTGTCAGTGGAGTTTGTCGAGTGTCTGATGGGGTACCCTTTCATGTGGAGCGCCTTAGAGGATTGGGCAATTCAGTATGTCCTCAGCAAGTCAAAGAAGCGTTCGAAATCCTAATGGGGTTAAAATGAAAGTTGATCTAGCAGAAGTCGAGAGAGCTTTTGTGAAGGGCTTCATAAGCATTGAGGACTTTGTGAAGATTCAGGTCGAGAACTTCGGGAAGAAGAAGACACGGCAGATTTTGCGTAGGAATCTGGGTATTAGACCTGGAAGTCCTGAGGATTTGGTAATCAAAAGATTAACGAGTTAGGAGAAAGAATGGATAAATCTTCATTAGATAAGTTGATAATAAAGTTGACCGCTGCAACATCTTTGGTTCCTCATATGTCAGTGGAATGGCGTGAGTTAGTGGATATTTTGAAGGTCATTCATGTCGAAATTGAAATTTTGCACAACCGAATAAATGAGTTGGAGCGAAAGGATGAACCGTAAGAATGACAATTGAAACAAAAACTACCTTATGTCCAATGTTGATGCAAAGATTCGATCGAATGCTTTTGAGTAGGCCATCGGTCAAATTTTGTGATGATTGTGAAACTTTGCAAAAATGTTATGAAAGAATCTTAAAGAGAATGAATAAGGCCAACGCAGGAAGCCGAAATATACAAAAACTTAAACAGGAATTTGAGGAACTTTATGGGCGGACGAAGACTAAAGAAGATGTCAAGAGAACGGAAAGCCAAAAACAGACTCCGCCACCCTTCTACTACATTAACTTGCCTGATAAACGCGACCAAAAAGTATGGGCAAGACTTAGACTTAGATAAGATCTGTGAACTGATCAGTAGAGTTGGTGGAACGATGAGGTTTACAAGATAAAAAACTCGGGAAAACCACTGTGATAATCCCGAGGGCTGCATCTCGCTGAGAACGTTGACAGCAATTTATCTGAAAGGAACTGTTGCCGTCAAGTCGGGATCAGCTTCCTGATCTTCAGCAATAGTGCCTCTTGCTTGGCCTTCTGTATGGGCCATGTTGATGGAATAAGTGCACGAGGTCATAAGAGCCATAAGGCATATCAAAATGTATTTCATGGTCACTCCTTTTTTCTCAAGGTAACATATAATCATTTTTTATCATCCACCAATATTTTCCATGTGGTGGTAGAACCCTTTCGGTACTTGTCTAAGTTGACATCCTTGATCTCGGGTATCTCATCATAGGCTATACGGCCCCTTAAAACTGTCTTAATGACCTTAAGGCCTCCTCCTACACAGCTTTGATCGGCGCATATTTCGATGATCTTCTTCCGCAGATAGTCTTTCTTATCTTCCAAAGACTTGATAGCTGCATCGGTCTCCTGATACATCTTGGCATATTCCCTCCAGTCGAGGTTATCGTCCATGTCCTTAAAGTCCGAATGCATTAGTGCTGGTGGCTCAAAGAATGCTACCGATTTCCAGAAAGCTCTAGCCTTTGGCAGAAACCTCATCTCAAAGTCTGGATCAGGTTCAACCTCTATGCATATGCCCTCTTTCCCGTTGTAGCTATAGTAGAAACATTTTTTAGCTCCCGTAACCAAAAGTTGGTGCTGCATCTGATCCATGTAGTATTCGGGGATCTCTCCCTTTGCAGCCACGCTATGAAGCTTCTCGCCTCCACACTTGATCTCAAGAATGTAATACTTAGAATCAGAGATTCCATCCAAAGAAGCTCCAAGAAACTCATACTCGGTGCTTTCGACAACGGCGGGAGTCATGTAGATATTGTATAGCTTCTCAAACTGGGCCCGAGCCTCAGGCTCCAGTCTCTTACCTCTCTCCATCGCATCGTTAGACTTCTGTTCCTCGATGAGACCAAGCTTACGTTGCCAGCACTTGTATGCCGTTGACCATGGGGATGAACCCATGATCGCAGGACAATCAGTTGCAGTGATGACTGTCTTACGCCAGTCTAACCACTCTTTGCTTCCTTGTTCAACTGGTATGATTTTCATCCAAACGCTCCTCTTGCAGTGTCTACAGTGTTTATGATTGCAAAATCTCTTTGGTGGTTATCAAAAGATCTTATGAGTGTGTATTCCCTACCATCACAATGATATGTAGACATCCAAACAGCGATTAAATTTATTTCTTGAGTTAAATGAAACATATAATTTTCACCATTTGGATCTTTACGAATAGACATAATCTTAAAAAATTCGTTTTCCATTAGACAGCCGCCTTTTGTTCGGACTTCAGGAACTTAATTTTATTCGACAAAACAGTCATGCAACGCAAAAAAGACGATTTAGGAATATCCTCAACTTCCGTTGCATTAAAATCTGTGCTAATCCACTTATGGAAATGATCTTTGTTTTTTTCGTCCAGCTGTTGAAGCAATAAATTTATGTCAACAATCTCAGTCTTGCTCAATTTGTCAGTAACCTTGGACTCAGGTTTCTTTTCTTCTTTCTGCCCTTTGACTCTTCCAGAAGCAGCCTCTCCATCATCATCTTCAGCTGTCAAGCCAAGCATCGAGTTAATGGAATATCTGCGCATGTAAGTGATCGACGAGCCGATACCTTGACTGTCACCTTTGGTATTAGGCAATGGAAGATATGAGCGAATCCATTGACCAGAGTTGGGGTGATGTAATGTGGCAACCAGCACATGGCATCCATTGACGATGCTGGGCGTGTGGAGCATCAAAAGCCCGTGTCTATGCAATGTTGCCTCACTCATCTCCAAATGCGCTCCTAGCGAAGCGTACGATGATTTAAAGTGGGGGTTATTCCCGTCTTTAACGACGACGCTTCCCATCTCTGATTTAGCTTTCATTAATTGTGCCAATATGACGTCTGATTTATCGCTGACATTTGGCAGAAAATTTAGTTCCATGATATTTTTCTCCTGTTTTTATTTCGTTTTTGATAGCTTGGCGTTGTAACAACTCTTGTTTTTTGTGTGGGGGAGGGGCGGTTCCCCTCCCCTAGTTTTAGTACATACCGCAACATTCCATGCAGTTTGAACAGTCGCACCCACGAACATATCGGGAATACTCTTCGTCTAATTCAGGATCATCTTCAGGATCTAAATCGACCTCCTCAGAATCCCATTCCCCTAAGTAATCTTTCATAATACCACCTCGACAGACTCTAGCTGAGGCAAGCCCCAATCTTGGTACACTTGCTCGATGTGGTTGCATTCTTGGTATATGGACTGTGCTGCCATAGCCAAGTAGTGCGATCCTTCGCTGTTGTAATGCTTAGGATCGTTAGCGGCCTTGTTCCACGCATCGGCCATTGCTCTTAACATGATGATAGATTCTTTGGCGTTCATTCTACTCTCCTTAACTCTATGAGTGTTGCTCTTCGTATTCGCCGATGCCGATCTTTACAGCGGCCATTATAGTTTTCATGCCCAATGTTTCGCTTGGTGCGCAATACAGCATCATACTTGTCGCATGAGCGATTAGTCTTGTTGCTATTTCATAAGGCGGCAGTGATTCATTGTATTTTTGTGTCAAATCACAAAGATCACTTCCTAGTTGGTTTAACTCGTTTTGATATTCCATAACTCCTCCTGTTTGTGTAACACGACTTGTGTCACACTTGATCATATTGTTACATACAACATCATATATCGCAACACATTTCTATCCTTTTGTGTAAATTTTGCGTTTTTCTCTCGTAAATGTTAGCATCGAAAATCCGAAAAAAAGGAGGAAGTTTATGAATAAGTTCCTAGCATGGATACAAAATAACGACAAAAAAATCCGAGGTGTTGCCGAAAAGATCGGTCTTAGCACCTCAACCCTCTGGGAGATACTCAACAAGGGCAAAATGCCTAGCCTCAAAGCCGCATTTCGTATCGAGAAGTACACCCTCGGTGCAATCACAATCTACGACTGGTTAGATGAAAACATCGCCCAAATCACACCCAAGAAGGCAACGAAGAAAGATGCTAAGACGACGACGATAAAGAAAAGAAGAATATCCACCTGATCTTTTAAAACCTCCCATATATCTTTCATACGCACCTCCTCATAGGCAAAACCTTGAGGAGGAACCTACCGCAAAATCAAACTTGTTGCAATTAAATTTTAGAAAAATTATGAAAGTGGGGCACCCAACGCCAATTGAATGCCCCGAGAGCAGAATGCTATCAAAAATGCCCCTTACCCAGGAGGTTTCCAGAAAAACAAGACAAAATCCAAAAAACATCTAAGGAAAGAAAACATTCTTGCGGATTACCGTAAGCTTTCCTCTCAAAAAAATCAACAATTTTAAGAGGACTATGAAAGAATACAAAGAATTCCCACCAATAAAATATTTCCTACGCGTACTTAAAAACTGCCCAGAGTCAGCTCTTCTATATATCCAGCTGTGGAAGCAAAGAACTGAAAAACCTCTATTCGTGCAGAAAAGTGAAATCAGAAAAATATACATGATAAGTCCGACCAAGTTTCGGAACTTCCTCTCACCCCTAGCATTTCTGGGTCTCCTCATCTTCAAAGAAGCCGATGGCGAGTACCAGATCAATAGCATGGGGCAAGATCTCAATGAGTGATAATGTTTATTGCATTGTATGCGACAGAAGTGCTAGGGTGATAAATGAAAAAGCCCCGATTGGACGTCGGGGCTTTATCTGTGTGTCTAGGAGACACAATAAGGGACATGTATCAATACTCCCTACTATAGAACTCCTAGAAGATTTATGCAACATCTTTGTGGAGTGCCATGACTGATTCCTTCGTTAAGCTAAACAGATCTGAAGAAACCGAGTGGCTATTGCACAACAAGCCTAAAGCATTCCTGCTGCTCACACATATTGCTATAAGAGCCCGTTGGGAGGTCGGAAATCCGGATGGTTTAAAGCCAGGGGAATGCCATATTGGGGATTGGGAAAAGATGGGTTTGACACGTCAAGAATACCGTTCAGCTTTGCAGGTTCTCGCACTACGAAAAACCATCGAAATTATCGAAACTTGCCGAACTCGCAAAAAATCAACCACCGGTTCAACCACCGTTGGCACACTTGTAAGATTGATAGACTCAACGATTTATGATATAAATAAAGAAACACACAACCACCGAATCAACCAATGCCCAACCACCGACCAACCACCGACCAACCACGAACTAGAATGTAAAGAAGATATATCTAACGATATATCCAATAAGGAAGATGCTCAGACTGCTGCGCAGCCTCGCACCATCGATGCCTTGACCTTCTCTTTCCAATCGATGAGGTTCGAAGGCATTTCCGAAGATGACCAAAAAAACTGGAAGTTGATTTACCCCCATATCGACCTCTTGGTAGAAATCACGAAAGCTTGCCAGTGGCTGCAAGCTAACCCATCCAAGAGTCGGAAGAAAAATTGGCGTAAATTCTTAACCGGATGGTTTGCAAGAACTAACGAAAAACTAGAGAACAAAAAAGCCTTCGGAACCATTTCTGGAGGCAATTCTACCGACAGAAGAACCAAAGATATCAACGGAAATCCTGTAGAAAACCAATATGCTGGAAGGTTTTAAATGCCTAAGCTTTATGAAATTAACCAAAAACCTCAAGACTATCTAGATGCCGTAGATGCCTTTGTAGAAAATCCCAAAGGTTATTTTGTTATCGCAGGGAAAAACGGAAATGGCAAAACCTTCACAGCCAGAGCCATTTACACTCACTTTTGGGATGCACATTCGGATAATAAATACTACAGCCAAGTAGATCTAAATCTTCAGTGGCAAAAAGACGTAAATGAATGGGGTCAAGCGACTTACCTTCTTCAACAGCTTGTTCAAGCCCCACTCTTAGTTTTAGATGATATTGGTACCAGACAGCCTTCACCAGCATTCATGGACTTCCTTTATGCAATAGCAGATAAAAGATATGACTTTAAGGATAAGTGTGGAACCATAATTACAACAAATCTCAACTCACAGGCAATGAGAGAGCAATTTGGAGATGCCTTCACCAGTAGAGTCTCTTCTGGCATATGTATCAGGCATGATGGCGCAGACAGAAGATCATTAGAATTTTAGTTGTAAGAAAAACTTAAGTGCATTAAAATCAAAAACAAGGAGACAAAAACATGAGCAATTTTGAATTCATAAGCCAAGAGAGTTACCCAAACGACCAGTACATCATGGAGTCGGTAGTTTTAGCCATAGAAGGCAAACATAGAGTGACTTACATTAGAAAGAAAATGAAGAATGGTGGCATGTTCTGGGATGTTCCCTCAGTGGCAGTGACCCATCGAGGTGAAAAAAAGTACCTGAAAGCTTACTCGCAAGACAGCAATTTCCTGAGAGAAGACATTGCCCAGTTCCTGGATTCTCGCTCTTGGGAGAAAACCCAGAAACCAGAAATGGCCCGCGATTCCGGAGATTTCCCGTTTTGAGATTCCATCAAGATTTCAGAATGCCTCTAATTCTCACAGAAAGGCACCTAGAATCGATCATAATGAGGGGGTGTGTATGATTCGATGCCTTAAGCCTAAAAAACCAACACAAGGCTTTAAAAGAAGAATTCAGAAAATCCCCCTCAAAATCGAAGAAACCACCAACTCCATCATAATTGACCTACCCATCCAAACAAAATCCGAAGCCAACATCTCAGAACATTGGACGAAAAAATCTAAACGACATCGAGTTCAGCGACAAACCATCGCATTAGCACTAAATCCCCTCAAAGAAAAGATAAAGTTGCCATGTAAAGTGCATCTGACCAGACTGGCACCTCGCAAGCTCGATGCCTTCGAAAATCTACCAATGAGCTTCAAATACATCGTCGATGCAATCTGCTCAATTTTGACGGGAAATTATGTTCATGGAAGAGCCGACAGCGATCCCAGAATATCTCTATCCTGTGACCAAACTGTCAGCCCTGTTTATGGAATCAGGATTCTGATAACCTTTTAGCTTCTTTTTCTGCATTGTCTTGCTCTATAGCTTTTATAAGCCCAAGACCCATGGCATTCGTAACATGCAATTCAACCATACAACAAGTTATAGAATTTATCGAAAATCCATAGCTTTGAAGGAACCTAATAATTTCTAGTTCTACTGATGGACTATACATTATTTCTCCTTTACTTGTTGTGTAGATTTTTCTTTTAAATACATAGGATATGCATCGATCATAAGCATAATCATACGTTCTGTCGCAGGAATTCCGCCCTTTATTAACATTACCCTAGGCATCGGCAAGCTTGGATTCTTCTTAGACCAACATAATTGCGCATTCTCAAAAGAAGCGATTTGATTGGTATCCTTTCCAAAACACCATTCAAAGAAAGCTCGATATTCTGAATCCAATTCATCGCAAATGCTCTCGCCTTCAGATTTCTCGGAACATTTCCCCTTGCGACATGATTCACAGCCGCAACCTTCATCCTCTTCTAGTAATTCCTCGGTTGCCTTCTCGACAATCTTCTTCATAAATTTCTTAAAATCTTCTTCAATATTCATAACCCCTCCTGTTCATAAAAAAAAAGACTCGTGAAAAGAATCATCAAAGTAAGATACTGACAGATAAATTACCCTCTTTTCACAAGCCTCCCAAAATATACACACTTGCCTTTTTTTCCGAAATTATATTCAATCAACAAAAACACAAACCCAAGGAACATCATGCTCACACCTCTAGGTAAACAAATCATCGTAAAACCCATAGAAGCTAAACAAGGAACACTCCTTCTGTCAGGAGTAAAACCCACACAACATCAAATCATTTCCATCGGAGATGAAGTCACAAAAGTCAAACCAGGCCAAATAGTCTATATACAAAAGCATTGCGGGGCAGAAATCGAACATGAAAAAGAGAAGTTCATAGTCGTCGAAGAAGCCTATATCCTCGCAAAAGTTGACTAAATAAATCCTTATACATTAGGGTGAAATTATGACTGAACTTACCGTAATACTCAAAGATGATGAACGCACTTATCGCCAGAAATTTCTCATCTATGAGATCTACTCCACCTCCGAAGAAGATCCAGTCATCACAAACTGCATAGACGAAGCCTGCAAGAACTTTCAAGGGCAACCAGAAGAGATTCAAATCAAGATACATTTGGAGATACAATAATGCCTGCAGGTAGACCAAGAACATCGAGCCCTTCTAAAGATGAGCTCATAGAACTTGGAAAAGATTTGGTATCTTGGGCATCGAAACAGACAAAAAAGGGTGAGCCTATTCGAGTAAGATTTTGTGACTGGTATACAGATCAGGGATTCATTAGATTACAATGGGAAAACTTTCGTAATAAACCAGAATTTTCTTGGTATTACGAGAAGGCCCGCAGTTTAATGGCTACTAGATATGTTGATGGCACAGTTAACCCATCCATAGCACATCGTTACCTAAGAATTTATGACCCTGAAGTGAGAGATAGTGAAGATCAAGATGCAGATGCAGATGCCCTACGCAAAGCCAATGCACTCAAGTCTGAAACCAAAGCCATAGAAGAAGAGAAGCTAAAAGTCCTCGAACAAGTCCAACGCTCTAAGAAGAATCCCACATGAGCCTAGAGAAAGATCCCGAAGTCACATTTAAGTTCTACCTCCCCATGCATCAAGATGATGTCTATATGCATGTCAATGCTGCAAAGATGTATTGCCTCCTACACGAAATAGACCAGAAGTGCCGCAATATTATCAAACATGAAGGTGGATCTATAGACAAACTTCACTTAGCCGAAGAGATCCGTGAACTCATAAGAAATGAGATCGACGTAAACCTGAATTTCTAATGTAAAGCCGCTTTACATGCATGAATACATACCCACTCAGGAAGAACTTAACAGCAAGATTTGGCGACTAACCCACCTCTATTACATCACCGACAAGTCAGGCAATGAGATACTCTTTAACCTCAATTGGGCACAGCAAGAGCTGTTCGATAAAGAATGGCATCAGATGCTTGTCCTAAAGGCAAGACAGTTAGGTGTCACAACTTATTTTTCCATAAATTTCTTGGATGATTGCTTCTGGTATGGTAATACTAATGCCGGCATCATAGCTCACCGCAAAGAAGATGCCGAAGATATCTTCAAGAAAAAGGTTAAGTACGCATATGACAGAATGCCACAATGGACAAGAACCTTTAATTCAGCCACTAATGATCGATCTGGCGAACTTGCTTTCGCCAATGGCTCAAGTTATCGAGTCTCTACGGGATTTAGGTCTGGAACATACCAGCGGTTGCTTGTATCTGAGTTCGGAAAGATTTGCGCAAAAGCTCCCGACGTTGCAAAAGAGATTGTTACTGGATCTCTCAATACTGTCAGCTCGGATCAAATCATCGCAATCGAGTCTACAGCAGAAGGAAGAGAGGGATACTTCTACGAGTTCGCTAGAGCCTCGGAGTCGCTTGCCATTTCCTCCACAACTCTATCCCCTATGCAGCAACGATTCTTTTTCTTCCCTTGGTATGACGAGCCTGGATACAGATCCTCAAGCGAAGGAATAGTCGTGAGCAAAGATACCCATGAATACTTAGATCGTATCGAGGTAGAAAGACAACGAAAAATCGACGAAGAGCAGCGTAGATGGTATGAGATGAAATGGAAGATGCTTGGAGATGCCATTAAGCAGGAATATCCGAGCACACCAAAAGAAGCTTTTGAATCGGCTAACGAAGGACTTTACTATGGACAGCAATTGGCAAAGATTCGATCTAGTGGTGGCGTATGTCATGCTCCTTATGACGATAGTATTCCTGTCCACAGTGCTTGGGACATTGGTTTGGATGATTTTACTTCGATCTGGTGCTTTCAAGTAGGTAAAGGTGGCGCAGTATCTATCATCAACTACTACGAAAACTGGGATGAAGGTGCAGCTCACTATTGCGACTGGCTCAACAAGCAGAAATATAGATTCGGTAGGCACATATTCCCACACGATGCACGTAAGCGTGACATTGGATCTAAGACGCAGTACCTAGATTATGTGACACCATTACTTGAAGGTAAGTTTGTGGTTCTCGATCAAAAGGAATGCGATAAGTTAGAAGGCATTCAGGCTGTTCGTGGGATGCTAGGACGTTGCGTATTTGATGAAGCTAAGACCCTCAAAGGTTTTCGTCACCTTGAGGCTTATAAGAAGGTTTGGGATGATCGCCTAGGGTGCTATAAGAATACACCATTGCATGATGAGCACTCGCATTCAGCTGATGCATTCAGATACCTAGCAGTTGGCTTGAAAGCATTAGAGAGAAAAGATGGAAAGAATACAGAAGATGAAATCAAAGCAGTAAATAGGTATTACGGATTATGAAAAGATTGATAGAAGATCTGGACTCTGTTCCCACGGTATTTACGGATGGATTCCGTGGGGTTATGCTTCTTTTGAGAAACAAAGACGGTGAGGTGGGAAATGCTCAAAGAAATTCAATCAAAAGAATCTCTAGTAACTCAGAAGAGTGGAAAGAATCGGTACTCGAATTACACAGAATTCAACAAGATTCACATCAGGGGCATAGAATTTACTCATCAGTCAATTCACGCGATATCACTAAGGCTATTCATGAATTCAAGAGAAGGCAACTAGAGATTGACTTTGGAAATCGACATGAATATATGCAATTTTACACGGATATTAAGAACAGATTTTTCAGCTGTTTGATGAATCCGAATGCCCGAGCTCAGAATCACTTCATTATTGACTGTGACAGCCAAAATGAGTATGTAAATACACATCTTCAACTTAGGCCTTCGGATATTCTTATGGAATATGCCACGAAGAATGGTTTTCATGTCATTACCAATCCTTTTAACCCAAATGAACGAGGGAATATGCAGATCAAGAAAGATGACATGATGTTTATAGGATAGGTTATGAGCTCACCACAAAGCGTTTTATACAATCTCGACTCAAGAGTTAGGGAAATCCTTAAGATTCTCGAAGGAGAATGTAAGGATGAAATGACTGTCGGAGGTCTGACGCAATTTATGGAATCATCCGACGAAAGAATTGAAGCCCTCACTAAACGCCTAGAGAATATGGAGAATATCCTGAACCTCATCGTCAAACTTTTAGGAGAGAAAAAGAAATGAAAAGTGCTGAAGAGATTCAGGAAATTTTAAAGGATCTGGTTAATTCATATGAAGCTATGAATGATTCAAATCATCCTGTCAGTAAAGAAATTCGCATGTGGCGTGTAAGATATGCGAAGGAAAAAGGATTTTCCGATATTGATATTGCTGAACTTCTCTTTACTCCCTCTCAAAACATGTTAGAGGTTCAAACTCAACGATATTTTAAAATGATCGAGGATAAATGACATTCATCGAGGTAGTTTTAGGTGCAACGGGATTGATACTTTTGACGGCAGTCTGCGGCATCTTCGCTATCTGTGCAGGCCTCGCATGGCTTATGTGCAAAGCTTTCGATAAGGCAGGAAAATGACTAAGCTTCCGCAATTCCATGATGATATAACAAAAACTTATATGGTTTTTTTTGGGACTAGGGGTTGGAGTGGATATATGGTTGGATTCCTTTATATCGATGCCCAGAAGAAGTGGAGAAGTTTGTGGATCAATGGATGCAAGATGGAAAACCACTCTCTTAAGGCGACCCAAATGGCCCTATCAACCAGCTAACCCAAGGAGTTATTATGCCCCGAGATATCTTTAAATTCAGCTCTGACACACTACCTACAGGTGTCAATCTAGAAAACGTCAATACCATCCAGCTTTCCGAAAAGAGGATAACTTTCGGCTTCCAATCGAATGCGATCTATATCGATATGGACACAGAAGAAGCGGCTAAAAATGTATTCGAGGAACTTCTGAAAGTGTGGGCAGGCAATGTCATCCAACCTTCTTGACGAAATAAAAAATACAGTAGATGGTTTTGAAAATCGTATGTACGACTTGGAGTGTGTCGTACGACGATTTGATGATAAGTTAGAAGATATCGACGATTGTTTGGAGTTGATAGCAGTTCGAATTGGGGGCATTGAAGCCTATATGGAAGCAAGTGTCGATGCTTTTTCGAATATAACTAGGTTGGATAAATATATTGAAAACCTAGAGGATAACACGAAATCTCTTAACAGAATGTTTAATGAGTTGAAGGGAGTAATTTCTATGACTCGGACAACACTTCCAAAACGATGTGGCAGCCTTAATCAAGAGGACGTGACTTCTTCATCTTAATCGATTTGATACCCAGGTCGAACACTTCGACGAACATATTCCTAAAGAATATGACCTCCTTGAGAGTGTCGCACTGGGCTATCGAACAATTCACTGTGGCACTCATAAGTGCAGACATGGCGATAGTTATTTCATTGTCGTCAAGGATTTGCCCGATTTCTTTCTCAAGCCTTTGAGTCATCTCCAAAACATCTAATAAGTCATCTCTAGGGATCTCTGGTCTCTCCACGGTTTACTTCCTTGCGCATAATAAAATTTATCTTACAAGATCATGTTAAATAGATCTACGGAGAAACATGCGCAATAACGATCCCATTTTCTGGCCCGAGGATTCTCTAAACCTTTCACTGCGCCAGTCGATGGAGAAAAACTATTCCGACTGCATAAATATTCTACAAACTCAATGGTATCAGGCAGATGTTGACCAGAGATTTACTATTGGCGACCAGGATATCTGGGGTTTGATATTCCCTGGAGTTGCCACCTATCGGCGTAAAGTTTGGAACTTCAACATAATGAATCCAATCAGTCAGGCGATATCTGGACAGCAGAGGCAGACTCGTAAAAGTTCCGCTGTGATCCCTATCCATAATGGAGCTCAGAAAACAGCCGATCAACTTACCAAATGCCTCTATCACAATCATAAACATGGATTCTATCAAACTTTCTCTGACGCCTTCGAGCTAGGTGCTGTAGTTCAAGGCTTAGGCTTCATGTATCTCTATGGAGACTCAACAAAAGATCCTATAAGCCCAGATCCCCGCTGGCGATATATTGATATGAAGAGCTGCCTCTTTGATCCGTATTTCCGCAAGGCAGACATGTCTGACGCAAGGTTCTGGTGGTGTCGTACATTCTTCGATCAGCAAGAAGCTGCCGTCATGTATCAGCAGTTTGCCGACGAGATCCTAGCCCTTCCTAAGGGCACATATCGCGATGATAAGTTTTTCTATATGCCTGAAGTCTATCAGATCCAGTTTCCCAACCTCATCGCTTTCGATGAATATTGGTACCTGACTAATCGTGAAGCCACATTCTTGATAGATAAGAAAACGGAAGAGTGCCAAGAATTCGTGGGCACTGAAGAACAACTAAAAGAGATCATGCAAGCATTCCGTGGGAAACTTGCTACGATGAAAAAACCTGTTCCTACGGTACGCAGAAGCATTATCCTTAACGATCGAGTGCTTGTAGATGAGCCCAACCCGTACGCGCTTGATAAATACCCTGTGGTGCCCATGTTGGCTTATTTTACTGCAGACACCCCATACTATGCCTACAAGTTCCGCGGAGCCATGAGAGACCTCAGAGATCCACAGTACCTCCTGAATCGCCTGAAGGTTTCCAACCTAGAAATTTTAGATGCTCAACAGCAAGGTCTTAAAGTTAAAAAAGGTGCTCTGGTTACACCTGAGGATGCTTTGAACTCTGGTCATGGACGCGTACTTACCATCGATGCCGAAATGCAGATGGATGACGTTCAGGCTATGCCAATAGTTCCACCTTCTCCTGTAATGCTACAGATGGAGGAAATGCTTCAAGGGATTTTCCATAGTATCTCAGGCATCGATCCTAGCGCAATGGGCATGGATGTTGATGATAAGGCTGGTATCATATCGATGATGCGCCAAGCGGCCACTACACGCAATCTACAGCGTCTCTTTGACCAAGCCGATGAATCCCAGCGACTATGCAGCGAACTGGAGATTGAATTCATCCAAAAGAATTGGACTTATGGAAAAGTCCGCCAAGTTATCGGTGAAGAACCAACAGCCGAGTTTGACAGCAAAATATTCTTTAAATACGGCTGCAAAGTTGTCCAGACAGCACTTACAGAGTCTCAACAGCAACTAGAACTGGCTCAACTTCTGCATGCACAACAAATGGCTCCAGATGTATTTCCAGTAGATGAAATCTTAGAGGCTATGACGATCCAAAATAAAGATCGTATCATCGAGAAGGTGCAGCAGAAACAGAAGCAGATGCAAGAGCAGTCGCAGAAAATGGAACAGATGCAGATGCAGCAAATGCAAGTCGACAACCTGACTAAAGTAGCTTATGCCCATAGCCAAGAGGGTCTTGCAAAGGAAAGGGTCGCTAAGATCCAAACAGATCAAGCGGTTGCTCAAGACAAGCTAAGACGAGCTCATCAAGAGGATACTTCTAGTTTGCTCAATGTGGTCAAAGCACTCAAAGAGATTCAGGGCATGGACTTAGACATGTTGTCTAAACAGATAGAGATTCTCAATGCCATTTCTCCTGTTGCAAATCCTGATAAAGAAGTTGTTGCATCCAACCAAAATGTTGGTGTAGGGTAAAGAAAAGAGTTAAACGCGTTTAAACAAGGTGTTATTATGAAAGAAAAAATGTCAAAAGCTGGTTACACTCAAGGTGACATGTCACCTAAGGTTGAAAGTTATCAAAAACCCGAAGGCGACTTCGCTGAACGTGGTTTTTCAAAGACTACGGAATATGTCGAGCGTCAAGACAAGTTCCAAGGTAAGATGTCTTCAGGGCTAAACAAACAGTCCTATCAAGGGAGATACTCATAATGGCTAAGGGCTCACAAAGATCCAATAAGGTCCAAGTGCAAAAAGGCCCTATAAGCTTGAAAGAGCAGTATACCCAAAATTTTATGGGTCGTCCGCAATGTATGATGGAAGATCTTGAACGCGCAGACTTACGCCGTTCAGGTCAAACACTTACATTCCACGAACCGAAAAAATAGTTACTCCTCTGTAAAAGGTCAGGTTTTCGATGGGTTGACCTGTAAAAGATAACCCATGTTATTTTGTGGAAGGTAAGGCAAAGTGACGAGCCAGCTAGATAAAAATAGCCGTTAGTAGGGTATAGTCCCACACCTTCTCATTTTTAAAGGATGCTATGAAAAAACAGTCCTCACCAAAAATGACTATCGGCAATCCACCACCTGTTCAACAGATGCCTCTAGTCAGAAAGAAACCTATTAAGAAGTAGGTGACATGGTATTTCCTGTCTGTCCAATGTGCGATGTCCGACACGAACCCTACTTAAGTTGTGATGACCCTCGATTCCTTGTAAACTTTTATGAAGTTGAAGATGGAGAGGCTTTCTGCATAGAGCAGAAAAGCGATGAAGGCGAAGATATGTGTCTTAAAATCTCGAGACCTTTAGCATTACAGATCGCTAAGATCATAATGAAAACAAAACCTCAAGAAGTCCACTTATCCTACCAAAATCTTGACTGATTTCTTTCCATCTTGACTACCCATCAAGAAATCCCCGCTAAAATGAGGATTCTCGACCCAATTTCCATCATCATCTTTCTTAAACCCGTAGTATTCTAGCTGCAGGTTCTCCCATTGTCGTATGAGTTGGACATAATTAGGATCGTATAGACCTTCATTCATGGTGATATTTATCATCTGCGTCCGATGCGGCAGCTCCCAACAGAAATATACGACACCGCCTGGGTAGATATGGAAAACCATGCTGTCTTGCTCGGGATATGGTCTATACTTTGTGATCTTACGTAGTCTTACAAGCCCCTTTTTGAGCATGAGATCGTATTTTTCGTAGATAGCCAAGTAAAACGGCTGCCCTTCCATTTCTTTTTCACCCTGCTCAATGGCCTCATTGATGTCTTTGACTAGATCTTTTTTTATCTCGTGGTTGACATCTCCAATGACGACACCTTTTTCTCCATTGATCTGAGCATCTCTGTAGATGGCTCCCGCAGTTTGTCTTGTAGGATCGATTTTTGATCTGTTTTCCATTAAAAGCTCCCTGATCGAACCTGTCTAGTCCAGTGGTTAGTTGTCATTTCTTTGTGGCCTTTCTTTGCGCATTGAAGTGAGCAAAAGACTGTCCTTTGCCTCTTTTTCAAATCTTTTATGTGATTGATCTCCTTGCTGCACATCCTACAAAGAGTTTTTCGCTCCGTTCGTTTTTTCGGAGGATTTGCTAGTTTTCTGCGATATTCACAGCGATAACAAAATTCTTGGTTATTTATAAAATCCTTTTCTATTCTATCAATTTTGCAACTTTCACAAATCATAAGCCTGCTTTTTTATAGACTTATAATAATTTTATTACAGAAAGTCAAGAACGGGCGCAAATAAGACGTCTTAGCCCAGCGTCACGGCGAACCGTGGGACTAGCCTACCACCAAACAAAAGGAAATACATGACACTGGAAGTTCAAAATAGCGAAGTCCAAGAGGTAGCACCTCCCGAACAAACCCAAGTCAGTGAAGTGAAAGAGTCGCAACCAGCGCAAGAGCCGGTAACAAACCAGCACTTGAAGGCTATGCGTCTCAAGAATGCCGAACTCGAGAAAGAACTGAAGCAGATGCGAGATATGCAAATGCAGATGATGCAATCACAAATTGCCAATTCTGCACCAGCACGGCAGGAAGTCGATGAGTTTGATAAAATCGGCGACGATGAGTACATTCCTTTAGGTAAGGTGAAAAAACTGGCTGAAAAAAGCGGTCAGAAGGTTCTCAAAAACGCCGAAGATCTTGTTAAACGCGAAGTAGAAAGTTACTTCAAGAAACAGCAAGACTCTCAATTCATTGATCGCTTGAATCGCCAGTATTCAGATTTCTCCGAGATCGTCACTCCTGAAACTTTATCAATGTTGGAAGAAAAAGAACCTGAGTTGGCAGCGGCGATTGTGGAGTCAAAAGACCCTTACAAGATCGGCGTACAGAGCTACAAATACATCAAAGCGTTAGGTCTTACTCAAACGGCAAAAGATGCGAGAAGGGAAAAGGAAATAGACAAAGCGATAACTAAGTCTGAGAAGTCAATAACTTCTCCTATGGCTTACGATAAGCGTCCTATTGCTCAAGCCTTCAAACTTACTGATGCCATGAAGAAAGATCTATACCGCGAAATGCATGGATATGCAGCTCTCGCCAACTCGGTTCCAGAACTAGGCTAAGAGCCTAAAGGAACAGAAATGACAGTATCCATTTATACGCTGCCACCACAAATTCAGCAGCGTTATAACGCGAAGCTTCTGTCAACTCCAGAGCACAATTTAATCCACCAATTGTTTGCTACACCTGTAGAGTTGCCAGATAACCAAGGCTTTATCGATCGTCAATCGCGCTACGACAGGCTTGACTTGTTCGAAGTGCCTATAGACGATGCTCAAAACAATCCACAACCCCAACAACTTAATCGTGTTGATGTGGATTGCCGTGTACGTGTTTATGCGACTTACATCGTATTGACTCGTCAGGTCACAATCACCAACGAAGATCCCGTCCTCAATAGTGCTGCAGCCCGTTTGGGTCAGAGTTTGAGAGAAACGCAGGATGCCCTCCAGAGAGACAACTTGGAATCAAGTGCCTCTATAATCAACTGTGTGGGTGGTAACAACGGTGACATACCTACTGAAATGACTATTTCAGACGTTGACGACGTATTCACCATCCTTCAGAACAACTCCGGAGAGTACATCACAAACATCGTAGAAGCGGAACTGCGCTTTGGCACATCACCGATTGGTGACGCTTACGGGTGCATGTTGACGACTCGAATGATTCCTGTGTTGTACAACATGGCTGGATTTACTAAGAAATTCCAGTATCCAAATATCTCTCAGACCTTGTCTACAGAGATTGGTGGAGCGAATAACGTTAGATTCTTCGTTTCTGAGCAAGGCTCGGTTTCTCCGAATTCTTCATTGCTTGGTAACGATATCGCTAACTGCTTCGTTGCTGCTAAAGAGGCCTACAAAGTTGTGTGGCAAGCCGGTGGTAAAGCTCGCTTTATCTATCTGCCCCCTGGATATAACAACGACCCATGTATGCTACGTCATACGGCGGGTTGCTCGTTCTACCAAGGTCAGTGCATCACCAACGACCTCTGGATTCAGAACCTTCGCTCTACAGGTATCTAAGGAGGTACAATATGGCACAACCATTTTCATTCATCGGTTGCGGATTTTATAAATCCACTACAGCTGCCCAGAACATTGCGTTGACGGATAAGCCTGATTTCTTTCAGGTGACAGATACGACAAATTGGGGTGCAGCTAACACAGCAGTTGCAGCTATGCAATCTAGCTGGAACAATGCACTTCCTCAGGGAGCATTTTTACAAACTGGTCAGATTAGTGCTGCGGCAACGGCTAATTATATGTACGGTGCTCAAGGTACTACTGGCGGATTTACTTTCGTCGATCAATCCCACCCTCCTACATATGCCAAAGTTGCAATTACCGCAGTCAACGATTCCACATGGGTCGTTTCCACTGGTACTACAACAGGTTTGGCTGTTGGTGACTGGGTAAGACTTATCAACGTTGTTAGTTATCAACAGTTCTCTGGCCCGAATCTCTACCAAATTACAGCAATCTCTGCGGGTGTAAGTTTCACTCTCGGTTATGCTGCAACTGCTGGTCTGACTATCGGTGCTAGCGGTACTACTGGTTTCTACCAAAAGGTATATCCAGGTGCTTTCTACCCATCGAAACAGTATGTGGCGAATATCACCCAAGCGTCCCAGGCAAAAGTCTACTTCTACAGACAGAACGACTATACACCTGGAGAGATGGTTGATTTCCAAATCCCTGTTCCATATGGGATGACACAACTGAGTAACCTGACGGCATTATCAAGAGGCCCTGCACGTGTTCTGACTGTGACCAACACAGCAACAGAGTCATCGATCGTAATTGACGTTGACACGACAGGATTTACGGCATTCACATATCCTACAACGGCAGCATTCGCAGGAGGAGCATCGCCAGCAATTTGCGTCCCTGCAGGATCTGGCATCGTGCCTCTCAATGGTTCTGCAACAGTTCCTCAAAGCCCTCCTGGCACAAACCTCGTAGATGCATTTGACAACAGAAGCCAATATCTAATGAATATTGGAACATCTGTCGTTGGTGCAAACAGCGCAGTAATGTTTTGGGAAGCTTGGAAAGCTGATTACAGCGCAGGCATCACAAACGCATAAAAATCTGGAGGGGGTCGCAAGGCCTCCTCCTCTACTTATAGGTGAATAATGGAAGTTAGAGAAATGAGCAAAAAGCTCAAGAAGTCTTTGCCCCCAAATGAGCGCGAAGATCTAATAAAAAAAGAGAGAGCTAAAGACGACAAGATCGTCACAGGAATGTTTGAGTTCCTCGATGCACAAGGTGGTTGGCTTGAGTTTTCTTACAGAAAATGGCCTGGAGAACCTATTCAGATCATCAAGATGATTCACGGTGAGATCTGCGATCTGCCTATGGGTATCATCAAGCATCTAAACAACACAAAGAAAAAAGTGCGAAGATATTCGCAAGAGCTAGCAGCTTCTGGTCAAAGAATCCCGAGAAGTTACGAGACGATATCACGCGTTAGATTTACACCGACGGCGGTACTGTGAGTCAACCCAATTCCAATTATGGCCCTCCTTTTGGAACGGAGTTTATACCTAATTTGCAGTACATAACGAACATAACAAATGCTGCACCTGCCGTTGTGACATTTCTGACGAATCACAACTTTACTGTGGGGGAGTGGATAAGTTTCCGCATCCCTCCACCCAATGGGATGATTCAGCTAAATAACCAGAAGGCTTTGATTATTTCGCTGACACCTAACACGGTAACGATAGAGGTGGACACGTTGAATTTTTATCCGTTTATATATGTCCAAGACCCTCAGATACCTTGTGTTGCAGTTCCGGCAGGATCAGGAATTCCTCCTGGTACAGCCACCGTGACCTTAGAAGATGCTTTTGATAACCAACCGTTATTATGACAACTTTTGTACCTACATTCCCGCTGTTTCCAACCCTTGCAAATGCTGTCACAAAAGCTCGTAAACTCACTGGCTCCTCGAATTCTTTTCAAGTCACTGACTCCTATATCGTTCAGCAGATGCACAGCTTCTACTCCTATGATCTGCCTGCGAAATTCCGCTCCCTTAAACTCAAAGATGTCTACACCTTCACAACGAATGTTGGCCAAGATGTCTACCCTTTCAACTCAGAGCTCTACATCACAGTAAATCAGCCCTGCTACTGCGCGAAGCGCGAGATCCGCCTATTCACTGACCCTTGGAACTTCTACGGAGTTAACTACAACTGGCAGCAGTTTACTAACTTCGCTGTAGGCGATGGAATGAAAGGCCCATACTCGGGTTTCACTACCGCGGCACCGCTGATAGGAAGCGTTAACAATGATCCTGGGACACAGTCAAATCCTAATCTATACTTCACTCAAGGCCGTGTTCAAAACATTCTCATTACCGCAAATGTCATAGGGCCAAACGGAGTGGGTCAAACACAAAGCGTCACTGACGATGGTCAAGGAAACCTCATCCAGATATTCCAGACTTCCAATAATACTAATCAGGAATACGGTTGGACTTACTACCGTCAATACGCCTCCTCCACTCCAACAGTAGCCGGAGGAGCCACGATAAACTATCAGACGGGTGAAATCACGGGACTCGTATTTGCTGAAGCTATTCCTGAAGGAACTCCGATTCAGATTCAATACAATCCTAAGCAGTTCCAGATTCCCCTCGCGATCATGTTTTACCAGAATCAGTTCACATTAGCCCCCGTTCCCGACGCTGGGTATACGATCGAGTTAACCTGCTATCGCCAACCTATCCAAGCCCTGCTGGCCGCAGACATGACAGGAAACCCCGAACTCTCCGAATGGTGGGAAATCCTCGCCGTAGGGGCTGCTAAAAAGATCTTTGAAGAGAGACTCGACACTGATGGTGTCATGTATATCGATAAGATGCTCGCGGAAAGATACGACATCATTGAGACAAGGACTTATGCACAGATTGGCCAGCAACGCATTAACACGATCTACACGGATCAGCTTACCTACAACTACGGATCTGGCGGTTTCAACTCAAACTTTGGATCGATATGAAGATAAAAACTCCTCAGATCAAGAAAAAAAAGATCAAAACTCCTCCCAACAAGCCTGTCAAACTTGGTGGCAGTCCCTTTGTTGGTAACTCAACAACGTAGGTCATCATGGTAGTAATCAAAAACAAAGAAAAAGTCCTAAAGAAACCTATGACTTCCTATGAGAAACAGATGAGTGAGAAGTCAAAACAAAAACTACGCAGGCCTCAAGATAATCAACCCATTCCAACAACAGCGGTTTAAGCATGGCAATTCCAAATTTTGTACAGGGATATCCTCTAGATGGATCAACTCTTGGTCAAACAAAATCTACGATTAGGAACAATCTAGACGGGACGTTCCTCACTGTTGGCGTGGATCACATAAACAATAACGGATTACCTGGTTCTCGTCCTGCAGGATATCACAACGTCATACACATAGTTCCACAAGGAAGCAATCCAGCTCCTATCGCTGGTTATGGCCAGCTTTTTTCCAAGACTGTTACAACTTCCATGACTGTCGATCAGCAACTTTTCTGGGAAACCGGAACTGGCTTAGTTTCTCAAATTACAGCAGCGGTTACACCTTCTCCAACTTCTCCAGGATATACTTATCTGCCTGGCGGAATCCTCCTACAATGGGGATCAATAACTGGATCTCCTATTGCTAATAGCGCGGTAGTGTCGTTCCCTATCAGTTTTGGTACGGTCTTTGCAGCCACTTTAGGTGGCGCAACAAATTCCTCAAACGCATCAAATCCAATAAATATCAGACAATCAACTTTAGATCAGTCTGGATTTACAGTTTCAACAGCAAGTAGCAGTTATCTAACCCTTTATTGGATGGCAATTGGGACGGTAAGATGAGCGGTTTCCATCAAGTTTCGATCGGTGGTTATCCTACGGGCGGCTTGACTCAGGATAGAAAACCTGCACTACTCGCTAACGAAGCATTTTCCGAACTGCAGAATGCCTATGTTTTTCGTGAAAGGACAAAAAAGCGTGACGGTGAAGTTCCCATGGGACGACTCAGCCGAACATTTGCCTCACAATCTCTAGGAAACACCCCTGGGACAACGTGGGCATTCAATATTTACACAATTCTTTCAATCACTCCCGAGACCTATGCACAAATACAGCCTGGAAGCGTTTCGATATCTATTGTCACTCTTGCCACGCCATTCGTAGATCAAGGAAACGGGAACTTTAGTAATGCAACAGCAGGAAACTCTGGCACTATAAACTACATCACGGGAGCCGTTAACTTAACCGCCATTTCTGTTGTTGCAGGTCACGCAGCAACAATCTCTTTTAGCTACTTTCCTGCCCTTCCTGTTATGGGTATTCTCAAGAGAGAAGTTTCCACGATAGGAATCGACGCCACAGTTTTTTTCGACACTAAATATGCATATCAATTTAATGCCGGATTCCAAGAGTTGGTTGCTGGTGAGACCTGGACGGGAAACAATACCGATTTCTTTTGGGCCGCAAACTTCCAGGGGGCATCTGCTGATAAAAGATATTTCTTCGTCACCAATGATAACATAACATTAGGTGCACCTTCTCCTTATGATCCCATTCGATATTTCAACATGTCCGCATGGATAGATCTGCAACCTCTAATTACTGCTACACAGACGCTCTGGCAAGGTTTAATTATCATCCCATATTATGGTCGCCTTTTGATATTGAACACCTGGGAAGGGACAACTGTGGGTGGTCAAGCGGGAGCTACTAACTTCTTTGCTCGATGCCGATTTAGTCAGATTGGCGATCCAACAGATCAAACAAATGGGTGGAGATCTGACGTTTTTGGCCGTGGAGGCTTTATTGATGCACCAACAAACGAAAGTATCGTCAGTGCAGCTTTCTTCCGAAACACCCTCATTGTCTTCTTCGAATACTCAACATGGCAACTTAGATACATAGGAGAGTATGGACTTCCATTTATATTTGAGCGTGTATCTTCAGATTTCGGGGCAGTTAGTCCGTATAGTCCTGTCGTATTTGATCAAGGGGTGATGGCAGTAAGCGATCGAGGTATCATCCAAGCCGCTGCCAGTGGAGTCACAAGACTTGATGATCAAATTCCTGAGCAGGTTTTCGGATTTGAAATCCAGAACAGCGCACCAAACTTCGTTCATGGGATCAGAGACTTTGAAAAAGAGCTGGTCTATTGGAACTACCTTGACACATCTAACGCTTCAACCACGCAAGCATTCCCAAACACTACGCTTGTTTATAACTACAAGAATTCTACATGGGCGAAGTTCCGCGACTCCATCACATGTTTTGGCCCAGCACAATTTCAGTTTAGTATTACATGGGACAGTCTGGTGACATCTTGGGATGGTAATGCATCCTGGGACAACGTCGATGATCAGCAATATGTTGACTATGTAACTTCTGGAACTCCTAGCGGATTCATCAACATCTATCAAAATCCAGACGCAGAAACGCCCGTAGGATCAAACAATCTATACGCACCATCCATGGCAGTTTATGCAGTTGATTTCACACAACATCCCACAAAATTCACCATACCTAATCACAACCTAGAAAATAGTGAGATCATCTACATCCAAAGCACTATATGGACGGGAATTGATCCTGGAATCAACAACATGATTTACAACGTGACGGTCGTGGATGCCAACTCTGTCACATTAAGTACATGGAACCAATTGTCTTTGAGTTACGACTCTGTCGATATCACATCATCAGCAGTATACATCGGAGGTGGCGTTGTCACGCTCTTTCCAAAGATGAACATCGTCGGTAGGGATTTCAATCCATTCCAGCAGTCTGGTAAACAATTCAAGTTGTCATTTATTGACTTCCAAATGGACTCCAATCTATTTTCTCCAGCAATTCCTGCGACCACGATTCAATTATTCGTCAATTCATACTTAGGGGAACAGGCTAACTTAATATCTACAAATCAAGAACTTATCAACTCCTCGCAAGCTTGTGGTTTTATCACTGCGGCAGCCCAGTCAAACCCTTGTTTAATCACGAGCCCTAACCACTCCTTGATTACGGGCACAAATATCTACATAGCCAACGTTCAAGGGATGACCCAGCTCAACACAACCATCTACACAATCACCGTCGTCGACTCCAACAACTTTACGCTTAATGGAATCGATGCAACTGGATACGGAGTGTATACAAAGGGTGGAATTTGGAACACATCGCCAGTCAATGGACAAACATACATTCCAGGAACAGAATACGCATGGTATCGATTCTACAGCACACAGTTTGGCCAATATCTACGCGTCGCTATGACTTATGATGACTCTCTTATGAATCAGCTTGCCACACATCAAACACCTATGGAACTTAATGCTATGAATCTGTGGTTCAGGGAAGGCGGAAGGATTATAAACTAACTATGACATTCTCTAGCGATCCAGCCTTAAACACCAACCAGTTACCTATATCCCTTGATGTTAACCCTGAAGAGAAAGATTTCGCATCTACTCTCCTACTATATCTCCGTAGGATAGCCAATGCTGTAAATACTAAAGAAAGTGGTCTTTACCTCCTTCAAGAGAACGCTAATTTTGAGCAATGGTTCCAAACAGCAAACCCTCAACAGAATAGAAACGCTTACAGAATTACCGCTGACCTCGTCGCCCTAAATGGAGGAAACATCCCCAACGGTGCAACAAGTCTGGTTTTATCCTCGTCTACTCAACCCATGGCAATCGATGGATATCTATATCCTGTGCAGGGATTCGGAGGAGCTGTGGACACTGGAGGGCTTTCCTATTTTCTTAACGATCCTCAAATATATGTTAGATATCAGGCCTCGACAAATACAATAGTTATCCAAAACAATTCAGGAAATGCCCTGACATGGTGTGTATGGGTGCAAAACTACCTCAAAAACTAGGTGATTTATGGCAGGAATAGGCGACTGGCTCTTTGGATCAGGGCCCAAAATAGAGCAAAAAGCAACTGGCACCCAAGCTCAGATGCAATTCGGGGGTAATGATTTAATCAACTACCTGCAACAGATGATGGGACAAGGAGGCGGTCTCAATGCTGCCAACCAATATGACCAAAGTCTTTTGAGCGGTAATGGTTTCGAGCAATTCTCTGCACCTTATCTACAACAGTTTCAAGAGCAGATAATGCCCCAGATTGCGGAACGTTTTGCTGGTGGGGGAGCCTTATCATCTAGTGGGTTCGGACAAGCTCTAGGTGGTGCTGCAACAGGTCTACAATCCCAGCTTGCACAGTTATTCTCACAACTTCAAGGGCAAGCATCAGGAAGGCAACAGGGACAATTCCAGAACCTTTCACAGACTGGTTTAGGATACTCTCCTTTCGCTTACCACGAGAAGCAGGGTACACAAGGCCTTGTTGCGCCTTTACTTACTGGAGCGGCGTCCGCATTCTCAGGTGGATTTGGTAGTGGCATAGCTAAAGGGTTGTTCGGAGGTTAATAATGGTACAGTTTTTCAAAGGGTCTGCAGATCCTAGAGATGCAGGATATGGAGCTCTCAGCAACGCTCTTGGTATGGGTATCGGCGAAGGTGTCAACGCTCATTTCGCAAACCAAGCCCTCGATGAAGTTTTGAATGATGAAGAGTTCGCAAACAAACCTATTTCTGCAAAGATGGGAAAACTTGAATCTGCCCTTAGACCATATGGACAGACTGGTCAGAAACTTTTTCAAGACAGAATGCAGATTGAACAAGAAGTGCAGAAAGAAAACGAACAAGAAGTTTTGGGTAGGATTTCTGCCGGCAAAGATGTATCCGAAAAAGACTATAGTAAACTTTCTCCACAGAATCAGTTCAAAGCTCAAGAACTTCAACACAAACGCCAAGCCGGTAAGAGTGTAAAAGAGGCACTTAAAAAAGCTGGATATCCAGATGAAACTGCTGAAATCTGGGAGCAGCAGATGATTAACGCACCTCCTGGAGGACAAACGGATGTCATTAAGCAAGTCAATGATTTGATAAGACGTTCGTCATCTGGAAAAGGAAGAACTGCAGGACAAGAAAAACCCCCTCAAATAAAACCACAAATTGAGATTCCAGGAACCGATCTTGGTACATTGGATCTAGATTTCCCAGAGCTCCCCCAATCTACTGGACTGACTCCTGCCGATGAAGTACGTCAAAACGAACATAGAGAAAAGATCAACTTTCCTGCTTATAATGAATCTGTAGACAGAATCAACGCTTTAGATGATGAATATAGAGAAGTGAAACATCTGCAAGAATTGAACGACATTCCTGGAGCTCTTCCTACAGGCCTAGAAAAGTGGAACGTCGATTGGGATACAGGAGATCTTCGCGTTAAAGCTTTAGCAACCCCAGAAGCCCAGGATTACGTTAAAACTATTGCGCGTATGGCCAGACGAGCTAAAGACTTCTTTCCTGGTCGTGTAACCAACTTCGACTTAGACCAATTCAAAGCCGGATTTCCTACACTCGCTAACAGCCCCGAAGGCCGTCGGATAATTGCGCAGCAACTTGCTCTAGGCAATCGCATCGCCTATCTAAAAGATGAAACCTATAAGGCTGCCATGGATCACTATGGTTCCAACGCAGATCCTCATCTCATAAAGAAATACGCCCAGGCAAACTACACAAGACTCAAAGGTCAACTTGAAGAACAACTTAAATCCATAAATTCCTCTGCTCAAAAATTTATCGAGTCACAACCAAAAGGAAGGGCAAAGGTTGAACCTGGAACCAAATTGAGCGATAATGTGTTAGATATTTATCTTAAAGAATCCAATAACGATCCCAACAAGGCTGCTGAAATGGCAAAAGAAGATGGCTATGTATGGTAAATCCTTTTGCAGAACGTCTTAAACAAACCTCCGATATCAATCCATTTGCTGAAAGATTAAAACAAGGTACTCAACCTAAAGAAATTGGTCTAGGAGATTATGCCGAAGATGTTGCTGAACAAAGTGCTCAGGGTGCTGGCATTGGAGCACTTGGTACGATTGGAAGTATTTTAGATCTCTTCGGCTTGCAGTCAAAAGAAACTCTGCCTGGAGAGAAAGAAAAATACAACCGCGAGTTTGATGTTTTAGAGAAAATGCAGGGGGGGGAAAGACCTTCTACAAGCGATCTACTCGAGCTTTCAAGTGATGATGATATCGCCCCTCGATATTCCCGACTACCTAATATGGAAAATATCAAAGAAATCGGAACTAAATCTGGTCTTGTCAATGAGCCAAAAACTCCTCCAGGAAGATTCGCAAGAAGAAGTTCAGAATTCTTAGGGGGATCAGTTGTGACAGGAGGGGCTAATTTGCTTTCTCCGATTGCAGCTGGAGTTGTAGGACAAGGATTGGAAGAACTGGGAGCACCTAAATGGGCACAAGCGGCTGGCGAAATAATTGCAGCATTGAAAACGGGCCCGAAATCCTCAACCAGAATTACTTCCAAGAGTCCTGAAGTTGAAAATGCTATCAAAGATCTTAGAAAAGCTGGATTCGTAGAGAAAGACATCACCCTTGCAAAAAGTGCACTCGAAGAAAGAAAGATTCTTAAGAAATATGCTTCCCTTACTCCTGAAGCAGAAAACGCGATCAATGCAGGTGTTAAGGAAAGCCAAAACCTTTTGCAAAATCAAATCAAAAAAGGACTTCCTGGGTACGCAGAGGGTGGTTTACCCTACCTTGAAAAACAGGCATCGAATGTATATCAGACTATGGAAGATCTCGCATCTACAGTAAAAATACCAAATAAAGAGCCTGTCAAAAAGGCTGTTCAAGGTGCTATCGATTATCTGGAAAAATATCCACTTCTCGATGAACAAAAGAAATTCGTAGAATTTATGAAGGATGGTCTTTCCAAAATAGATAAAGCCGATACAGCAGAATTTATGACCGGTTTCTATAGAAACCTTGGTAAAGCTGGAAACTGGGGAAACCCAAAACAAAAAGAGCATTTACTTGGCATGGTTCGTCAAGGGATAAAAGATACTTTTTCTGAATCCGGTGGAGAAGCCGCAAAATTTGGAAAGTACTTCGAAAAAACAAATGAAGCTTGGAAACACTGGATCGATTCCAAAGATCTTATGCAAACAATAGAGAAAGCCCAAACGGTAGATGGGGTCAACTTTAAGAAACTTTCCAGTCTTCTCAATGACCCAGAAAATCACAATCTTGCAAAGAAGGTTTTGGGCCCAGAGCAATTGAAAAACATAAAGTCTATAAGTGAAGGTTCTCAGGCCATCGAGTCTCTATTAAAACAAATCCCAAAATCTGATAGAGGAATTCAAAGTTTAAAAGCCCTCGAAGGAATCAGAGGTCTACTTACAGGAGATTTCAAAACTTTGGGTGCTGTCATAACGATGGAAGGCGCAAAAAGATTGGCTACAGATCTTCTTATCAATCCTGAAAAGCAAAACTTAATGAAACGGTTGATCACTGCCGCTAAAAATAACTCTCATCAACAAGCAGCGATCATTTCTCAGGAACTCCTTAAAGGATATTCCTCTCAATCCAAAGAAGAATAGCCGCAGCACCCAAAACTTGTAAAATAACTATCATTGTAACTCCTTTAATTCTTTATGTAAAACTTCTGCAATTTTGGGAAAATTCCGATTACAGTTTTCACTTCCCGAAAAATCGTTACACATGCATTTAACTATAAGAATATCTCTATCGGGCCAATAAGTAACAATAGGAGAATGTCGAGTTTTTTCATATCTTTCGCGCAATTCTTCTTGTTTTCTAGGATCTTCATGTTTTATTGATGCAAGGATTTCATCGTCCACCCAGTGCTTGCATGTTTCATTAATTTGCTTTCCCACTTGCTCGGCTCTTATAGAAAAGAAATTTGCAATCTGAGGGGGTAAACTCATTTTAACCTCCTATCCAACCGATTTATTTTTTCATCTATTTTACCAAAAACCCATCCAAGCCAAAATGTCAAACCGTTTATGACTCCTATGGCTGCGATAATGTAGTAATCTGTCATAACCTAATCCTTGTCGTTTCCTAAAATATCATCTTTGAGTGACTTGTGGGTTAGTCTATTCACTAAATTCTTCCTGGAAGGATGTTTCATTTTTCTCAAAGCTTTTCTCTGAATCTGCCTAACTCTTTCTCTGGAGATTCCCAATCCTACACCCGTCTTTTCTAAAGTTTTTTCTTTGCAACCGAATAAGCCATATCTTATTGTTACGACAGCACTTTCTTGAGGAGAAAGAGTTCTTAAAAGTTCTTTAGCCGGAGCTTCTGGGTCAGAAAATTTTTCTTCCCATGGATCGTTCATTTCAGGCTTCTTCGGAACCATTTCATATCCATCAACAGTAAAATCTAGGTGAATCTTTTTCTTAATCCCCTTTTCTTTTATGGAATCAATAGCTTCTTCCATAGAATTTATTTTTTTAGCCATGAAACTTAAGGTTCCTAAAATAGAGTCTTCCTTGACAATCTTATTTAACTGGTCGCATAGAGATCGAAATTCATAAATTCTATTGTTGAGAGTGTCTATTGTTGGTGTGAGCAGGTTTTCCTCTAATTTTATATGAATTCCTTGGATTATAATGTTGTGAAGAATTTTATAGGCATCCACCATAAACTTCAGTTGATGTTCAATTCCGTGCAACTTTTTTTCCAGCTCTTCATTAGTCATGCTAATCCTTGTATGGGTCTTTTTCACGCTCATCCGCCATAACGACACCGATAGGCTCTAAAACGTGAAGTATCTTGATTGTAGACCAGTGAGCAGCGAGGACATCAGTGATGCGCTTGTAGGCGTAGGGTGACTCATCAAGTCCTCCTCCTCGCACTTCAACTCCTTTGTTTCGCATCCATTCATCATGGGCATCTCGTTTGACGAGTCCTTCGGTAAGTTGCTTTCCTGTTTTCCAGCAGGTTTTCCCTTTGGCTTGTGTTCTTCCCAAGAGACGGCCCGCTCCATGGACTGTAGAATAGAGGCTACTTTTGCTTTCGCTTGAATCGACACCTTCGAGGATGACCGATATATCTCCCATAGAACCTCCAACAAAGCCCCTCTGCCCAGGAAAGGCAGGAGTGGTTCCTTTTCGTATAACCCAGAGATCTTTATCAAAATGTCTTTCTCGCCATGCAAAGTTATGGTGATTGTGTACTTCATCAAGGATATTTGCCCTGAGTATTTTTGCCACTCTCTCACACACCCAAGATCTGCCAGCGTAAGCATATCTACCAGCGAGCTCCATGCATCTAATATACTGTTGTCCGAGGTCTGAATTTTCATCAAAAATGACCGGCTTGGCATGTATGCCATCTTTTCCTCCTGCTTGTTTTATGAAATGTGTTGCGATTGAATGGCCAAGACCACGTGAGCCAAAGTGCACCCCAACCCACACGCGTTCAATATCGTCAATAAAGATGTCAACATAATGATTTCCGCTTCCGACTGTCCCGAGCTGATTAACAGCTTTGTCTTTAAGACTTGAAAGAATATCGAGTTCACTCCAAAGAGGATCATCAAAAATATCATGGCTAACGGGTTCATTGTTTTTTCTCCCTACTCCAAAGCTAATGTGCTTTTGGACTTCGTTCATTGTTCTATAGATGTTACTTTTACATTCGTCAGCAGGACAGTCCACCAACACAGCCTTATTACCACAAGCGATGTCAAATCCAACCCCGTTAACGCAAATTTTGCCTTCGTAAGCAACAACACCTCCAACAGGAACAGAATACCCAATATGACCGTCGGCACAAAGTGTAGCGAAATCCGGTGACGTTTCATAATCTATGACCTCATACATTTGATTGATTGTGTCAGGCTCGTGAGTCCCAAAAATCTTTAGATCTTCTCTTTTCATCACTTTGCCTTGCAAACGCCCTGTAAATAAAGTCTTTCCAGTTCTGATTCTGGTATCCTGTAAGGAGATTTTTTTCCTAATCCTGGCCTTGATGCAAAGATCCTGCCCTTTTTTATCGATGCCCGTACAGTTCCAGGGTGCATCTTGACCCTATCTGCAAACTCTTCAACTGTAAGAAAGTTCATGTGTTAGCTCCTTTTGTGTCACATATACCATCATTATCACACATACCGCAATATTCGTCTATCTTTTATTACTCAATAAATTAATACGTTGACGTCCATGAAATTTATGCAGCAACTTTTGTTTTAACCCAACAGGAGAAAAATTATGCGTATGTATTCAGTTTACGGAGTTGGACAAGCTCTTTTTCAAGTGCTTCCCCCTCCTCTAGGATTTGCCAATGCCCCTACAAGCAATCAAGACAACTACGAAATTGGTCAAGTTGTTTACACCCCTCAAAAATCACCTACAGCCTTCTACATGTATGGTGGTGCTGGAAATTGGATAGAATTCGCGACCAGTTCCGGAGACATTCTTTCTGTTCTAGGAACCGCAAATCAAATCACCGTAGTCACTGCGGCAGGTGTAGCCACAGTCTCTCTCCCTGCAGCGATAATCACCCCTGGTTCACTCACTGCAACTACAAGTTTGGCAGCTACTACCACAGTCACAGCTGGCACAGGAATCACAGCAACTACAGGAAACATCGTAGCGTCTGCAGGTGCGGTTTCGGCAAGCACAACTGTTACAGGTGGAACAGGTGTTGTTGCAACTACTGGTAACGTCACAGCAAGCGCAGGAAACCTTGTGTCTGCAGGTACAGGAAATGGCGTAAGTTTGCCCGTCACAGTGGGTTCTGGAGCTGCTTCTGGTACTGTCACTTGCAACGGTCGCGTAGGTTCCGTGACATTCACCACAGTCACATTGGCCGCAAATGCTGACCTTACCCTCACAATGGGAAACACTTCCATCACTGGATCGTCAACAAGATGCGTGTGGTCTCTCTCGGGAGCTACGACAAACTCAGCTCTCACAGTGAAATCCTATACAGCTTCGGCTGGTCAGGTTGCGTGGGTTGTAACTAACGGCGGTGGTGCTACCACAACAACAAACATCACATTCGACTTCATCGTTCTTAACTAAGGAGTTTTATGACCAACAAAGCTATCTGCGATACCCTTAGGACGCTTGCATTCGGATCTACTTCAGGGACATACACAGCGGTTGGGCCGCCGCAGGCCTTTCCTGCAAGGATCATATGTTTCACTAACACCTCAGATGCAGACATGATCTTCTCTATGGATGGCGTCACAGATAACCTCATCGTTTCAGCAGGCGGGTTTAAACTGTTCGATATCACGACAAATCACAGACCTGTAAACCAGGATGATTTTTGTTTTTCTGTGGGTATCCAATGGTATGTGAAAACTGCAGGATCTCCAACAAAGGGTGCTGTTTACATAGAGATCGTACATGCTCAACCCTAAAGCACATGTCGCCATGAAATCCGACCTGAATCGTCGGCATGATGCATTTATGAAGCAGGAAATGGCTCATCAAAAAGAGGTCATTTCCGCTTTCCATAAAGAGATGCAAGACATTAGGGATTCTATGGTGATGATGAAAAATAGGTTCGACGCGTTGTTATCTCAAATAACCGACTCTTTAGTCGATCTGAAATCTAGCGCGAATGTTAAGAATGATAACATGGAAACGAAAATCAAGTCCTCGGAAAGCAGCAATTCAGAAATGAAAAAGTGCATAGAATCGTTCCATGATATGGTGCAGGATGTAGATAGGGTTTACGTAAAGAAATCAGATTTTGAAAAGGTCATGGCCAGCTTGCACATATTTCTTAATGAATGTGCTGGAAGTGAGTCTCGGAAATTTGAATCACTTCAGCAAGAAGTAAAAGGATTTACATCCGAGTTTAGTAATATCGTATCGCGCTTAGAAAAAGACACTCTGGACTGTCTGTGCTCCATGAACCAAAACTGGGAAGAGAAATTATCTCTCGCGAAACAAGATAAAGACACTGTTCTCAAAGAGATTAGGATCTACGAAAAATCTATGTTCATCATCGAGAAAAAGATAGAAAACTTATACACCTTGATCGAACGCCTTACAAAGAGGGTTGACGAATGTCACAAGCCGGCATAGTAGATATCGAGGGATCGCACCCACAAATTCCGACCTCGTTCGTGACCAACAGCGGAACAGCAATTCCCATCGGAAATACATTAGAAATCCTCGGGACGATAGTTGCAGCCCATAGTATTCCATTAGAGACAACTGGCTCAGGAAATACTGTCACTGTAGTCACTCAATACGCCTCCGCCATTGCCGCAACAGATGGTAAAAAAGTTGGCCTAGCCTCTTTCAACAGCGCGCAATTTTCCGTCGATGCTAGCGGTTTTGTATCATTCACAGGAACCGGTGCTGG